>Ga0070660_100000121_pt1 | contig 49401 bp, 47 predicted proteins | sample KBSC33metaG_FD_64670 | JGI IMG/M metagenome (GOLD analysis project Ga0070660, IMG submission 64670) | Corn rhizosphere microbial communities from Kellogg Biological Station, Michigan, USA - KBS C3-3 metaG | ecosystem: Host-associated > Plants > Roots > Rhizosphere > Soil ... | reverse complement strand
TAGCACGACGTAGCTGCCGGACAAGCGGTGCCATCCCAGCGGACGTCGGAGGGAATTACTCCCGAGACGTGGCCGTAGGAATCACCCACAATGTTGACGGTAAGCGGGTCGCCGTCGGGATCTGATGCTTCACACCAGATGTAATCGTTACCTCCCTGGTACACGTGAGCCGGATAGACACACGAGATCTGAGGGGCATGATCCACCGACGGACAACTGTTGTCCGTAGTGCAGTCCGGCGGCGGGCTGCTGTTGCAGTTACTGCCGGTCTGGTACACCGTGTTGCCGTTGCCGTAGATGACAGTCGTGTCACCACAGTTGTTGTTGACGATGGTGCACGTCTGGTTCTGCTGGTCCCAGCTGCCGTGAAGGTTGTTCTCACAGTTAGCCTGCTGGGTGACACAGTTACCGTTGCTGTCATGCATTTCGCCGTTGGCGCATCCCGCGGGGGGAGGCGGCGGCGGAGGCGTCGGAGACGAACCACACTTGGCGGTGATCACATTCGTGATCTGCTCGTTGAGCTTCGCCTGCAACTTCTGACTGATGAGCTTGACGCCCTTGGTGACCGACGAGACGTAAACCTTGCCCGAGACAGTGGTGACGATCTTGACCGAAACCGACTGACCCGAGGGACAGGAAAACGTCTTCGACGACGTCTTGGACTTCTTGAACTTCATCCAGAAGTGAGCCTTCTTAACGACAGTCAGCAGTCGCACGTGGACAGAGCCCTTGTGCAACAGCGGATTGCTGCAGTTGTACTTGAACAGCACGGTGTAGGACATGCTCTTGTGCACGTGGAACGTGACCTTCCAAGAGATGACCTTCTGTCCATTCTCATATGACGTGGGTACGACGTTGCCCGAAGCGGAACGCCCGGTATTCGTGTACCCCCGACCGAGAACGACGCGCGTCTTGGTGATGTGGGCGACCTTGGAAGCGGCCACGTCATTCACCGAGATGCCGTTGTCGGCTGCCAGGCTCTGCTGTACGCCTCGGTCATTGCTGACGAGGTACTGCACGCGCTGCTTGGCGACACTGGAATTCATGCCAAGGCCGTTGGGCAGCACGCTGCTGAGACTGGCGGCGCTCGCGGACGAGACACCAAAGATCGCGACGAACGCCACGATCAGGAACGGCACGATGCGCTTGAGCATCAGATACATCTCCTTATTGTTGACGTTGTACGCGACCTGCTTGAAGATCTTGCCGACCGCCCCAAAAAGGAGAGTCGCGATCTTCGAATCCAGCATGATCAACCACCTCCTTTTTGAGGGGTCGGGTTGACAGTAGTTGGACGATCACTCCAACTAAAGTAATGCTCGGTGAGCAGAACAAGCTACCGACAAGGCTTGTCGACAGGTTGTTCTGCTCGGAACAATACGATAGTAAGAGGGAATACGTAAGTAGTTAGTGGCTGGGTCTGGTGACCCGCGAGCCGTAAAGCTCAAGCGGGAATTGAGAACCCATGCCTATCTAGTTGGGTTGTTGCATACGAAATTGTTAAAGAGACTACCCCCGTTTCGCGCTGGATCCCGTATGCTGATCACCACCGTTCTCCCAAGGGATAGCAATCATACTACCACATAATACTGCTAATGTCAATTATCCAGGCCATGAATAATGAATAGCACAAGTAGTATAATAAGAGGATAGTATCACCTTATATTGTTGACAAATGTAAGAATTTTTACTATAATTATATTAATACGCTCATGCTTTCATCGGTAGCTGCCAAACACTAACTTATGGACAACAAACAATCACGCTCGCCATCTGGTGAGCACAGCCAGGAAAAGGTTGTGCTGTTGCTGCAGGTACCGCGCACCAACGACAAGAAAGAGCTGGCCGCCGAGCAGATGTTTGCCTCGCTGCATGGCCTGCTGACGTTCCCGTCGCAAAAACTGTTCCAAAAGCCACAGCGGGTACCGGTTAGCTTTGAAATTGCCGTCCGTGAGCGCCGCATTGGTTTTTACGTCTGCGTGCCGCGCTATCTGAAAGATTTCGTCCAAGAACAGATCTACGCCCAGTATCCCAATGTCCAGATATCGGAGGTAGAAGATTATGCCGCTGCGCCAGAGGCGGCCGGCAACGCTACCTACGCTTCGGAGCTCAAACTGAGCCAGAACAATGCCTTGCCGATTAAAACCTTTCAGAGCTTCGAAGTTGACCCCTTGGCGGCCATCACCGCCACGCTGGCCAAATTCGACGAAGGCGAAGAGGCCTGGATCCAGCTGGTTATCCAGCCGGCCTCAACCAACTGGCACAAAAGAAGTGAGCGCTACATCCACGGTTTGCGCAATCAGTCGAGCGGTAACAACGGATTGCTGATGGCCTTGTGGGCGCCCCCGGAGGCTAAGAAAGAAGGCGTCAAGCTTACCGAGTACGAACAGGCCCGCGCCAGCGGCGCCGAAGATAAAAGTCATAAACTGGCCTTTGAAGCCAGCCTGCGGATCGTGTACCGCGGCCAGGCGCCCAGCCATCAGGCCCGCCTGCGGCTGCAATCCATTGTGGCCAGCTATAAACAGTTCAACACGACCTACCTCAACGGCTTTGAAGAGGTTCGCAGTTCACAAGAAGCGGCCGTCTTACGCCTGTATCGCCAGCGGGCGATTTCCAAGCGGCCGTCGATTTTTAACATCGAAGAAGTAGCCACGCTGTATCACTTACCCCACACCACCGTCGAAACACCGTTTATTCTCTGGGCTTCCAGTCAAACAGCCGAGCCACCGGCCAATCTACCGCTTATTTCAGAGACCAATCGTCAGATCGTCAGTCCCATGGCCGTCGCCAACTTTCGAGGCCACAATACAGCCTTTGGGCTCAACCGCCCCGACAGGGGTCGCCATCTCTATATTTTGGGTCAAACAGGGGTCGGTAAGTCGGGGCTGCTCGAGCTGCTGACAATATCAGATATATACAGCCCCTACGGTTTTGCCGTCATCGACCCGCATGGGGATTATGCGGTTAATATTTTACGGCGCATTCCGGCCAAGCGCGCCCAAGATGTCATTTATTTTAACCCGGCTGACGTTGATTTTCCGATTGCCTTTAACCCGATGGAAGTCACCGATCCGAAGCTACGCACCCACACTGCTTCGGAACTGATTGGCGTCCTGAAGCGTATGTTTGACTCCTGGGGACCACGCCTGGAATACATCTTGCGCTACAGCCTGCTGGCGCTCCTGGAATACCCCGATGCCACGATGCTCGACATCACCCGCATTCTGACCGATAAACACTTCCGCAAGCTGGTCCTAGCCCATGTTTCCGATCCGGTAGTGCGTAACTTCTGGGAGGTTGAGTTTGCCAGCTGGAACGATAAATTTGCAGCCGAAGCGGTGGCGCCGGTGCTCAACAAGGTCGGTGCCTTTACGGCCAACCCGCTGGTGCGTAACATCATCGGCCAGCCAAAGAGCAGCTTTAACATTCGCCAGATCATGGACGAGCGCAAAATTTTGATAGTCAATCTGAGTCGCGGTCTGGTGGGCGAAGATAATGCGGCGCTCCTCGGCGCCCTATTAGTGACCAAAATCCAGTTGGCGGCCATGAGTCGGGCCGATACACCAGTCGAACAAAGAGAGCCGTTCTACCTGTATGTCGACGAATTTCAGAACTTTGCCACCGATAGTTTTGCCACCATCCTCAGCGAGGCCCGTAAATACGGCCTTAATCTGACGGTCGCTAACCAGTATATTGCCCAGATGACTCAAGAAGTTCGCGACGCCGTTTTTGGTAACGTCGGCTCGATTGTCGCCTTCCGCATGGGCGCCGACGACGCCCGGAGTATGCAGCGTTACTTTGAGCCGCGCTTTGAGGAATACGATCTGGTCCACATGCACAATCGCCACATTGTGCTCAGTATGACAATCGATGGTGAGAAAACGCCGGCTTTCTCTGGTATCACGCTTGAACTGCCGCCGGCCACCGAAGATCATACGGCAATGATTGTCGAGCACTCCCGCCGCCAGTATGCCTTACTGCGGGCCGAGATCGAGGGCTATATCGGTAAGAACTATCTGGCCGAGACGAAGCCCGCGGTCAGCCGCCCAGCGGCGCCCCGGGCCGAGAATAAGCCGAAAGCCGAACCGGCCATCCCGCAGGAGCTCAAACAGCCTGACAAGCAGGCGGCTGCCAGCACCGTGGGGCAGGCGGCGGTGAATGGCGCCGGCGCCAGTATCAAACTGAAGCGCAAACGCCGCCGGCGTATCAAGAAAGAAAAGAGCCTGCACGACATGCCAAATAACACCGAGCACGTCATGTTCCGGCAGCACGACTAACTGTGGATAACCAGTAGCGTAAAAGTCAAATTTGTGCTACGCTACCAGCAGTTAACGAGCACTGACTGACCGCTCTAAAACAAACATTTGACAGCCTGCCAACTCCTTGCGAAGGGTAAGGGAAGCTGTACCGAGGGTCGAGCGTCTAGATTGACAAATTAGCAACTTTCATGTATAATACAGTACATGGAAAACCCAGCAATGGTTTATCAGACAGAACAGTCTGCTCAAGGCCCAGCCAGCCTGCGTCATAAGCTGGCCACTGTCGCTGTCACGGCTGTGGCTCTCTTTGGCGCCGAAGCTGTGGTGCACAATGCAAGCGCCATCGCCGACAGTTGCACCGAAACCCAGCATACTCAGCCTGACGGTACCGTCGTCTACGAGGAACAGTGCTCGCTAGACGGTGGCGATACCACCGCTTCTCAGGCGCCGCGCCATTCCGTAACTTCGACGGTTCAGCCCCGCCACTTTATAGACTTCAATCAAAACTATAATAGCGATAAGTGGGGCAGTCGTATTGCCGGCACTGGCTGCGGCCCAACTGCGCTGGCTATGGTGATAGCCACCGAAACTGGCAATCGTCACATTACGCCGCGCACTATCGCTCGTGAAATTACGCCCAAATGGTATGCATATGGCAGCGGCACGGCACCCGGCGCTTTTAAGGCAGTGGCTCGGCAATATCATCTGAAAGAACGTCACGCTGCTAGCTTGACAGACGCTGCGCGAGTAGCAAAACTAGGCGGCTTGTCGATTGTGCATGCCCGCCCTGGCTACTTTACGCACGCCGGTCACTACATGGTTATCCGATCATACAAAGATGGTAAATTCCGTTTGGCTGATCCAAATAACGCCCCGGGTCGCGATAGCGAAAAGCGCCATTGGAGTGCTTCGCAGCTGCGTCGAGCCGGCATAGACGACGTCTGGACGTTCCGGCGCACGCCTGCCACTCGCTAGCGGTATTTCATTTTCGCCCCTGTTATGGTAGGATGTTGTGAGCTGTTTGGCGGCTTTGAGACGACAACTTTACATCTCGGCGGCCAGCCAGGAGCTATTTATGTTGCGGGTCCACGCGGCCCATATCGCTGCGCGGTATGAACCCACTCGCTCAGATGTTGAGAATGTGCGGCCTCATATTGCTTCGCAATATGGAGACCTCGTTCGCCACCGACAGATATGCAAGCACATCTGATCGGTTGCTCACTCGGCCTCATCGTCTAACGGTTAGGACACCAGGTTTTCATCCTGGCAATCGGGGTTCGATTCCCCGTGAGGTCACCATGAAAAAAGATCACCTTTTGGTGGTCTTTTTTCATGCTTATGAGAATGCACCCCAATTGCCAAGTCAAGCCCCGTAAACCTGATCGGGACATAATTGGAGTTGTAATATATAGCAGCCAGTGCATAATAAATAAAAATAATCCTCACATGAAGCACGCTGCCACCGTTCACACCTCGACCCTGCTGCAAGAGCGGGGTTTTCAGCGGGCTGCCGTAACGCCCACCGGTGCTCAGCTTTTTGAGACGCGTCCGGAACTATTGGAAGCATTCGGCGAGACAACGCATCAAATTATTACCCAACGTTTCGACAGAGAAGACCTGCAGGCCCCGCGCTTTATAGGCGGCGGTTATTTCGCGAATGTCTACACGCTGCCGGGCCATGACGACTTATGCGTCAAAACACTTTCAATTCGCAGCATGCGCGCCAAGCAAAATCATGCACTTGATACCGGTCATTTACCGAACATGTTTGTGGATCTGCGTTTCATGGATCTACTGCGCCAGCGGCTGGCTCGCGTTCCCGAACAGAAGGTTTTTGTGCCGCAGCATCACGCGACCGTCTACATGAGCTCGCCACAGCGCGGCTACGCCATGCTGGAGCAGAAATTACCGGCCGCAGCAGTCAGTATTAATAGTTATTTTAAGATACTTCACGCCGAGTATCAGCTGGACGATGAAATGACCGAGCACATAACGCGCACCGTCAAAACGCGCGTCGCGCAGGCGCTGGGCGGCAGTTTGCTGCGCTGGGGCATTAATGACCTTACGGTTGGCCAGCATGGGCCTGCCTCTCGGGTGTTGAATGGGGGCAACAGTTGGATTGATCCGCAGCATGCCATTGAAGACACGCCGCTATATCTGATAGACCTGGTGCGCGGTACTGGCATTCGGCGTCCTATTGCCGGCCTGCTGGGCAGCTGCGCTATGCCGCTGTTTGCCGCTGTGGCTTCGCCGACTCGTCAGGGGAGTAGTTTACTCGCACCAGGATCGCTGCAGGAAAAATCTGTAGTAGCGACGCCGGCGGTAGATTACTTGCAGTTACCGGCTGGTGGCGGCTGAACGTAGGCTTCAATTCTCTCTAAGCTGTAGCCGTAGTAGGCCAAACCGGCGTCGTTGCGGGCCGTGGTGTAGAAGTGGCCGATAATATTACTGTTGAAGTAGCGGTAGAGCGGCACATTACCGGCAACCGGATTGTTGTAGCTGTAGACGTAGCCTTCGATATTCTCAAACTGATAGCCATAGGTAGCTAGCCCGGCGTCGTTGCGGTCAACTGTATAGAAGTGATCGGTTTTTGCTGAGTTGTAATAGCGATAGAGCGGCACCGTACCGCTGGGGTTGGTCGGGTACACCAAGCCCTCACAGCCCTCGTAGGCGTACCCATAGTAGGCCAAGGTCGCGTCGTTACGGGTGATGGTGTAGAAGTGGTCGATATTGTTTGCGCTGTAGTAGCTATACAGGGGGGTAGTCGGCGGTGGCGCCGGTGCGACAGCACGAGCTGCGGCAGTGGCAGTGGCGTCCAACTGTTTCGCAAAATCATACACTCCATTCATATAGGCGGTACCCCAGCTCAAATCATCATACGTACCTTCAATCTGGTAATATTTAGCACCGTTGCTCAAGCCTTTGTTTATGAGGTCGAGCGTGCCCGATTCGGTAGGCGCCTGGTTCTGATCGCGGAAGTACCAGCTTTGGACACTTTCACCGAGATCGGAATGGACAACATTGGTGGCTACACCTTTGGCGGCTGCCAGGGCAGCATCAACTTGCGTCGGATAATTGGTGGCGAAAGTCGGTACCAGGGTGTTCCCCCAGCGATTAAAGTAATAGCCGGCCCCCAGATTCTGATTGAGATACTGCCAGCCATAGGAAGGTTCTGACCAGATAACCTTTTTGCCCGCGGCTTTGGCAGCCATAACTTGCTGGTCGAGCAGTGTCCAGTTAATCTGGGTAACGGCTTTTGACCAGTTGTAGTTATTCTTCGAGGCGTAATAGCTGACGACTTCGTGCATATAGAGACCTCTATCGTGCGGCCGCGCCAGGACAGTCTGCGCTTGAGCGAGCGTGGTGTAGATGGAATTGCCCTTGAGGAAGGTGGGGAAATCTGAGGAAGCAGTAGTGTAGTAATAGTTGCGACCCTCCGCTTCCCAGTTGTTGATGGTGGGATCGGCCGGATTCGGCTGTACGCTGCGGAAGGCTAGATTGGTTTGAGAATTAACCAGATTCTGATAAGAGCCCTCCAGTTCTGGGTGCTGGCCGACCACGATAATGGTGTTTGGGCCGGTGCCGTTATCGACGATAGCTGCGTGGCCGGATAGCAAGAGGGCTATGCCGAGAATGGCGAAGACAGCGACAAAAACCAGCGCTCCGCGTTTACGTGAGTTAAATAATTTGGAAGCAATATTTTTCATAAATGACCTCTTTTTTTGATTTCTTCTTAACTTCACCTTATTTTCACAATTCATACAGCCTACAGGCAATTACCAGCTGGCGGTGGTTGAAGATAGGCTTCAATTTTCTCAAAGCCATAACCGTAGTAGGCGTAGCCGGCGTCGTTGCGGGTCGTAGTGTAGTAGTGACTGGTAAGGCCGCTATTGAAATAGCGGTAGAACGGTATATTGCCGGGAGCCGGATTGGTGTAGCTATAGACATAACCTTCGACGCCCTCATAACCGTAACCATAGTTTGCATAGCCGCCATCGTTACGGTCAACGGTGTAGAAATGGTCTGTACCAACCGAATTGAAGTAGCGGTACAGCGGCACCGTGCCGGGCGGATTAGTGGGGTAGACGGACGCCTCGTAACCCTGGTAGGCGTAGCCAAAGTTAGCATAGCCGGCATCATTGCGAGTGATCGTGTAGAAATGGTCCGTGCCCGTTGAGTTCCAGTAGTGGTATAACGGTGTCGTCGGCGGAGCAGTGGGCGGTGGTGGCGTTGAGGTGACGGTACGAGCCGTGGCAGCCAGCTGATTCGTGAAGTTATAGACCCCGTTCAGATATGGAGTTCCCCAAATCATATCGTGGACTTCCTGATGCGTAATACTGTCAATATTTTCTTCGCCTTCTATCTGGTAATATTTCGCGCCATTAGACAGGCCTTTATTTATGAGGGCGAGGGTGGCGGTGTCGGTAGGCGCCTGACCCTGGTCACGGAAATACCAGCTTTGAACGCTTTCACCGAGATCGGAATGGACGACATTGGTGGCTACGCCTTTGGCGGCCGTCAAGGCGGCATCGACTTGTGTCGGAAAGTTGGTCGCGAACATAGGTACAAGGGTGTTCCCCCAGCGGTTAAAGTAGTAGCCGGCGCCCAAATTCTGATTCAGGTATTGCCAACCATATGAAGGTTCGGACCAGATGACCTTTTTACCGGCGGCCTTAGCGGCCATAACCTGTTGGTCGATCAGTGCAAAGTTTACTTTTGTAACGGCTTTCGCCCAATTGAAGTTATTTTGCGATGCTAGGCTACTGACCACCTCATGCATATACAAACCTTTGTTATGAGGTCTGGCTAAGACTGTTTGAGCCTGCGCGGCGGTAGTATAAATCGAAGGATGATTAAATGACTTGTCGACGGGAAAATCTGAAGAAACTGTCGTATAGAAGTAGTTGCGGCCTGAGGCTTCCCAGTTGTTGGTCTCAGCTGTGGTGGGATCGGGATTCATACTCCGCATTGCAAAATTGGTCTGTGGATTAACCAAGTTCTGATAGGAGCTCTCCATATCCGGCCGCTGATTGACTACTATGATTGTATAGGGCCCGCTGCCATTATTGACGACGGCCGCGTGGCTGGACAGCAGCAGGACCGTTCCGAGAACTGCAAAGACGACAGCAAAAAGTAGTGCTCCGCGTTTACGTGACGAGAATAGTTTAGAAGTAATATTTTTCATAACAGACCTCGTTTTTGGTTTCTTCTTCACCGTCGTGTTATTTTTACAACCTAACATAAACATACCACGTAATAGTTGAAAAGCAATAGCATAATGGAATATTTGACGGCATGGTTTCTGATTGACGGTCATTCCTATATACTTAAGGGTAACCAGAATAGGGTGGGCAGACATGAAGAAAACAGATACGGCTCCCAGCGTGCCGCTCAAACAGTTTAAGCGAACCAAAATTATAGCCACTATCGGGCCGGCCACCGATAGCTACGAGGCTATTGCAGCTCTGATTACGGCCGGGGCCAACGGTTTGCGGCTGAATTTTAGCCATGGCAGCCACGAAGAGCGTAGCCGACAGATCAAATGGATCCGCAGGGCCGGCGCCGCAGCCAGTAAGCCGGTGGCTATTATCCAAGACTTGCAAGGGCCAAAGATCCGTCTCGGCGACTTTGACGGCGTGGTAACGGTCAAAAAGGGACAAGGGCTAAGCTTCCAATATCAAGCTGATTACGCCAAAACCGGATATTTGCCGACGCAGTATGATCTGAGCCAAAAGGTGAAGCGCGGCGAGCGTATTTATTTGTACGACGGCAAAGTACGCACGACGGTTACTAGTGTGCGTGAAGATGTCGTGCACGTCGAGGCTGGCAATGACGGTATTCTTATTAAAAGAAAAGGTATGAATCTGCCCGATACCGACTTCGGCGGGGATATTATTACTGCCAAGGATCGAGCCGATTTGGTGTACGGTTCAGCGCAGGATATTGACTATGTAGCGCTGAGCTTCGTGCAAACCGCTGACGATATCACGACGCTTCGAACGCTGCTCAAAACAATGAATAGTTCGGCACGGATTATCGCCAAAATTGAAACCAAAGCTGCGGTCGACAATCTGGAAGCTATTGTGCGCGCCAGCGACGCCGTGATGATTGCGCGCGGCGATCTGGCGGTGGAGACGGCTGCCGAAAGCGTGCCGATTGTGCAGCGCCAAACTATTGGCCTGGGTTTGCGTTATTCGACACCAACGATTGTGGCCACGCAGATGTTGGGTAGCATGACCGATATGCCCGAACCAACTCGGGCCGAAGTATCGGATGTGGCCACGGCCGTTCTGGTTGGCGCCGATTGCGTCATGCTCAGCGATGAAACAGCCAATGGTCAATATCCGATTGAAGCGGTTGAGACCATGAAGCGGGTTGTTGTCTATGCCGAAGGGCACCGGCCCTTGACCGTCAACTGGCCGGAAAATGAAGACCACAGCCGGCAGGCCTCAATCAGCCGAGCAGTTATCAGTCTGGCTGAAAACATTGAAGCTCAAGCGCTGGTGGTGGAGACCAAGTCAGGGGCAACAGCGTTGCAAATCGCTTCGCGGCGCAGCAGCATTCCCATGATTGCGGTCACCAGTGACGCCCGGACGGCTCAACAGTTGGCGCTGGTATACAACACCAAGAGTTATGTCCGCCCGGTCGACCCGCACGCTGCCAGCAAATTGACCGATTGGTTGCGCAAGACCAAGCTGCTGCATAAGGGCGACATTGTTGTCACTGCCTCTGGGCAATACCCCGGCGTTGTCGGCACCACCGATACCATCAAAGTGAGAGTGCTGGAATGATTTTGCTACTTGTAAAATGTAAATTGCTACTTGGAGCGCGCTAGCGCGACCCGCGATGTTCACTAAACAAACAATTCGCGATATTGATCTGACGGGCAAAACAGTGCTGCTGCGCGCCGACTACAATGTGCCGCTGGAAAACGGCAAAATCAGCGACGATTATCGGATCAAGCAGTCGTTGCCGACTATCCAGTATCTGTTGGAACACAAGGCCAAGCTGATTATTTGCTCGCATCTTGGGCGCCCCAGCGGGCCGGAGGACACTGCTAACAGCCTATTCCCGGTGGCCAAGCGGCTGCAACAGCTGCTCGATCAGCCGGTTGGTTTCGCGACTGACTGTGTTGGCGAGCCGGCCGAAAAAGCCGTCAGCCAGCTGCACCCGGGCCACGTTTTGCTACTCGAGAATCTCCGTTTTCACCCTGAAGAAGAAGCCAATGATGATATTTTTGCAGGCAAACTGGCCAGCCTGGCCGACATCTTCGTTCAGGATGGCTTTGGCGTCGTGCACCGGGCGCACGCCAGTACTGAAGCGATTACCCATCATCTGCCAAGCGTTGCGGGCCTGCTGTTAGAGAAAGAAGTCGATACGATTACGAACGTTATGAAAAAGCCCGAGCGGCCGCTGATGGCGATTGTGGGCGGTGCCAAAATCGCTGACAAAATTGATATCTTGCAGCGTTTCATCGAGCTGGCTGACTTCGTGGCCGTCGGCGGCGCCATGGCCAACACCTTTCTGAGGGCCCGCGGCATCGATATCGCCGACAGTTTGTACGATAAAGTCGATCTGCCAGTCGCCAAAGACATTATGCGGCAGGCCGAAGCCGAGGCTCGCAAGCGACGGTTTATATTTGCGCTGCCGTATGATGGCGTCGTGGCGCACGCCATCGACAAGACCGCGCCAACACGAATTGTTGATTGGGGCAGCCACGTCGTGGCCGACATCGAACATTACCCGAAGCGCGTGCCGTCGGCTGCTAGCCACATCCACGCCCATGAGAAAATCCTCGATATCGGACCCTTTTCTGGCTCATTTATTGCCGGCGCTGCGCAACTAGTCAATACAGTCGTCTGGAATGGCACGATGGGCGTCACCGAAACCGATGGCTTGCAGGGACCGATTGGCCCCTACGCCCATGGTACAGAACTGGTGATCGAGGCTCTGACCGGTGAGTTTGGCCACCAGCCATTCACCGTCGTAGGCGGCGGCGACACCGTTGGCTATCTGGAGGAACGCAAGCTGGTTGGTAGTTTTGGCCACGTCTCTACCGGGGGTGGCGCCAGCCTGGAATTAATGAGCGGCCGTAAATTGCCGGGCGTCGAAGCGCTCCTCGATAAGAAATAGGGTACAATAGCCATAAGCATCATGAAACGTACAATGATTGTCGGCAACTGGAAGATGCACCTCAATACGCATGAGGCCAGTTTGCTAGTGCATCGGCTTGACCAGCACATCAAAACGCACCGTGATCTGGAGATTGTACTGGCGCCCAGCTTACTGACGCTGCAGCCGCTCAGCCGAGAGATCGACCGACGCAAATTCCGTCTGGCTGCCCAAAACGCTTATCAAAAAGATGTCGGGCCGTACACCGGCGAAGTCAGTTTTACGATGCTGCGCGACCTGGCTCACTACGTCATCATTGGTCACTCTGAACGACGCATGTACTTCAATGAAGGCCTGGAAACGGTGCGCGACAAAGTCCAGGCTGCCGTGCGCAACGGTATCGTGCCAATCCTGTGTATTGGCGAAACCAAACACGAGCGGGCTGGCGGCGAAACACGACGGGTTATTCATGATCAGCTGGTCACGGCCGTATCCAATCTGACGCCTGACGAAGTCGAACAAATGGTCATTGCCTATGAACCGGTCTGGGCTATCAGCACGTTTGACGGCGAAATTGCTAAACCAGACGATATTGCCAAAGTCCTGGAATTAATCCGCCATGAAATCACCGAATTATATGGTGCAACCGCCGCTCAAGCGGCGCGCGTATTGTACGGAGGCAGCGTTACGGCCGACACCGCCGGCAGCTACCTGGCCCTGCCGGGGTGCGACGGCGTCCTGGTCGGCGGCGCCAGCCTGAATTACCGCCAATTTACGGCTATTGTCGATGCGGCGTACCAAATTCATCACAGCCAGGCGGACACCAATGGCTGAAATCAAAAAATCCAAGCGCCGTATCATTGATGTTTCACATCCGGATTCGACGGCTCCGTCTGACACTTCCAAAGCGGTTATCGTCAAAAATCACGCCCTATTAAAAGACCCGATGATGCGCGATGAAGCTGCAGCTTCAACCGACGACAGTAAACCGAGTACCGAAACGCCCCATAAAATTGAAACAAAATTGGGCACCGCGCCAACGCTCAGCAGCGCGTTGGAAGCGCCGCTGGCCGAAGCGCTGAAGAAACACGACAAGCCGGAGGCGGTCGAAGAACAGCCGGCCGATGCGGTGCCTGAACCGGCCGAAACAGCACTCGCCCCAGACGCCAAGACTGCCGAGAAAACCGCCGAAGAATCGAGCGAAATGCCTGCAGACGTTGTTACTACGGACCCGCCAACGGCAAAAACTGAGGCGCCGAAAGCTCCGGAGGCGTCACCTGCCGCTGCGCCAGTGCCCGCTGAAGCCAACGAACCGAAAGCCGACGAGCCTGAGGCTCAGCCGGAACCGAAAGCTGCTTCGTCTCCCGAACCGGCAGCCACTTCAAAAGCCGAGCCGCCGGTCGCGACCACCACCGATTCAATAACTGAAACCGCCGAAGTTCCGAAGGGCCCGACCGTCGAAGCTGAAAATGCCGCAGCCGCAGCCGCAGCTAAGCGTGAAGCTGCTTTGCAAAAACTGGTCGAGAGTAAAAAATATGTACTGCCAATCAATAGTCTCGAGCAGCGCCGCACCAAGCGGGTCGTGCTGCTCGGCCTACTGCTGAGCCTCTTATTAGCTGCCGCCTGGGTCGACATCGCGCTCGACGCCGGCCTGATTCACCTCGCTGGCCTCCACCCCGTCACCCATTTCTTCTCCACCTGAATAAGTAGTCATCAAAAACAAGAAGCTGGCGCATTTATTGTTATGTTACAACAGATTTAACGCAACCGTTTTGCTAAAATAAGAGGATGTCTACGCATCTTTTAGAGGGGTTGAACGGTGAACAGCGGCGGGCCGTCGAGACGACCGAAGGGCCGTTGCTGATCCAGGCCGGCGCCGGCTCGGGCAAGACCAAAACGCTGACCCATCGCATCGCCTATCTTATTTCGACCGGACGGGCGACACCGTACAACATTCTGGCGGTGACCTTCACCAATAAAGCCGCCAAAGAGATGCGCGAACGCGTTGCCGAGCTACTTGGCGAACGGGCCGACAACCGCGGGTTTATGCCCTACATGGGGACCTTTCACGGCATCTGCGTCCGCTTGTTGCGGCAAGATGGTGAGCACATCGGCATCCCCAAAAGCTTCGTGATCTTTGACGAGTCTGACCGGCAGGCAGCCGTGAAGCAGGTGAGCAAGCAGCTGATGCTCGACGAAAAGAGCTTTCCGGCCCGGGCGCTTTCTGGCCTGATCAGTAGTGCCAAGAATGATATGATTTCGCCCGAAGAGTACGCCGGCATGGCCAGTAGCCCATCTCAGCAGGCCGCCGTCAAAGTATTTCCGCTCTATGAGCGCTCGTTGCGTGATGCCTCGGCGCTGGACTTTGACGATCTTATCAATCGAACAGTGCAACTCTTCAAGACAAAACCAGAAATTCGTAAAAAGTGGCAGCAGCAGTTCAAATACATCATGATCGACGAATACCAGGATACCAATGCCGCGCAATATCAATTAGTTAACATGTTAACTAATGAGCATAAGAACATTGCCGTGGTAGGTGACGACTGGCAAAGTATCTATAGCTGGCGCGGTGCTGATTTTCGAAATATTCTGAAGTTTGAGAAGGATTACAAGCCATGCACCATCATTAAGCTCGAGCAAAATTACCGCAGTACCAAGCACATTCTTGATGCAGCGCACGCCGTTATCACCAAAAACGCTCAGCGCAGCGACAAGCAACTCTGGACAGAAGCTGGGGCTGGTCTGCCGGTGCAAATGCTGCAGGTAGGTAGTGAGCGGGCCGAAAGCGACGCCATCATTCGTCGGGTCCGCAATGGTGTCGACAGTGGCCGCCGACATTTTCGCGATTACGCGGTGCTGTATCGTACCAACGCCCAAAGCCGCTCGATCGAAGAAGGCTTTGTCCATTACGGCGTCCCGTATCGGGTGGTCGGCGGCGTCCGGTTTTACGACCGCAAAGAAATTAAAGATCTGCTGGCCTATTTGCGTCTCATATTTCAGCCTGAAGATCGGGTGAGTTTCGAGCGAATTGTTAACATTCCGGCCCGCGGCGTCGGCGCCAAAAGTCTACAGATGTTCTTTGCCTGGATGTCATCCCAGCGGAGGCTGGGATCTCCAAAAAACGCCATTACTGAGTCGCCGGCGGATCCTGGCGCAGGCTGGGATGACGAGCCGCAAAATCTGACGCTGTTCGCTGCCTTGCAGCAAGTTAATAATTGTCCTGGTCTGACCCCTAAGGCGCGCCAGGCGCTGGCGGAGCTCGGTGATATTCTGGCCAGTCTGCGCGAGATTATGGATTCGGCTACCGTGGCCGGTCTCATCGATTCCCTGCTGCGGCGGATCGATTACCTGCATTATTTGGATGACGGGTCGGCTCAGGGTGAAGCGCGCCAGGAAAATGTTAAGGAGCTCCTCAGCGTGGCTCAGGAGTATCAAGACGCCGGCTTGGCTGGCTTCCTGGAAGAAGTGGCTTTAGTCAGCGATCTGGACAGCGCCGACTTCAACGGCGACGCTGTGACACTGATGACACTGCACGCTGCCAAAGGCTTGGAATTCCCCGTCGTTTTCATGACCGGCCTCGAAGAATCAATCTTTCCGCACTCGCGGGCGCTGTATGACCAAAGCGAAATGGAAGAAGAGCGGCGCCTCTGTTATGTTGGCATGACGCGGGCGCGCCAGGAACTCTACATGACGTACGCCAGCAGCCGTATGCTGTACGGCGGCGTCCAGCACAATCCGCCGAGTCGTTTTCTGTCGGAGGTTGATGGCGATCTCCAGACTGTCAGCAGTTTTGAGCCCTCGTTCAGCTTCCAGCCGACAAATACGGGTACTCGCTTGTCGACAGCCGCCAGCTCCACTGAGCCGCGCTATGTGCCGGAATTAAACGAAGGTGACGGTGTAAAGCATCAGGTTTTCGGCCACGGCACCGTTTTAGAGATTGACGGCGACACGGCAGTGATCTATTTTAAAGGTAAGGGTGCGCGCAAGCTGAACATTAGCTTTGCCCCACTCGAGAAACTTTAGTTGCAAGCCACAAAAAAAGTAGTATAATATACTTATGACCTCCAATGGTCCTTACGAGCGAGCCGCCTTACCAGCCTTAGACTGGCCTCCGGCAGAAACCATCGACGATGCCGGTGCGGCACCTGCCTTACGACTTATTGAATCTTCACCATCCGAATCTGTGTCAGCTGTTCGAAGCTGGGCTGCCGAACAGTACGCTGAAACCTGTGCCGCCCTCGGTCAATTAGGTTTTGAGAAGCGCCAGCTGGCCCACATGCCGGCTCTTGAACAGGTGCAGGCAGCGCTCGAGCCGCACGCCACCTACCTACAAGCTGAATCGCATGAATTACTCTTTGGCTACGCCACGGCTATGGTTGGCTTGCGCGGTCTGATGAGGCGCTTTGACGGACCACGCGCCCAGGCAAATTCGTCAGCAACCTATGTCTGGGAGCGGCTTTGGAGCCAGTACGACGATCGGTCGCCAGAGCACGATGCTGACTGCCCGGCGCCCGTCTGGCTGGCTGTCGGTCTCAATGACACGGTCAGCCCAATCGATCTGCGTCAGCCGGCAAACGAGTTTGATGAACCCGGCCTAGTGTATGCCGATATGAGCGCAGCTCAGCAAGCGAGGGCCTTGGCGTGGGAGCAGGCTACGCATGCCAAAGCCGGCCGGCAGCTGCGACCCGTGACCATCGGCCAGTATTTGGTGCAGGCGGCAAAACGTCGGGAACGCGGTGATTTGCCAATGGATCAGCACACTGCCACTCGTCTGCCGCACTACACGCCAGAGTGGATAGGGTGGCAAGTAGAATATCAGCCGATGGTGAGCACTGCATTCGGCTTAACCGGCAGTGGTCACGCCGGCAGCGACGCCAAGAAGAACGAAGGCATTCGCCGCGTTTTGGATCTCAGCCCCGCCTTGGCTCGCTGATTAGCGCCTGGCGAACAGGGGTTATTCTTGTTACAATAGGGCTACCGGTTTGTGAGGAGATACTTCCTAAACCGCTTCGCTATGCCGTCTATGTTTGATAAATTAGCCGTCCGTTTTAATCGATATCGACGGGTTCGTCTTTCCCGGCGGGTTCGTAGACTCAAAATTATGAGCCGTCACCCATCGTTTAAAGTGCCGTTGGCAACCGTTGGTGTTCTGCTGCTGGTAACCGGCGCTGGCTATGGTCTGGCTCGCAGCACGCACCATATTACGCCGCGAACCGACAATCATCGTATCGTCATCATTTCGCATGATCATGAGCAGCAAATCGTGCCCAGCAAAGAAGCCACTGTCGGCATGCTGCTGCAAAAATTGCATCTTACGCTCGGCGAGGGCGACGTGGTGGAGCCGGCGCCGAGCACCGTTATCGACCAGGACCAATTCCGTATTAATATTTACCGGGCAGTACCGGTGCAGGTTGTCGATAGCAGTGGCCAGCGCAGCTTTGCCTTTAGCGCCGCCAAGACGCCGCGCAGTATTGCGCAGCAGGCTGGCAAGAATCTCTTTCCGGAAGACACGGTTACCACGAATCCCGTGGAGGATTTCGTAAAGACCGGCTCAGTCGGCGAGCAGATCGTGATCGATCGCGCCACACCGGTCAATGTCGACCTCTACGGCACACCGGTCGTTCTACGTACCCATGCCAAAACGGTGGCGGCCATGATGCGCGAAAAACATATTGTGCTCACCAAAGAAGATAAATTGAGCGTGCCGCCCGACACGCCAATCACCCCGAATGCCCAAGTGGCATTTTTGCGTACTGGCAGCAAAACTGTCACGGCTACCGAGCAGATTGCCACGCCCATTCAAACCGTCAACGATCCCACGCTGGCCTATGGCACCAGTGCCGTGCGCCAGCAGGGTTCGCCGGGCGAGCAAGTCGTCACTTACCAGGTGCAGTTGGTCAACAATGTCGAGACCGGTCGCAAAATCATCCAAAAAGTCGTTACCAAGGCGCCCGTCACGCAAGTATCAGTTATTGGTACCTCACTCAGCGGTATCAAGGGCGACATGGCTTTGGCTGGTATCGCGCCCAGCGACTACAACTATGCCGACTACATTATCAGCCACGAATCCGGCTGGTGCCCTACCAAAGCCCAGGGTCAGTATGGCGGCTGCCCGGTCTATTCCGGCTCGGTTCCCAGCTACGGCGGCTACGGACTCTGCCAGTCGACGCCCGGCTCCAAAATGGCTAGCGCCGGCGGCGACTGGGCCACCAACCCGGTTACCCAGCTCCGCTGGTGCTCCAGCTACGCCAGCCGTTACGGAGGCTGGTACGGCTCTTACCAACACTGGCTGGCAAACCACAACTGGTAACCATCCATGACTTTTTACCAGTCGGTACCGAAAAAATCGCTTGGGCAACATTGGCTGCGTGATATTGATAGCTTGGAGGCGATGTGTGAGGCGGCCCAGGTTGGCTCGCAAGATACGGTGCTGGAAATTGGTCCAGGGCTGGGTACGCTGACCGAACTATTGGTGCAGCGGGCGGAGCGGGTGATCGCCGTCGAGTTTGATCATCTCTTGGCCGTGCAGCTTGCCAATCGCGTGAAAGCCGATAATTTAAGCGTCTTTGAGAGTGATATTTTGCGTTTTGATTTCGGCGAGGCGCCAGCCAACTACAAGGTTGTCGCCAATATACCGTACTATCTGACGAGCAATCTGATTCGAGTGCTGAGCGAGACGACCAACTCGCCACAGGCAGCGGTGCTCTTAGTGCAAAAGGAAGTGGCCGAGCGGGTGGCTGCCAAGCCGGGCGACATGTCGCTGTTGAGCGTTACGGCCCAGTTTTATTGGGAAGTGCAGCTTGGCAGGGAAGTGCCGGCCGAGTTGTTCACGCCGCCGCCCAAAGTCGATTCGCAAATACTTATTCTGCGGAAGCGCACCGATCCGCTATTTCAAGATGTTGATCCGAAAGCGTTCTTCCGCCTCGTCAAAGCCGGTTTCTCGCAGCGCCGTAAAACGCTGCTCAATAGCCTGGGCGCCGGGCTACATCTCAGCCGCGCCGAAACAGAAGCGCTGTGCCAGGCAGCCGGCATTGACTCGAGCCGCCGGCCGCAAACTCTCGGTCTTGAGGAGTGGCACGCCCTGTATCTGCGCCTGTCATCCCCGATTTAATCGGGGATCTAGAAAATGTTTGCCCTGTCTGGGTGCTCGCTTCTGCGAGCATGACGGGCATACTTGACGTGTTAAGTGTTGCGGCGTAGAGTGAACCTATGGGCCCTGGCAATAATCTCAGCTATCTTTTACAGCACCTGGCGGCTGTTATGGGCAAACAATCTGACCAGGCTTTACAGGAACAGCTCGGTATCGGCCTGAGCCAATACCGAATTTTGATGGTTCTGGAGTGGAATCCGCGCATTCAGCAGAAAAGCATTGCCGACAGCCTCGGCCAGACCGAAGCCAGCATTAGCCGCCAAATTAAGCTGCTGACCGGCAAAGGCTTGCTGGTTGCCAAGCCAGACCCTCAAAATCGCCGCAAACATATCACCGCCCCAACGCCGCGCGGTATGCAGATTACCGAGGCCGCCGCCAATATTCTGCGCCGCAATTTCGGCCCGGATTTTGCCCATCTCGGCGAAGATCAGCTGCTCCATCTGCAAAAAGATTTGCAGCGTCTACACCGCTCCGTCTGCCAACCAGGTAAAGTTGGCGCCTGCGACCACCAACTCGGCCTGTAAAACACTAGCATTTCTTGAGTAAAAGTAGTATAATACATTGTTACGGGGCTGAATTTTAAGCTCGACGTTGGACTTTATCGGTTAGATCAGCAGGTCGCTTGTCAGCGTATAGGCACAATTTGTAATTGCAAACGCATTTACTCGCGTAAAGAATGCTGTTGCTAGTGCTTTTGCACCACAGCAGTACGCTTTCGCAACAGCTTAAGTTACGACTTAAGCCGCGCCTAATGTGACCCAGATAGCGCTATGGCGCGCCATATCATCTGGATGCTCACGCTGAATTGTCCTAGCAGCGTGCTAAGACTTTGGACTGCGGCAGTGGAATGTTTGTTCGTTTCTATCCCCACTGCTTAAGACACTAAAACGAACTATGCCTGTAGACGACTAACCAAGATAAACCGGCGGACGTGGGGGCAGTACCCACCAGCTCCACCATTATTAATTACCTCTTAACGGAGGATTTTTATGCGCGACCCTTCCGAGCAGGAACCGGGCGTAGTCGTCATTTTGGATCGGCTGCCGGAACTTAAAGTGGTTCATGACGCGATAGTCGACGGCACGGTCAACGATTATTATGCGCGTCCTGCATTGGGCGAATACCAGAAGCACGCTGGTTATCGCTTTAATGCTGAGGCGAGAGAAGCAAGAATTGAAGAGGCTCCGAATGGTCCTTATTTAATGCCTGAAGAATGGAAGGTAAAGCCAGAATTTCGCGTCTTAAAAAGTGATGCGGAGTTTGTGATGGCGGCCGCCTATAAGACGTTGCAAAAGCGGAGTTGGAGTGACTTTTTAAAAAATGTCCTTACCGGACGGGATAAAGCCGCATCAGACATAATCTCTTGCCTGACGCCTACTGTCCTAGAATGAGCATCTGCTAGCACAAAAAGTTAAGAGATACACCGACAGGCCTGTACAATAGTTTTTAAGATGACAAAAAGAGAAATATTGATTGGTGCTGGGGGATTTGTGGGGGCGGTGATACTGGTGGCCGGCGGCTATTTTGGCTGGCAGGCTCATCAGAATGCCCATAAGAAACAGATCAAGACGGCGGCGGCGCAAACGGTGGGCGATCATGTAATTTCCTTGAACCAGGCACCTGCCCCCTCTGACGATAGCGGTTTGAGGGTCGGCTCTTCGAGTACCGGTCAGCTGGTCGGCGGCGGCCAGAGCTCGCAGGGCTCGGCGCAGTCCTCGAGCAACGCCTCTTCTCAAACGCTCGATCCAGCAACCTTTAAGCAGTACGACAAGTACAAGGATAGCCAAAATGGACTGTTCGGTGACGTGCAGGTCGGCAGCGGTGCGACACTGTCGTCTGGCCAGAAAGCGGCCGTCTACTACAAGGGCTGGCTAACCGACGGCACACTGTTTGATCAATCAAAAGCTGGTTCGGACGGCAAACTGCAACCTTTTGTATTTACACTCGGCGATCACCAGGTGATCCCCGGCTGGGAAGAGGCCATTAGCGGCATGAAAGTCGGCGGCACACGCCTGATGATTGTACCGCCTGCCGTCGGTTACGGTGCCCAAGGCCAGGGTTCCATTCCTGGCAACGCCGTGCTGGTTTTTGAGGTTCAGCTGCTGGCTGTTCAGTAGTCCGTTAGGGGAAACACCTCAAGAGGCGTATAATGAAAGTAATAAACCGGAGAGTGCGTTATGTCCAAAGATAAGGGCCGCAAAGAAGTTAAGAAGCCCAAACAAGCTAAAGTCTAGCGATGAGTATCAAGCACATGGATAAGCAGACCAAAGAAGTACATATGGATGAGACTGAGATCCGCGCCGCCCTGGTGGCTATGGAGCGCGATGGCGGCCTGCTGACGGAGCGCGGCTATGCCGACGCCCTTTTCCCCGACGACGTCGTCTCTTTTGTTGAAAAGCACGTCGCCTACTTACGCAGCCACCCCAAGATCAATCCCAAGGGTTATCTGGCCAACTTGCGCACCATGATCAAAATTCGCCGCTAAGCGGTACAAGTAGCGCCGTACTATGCCCGCTCGCTCACCGCATATTCTCAGCGATCAACTGGCAGCCTGGCTGCAAAGCAAACAGCCAAAAACGCTGGCCAGCCTGATTGAGTTATTCCAGGATAAAAGTTTTGCCGTCATTATCATGCTGTGCATGTTCTTGCCGGCCTTGCCGCTGCCAACTGGCGGCCTGACACACGTGCTGGAGATAGTGACAGTCGTGCTGGCTGCCGAGCAAGTAGTCGGCCTGCGCCGGTTATGGCTGCCGGCATTTTTAGCCAACCGTATCAAGCTCGGTAGCTTGTTGCAGGGTAAGCTGGGCGGCGCGCTGTTACGACGGCTGCGCTGGTTCGAAAAGCACTCCAGTCCACGCGGCCGCTGGGTATTCCGTTTGCCGCTCGCCACCCGGCTGCAGGCTGCGATAATCATCGGCCTGACGGTAGCGGCCTTTCTGGCGCCGCCGTTTTCCGGCCTCGACACCTTGCCGTCGCTCGGCGTGGTCATGATCAGTTTGGCGTACTTGCTGGAAGATGCCTGGCTGTTGCTGGCCGGCCTGCTGATTGGTGCGCTGGGCGTCTTCTTAAGCGTGGGCTTGGGCGCTGTTATTGTCCATTTTGTTCACCGGCTATTATGAAATACACCGCTCACGCTTGCCATAGCGTGACGGCCGTAGGACAATCGAAGTATGGATTTTGAGCTTACCAATCATGAAACGACCCCGCAGTCGTTAACGTTTGCCGGTGATGAAATTCAGCTTATGGCGGCTGTCTACACCGAAACGATGTATGTTCGAGCGTTGCGGGCCAACAGCAGTTCAATTTCTCCCAATGATGCCTGGATCGCGAATTGGGTGCGCCAAGAGGCGCGCACGGTTCGAGCTGCCAATCATAATTCTATAGCTGACGTACTCAGAGAATTTCATGAACGCACAGACGATGCCATGACCGAGATTCCGCAAGCGGTCGGGGCGCCTGCTTTTCGGTGTCGGGATCTTGTCGAGCGTTTTCGCTTGGGCGCCAAGGCGCTCGAGCTGGCTGAAGAAATAGAGCATAAAGCCGCACAGGTATTATTGGAGGCCCAAACAGCGGACGAAATCGCCGCCGACTTCCAGCATTTTCTTCACGACCAAAACCCCTAGGTGTCGGCTTTCTTACTGCTGCCAGATGACGCCTTTCGCATACTGTTTTTATAAACAGGAGTTGTCTATGGCTGAACGAGTTGTCGAGGAAGTGCCGATCAGGCGATCGCTGAGCGCCGCCGCGGCGCTGGCATTGCTCGCCCTGTTGGTTGCAGTCGTGGCCTTAGTGCTTGTCTTCCGGGCTAATCACCGTGCCAATGCTACCGATCGGCAACTGACCAACCTGACGCACAAACTAAACAGCGTCGAAACACATGTTAACAGTGCCCTCGGAAGCGGATCTACCCCCACTTCTGGTGCTGGCGTCGGGCCGAACAATACCCAGGCCGTGCCGAGTACCAACCCCACTCCCAACGGCAACGGCCAATAAAACGAAAGCCGCTCCCGAAGAAGCGGCTAAGGTATTCGGCCTACGTAGGCAGGGCGAACGTTCCAGTTGCGCCGGCAGATGGCCGGCGAGGGGGCTACTGGGCGCATACCTCCTGCGCCACAGCTATCATTGCCTGCCCGTTAGATCTAGGACTTTTCAATTGATTACCCCCTTTCTATTTTCAAATTGCTAGTACTTATATTTTACTAAGTCACATTCAGAAATAAAAGTTTAATTTTTGCTACCCCTGATTGTGCCCTCCAGCGAACTGTGGTATAGTACCGATGCTAGAAAAAGCTGCTATAACGGTTCCGTTAAGTCTAGGTTAATAAGTTAATAAGTACGTGTTACGAGGAGCAGCTAACTGGGATGCCAGATTACCTCGCACAGTAGGAGTGTAAATGGCTACCAAACTATTTATCGGTTCCCTCGCATGGGCAACCAATGACGACAGCTTGAAGGATTTTTTCTCTCAGGCTGGTACTGTCGTATCGGCTAACGTTATCGTTGACCGCGACACCAACCGCAGCAAGGGCTTCGGTTTTGTCGAAATGTCTTCTGACGAAGAAGCTAAAAAGGCTGTTGAAGAGCTCAACGGTAAAGACCTCGACGGCCGCGCTATCGTTGTCAACGAGGCTCGTCCTCGTGAAGAGCGCCCTCGCTACTAAGCGAACGCTTTTCAATCAAAAAGAGCAGGTGACAGCCTGCTCTTTTTATATGAACTACGTACTATTGCTTAGTTGTCGTACTGGCTGGGGCCGCAGTCGTGGCCGGCTTGACCGCCTTGGATTTAAAGCGCGGACCGGCATTCTGACTGGTCGAGGTAGCGGCGTCGAGCGCCTTGTCGCTGTTTTGCTTACTGTGGTAGACGAACCAGCCAACAAAGCCAATGATGGCCACGATGACGACGATGAGTATGACTTCAACGCTGCCCACGCCGCGCTGATCTTGCTTGAGTTGCTTCATAAGAGATCCTGATTAATTTATATCTAAAGTTACTGTACGCCACCTTGGCGCGCTGACGCAACTATTGTCGACTTTGCACCATTGGCTTGACCGCGCTCAGCGGCGCCGTTAGGCTAAAGGCATGCCATTTGATAAAGCCAAAAAAATTGTTAGCAAGCCGTTTAAGCTGTCGTTTCGGCCCGACAAAGAGCTGCGCCCGGAAGATGTCAAAGCAGCCCGTCAGTATATCGATGGCTACTGGCACAAGATGCAGCGTTTCCACCCCAAGGACGACGAAAGCCTGCTCGGTCTGCCTAAACCGTATCTGGTACCATCCTACAGCGCCAAAATTGGCTTTGATTACAATGAACTCTACTACTGGGATAGTTACTTTATGGTGCAGGGTTTACTCGACGATAACCACAAAGAATTGGTCTGCGGCATTCTAGAAAATCTCATGTCGCTGTTCACGCGCTTCAAGGTCATTCCCAACGCTTCGCGCACCTATCTCATGGGCCGCTCTCAGCCGCCGTTTCTGACGACCTTTATCTTTGATGTCTACCAAACCTATCATATGAATGAGGCGTGGCTCAAAGCAGCTATAGAGCTGGCCAAGCAGGAGTATGAAACGGTGTGGTTGGGCATCAAGAAACCGAACGAACGCCAGGTCTACAAGGGGCTGAGCCGCTACTATGACATCAACTACCTGCACGACCTGGCGGAAGCCGAGAGCGGTTGGGACATGACGCCGCGCTTTGATCGCCGGGCGCTCAATTTCCTGCCCGTAGACCTCAATGGGCTGCTGTATAAATATGAAACGGATTTTGCGCGAGCAGCCCGTATTTTCAAGGATACGCGAGAAGCGGCCCGCTGGGATGATGCCGCCGAACAGCGCCAAAAAGTCATGAACGAATTGATGTGGGATCGTGTTCGCGGTCTGTATTACGACTACAACTTCGTCAAGAAAAAGCGCGGCAGCGTCAGCAGTCTGGCGGCTTTTTTCCCGATGTGGGCCGGCATGGTTGACGAAAAGCAGGCCGCCGCGCTCGTCAAAGGCTTGCGCCGTTTTGAAAACAAGGGCGGCTTGGCGACGACTGATGCCTTACCGCTTGGCCAGTTCGTCCTCGGCAGCATGCCCACCCAATGGGCCTATCCGAATGGCTGGGCACCGTTGCACTTCATTGTTGTGAAAGCTCTCGAGCGCTACGGTTATCACAGCGACGCTCGCCGAATAGCCAACAAATGGCTCAAAACTAACCTGAACTGGTTTAGCGATAATCACGTTTTCCTAGAAAAATACAATGTAGTTAACCCAGACAAGCCGCCGATCAAAGGCGTCTACCCGTCACAGACTGGTTTTGGCTGGACCAACGCTATCTTTGAGCGTTTTTGCCAGGACTACGTCGATCGTCCGCTCTAACTTCATTAAAAAATTCTGAAATCTCGACAGTCTAGCTTTACGCCCCAAATCGGAGCGCCTATAATAGGGCTTCCAAAGGAGCAGGGCATGGCTGATTTAGCCGACGAGGCAACGCAAACCATCTTACGTACTATTATTCGCGACGAAGTCAGACCGATTGTTGGCGAAGAAGTCCGGCTAATTATTCGCGAAGAGGTGCGCCCAATCATACGCGAAGAGGTACGGCCCATTATTCAGGAGGAGGTACGGCCCGTCATTCGCGAAGAGACGGGGCCTATCGTCCGTAAAGAGGTGCGTCCGATTATTCGCGAAGAAACAGCCGATTTACGGTCCGACGTCCAGACGATCAAAACAGTCCTCGGCACTCACGGCATGCAATTGCGGGCCTTGGCTGGCGACGTCAGTAGCCTAAAGCAGAGTGTCCGGCAGCAAGCCCAAGACGTGCATACGCTAAACGTACTATTTGAAGACCTCGACAATCGTTGACAATCGTTTTGCAGCAGCCTCTGAATAAAATTACCGGAGAGTGCTATAATGGCCTCTGTTATGAGGGCAATTAGCTCAGTTGGCTAGAGCGCAGCATTCACATTGCTGAGGTCGGGGGTTCGAGCCCCTCATTGCCCACCACGTATCTATGACGAAAGCTCTAACTTTATCGGAATATCAGCGGCTCGTAAGCGAGTTGGTGGTCGAGCGCGGTTTCGACAAAGAAACAGTGCCCGAAGTTTTCACACTGCTCGTGGAAGAAATGGGAGAGTTGGCTAAAGCCATCCGCCAGCAGAACGGCCAAAAAGTTGATGTCAAATCACGAGCCCATGATGTCCAGGAAGAGGCCGCAGATGTCTTCTGGCTTTTAATTGATATCTGCAACCGTCTCGATATAGACCTGGCCGAAGCTTTCGCGAGCAAAGAACGTAAAAACCATAAACGGGAGTGGCACTAATGACCGATAAAAAAGATTGTCCATTTTGTGAGCCGGAAGACCGTGTTCTCAAGCAGAATAAATCTGCTCAGGTTATTTTGAGTAATCCGCGTAAAACACCCGGCCACTTTTTGGTTATGCCGAAGCGTCATGTGGTGAAGCCCTGGGAAATGACCACCGAAGAACTGCAAGATTGTTTTGAGTTGATTTGGTACATCGAGCAAAAGGTTATCGGCAAACTGGGCGATGGTTGCGACATCAGGCAGAATTATCGACCGTTCATGAAGCAGAGTCGGCTTAAGATTGATCATATACACTTCCATGTTATCCCCAGATCGTCTGAGGACTACATCTATCGGGTGGCAGAGCGCTATGAAACTGACCTGTTCGCGGAGCTGGATGACTTGGAGCGTGCCGAAGTCGAGAAGCTGCTAGACTAGTAGTATGAGCAATTACTACGTCACCGCTTCTATTCCCTATGTCAACGGCGAGCCGCATCTCGGGCATGCCATGGAGTTCGTCATGGCCGACGTGTTGGCACGGCGAGCTCGCCAGCAGGGTCACACCGTGCTGTTCAGCATGGGCACCGACGAACATGGCGGCAAAATCGCCGAAAAGGCGGCTGAATTGAAAAAGACGCCCAAAGCCCTGGCCGACGAAATGAGCCAGCACTTCAGCGTGCTGGCGCAAGAACTCAACATCAGCAACGACCGCTTTATTCGTACTACCGACAAAGGCCACGAACAGCGCGCACAGCTGATTTGGAAAGCGCTCGCCAAGGATATTTACAAAGATAAGTACGTTGGCTGGTACTGCACTGGCGACGAAGCTTTTTTCACGGAAGCTGAAGTTAAAGCCAACAACGGCGTCTGCCCGAACCACAACCGGCCGTATGAAAAAATCGAAGAAGAGAACTATTTCTTTAAGCTGAGCGATTACACGGCTCCAATCCGCAAGGCAATTGAATCAAATGACCTCCGGATTTATCCCGCCAGCCGTCGTAACGAAATCCTGAATGTTATCAAGGGCGGCCTGCAGGATATCAGCATTTCCCGGCCCAAGGATAAGATCGACTGGGGCATCCCGGTGCCCGGCGACACGCACCAAACAATGTATGTTTGGTTCGAAGCTTTGATGAACTATATTACCGTGCTTGGCTATCCAGAACACGCCGACTTCAAAAACTTTTGGCCGGCCCAGGTGCAGGTTATCGGCAAAGATATCATCCGTTTCCATGCCGCCATCTGGCCAGCCATGCTGCTCAGCCTTGGCGTAGCCTTGCCAAAGACGCTGTATGTGCACGGCTTCATCAACATCGAAGGCAAGAAGATGAGTAAAAGTCTCGGTAATTATGTGGCGCCCGACGAGGTGATCAGCAAATATGGCGCCGACGCCTTTCGGTACTATTTTTTGCGTCACATTCCGAGCTATGACGATGGGGATTTTTCGTGGGCTACCTTCGAGGCGGCCTACAATAACGAGCTGGCCAATGAACTCGGCAACGCTGTGCAGCGCACCACGGTCATGATCCAAAAATACCAAAATGGTCTGATCGGCAACATCCCGCCGGCTGAGCACGACATGGCGCAGTATGAAGCAGCCCTAGCGGAGTGTCGCTTTGACCGCGCGCTCGACGAAGTTTGGGAGCAAGTCCGCGGCCTGAACCAATATATTGAAGAATCTAAGCCATGGACGATCGCTAAAGAGAAGGATGAAGAGCACTTGCGGGAAGTTTTGGCCTACATGGCCAGCAATTTACTGGAAATCGCTGATCTCTTAAAGCCATTTATGCCCGATACAGCCGCTAAAATTAACGCCATTTTCAGCGAGGGCATCGTTCGCCCGCTGGAAGGCACTTTGTTCCCCAAAACCGACAGCGCAACACCTGAAGCTAGCCAGGCGGACTGAACCTCATGGAGCTTGTTGATACCCATTGCCATATTCAGTCTGCCGGCTTAACAACCGGCGAGCGGACGACACGCCAGCTGTGGGCGAAAGTCCCAGAATTGACCGGCGATCAGATTGTAGCTAATGCTGTTTCCGCCGGTGTTAGGCAGCTGATTTGTGTTGGCTGCGACCTGGAAGACAGCCGGCTGGCGGTCGATTTCGTGAAAAGTCGTGAAAACTGCTGGGCCAGTATCGGTATTCATCCGCATGAAGCCCAGCATTTCGTCGACAATCAGGATGATCTGGAGGCGTTTACGGCCCTGGCTACCCAGCCGAAAGTAGTAGCCATCGGTGAGTGCGGCTTTGATTTTTACTATAACCATTCGCCCAAAGCAGCCCAGATAGCAATCTTGAAGTTCCAGCTGGAACTGGCGCTGAAGCATAATCTACCCCTGATATTTCATGTGCGAGAAGCTTTTGACGAGTTTTGGCCGATCTTCGACAGTTATCATGGCTTGCGCGGTGTGCTGCACAGTTTCACCGATAGTCAGGCCAATATGGAACGGGCGCTTGAGCGGGGCTTGCTCATTGGGGTGAATGGTATCGCCACGTTTGCCAAACAGCCGGAGCAGCTCGCCGTCTACCGCGGCCTTCCGCTCGACTATTTACTTCTTGAAACCGATGCGCCCTTCTTGACACCTACCCCTTATCGTGGTAATATAAACGAGCCTAAACAGGTGGAGCGTATAACTGAGTTTTTAGCGGAACTGCGCGGTGAAGACCGCGAGACGCTGGCTGCGGCCACGACCAGCAACGCTCGTAAACTGTTCGGCATCTGAATTATGAGTATGTTCAACAACTCCCAGTCTCAAGAAAATCGTATCACCCCCGAAGTCCATCGGCTGCTGGTCGGCTGCTGGAATCGTTTCTATCAGCTGGCTGAAGATACCCAGCGGGCGTTACTTGCCGAACGCCCTGACCTCTGGAATGAACCATTAACAGCGCAGACGCTTACGCGGCCAGCCGAACAAGCCGCGCCAGTTGCTACTGTACCGACCGAAGCGGCTGCTGAAGTTATTAATCTAGCGGCCTTCCGCGAGCAGAAAACTCAGCAGGAATCTGAAGACCAGCAACGTATGGCTGATCAAAGCCGCGCCGTGATAGGAGAGATCCATGATCAATCTGCTGCCTAAAATCCTGCCTCGCAACGATGAAGACCGACAGGCCACTATCGAACGGTCACTGATGCGCGCCGAAGCTAAAATCGGTGGCCAATTATTTGGTCCAGTCCCAAAAGGCCACAATCGCCAGTTTTTCTGCTTAGACGATCATACCTGGATCTGGTATGAAGAGTGGCAAACCAAAGGGCAGCGCCAGACCGTGACTACCCGTTACGAAGTCCGCCCCAATGGCGTACTCAAAGCCCAGGGTAATCAGCCCTACCAGCGTCTCAGCCACGACGAAGCCCGTAACTTGTACCGTGCTGTCGACCTCTACCGTCAGCGCGTCGGTACCTACTACCAGCGGCTGCTGCAAAACGCTTAGGCGCGCTATACTTATTTCTGATGTCAGACCAGCCAATTTACTTTGATTATGCCGCCGCCACACCGCTGGATGAGCAGGTATTGATAGCCATGCAGCCGTATTTTTCGGGCGTTTTTTATAATCCGTCGGCAACCTATTCCGCGGCCGGTAGGGCGCGCCAGGCGCTGGACGAGTCGCGTTCTACAGTCGCTCACTGGCTCGGTGCTCGCTCCAGCGAAATTATTTTTACGGCTGGCGGTACCGAAGCCAATAATCTGGCTATTCATGGCATAATGCGCCAATTTCCGGATGGCAATATTGTCGTCAGCGCTATCGAGCACGAATCGGTGCTGGTGCCGGCGCACAATTATGACTGCCGAGAAGTTGCCGTGCAGCCCGACGGCCGGCTTGATCTGGAAGATCTGAAGCGAAACATTGACGATAAAACAGTGCTGGTCAGTATCATGTACGCCAACAACGAGATCGGCACCGTCCAGCCGTTGCGTGACATCGCTAAAATCATCACTGACAGCCGTAAAAGCCGTCAGCCGTCAGCCGTCAGCCGTCCACTTTATTTTCACACCGATGCCTGTCAGGCGGCAAATTATCTAGATCTGCACGTTGCCCGCCTGGGCGTCGATTTGTTGACCCTGAACGGCGGCAAAATCTACGGTCCAAAGCAGAGCGGTGCGCTGTATGTTAAGGCTGGAACCAAGCTGCTGCCGCTGATCGAAGGCGGCGGTCAGGAGCGCGGCTTACGCAGCGGCACTGAAAACGTAGCGGCGGCCGTCGGTTTGGCGGCAGCACTTGCTATTTCTCAGACCAGCCGCCACGAGGAAGCGGCCCGCCTGCAAGCACTTCAACAACAGTTCTTCGACGCTATATCCGATATGCCTCGGGCGCATGTCAACGGCTCTCTGAGAAAACGTTTGCCGAACAATGTGCATCTGACACTTGAGGATCAAGATAATGAGCGGCTACTTATCCAGCTCGATGAAGTCGGCATATTGGCAGCTGCCGGTTCGGCCTGTAGCGCTAGTAACGAAGAGCCATCGCATGTCTTGCGAGCGCTCGGTTTGAGCGATACGGCGGCCCAAGCCTCACTGCGTTTTACGATGGGTCGGCAGACCTCAAGCCAAGATGTCCAGCGCCTGCTAACCAGCCTGCGTCAGTTGATGATTACTAAATAGCGCCGAGGGCTTGGTTAACAGGGGGTTTATGGGTATACTTACTTCCAGAAGCTTTAGCACTTTCGCGTCACAGGGTACGACAGAAGTAAATGGCCGAGCGGCTACAGCCTAAAATATGACTGACAGTATGGTGGGTAGACAAATATGACAATCTGGTGGCTGGTTCTGATTCTGGCAATGATCGGCAGCGGGGGCATCGCTTTTATCTGGCTGGCCGTGCGCGTCGGCCGGGCCACTGGCGGACCGGTCGTATCGACAACTGGCCGACCAAATTCGATTGAAGCGGCCGCTCGTGAAGACGTCGACCATCTGTTCAACGACGAATTCCGCGAAGAATTACGCAATCGCGGCCGCCTGCATTTTGAAAAGATCATCGGCGAGAGTGCCATGTTCCTGCAGCAGGATTTGCGTTTGACGACCTCGCAGCTCAATGAGTACATGAAAGATGAGATTACCAAGAAGCTGCAAGAAGAGTTCAGCAAGTATGAGCAATCCATCAACGATGCCAAGCAGCTGGCCATCGATTCGATCCAGAAAACCAATCTGGCCATCGACGAGCAACGCAGCACCTTGAGCGCTCAGGTGCAGAAAGAAATATTGACCGAAAAGCAGCAATTACTGCAGCGTTTCGAGAATAATATGGCCGATATTATCAATCACTACGTCTTGGCGGCAATTGGCGATCAGATTGATTTGAGCGATCAGTTGGAGTACATTCTGGGCGAGCTGGAAGCCAATAAACAAGCTATTGTCGAGGATATTCTCAGTGGCGCATGAGACGGCCAAAGACCTGAAACTGCCAGTGCTGGTCGTCAGCCTAGTCGACGTTGGCCGCTTACTGCGCGAAATTGAAGCGCTTGATGATACACTGCTGCAGCTGCATGTGCGTCAGGGCGGCAAAGCAGTGGCGATGCCTAAGACCAGCTTATTAATGGACCAGCTGATTGAGCTCAATAGCTTGAATTTACTGCAGGCCGCTGATCGTCAACGACTGCAGCGCTTTCTGACGCTGGTGAAACAAAAAGCACCGGTGTTACATATTAGTTTCGCGGCCGATCCATCGGTAGTATTCACCCAGAAACTGATGACCTGGCTGCGGCGTGAAGTCCACCCCCAATTGTTGCTGACGATCGGCCTGCAGCCCAGCATCGCTGCCGGTTGCATGATCCGTACCACCAACAAATATTTTGATTTTACGCTGCGCCAGAAGTTTGGCGCCAAACGTGATTTGCTGATGGAAAAAATCGGCGTCAGCGAGGCAGCGGCATGAGTGCCAACAATAAACACTTCGAGAGTCTGGTTACGGCCGGTAACCCAGTCGGCGAAGTAATTGCCGTCGAGAATTTCCTCATACGGGTGCGCGGCCTGCAGCCTTGTACGATTCACGCGATTGTGATGTTTGACGACGGCAGCAAGGGCTTTGTGCACCAGATCTTGAGTGATCACGTGGTGATTCTGCACCTCGGTTCGGAAAGCCTGAGCGTCGGTATGGTAGCAGTTGTCCAGCACGCTGAGCTGGTCAGTAAGGTCGGCAAGGATTTTATCGGTCGGGTTATTTCGGTGACCGGCGATCCGCTGGACGGCAAAGGGCCGATCGCGGCTGATGCCGTGTGGCCAGTTTTTGGCACGGCGCCGCCGCTGCACGAGCGTAAGTTGGTGGAGGATCAGTTGGAGAGCGGCGTTCTGGCAATTGACGCGCTGTTCCCGATCGTGCGCGGTCAACGCATGGCTCTGCTCGGCGACAGTAAGTCCGGCAAGAGCACCTTGGCCGCCCAGCTAACAATTAACCAGAAAAATACCGATCAGATCGTGGTCTATTGCCTGATTGCCAAGCGGCGAAGTGACGTCGACGCGTTGTTGACCCATTTGCAAGACAATGGCGGCATGGAGCGGGCTATTGTTGTGGTGTCGACCATGTTCGAATCGCTGATCGCTAGCTACATTGCACCCTACGTCGCCTGCGCCTTGGCCGAATACCTCTGGCAGCAGGCCGATCAGGACGTGATTATCATTTATGATGACCTCACCAGCCATGCGCATGCTTACCGTGAGGTGGCCCTGTTGTCCGGCGTCAGCCCTGGCCGCGACTCGTATCCTGGCGATATGTTTTATGCGCATTCTAGCCTGTTGGAACGGGCCGGCCGCCTGGAACGCAATGGCAAAACGCTAACCAGCATTCCAATTGTTCATGCTGCCAACGGTGACATCACCTCGTACTTGCCGACCAATATTATGGCCATTACCGATGGCCAGTGGATTTTAGACATGGACACGTTCCGGGCCGGCATTCGGCCAGCTTTGAATATCGGTTTGAGCGTGACACGCGCCGGCGGTGCCGGCCACAACAAGCGTCAAAAAGAGCTGGCGGCGCGCACCCTAAAGATGCTGGCCGCCTATCGACAGGCCGAGGAGTTTTCGCACTTCGGCGCTGAACTGGCGGCCGAGGCCCGCCGGGCGCTGCAAACCGGCAAGCATATTAATGAAATCCTGACCCAAGCTCCCGGCGAAACCTACTCGCTGCTTGGCCAGCAGTTGATGTTCGAAATCGTCCTTGATCTCGAAGATGGCGTCGACCTTGATCTGCACCGCCTGAAGCAGCAAGTCGGAGACTACGCCGCCAAAATTAGCAAAGAAGATGATTACGCTAAAGTGCGCGATGAGCTAAAAGCAGCGTGCAGTATCCAGGCCCACGCTGCCGCGGCCGAACCGGCTGTTCCCGAAGCGGCGCCCGAACCAGTCGCCAAGCGCGGACACCATCTCTTTGGAGCTAAAAAATGAGACGCCCTAACGATATTGCCCGCGAAGAACAGTCGATGTCCACGCTAGTGGAACTAACCAGTGCATTTGAAGGCATTGCCAGTATGCGGATTGCCCAAATTAAAAACCAGGTGCTACAGTCGACAAAATTCTTTACGGAGCTGTGGGGTATGTACTCCCAGCTGCGGGTCGGTGCTGCCTTCCAGTTCGGTCGCGAGCAACACGATGTCCACGCGATCGACAAGGAGTTGTACATTATCATTACCGCCGAGGGTGGTTTTAGCGGTGATATTGACCAAAAACTGGTGGCTTTAATGCTGCAGACCTACCGGCCGGAAGTGCAGGATATTATCGTCATTGGCCACCACGGCGCTTCGCAACTCTATCAGCGCGGTATCGAGTATAAAAAGTATTACAAAATGCCGTCTAAGGATCAGAACTTCAATGTCGTGCCGCTCATCGGCCTGGTGCAGCAGTACCGTTCGACAACGCTCTTTTACCAAGAATATATTTCGCTGCTGGCTCAGGAAGTGAAGCGTATTGAATTGTCGAATGCCGTCAAGCAGCGCGGCAGCGAAGCCGATAAGGCCGAGGATATCATTAGTGAAGCAACCTATATTTTTGAACCCAGCACCTACGCCGTGGCGGCCCATCTGGAACGCTCAATGATGCAGATTGCCCTCAGTCAGCTGATCTTGGAATCAAAATTAGCGCAGTATGCCTCACGCTTTCGAGCTATGAGCCAGTCCAACCAGCGCGCCAGCGAGATGAAGGGCGAATTACGCATGGATTATAACCGAGCTCGCCGCATGGCCAAGGATGAGCGCTTGAAAGAGATTGTAAATGGCTTGAAGCAGACGAAAATGGGAGCGCGGTTATGACTACGTCAGTTCAATGTGCAATGTGCAATGGGCAATGTTCAATGAATGGTCAATGGTTAATGGCTAATGCATTGCCAATTGCCCATTGCCAATTGCACATTGCAATCCGGAGGATTGCGTAATGGCTGGCAGCATCGTAAGCATTAAAGATTTGGTGGTCCGGGTGCAATTTGACGCCGATCCGCCAGGCATCAAAGAGTTGGTAACCGTCCAAAACGGTTTTGAAACCAGTTTGCTTGTTGATCATCTCGAATCAAACGGTATCGCTTTTTGTCTGAACGTACGCAACGATCGCCGCTTATCGAAAGGCATGATAGTAGGACGAACCGGTGTGGGCATTGAAGTGCCCATTGGCGATTCGGTCATTGGGCGTATCTTTAATGCGCTGGGCGATCCGCTCGATGGTCTGCCGCCACTGGCCGCCACCACGCCGCGCCGCGACATCTTGAAGCTGCCGGGCCGCACCAGTAATTTCTCGGGCTCTAAACCGGAAATTCTGGAAACCGGCATTAAGGTTATCGATTTCTTCACGCCGTTCGTGAAGGGCCGCAAGATCGGCATTATCGGTGGCGCTGGCGTCGGTAAAACAGTGTTAACCATGGAGTTGATTAATAATATTGCCCGCAGCGGCGGCGGCTTGTCCTTCTTCGCCGGTATTGGCGAGCGCATTCGCGAGGGCCACGAGCTATACGTTACCCTAAAAGAAAATGATCTCCTCAAGAACACCTGCATGTTCTTCGCGCAGATGAATGAGAATCCGGTGCAGCGGTCGCTGATTGGACTGACGGCCGCGACCGCTGCCGAGTATTTCCGTGATGATCAGAAACGCGACGTGCTGTTCTTTGCCGACAACATGTACCGCTACATACAGGCCCGTAACGAGCTTGGCACCATTCTTGATGAAGTGCCCAGCGAAGGCGGCTATGAGCCGACGATCTTCTCGGATGTAAAGGTCTTGCAGGACCGTTTGAGCTCCAATGAAAATGGTTCCATCACCTCGGTACAGACAATTTATGTGCCAGCCGACGATATTAGCGACCCGGCCGTTCAGTTTATCCAGCACGAAATGGATTCCGTTATCGTGCTGTCGCGCAAGATTGCCGAGCAAGGCATTCGGCCGGCGGTTGATCTCAGCCTGACAACGTCTTCGCTGCTGACGCCCGACATTGTCGGTGAGCGGCACTATGTGCTCAGTGTTCAGGTCCAGGCGTTGCTGCAAAAGTATGAATCGCTGCGGGGCATCATTGCCATTATTGGCGAGAGCGAGCTGAGTCCGGCCGACCGGGCCGACTATGCCAAAGCCAAGCGCCTGATCCAGAACTTCACTCAGAATATGAATGTTATGACCAAGCACACCGGTATTCCCGGCGACTTTTTCAGCCGCGAGGATACGCTCAAGAGCATCGAGGAAATTGTCGTATGAGCGACAAAGCTGCCGTCGATGCCCAGCGTGTTATCGACGACCAGGCCAGTCCGCAAACTCAGTCGCAGCAAGAGCAGCGCCAGGCGATAGACGAGTATAGCGGCGGCCATGACGATGCCAGTATGCGCGTCAAAGTCTACTCGCCGTTTCGAGATTATTATGACGGCCGGGCCTTTAGCATTACGGCCGAGAACGCTACCGGGCCGTTCGACATTTTGCCCCGACATCACAATTTTATCTCGCTGCTAGCACCCTGTGACCTGATGGTCCGCACCGTCAAAGCCGGTGACGACCGCACCATCCGTATCTCGGGCGGGATTATGCACGTCAAAGCCGACCAGGTCGTCGTCTTCCTCGACGTTTAAAGCGCAGAATCTTGACCGTAGATCTTTGAACTTTGATCCGGCTGTAGCAAAATCAACGCGCGATGATCAATGATCAAGATAGGTGTTTGCTAAACTAGATAGGCTATGAGGAAAAAAGTGAAGGTTTATGTTGGCATGTCCGGCGGTGTCGACTCGTCGGTGACGGCGGCCGTGCTAAAACAGCAGGGCTACGACGTCACGGGCGTCTACATGAAGAACTGGAGCCAGGATTTACCGGGCTTTGTTTGCCCGTGGAAAGAGGACTACCAGGACGCCAAGCGTGTTGCCGTCCAGCTCGGCATCGATTTTAAGATGTATGACTTCGAGACCGAATATCGTCAAAAGGTCGTCGATTATATGGTGGCCGAATATCAGGCCGGGCGGACGCCGAACCCCGATATTATGTGCAATCAGGAAGTGAAATTTAAGCTATTTTTGGAAGCGGCTGTGGAAGATGGCGCCGATATGATTGCCACCGGCCACTACGCCCGCATTAAAGACGGCCAGTTGTTTGCCGGGCTCGACAAAAATAAAGACCAGTCATATTTCTTATATCGCGTAACCGAAGCGGCGCTCCGTAAAAGCTTGATGCCAATCGGTGAGCTGGAGAAGCCGGCCGTGCGGGCCTTGGCTACAAAATTGGGCTTGGCAACAGCCGACAAAAAAGACAGCCAGGGCATTTGTTTTGTCGGCAAAGTTGGCATCAAAGAATTCTTGTTGCATGAGCTTGGTCCGCAGCCGCACGGTCCGATTATTGATCAGACGGGCATGACAATTGGCGAGCACGACGGCGCAATTTTTTACACCATTGGCCAGCGGCACGGTCTCGATGTCGGCGGCGGCCTACCGTACTATGTCGTCCGCAAAGATATCAAGGCCAACACGATCTATGTTACGACCAACCTCGACGACGTCGCATTGTGGAGCAAAGAGCTGAGCTTGCAAGAGCTGCGCTGGATTAACGACGCGCCGGCCGAAGGCACAGAATATCAGGCTCGCTTGCGTTACCGTGGCCCGCTCGTCGCCTGTACAATCGATGGTGACAAACTCATACTTCAGGACGAACAGCGTGGCCTGGCCGCCGGCCAATCAGCGGTCATCTATGACAATGAACGCGTTGTCGGTGGTGGCATCCTTGCTTAGTGCGGATAGGTAACCAGTGCCTGTCCAGCAGCAGGCTTTTTTGAGTAAGCTTCCAGATACGCTTCCACGTTGGCATGGGTATAGGGCAGGCTGCTGGGGCCAATCGTTTTTTGGATTTGGATGCCGACGGTTGCATCGGTATGCAGCGTCACGCTTACAAATTTGACGAATTCACGGCTGTCAGTATTGAAATACTGCATCATGACCGGGGCATTTCGGCCGGCGGCCTGTTCAAAGGTGAGGCCGCCAACTGAGCCCGAGGCCGTGCCGACGGTCTGCTGAAGTACCACTCGACCGTTGTTGGCTGTGTATTTTTGAACTGGTTTTTCAATATGAGTGTGCCCGGTTTCAATCAGCGAGGCGCAGCCACGCTCAGCAGTTTCAAAACCGGCGGCATCACTATGAGCGGCAACCACGGGCGCTTGACCTGTCTTGTCTAGTAGCTGGCAGGCCACGTCGGCGATCGTGCTGCCTTGCTGCACAACTAATTGACCGCGTTTTTGGGGATTGGCCGGTTGTGTCGGCCCCCAGGTGCTGACGGCTAAGTCCGGCGCTCCAACAAAAGTGATATCATCAACTATCGCTTGGTAGCCATTTTCGGCACTCAGGCTAATAACCTGAGGGTTGTCGCCGTTAAAGGGCCGCTTCGGGTCGTGATTACCGGCCACATTGACGATTTTTGTGTCATTGCCGCTCAGCCGATTGGCGGTAGCAACCGCCCCGACAAAATCATGAAAACAATTTTTTTCGTACGGCATGGTTGCCGAATTTGAGTAAGTATCACCGCTATTGAGGACGATATTGGGCTGCAGTTTTTCAATCAGCCGCGGCAAATAATAACGATAATTCGGATAATCACAATGCAGGTCAGAAACGTGCATAATCGAAACAATATCCGGATTTTGGGCAATGGTCATGTTGCCATTGCCGGCGAAAAGAGCGAACGAACGGTCGAAATTCCTGGCGCCCCGTTGCCAAAAACGATTTACACCATCGGCATAATCGAGAGCTTTAACAGCCAGATCGTGCGGCACTGTGTCGGGGCCGGTGATGATGGCGTCGCGCAGCATGGGGTACTGTTGGCTGAACCCAGCTGAGGTCATGAGGGTGGGATGGGCTGAGCTCTCGTCAGGGAGCTGCGTAAACACCTCGCCGCCCGCCACCAGCGCCAAGCATGAGGCCAAGGCTACTGCCAGTGCTCGCCGCGGACGAGCCTTTATTCGTTCACCGAGGCTGCGCTCTTGCAGCTTCTGGCGGGCCAGGTAGACAGCACTACCGCCAAGCGCCAAGCCAATACCGCCGCCAAGCGCCAATCGTTCGATCAGAGCGGCTTGGATAGGGTCGCTGATGGCCGTGTGGTACTGGCTGCCCAGCGCTGCCACAGTTTTGAGGCCGTGTTCATTAAAGGGCACATTGAAGTTTGTGATATCAATGTGAACATTGCCTGGCAGTAGGGGTAGATGAACGGGCACGTGCGGGGCGGTCATTTCGTATGATTTATAGGTGGCGACCACCCCTTGTCCGCCGAGAGCAATCGAAGGCTGAACGTCAACGCCGGGCGCCAGCTCAAGTGATGGAGGGAAAAATTGATTGGCAATCACCGCGCCCCCAACCAGACCGCTGACCCCGCCACCAGCAACTGCCGGCGCCTGAGCTTTGAGCTGTTCGAGATTGTGTAGACCCATTTGCTTCATAGTGCTACGCCGGCGCGCCGTTGTCAATCGTTCGGCACCTCTGTTATAATTAACACAATGACAGCCCAGGAAATTCGGCAGGCCTATTTGGATTTTTTCGTGGCGCGTGGGCACAAGGTAATCCCCCGGGCGCCGCTAGTGCCGTACAACGACCCGACAACGCTGTTTACTGGCTCGGGCATGCAGCCGCTCATTCCGTATCTGTTGGGCGAGCCGCATCCGGCGGGTAGCCGGCTGGTTGACAGCCAGACTTGCCTGCGTGCCCAGGATATCGAAGAGGTCGGCGACAATCGTCATACGACGTTCTTTGAAATGCTCGGTAACTGGTCGCTCGGCGACTACTTCAAGGGCGAGCAAATCCCGTGGCTGTTCGAATTTCTGACCGACGTTGTCGGCCTTGATCCACAAAAACTGTACGTGACCTGCTATCTCGGGAACGAAGCGTTTAATATCCCGAAAGATACCGAAGCCGCCGAACTATGGTCCAAGCTGTTCGAGCAAAAAGGTATAACGGCTGAGCAAGTCGAAATCGGTTCCGAAGCCGACGGCTATCAAAAAAGCATGGGCAGCGGCCGCATCTTCTTTTACGATGGCAAAAAGAACTGGTGGAGCCGCGCCGGCGACGAAGCGTCGACGCCCGTCGATGATCCTGGCGGCCCCGACACCGAAGTGTTTTACGACTTTGGTACGCCGCACGATACCAAATGGGGCGAGCATTGCCACCCGAACTGCGATTGCGGCCGCTTTGTCGAAATTGCCAACAGCGTCTTCATGGCTTACAAGCGAACTGCAGCTGGCTTCGAGCCGTTGCCGAAGCCAAACGTCGATTTTGGCGGCGGTCTGGAGCGCATCGCGCTAGCCTCCATCCATAACCCTGACGTTTTCCAAATCAGTCTGTTGAAGCCAATCGTCCAAAAACTTGAGGAGATCTCGGGCAAGAATTACGAAAGCCACACCGAAAGTATGCGCGTCATCGCCGACCACCTGCGGGCCGCCACCTTCTTGGCCGTCGACGGCGTCACCCCCAGTAATAAGGCCCAGGGATACGTTATGCGTCGTCTGGTCCGCCGCGCCATCCGTTTTGCCTTTGCTCTTGGTGTTGAACAAAACTTTCTACAGCAAATTGTCCCCATCATTGCTGATCTCTATAAAGATGATTTCCCAGAAGTTGCTGAAAACCGTGAGAAAGTTATTGAAGTTCTCGTCAAGGAAGAAAAAGCCTTTCGTCAAACCCTCCGAAAAGGTCTGAAAGAATTTGGAAAAATTGCTGCAGTAAAGACAACGGGATTATACAATACTGGCACGCCTCCTCCAGAGATGAAAAGCGTGATTTACGGTAAAGAACTTTTTAGACTATACGATACATACGGTTTCCCCATCGAACTTTCGATGGAAGAAGCTGCTATGCGTGATATTGAACTTGCTGATGACGCAAGGGACGTCTTTGATTATGAGATGGACATGCAGCGGATACGATCACAGACGGCGGCAAAGGGGACCTTTAAGGGCGGTCTTGGTGGCCACACTTTGCAGCACAAGAAGTATCACACAGCTACGCACCTGATGTATCAGGCCTTGCGCGATGTGCTCGGCGATCATGTGGTGCAGCGCGGCTCGAACATCACTGAAGAGCGGCTGCGTTTTGACTTCAGTCATCCCGAAAAGGTTACGCCGGAGCAGCTGGAGCAAGTCGAAGCTATCGTTAACGAACAAATCCAAAAAGACCTCAAAGTCTCGTTTGAAGAGTATCCCACCAAAGTCGCCATCGAAGAAAAAGGCGCTTTGGGCCAGTTCGGTGATCGTTACGGCGACGCCGTCAAAGTCTATAAAATGAGCGCCGACGGCGCCGACAAACCGTTCAGTTTCGAAATCTGCGGCGGCCCGCACGTCGACCACACTGCCCAGCTCGCCGAAGACGGCAAACACTTCAAAATCGTCAAAGAAGAATCATCCTCAGCTGGTATCAGGAGAATCAAAGCCGTCCTGCGGTAAAGCTACTGCTTGCGCTCAACGGGCGACGGGTCTAATCTGGAACAACAAGCAGGAGGCAATATGAGCGAAACGCGCAATATGGTGACCGTGCAGGCATTCGGCCCCGAAATGGCTGGCCAGCGTGTCGGCTGGTGGGCAATGCATAATCTTGTAGAAGACGAGGAGCAGTACAAACGGGTTAATATTGCGACTGCAACCGTCGGCGAAGAAGGCGCCGCTCTTCGTTATGAACTAGTCGAGGAAGATGGCGTACAGACTAAACGCTGGGGTTGGACGGATGGTGTAGTCGGATTTTCGCTGGCAGCCGGAGTCTCGCTCCTCATAGAGGCTGATACTGAGCCTTCCGAATGGATGAAAGACCATCGTATTGCTCATGAAGGGCACCATTATCACGATGTGGAGTCGAGCTTTATTATGCTTAAAGCTGCCGAGGGCCATAATAATAATGAAGTTCTGGAGCCGCTGCGCCGCTGGCGGGAAAACCCACGCGACCTCATGCGAGATATTCGAACTACCATGGCTCAGGAAGGCCTCGGGGATATGTATCCAGCCGTCTACTACACTGCTAATTTAGGGATGGGCCATGAATTCTACCGCAACGATTCAAAATTGCGCGCGGTGCCAATGGAAGCGTTGTTGCTGCCTAACGAGGAAATGCTAGAAGACACCCGCAAGCAGGTAGCTTTGAGCGAGAACATCGTGCGCTCTCTAGTAACGCAAATTGAGAATGACCAAGCTATGCTGAGGGATCTGACGGCTTTCGGCGCGGTGCCCGCTAAGCAAATTCCTGGGGCTTTCCAAGAGTCGCGCCGCAGGGCAGCCGTTTGCGAAAAAGAGGCGTATGAAGCCAGCGAGAAACTATACACGTACAGCGGTGTATATTTGCGAGTAGGTTCAAGCGGCGGCCGTTCTTGGCCCTACATGGATGCAGGGGTCGCTGACGAGGGAAAGGCTTTTGGGCTTGAGCTCAACGCTTTACAGCAGCAGAATACTATGCCCGCCGTAACTGAGCTGGAACGCGAACAGAAAGAATTGGCCCGAAGGCTGGCTTTCGCGCGCCAAGGCCGGGCAGTTTTACAGAAATTGGTTGAGCTCGAGTCTTTATAGCTGTCAAAACAAGATTTCTAGAGGTGGTGCTTACGGCTAGTGTGCTAAAATAGTGCATATGCTTCAAAAACTCAAAAGTGTTAGCGGCAGCGCGGCCAAACGGGCATTGAGTAGCGCCACGGAAGCCACCAGTAAAGTTAAAACTCGAGCCGGCAAACAGTCTGATCAATATCTGGTGGCGCTCGATATTGGAACTGAATTTGTCAAAGCGCTGATCGGCCACGCCCACGAAGACGGCACGATCGAAATTATCGGTGTCGGCCGCGCTAAACAGGCGTTAACAGATATGCAGGCCGGCGCTATTTCGGATATTGCCGGCGTCGTAGAGAACTGTGACAAGGCGCTGAACCAAGCGGAAGAGCAGGCCGGCGTGAGCGTTCGAACCTGTATTATCGGCATCGCCGGCGAACTGGTGAAGGGCACCACGACCACCGTGCGCGTGGCCCGCAAACAGCCCACCAAACCGCTCGACATTGTTGAAATGGAGAAGATTATTAATCTGGTGCAGGCCCGGGCTCAGGAAAAAGCCAAGCAGCAATTGGCCTGGGAACTTGGCGGCAAAGAAGTCGAAGTGCGCCTGGTTAATAGTGCGCTGGTCAGTATCGAGATTGACGGTTACCCGGTGACCAATCCGATCGGTTTTCAGGGTAAAGACGTCGTCGTGCAGCTCTACACTGCCTTCGCGCCGATGATCCACATTGGGGCGCTCGAAAAGACGGCCCAGGAACTCGATCTTGATCTGTTGGCCGTAGCTGCCGAGCCGTTCGCCGTGGCGCGGGCCGTGATCGGCAATAACTCCAACCAGAATCTCAGCGCCATATTGATGGATGTTGGCGGTGGCACAACTGATATCGCCGTGATTAATGACGGTGGCGTCCAAGGCACTAAAATGTTCGGTATCGGTGGCCGGGCCTACACCCGGGCCGTAGAACGCGACCTCAATGTTGAGTTTGATCAAGCCGAAGAGTTGAAGTTAGGCTTGAGCACCAACAAAGCCCCGGCTCAGAAGCGGCCCGCAATTGAAGCGGCGCTCGCTAAAACGGCCGATGTCTGGATCGGCGGTATCGAGCTGGCGCTCAGTGAATTCACCAAACTCGACCACCTGCCATATCGGTTGTTCCTCTGCGGCGGCGGCTCATCGCTCGACCTCTTAATGGAGCGTTTGCAGGACACCGAATGGTATCGCAGCCTGCCGTTTACCCGCAAGCCGACCGTGCACCACATCCGACCTGACCAAGTGGCCGGCATCACGGACACCACCGGCGACGTCAACGACCATACCTTTATTACAGCCATGGGTTTACTGCGCGTCGGCATGGACACGATGCAGTTTAGCGGTAGCGCTTCGGGCTCAATTCGCGATAAGATAGATAAGATGTTAAGCACATGAGAATTCTAATGATCAATGTTCAATTGGCAATGTTCAATGAATGCGCAATGCAGCAATGCAGTAATGCATTGAATCATTTACTGATTGAACATTCATTGAACATTGAACATTGCCAATTGAACATTGGAGCGAGCACGTAATGGCAGCTGCCGACAAAGACACCATCTACATCGACATCGACGACGAGATCACCGGAATCATCGATAAAGTACGTGCCAGCAATGGTAAGGTTGTAGCCTTGGTGCTCCCGAAGCGAGCGGCCGTTTTCCAGAGCATCGTCAACATGAAGCTTCTGAAGCGTGCCGCCGACAGCGCCAAAAAGCATCTGGTGCTGATTACGACCGAAGCTGGTTTACTGCCGCTGGCCGGTGCCGCCGGCGTCCATGTGGCCCAGACGCTGACCAGTAAGCCGGAAATACCAGTCGGTCCGGATGCTGTCGATGATATGGAAGAAATGGTTGAGGAAACCGGCGACGAGCCGGAGCCCGAATACACGGCCGAAAACGCCGGTGATCGGCCAGTCGGCGAGCTGGCTGGCGCGGCTGCGGCCGCTGATGACGTTGAAACCCTCGAGCTTGACGATGAACCGGAAGCCAGTGCCACCGCGCCGGCCGTGGCCGGAGCCGTCGCTGCCAAGACGCCGAAAGACAGCCGGCTCAAGGTACCCAATTTTGATCGCTTCCGTCTGTGGTTAATCATCGGTGGGCTCGGCTTGATCTTATTCATTTTCCTGCTGGTGCTGGCCCTGAGCGTGCTGCCGAAAGCCACCATCGATATCAGCACCGACGCCACCAACGTCAATTCCAACCTGAACCTCAAGTTATCAACGGCCGCTAAAAACCTCGATACCACCGACAACACGGTGCCCGCCAAAGCCGCCCAACAGCAAAAAACCTACACCCAGCAAGCCACAGCCACCGGCCAAAAGAACACTGGCAATAAAGCCAGCGGTAACGTCACTATGACCGCTCAAGTGTGCGGGTCAATTCCTAATCAACCTCCCGGCGATGTGCCGGCTGGCACCGGGGTAAGCGCCAACGGCCTAACCTACATAACCCAACAAGACACCTCGTTTAGCAGTAGCGGCAAGCCAAAAGGCGGCTGTCTGTACTTTAACGCCGAGAGCGCTACTCCTATCACCGCTCAGAATGGCGGCGCCAACTATAACACCGGTGGCGGCACTTCTTTTTCTGTCACGCAGCGCTCGGATGTTACGGCTTCCGGCTCGGCTTCCGGCGGAACGGATAATATCGTAAAAGTTGTCTCCCAAAGCGACATTGACAGCGCCAAGAATAAAATCTCAACCGATGACAGTACCGTCAAACAGGCCCTACAGGATCAGCTGCAGCATGATGGCTACTACGCGATTGTGGCCACCTACAATGCCGGCACACCGGCCGTAACGAATAGTGCGAATGCCGGTGATGCCACGAGCAGCGTCACCGTTACCGAAGTTGTGACCTATACAATGTTCGGCGTGCATCAGAGTGATCTGAAAACGCTGGTCGATAATGATGTCAAAAATCAGATCGACACCTCCAAGCAGAGCATTCTGACCGAAGGCCTGGACCACGCCAGCTTTAGCGTCAACAGCAGTACCGGCATCGATGCTGCCGTGGCCATGCAGACCACTGCCACCGCCGGGCCGCAACTCGACATTGCCGGTATTCAACGTGATGCCGCCGGCAAGAAGCCGGGCGACATCAAGAGTCAGCTGCAGGCCAATCCCGACGTCACTGGCGTCAACGTTAAGCTCAGCCCATTCTGGGTCAACTCAGTGCCCAAGAAGACCAGTAAAATCACCGTTACTATCGAGAAGCCCACAACGACAGCAGGAAAGAACGGTGCCAGCCAGTAAGGCGTCTGGCCCAAGCGATGCACGTTCGCTGGTGGGGCTGGACATCGGCGCGCAGCGCGTTGGCGTCGCTATTGCCTCGCTGGTCGCTCGCTTGCCGCGCCCGCTCATAACCTTGCAGCAAGGTGATGATTTTATGCCGTCGCTGGAGCGAATTATTACAGAAGAAGCTGTCGGTGCCCTGGTGATTGGCTGGCCGCGCGGTCTTGACGGACAGACTACTACGCAAACTAAGCTGACCGAAGCGTTCAGCCGGCAGCTGAAAGAGCACTTTCAGCTGCCGATCTATATGCAGGACGAGGCGCTAACCTCCAAAAAGGCCGAACGCGAGCTCCAGGCGCGCGGTAAAGCCTATGCCCGCTCCGAGGTTGACGCCTTGGCGGCCACCTACATATTGGAAGATTTTTTGGCTGAGCACCCGGAAGGATTAGTCTAGTGAGCCGAGCAGCAGCTCCCCGGCGGGCGCGCCGTTTTCGGCGCATCTGGTTGCCGCTGGTCGTGCTCTTGGTGCTAATAGTCGGCGGCGTGCTGCTGGCCCGGCAGGCCTATACTTCTGGTTTACGGCCGGTTAACAATAATCCGCAGACCCAGATTTTTACCGTTAAACCGAGCAGTTCGGTCAAGCAGATTGCCGCTAACTTACGCTCGGTTCATCTGATCCGCAGTAGCCGTTCTTTCGAGCTGTACGTTCGCAACAAAAAGCTGTCCAGCAAGTTGCAGGCTGGCACGTTCGCAATTGCACCCAACCAGAGCGTGCCGCAAATTGTCGTCACGCTGACCGGCGGTCAGGCCACCAATAACTTGGTCACCATATTGCCGGGCCGTCGCATTGATCAGGTGCGGGCCGATCTCATCAATGATGGTTTCACGCCGACCGATGTTGATAACGCGCTCAACCCGGGCCATTACGCCGATGTGCCGATCCTCGGCTACAAACCGGCCACCATCAGTTCGCTGGAAGGTTTGCTATGGCCCGATTCGTTTCAGCGCGACCCCACCATCTCGGCCGCCTACATTATCCGCGAGTCGCTTGTCGAAATGAGCCAACATCTCACGCCCGACGTACAGACAGCCTTTGCCGCCGAGGGCCTCACGCCGTACCAAGGTCTCACCCTGGCATCGATTGTGGTGCAAGAGGTCAATAAGCCGGCTGACCAGGCTCAGGCCGCCCAAGTGTTCCTGACGCGCCTCAAAAGCGGCAGTTCGCTTGGTTCTGACGTGACCGCCCGCTATGGCGCTATCGCTGCCGGCCAGGTTCCCAGTCTAAGCTACGATTCGCCCTATAACACGCTTATTCACCAGGGTTTACCGCCGACGCCGATCAGCAGCATCAGTCAAAGTGCGCTCGATGCCGCGGCACACCCCGCCAACACTAACTGGCTCTATTTTGTTACCGGCGACGACGGCACCACCTATTTCTCGACCAATTTGCAGGAACATCAGGCGCTGACTCAAAAGTATTGCCATAGGCTTTGCGGGCAGTAGCGCTAAGTTGCCGTTCTTCGTTCGCTAACAGTTGACGGCTAACAGCTGACGGCTGACAGCAGACAGTAAACAGTTCACTACAGACACGTCATCTCATACGTCATCCTGCATGTCAGCGCTCCCCTGTCATCCCAGCGCAGGCTGGGATCTCCTATCATACAAGCACACGAGAGTTCTCCTTGGGTTGTCTGGTGCGAGGAGAACTGTTTTGTTTCTGGATCCTCGCCTGCGCAAGGATGACAGAGGGAGTATGTCTAGCCTACTACTGTCATCCTGAGCGTCAGTTGAAGGATCTCGTAGGGGTCCTGAAATAAATACAGGATGACGAGGGAGCGCTGACGCGTGGGGATTAACTGGGTCCCAGCTGGAGCCTGTGCTGGACTTGATCCAGTGCCGAGATGACGGGGGCGCGGGGCACAGGGGTGGAGAGGCAAAAAAGCCTTGCCATAAGGGCTATTTTTGCTATAATTGTTTGGTAACGTGTGACAGGGGTCGTAATCTGTAAACCTCACATATCGTTACCTCTGAAGCAGACAATTTTTACAGAGGTGGAAACCAATTGTTAATATAAACGTCTGCCCAGGAGTATTGCACCGTTACCGGTGTAAGGAGCTTGTATTTCTACAAACCCCATTTCATCCGCAACCACTCGCTTGGCACTGCCCCCAACTGCCCGTTCCGCCAAGTTCTATCGCCGTCTCCAAATGAAATTCCGTCGTCAGACGGTCCGCCGGCGTGCTATTCGAGTCGCTCTCGTCACCTCTAATGTGGCTATTCTGGCCGTTATTTTGGCGTTTGTGCTGCAGAATCCGCACACCACCACCGCGGCCGCCAAATCCCAGCTAGCTATGGCCGATCAGTCGTCAACCGTTAGCAACCCCCTCGATCAGTTGTCTTCAGCTAATATAGCCCTGACGGTTGCTCGTATGAGCAATTTGCCAGAGACCACGGCTATAACCAATCAGGCCGATTCTCAAACTGCCGAACTGGCCACGGCGCCCACCAATGACAGCGTTGTGGCCAAGCCGCAGGTTGTCGCCACGGCACTCAAATCGCGCGCCAACATTCAAACATACACGGTGGTTGCCGGCGACACCGTACCAGGTTTAGCCGCTAAGTTTGGTATCACCTCCGACAGCATCCGCTGGTCCAATGGCCTCACCGGCGACACCATCAACCCGGGTGCAAAACTGATTATTCCGCCGGTCACGGGCTTTGTGTACACCGTTAAGGCTGGGGATACCGCCGATAGCCTGGCGGCCAAGTACAAAGCCAATAAGGACAAAATTGTGGCCTACAACGACGCCGAAGTTAGCGGTCTAACCCCAGGCGAGCAAATTATCATTCCTGACGGTACGCAGGCGGTGGCGACCACGGCCGCTCAGATCGCTCGCGTCAGTACACCGGCGGCTTCGTTCCCTTGGGGCGGCGGCGCACCTATCTACGGCTACAACGGTTACGACTACGGCTACTGTACCTGGTACGTGGCCAACAAGATTACTGTGCCGAGCAACTGGGGTAACGCCAATACCTGGGATAACCTGGCCCGCGTTAGCGGCTGGACAGTTAGCACCACACCGGTGCCGGGCGCTATCGCCCAGACCGATGCCGGCGCCGAGGGCCACGTAGCCTACGTCGAAGCTGTCTCGGCCGACGGCAGCCAGATCAAATATTCCGATATGAACGGTCTGGCCGGTTTTGGCCGGGTTGGCTATTCGGACTGGGTTTCTGCCTCTCACTTCCAGCACTACATCTACCACTAATCGACTGTTATGAATATTGATGTTGACCCAGCACTTACGGCAGAAGAAGTCATTAAGCTGCGTGAGGTTAGTGGTTGGGATCATGATTTACAGGAGTGGAAGAAGTGTCTTCAGCAAAACATGCTTAATGTTTCGGCGCGG
>Ga0070660_100000120_pt1 | contig 49509 bp, 32 predicted proteins | sample KBSC33metaG_FD_64670 | JGI IMG/M metagenome (GOLD analysis project Ga0070660, IMG submission 64670) | Corn rhizosphere microbial communities from Kellogg Biological Station, Michigan, USA - KBS C3-3 metaG | ecosystem: Host-associated > Plants > Roots > Rhizosphere > Soil ... | reverse complement strand
TATCCTGATATTGTGCTCAGTAGTTGGTCGCTGACAGAGCCCATGAAATATTACAGAAATAATGGCGACGGAACTTTTACTGATTTATCTGATTCTTCAGGATTAGGATATTTGACCGGTGGCCTGATGATGATGCAGACAGATTATAACAATGATGGCTTCAAAGATATTTTTGTATTAAGAGGTGGTTGGAAAGGAAAGTTTGGTAAAACACCCAATTCTTTACTGAGAAACAACGGCGATGGAACATTTACCGATGTAACAAAAGAGAGCGGACTGCTTTCATATCATCCAACGCAAACTGCAACATGGGCGGATTTTAATAATGACGGATGGCTGGATGTTTTTATAGGAAATGAAACAACACCAGGTGAAGAAGCCCACCCATGTGAATTGTATATAAATAATAAGAACGGAACTTTTACAGAAATGGCAGCCAAAGCCGGATGTGCCATTACAGCATTTGTGAAAGGCGTTACTTCCGGCGATTATAATAATGACGGACTTCCGGATATTTTTATTTCCACATTAAATGGTAAAAAGATTTTGCTGAAAAATGAATCAGTTAAGGATGGTGCGATAAAATTTGAAGATGTAAGTGAGCAGGCAGGCTTAACCAAAAACCTGTCGCGGACTTTCCCAACATGGTTTTGGGATTATGACAACGATGGCTGGCTTGATATTCTTGTATGTGGATATGAGTTTAACGGATCGCTGGCTTCTTATGCAGGTGCAGAAGCAGTAGGAGCGCCCTTGAACAATGCCGGGAAAGTTTTTTTGTTCAGGAATAATCATGATGGTACGTTTGAAGATGTATCCGCGAAAGTTGGATTGAATAAAATTGCTTTTGCTATGGGATCAAATTTTGGCGACATTGACAATGATGGTTACCTGGATTTTTATCTTGGCACGGGGAACCCATCTTTTAAATCGGCCGTTCCAAACAAATTGTTTAAAAACATCAACGGAAATCACTTTTTGGACGTCACCACTTCTGCACGTGTCGGTAATTTACAAAAAGGCCATGAAGTTGCATTTGCTGACTTTGATAACGATGGCAGTGAAGATATCTATATCAAAATGGGCGGGGCCTATGTCGGGGATGCTTATGAAAGTTCGCTTTATTTAAACCCTGGTCAGAATAATAACCACTGGGTCAATCTTTCATTGCGGGGCACGGTTTCTAACAGGATAGCAATTGGCGCGAAAATAAAAGTGACTTTTAAAGAAAATGGCAAGGAGAGATCCGTTTACCGGGAAGTAAATTCAGGAGGGAGTTTTGGCGCTAATCCTTTACTTCAACATGTTGGCATAGGCCAGGCAACATCTATTGAAAAGATTGAAGTGACATGGCCTGTAACCGGTAAGACACAGGTTTTTCAAAATCCACCTGTAAATACAAATATCAAGATCAAAGAAGGAGATAGCCAGTTAGAGACTTATCAACTGAAACGGTTGGATCTGACTAAAAGCGACGGTATGAAAATGAACCATAACAAGAATTAGTCAAAATTCTTGCACAAAAAGGTAAAATAGCATCTAATTAAAATAAAAAAAACATTTTACATTCACTCCAAAATTTAAAAACGAAAAATCATGCAAGTAATCACAGGAAAAAAAGAATTTTTTAAAAAGATCCCGCAAATTAAATACGAAGGTTTGAAAAGCGATAACCCTTTAGCTTTTAGATGGTATGATGAGAATAAAAAAATCGCAGGAACAACCATGAAAGAGTTTTTCAAATTTGCATGTGCTTATTGGCATTCTTTCAATGGCAGTGGGGCAGACCCTTTTGGCGAGCCAACTCATATTTTCCCCTGGAATGATAAAGAAGACGCGGTAAAAAGAGCTAAAGATAAAATGGACGCAGCGTTTGAATTTATCACTAAAATGAATTTACCGTATTATTGTTTTCATGATGTAGATCTTGTGGATTACTCCAATGATGTTGCGGATAATGAAAAAAGATTAAAAGTAATTACGGCTTATGCAAAGCAAAAGCAACAAGAGAGCGGCGTGAAATTATTATGGGGCACTGCCAATCTTTTTTCTCACAGAAGATATATGAACGGCGCTTCTACCAATCCTGATTTCCAGGTTTTGACGCATGCTGCAGCACAGGTGAAAGCCGCGCTGGATGCCACTATTGAACTTGGCGGAGAAAATTATGTTTTCTGGGGAGGCCGCGAAGGTTACATGACTTTGCTGAATACCAACATGAAAAGAGAGCAGGAGCATCTTGCAAAATTTTTACACACCGCAAAAGATTATGCAAGGAAAAATGGTTTTAAAGGCACATTTTTTATTGAGCCCAAACCATGCGAGCCTACCAAACATCAATATGACTACGACGCGGCTACGTGTATCAGTTTTATGCGGCAATACGATTTGATGGATGATTTCAAATTGAACATAGAAGTAAATCATGCAACGCTTGCCGGACACACGTTTACTCATGAACTACAAGTAGCTGCCGATGCAGGTGTTCTTGGAAGCATGGATGCCAACCGCGGCGATTATCAAAATGGATGGGATACCGATCAGTTTCCAAATAATATCAATGAACTGGCCGAAGCGATGCTGGTGATTTTAGAAGCCGGCGGTTTTAAAAGCGGCGGTATCAATTTCGATGCAAAAATTCGCAGAAATTCTACTGATCCTGCCGATCTTTTCTACGCACATATTGGCGGCATGGACACATTTGCAAGAGCATTAATTATTGCAGATAATATTTTGAATAAATCTGATTATAAAAAATTGCGTGAAGACAGATATGCATCTTTTGATAAGGGGAATGGAAAATCTTTTGAAGAAGGAAAATTAACTTTAGAAGACCTGAGAAACCTCGCTGCAGAAGGTGGTGAACCAGTTGTGAGAAGTGGCAAACAGGAATATTTTGAAAATATTATTAACCGTTTTATTTAAGTAATTAATTTATAACCAAAACTATTTTTATGCATTTTCTTGGAACGGTTGATATTCTTTTCGTAGTCCTTTACCTGCTAATTATAGCGGGCGTTTCTGTATGGTCTATCAGGAAAAAAAGGGGAACTCCTTCAGATTATTTTTTGGCCAATCGCAACCTTGGCTGGTGGGTTATCGGTGCATCCATCCTGGCGTCCAATGTGGGGTCGGAACATATTGTAGGTCTCGCCGGCACTGGCGCCACTTCCGGTCTTGTGATGGGCCATTACGAAATGCATTCGTGGGTAGTGCTTGTATTGGGTTGGGTATTTGTTCCCTTTTATATGCGAAGTATGGTTTATACAATGCCCGAATTCCTGGAAAGGCGATTCAATGCGAAAGCAAGAAGGTTGCTTTCTATTATACAACTCTTAAGTTATGTAATTGCAAAAGCATCTGTCACGATTTTTGCCGGTGCGCTGGTTTTTAATTCTTTCCTCGGCGTTGATTTTTGGACAGGGGCCATAATCCTTGTGGTTATAACCGGTATTTATACCATCCTTGGCGGTTTGCATACGGTTATGTACACGGAAGCAATTCAGGCTTTCGTATTGTTGTTGGGCTCTGCGGTTTTATTGTTTATCGGGTTAGATAAAGTAGGAGGTTGGCACGGACTTATCAATTCTGTTCCAAAGGAAAAACTGAACATGTTTCCACCACTGAGCGACCCTGATTTTCCGTGGCTTGGTATCACTTTTGCCGCGCCGATTGTGGGTATTTGGTATTGGTGTACCGACCAGCATATTGTGCAACGATGCCTCGCAGGACGCGACGAAAGGCAGGCAAGAAGAGGAACAATATTCGCTGCTTATTTAAAGTTGCTACCGTTCTTCATTTTCCTTGTTCCCGGGCTAATTGCAGCGGCGCTACATGCACAGGGAAAATTGGATTTGCAGGTGAATGACGAAGCTTTTCCAACGCTGGTAAAAGCATTGATGCCGGTTGGATTAAGAGGTTTGCTGGCCGGTGGTTTGCTGGCAGCATTGATGAGTTCATTGGCCTCTGTTTACAACGCTTGTTCTACCTTATTTACCATGGATATTTATCAGAAAATAAAACCGGAAGCCAGCGGAAAAGAGCTCGTAAAAGTTGGGCGAATTGCTACAGGCGTAGTAGTATTATTGGGCATGGCATGGATACCCCTTATGAGCAGGATATCCGGCACTTTGTACCAATATCTTCAAAGCGTACAATCATATTTAGCGCCACCTATTGCTGCGGTTTTCTTATTAGGCGTATTCTTTAAACGCATTAATGGAACAGGAGCGCTTACAGGAATGGTAGTGGGATTTATTCTTGGTATGATAAAATTGACATCAGAATTATTTCAAAATGATTTGACGGGTATTCTTCATTCATTTGCCACCATCAATTTCCTTTATTTCTGCATTTTGTTATTCTTATTTTCAATTGCAGTAATGGTGATTGTAAGCCTGCTTACTCCTAAGCCGGATGAGGCGCAAATACAAGGATTGACTTTTGCAACAACCGTTGCTGCTGATAAGGCAGCAAGCCGCGCAAGCTGGAATAAATGGGATGTTATTTTATCCCTGATTGTAGTTGCGATTGTTATATCCGTTTTCGTGTACTTCTCACCGTTAGGTGTAGCAGGATAGAAATTTTTTTTGGCAAAGAACCAGGAATAATTTTGTAATTTATAAAATAGAAATGTATGAAAAAAGTTGCTTTACTGTTTATATCCTGCATTTTGTTTTTTAATAATTATGTACAATCTCAAACTCCCGCTTACTTGAATACTTCGTTATCTACTGAAGTAAGAGTGAATGATTTGGTTTCAAGATTAACGCTGGAAGAAAAAGTAAACCAGATGCTGAATTCAACTCCGGCAATTCCACGTTTGGGGATTCCGCCTTATGATTGGTGGAATGAATGTTTGCATGGTGTTGCAAGAACAAAGTATAGCACAACTTCTTACCCGCAGGCAATCGGCATGGCAGCTACATTTGATGTAAACGCCATGAAGCAAATGGGTGATTTTACTTCTGATGAAGGAAGAGCTATTCACAATGAAAGCCTTCGTAAAAAAGATTACAGTAGATATACCGGCCTGACTTATTGGACACCCAACATCAATATTTTTCGCGATCCCAGATGGGGCCGCGGCCAGGAAACTTATGGCGAAGACCCTTTTCTTACCGCCAGCATAGGAACCGCATTTGTAGAAGGTTTGCAAGGCAGCGACCCAAAATATCTGAAAGCGGCAGCGTGTGCCAAGCACTATGCAATTCATAGTGGGCCTGAATCTTCGCGTCATGTATTTGATGTAAACATAAGTGACCATGACCTTTGGGATACTTATCTTCCAGCATTCAGGCAGTTGGTGGTAAATGCAAAAGTTGCCGGTGTGATGTGTGCCTACAATGCATATCAGGGCCAGCCTTGTTGCGGGAATGATAAATTGATGGTTGATATTTTGCGCAATCAATGGAATTTCAAAGGTTACGTTACTTCAGATTGCGGAGCCATTGATGATTTTTATGAAACGCATAAAATGTTTCCTGATGCAGAAAGTTCCGCTACCGATGCTGTGCTGCATGGCACCGATGTAGAATGTGGCAATCGTACTTACAAAACTTTGATACAGGCGGTGAAGGATGGAAAATTAACAGAAAAAGACATTGATGTTTCGTTAAAAAGATTGTTTACCATTCGTTTTCGTCTCGGAATGTTTGATCCTATTAGCATGGTAAAATATGCACAAATTCCAATTTCCAATTTAGAAAGTCAGCCACACAAAGACCTCGCTTTGAAAATGGCGAAGGAATCTATCGTTTTGCTTCGCAATGCGCCGCAGGCCGGACAAAAAAGTAATTTATTGCCGCTTAATAAAAATATAAAACGTATTGCGGTATTGGGGCCTAATGCAGATAATGCAAATACGCAATTAGGAAATTATAACGGTGAACCATCAATTGTTACAACGGTTTTGGAAGGAATAAAAAACAAAATTCCCAATGCAGACATTTTTTATTCAAAGGCGACTGATTTCGTATCAACAGAACCACAGGATTTTTCAAAGCTGATTGACAGCGTTAAAGATGCGGATGTAATTATTTATGTTGGCGGAATATCTCCGCGATTGGAAGGAGAAGAAATGAAAGTGCATACGCCCGGCTTTAGCGGGGGCGACCGCACGAGCATTAATTTGCCTGCGGTGCAGACAGATTTTTTGAAAGCATTAAAAGCAACGGGTAAACCAATTGTGTTTGTAATGATGACAGGAAGTGCATTGGCGATTCCGTGGGAACAGGAAAACCTGTCTGCCATTGTCAATGCGTGGTACGGCGGAGAAGCAGCAGGGACCGCTGTTTCAGATGTTTTGTTTGGCGATTACAGCCCTTCAGGAAGATTGCCTGTCACCTTTTATAAAAGTGATGCCGACCTTCCTTCATTCGATGATTATTCCATGCAAAACAGGACTTACCGTTATTTCAAAGGAGATCCTTTATATCCATTTGGTTTCGGATTGAGCTACACAAAATTTGTTTATAGCAATCTGAAATTGTCTAAAACAAAATCCGATAGCTATCGGATCAAAAAGAATGAGCCTGTTACTGCCGAAGTAACGGTTACCAATAGTGGTAAAATAAAAAGTGATGAAGTAGTGCAATTATATCTTACCCATCTTGAAAGCGGTACTGATGATCCTTTGTATGCTTTAAAAGGATTTAAAAGGATTACACTTTTGCCCGGCGCATCCGAAAAAGTAAAATTTACCATTACGCCCGACATGATGAAATTGGTAAATGAAGATGGTAAAAGTGTTTTAAATTCAGGCGAAATAAAGATAAATATTGGAGGTTCTTTGCCATCAAAAAGAAGTGAAGAATTGGGGGCTGCAAAACCAGTAGAAACGCTGATTACGATTCAATGATATTTGTTGGTTTACTATGAAAGGAAGAAATAAAATCAATAATTATTTTCAATTTATATCATCAGTCAGTTACAAGAAATCAATAAAAGTTCACACGGTGATTAATAAAAAAATTTAAAAAATAAAAAATGCTATTGTTAGGAATTGATATTGGAACCTCTTTTATAAAAGCTACTGTCGTTGATGCGGATACTCAAAAAACAGTAGCAAGTGCGCAATGCCCGGATACCGAAAATCCGATTACTTCCCTACATTCCGGGTGGGCAGAGCAATCTCCTGAAATGTGGTGGGAGCAAACGATTCAGGCAATTGGAAGATTAAACGCAACCAATAAATTTAATGCAAAAGATATTGCAGCGATTGGTATTTCATACCAGATGCACGGGCTTGTAATCGTAGATAAACAACAAAAAGTTTTGAGAGACAGCATCATCTGGTGCGACAGCAGAGCAATAAATATCGGTGAAAATGCTTTTAATAAAATCGGAGAAGAAATATGTTCTTCCTGCCTTTTAAATTCCCCGGGAAATTTTACTGCCTCAAAATTGGGATGGATAAAGGAGAATGAACCTGAAATTTATAATCAGATTGATAAAATCATGTTGCCGGGAGATTTTATCGCGATGAAATTAACCGGGGAAATTACCACATCATCTTCTGCTTTATCAGAAGGAATACTTTGGGATTTTAAAAAAGACGCTTTGTCGGAAGATGTGATGAATTACTTTGATTTTAAAGGCTCATTCATTCCTGAAATAAAACCTCTTTTCTCTTCTCACGGGAAAATTTTACCGGAAGTAGCCAAACAGTTAGGCTTAGACGAAAATGCACAAGTTACTTATAAAGCCGGCGACCAGCCAAATAATGCGTTATCATTAAATGTGCTTCAGCCCGGCGAAGTAGCGGCCACAGGAGGTACGTCCGGGGTTATTTATGCCGTTACGGATAAATTATTATCTGATAAGTTTTCAAGAGTAAACAGTTTTGTTCATGTAAACCACACTAACGATGAAAAGCGAATTGGTGTTTTGCTCTGCATTAACGGCGCAGCGATAATGTATAACTGGGCAAAAAAAGTTTGTGGAGAAAATTTAAGCTACAAAGAAATGGATGCGCAAGCTGCAAAAGTAAAACCTGGAAGTGATGGTCTATTTGTGCTGCCATTTGGCAATGGTGCAGAACGCATGTTGCAGAATAAAATGATTGACGCTCACATCAGTAACATTGATTTAAACAAGCATACCAAAGCTCATATATTTCGTGCGGTTCAGGAAGGGATTGCTTTTGCATTCCGATATGGTTTGGATATAATGCGTGAAAATGATTTGCATCCAACTATTATTCGTGCGGGAAAAGCCAATTTATTTTTGAGCGATGTATTTATTCAATCATTTGTAAATGTCACTGGCGTTGCTGTAGAATTATATGAAAACGACGGTAGCGTAGGAGCCGCTTTGGGCGCGGGAATTGGCGCAGGAATTTATAAAGATTACAGTGATGCATACACGAAATTTAAACCGTTGGGGAAATTTGAACCAACGAATGTTGATTTATATAATGGATTGTATCACGAGTGGAAGAAATTGCTGGAAGCAAAGTTGAAATAATTTTTTTTGCTTCTTACAAAGAATACCACGTTCCTTTTCCCTGGCCATTCTTTTTTAAATGATGTGCCTCCACCAGGTTCTTTAATTGTTTTTTAATTGTATTTCGATTGGCATTTGTCAATAAGGCAATTTCGCCGATTGTTATTCGGCCTCTTGACTTGACTAATTCTAAAACTTTTAAAGATAATTCCGGTAATTGTCCTATCAGGAGCTTTTCTTTTTCTATTTTCTTTTCTAACTTTTCTTTTTGGTCTCTTAGGGATTGTAAGAAAAAAAGTATCCATGGTTGCCAATTTATCGAATCTGTTTTCAACGTTCCTTGTGTTTGTCTTAATGCAAGATAATATCCCTCTTTGTTGTTTTCAATAATTGCTTCCAGCGAACTATAAGGAACGTAAGCATATCCTGCTTTAAGTAAAAGATAAGTAGTAAGAATTCTGGATAATCGTCCGTTCCCATCCTGAAAGGGATGGATAGCAAGAAATGCTACCACAAAAACTGAGGTAATTAAAAGTGGATGCAGGCTTTTATTTTCAATTGTATTATTTGTCCATGAAACCAATTCGTCCATTCGGAAAGGAGTGTCAAAAGGGCTTTCGGTTTCAAATACGATGCCGATACTTTTTCCGTCTCCGTCAAAAGCTTCCACGTTATTGGGTGATTTTTTATATTCTCCTTTGTGCCACTCATCTTTTTCGCTGTACTTCAATAAATCTTTGTGAAATTGCCGGATAAAGTTTTCGGTGAATGGAATGTGCTGATAATTCTGAAATATCAAATTCATTACTTCTGCGTAACCGGCAATTTCCTGTTCGTCCCGTGATTTGAATTTTTTAATTTTCAGATTGCTCAATAAAATTTCTACTTCTTTGTCGCTTAACCTACTCCCTTCTATCCTTGTTGATGAACCGACACTTTCTATAGTAGCAATTTTTTTTAATGAATTCAATTTTTCCGGCGCTAATTGCCCAAGGGCCCGCCATGCACCTTTAAACTCATCTATTTCTGTTATAAGAGCTAAAATTTCAGGTGTAATTTTTAATGAATCTATATGCATCATACCCATAAAAATACCCATAAATACCCATAAAAATAAATTGAGCTATAAAAATATCCATAAAAGCACCCATAAATACCCAAAAAAATTTGGCAGTAAACAAAGAAATAAACTGATTTTCTTTTGGTCTGGTGCCGTTTCAGTAGCAATTCATTACGTAATAAATTTTACAGCAAACACCCGCCTGAACGAGCCATTCGGGCAGGAATAAATAATCCGGATTTCTATTTCTTTAGGACAACGAACTTTTTTGAACGTAGTAACACGAATGAATAAACGAAAAGTGATTTTTTATTTTGAATGTAATTGAACTCTTTTAGTATCCGGCACAAGTATAGCTCTGCACAAAACCTCTGCTACCAAACTTGCGCCAACACAGGGCTCGTCAAAGAATTTTCAGCCCGAACCACAGTCCAATAACGAACAAAAGGATGATGAAACGCACGTCAGCTCTGCTATTGCGAATGTTGGCTGCTGTATCTTTTTACTTGAAGATATCTGAGTAACTATTTTTTCTATCATCAATTAATTTTAAATGTTGTTGAAATTCCTTAAAATTTATCTGCTTAAATTTTTCCAAGTCCGAGATTAGGTCAAAATATTGTTTCAGACCATCCTCCATAAATGTTCCGTCATAAAAGGTATCAGTTTTGTGACTTGGAAAAATTCGTCTTTCAGCTTCAAAGAAAAGTTTGCAATCCTCAAATTTAATTAGCAGTCCAAATAATTCACTATCAATATAAGGAAGAGAAATAACCTTTGAAACGAATTCAAGATTTCTTTGACGAAAGGACTGCAGATATACTTTCCATGATAGGCTTACGCTGTTTGTGCCCGTGGTTATTAATGGAGATTGGAAGGGATCAATATTTAAGCATGCCTTATGTACATCAATAAAGTTTGGCGGAAATAAAGTTTTTGTCTTATTGTAATATCGCATCGTGTCGACATACAGGTTGTATCCTTCAATAACAATAAAAGATGTTTGAAGCGAAGCTCTGTAATTAACATTCTGCCTATCTCTTTCGTTTTTTAGGAATACAACAAGATAATAAAAAATGTAACTAATGATGTACCCAATTGCAATGTCATAAACAAACTTTCCTAATTCACTACCATATTCAAATTTCTCTGGAATTCTTGATAGGGGAGCAACAATCAAAAGTGATGAAATTAATGAAAGACAGAAAAGCCCAAACAGTAATTTTTGTTTTGTAATGAATTTTTTTATCATTAAAGTGAACTTTGTGGTCCCGTATAGAAGCAAGCTTTGTTAGAGGCGTATTTTCTAATTATCACTCTCTAAAAGTTTGCTATAAATCATGTTGTCATAATTGAGCAAATCATTGTCAGAGCTGCCCAAAGTAATAGAATTGCCTGATGAAAATCTTATCTTATAAACAAAGAGCTCATCGTGATTTCTCTTGAATATAAATTTTATACTGTCCTTTGGATTGAGATTAATTTTTTTGTTTGTGAAATCATTCTTTTTATGTTTTACAGGAAAATATGCTTCTTCAAACATTACGTTTGAAATTACTTCATCTGAAGTATTTATAAAATTGAATGAAACAGATTCTTCAAAATTTTCGTCGCTATAATTTTTTACATTGGTTACATTATAGTAGGTTGGTTTTGGTTGGACTTTCTCAACCGTCATGCTTGTCGTGTCTACAATTGCATTTGTTGCAATCTTGTCAGATGATACTTTTTCAGTCCTGGTAAATAGCTTTTTATTTTTTGTCAATAGGAACGTTGTTACAGCGATAATAGCAACTCCTCCTAAAATATATAAAGTTGGTTTAAGTTTCAGCTTTTGTCGTGGCAGAAGTTTTAAATTTAAATGAAGGCTGTTAATTAGAACAAGAATTATTGCAAATGCAACAGAGACGACAACAAGAATTAAAATCAGTCTGCTGGTGTCCAAATTTGCCCTTTGAGAAAAAAGGGTGTCATAAATAATTTCGTGGCTGCCATAGACTTTAAAAGGTACATGAATTAAAGAAAAGTAAATAAAGGAAATCCCGTAGAGGATAAGAATTAACTTTTGATATTTATTTAGTTTTGCCAAAATGTGTCGCCAGTTTTGAAGTGTCTGCTTATAGCAACACAACGTTTATATTTCCGCTAAAATACACCATTCCATTTATCCCACAATTTTGTTTAATCCATCACTTTCCAGGTATTAAAAAATAAAATGTGGCTTCCAATTAGTAGCGCAAATACATTTCAATTGATTAGCAGTAAATGAATCCCGCCTGACCCAATCAGTCGGGCAGGAAATAACGAAGATTCCTATTCATAAAAAGGGATTATTCCCGCCGGAACGGACGGGCAGGTCTTTTTTTACTGTTCGATTGCAAGCGAAGAAAAATCTTGAATAAAGCTTCGTTTACTATAAATAATACTTTCTCCAATTAGCCTGGCACAGTTCGTTAATTATTGAAAGCGCCTCCTTAACTTCACCAACAAATGATATTCAAAAGAAGCATTATAATTACTGGTATTTTTTTTCTGTTAACAGCAGCAGTTCATTCGCAAACTCCCGCCAGCTCATCGTGGCATGGCTTTGAAAAGAAATCATTCGTAGTTGAAGGGCGAAAATCTTATATAGTAAAACCCGTTCATGCGCTGCCCGGTAATCCCTGGGTTTGGCGGGCTTATTTTCCCGACTGGCATTATGAAATGGACAGTATTTTATTATCCAGGGGATTTCATATAGCGTTTATTGATTGCAGTGATATGTATGGCAGCTCGGCAGCGATGCAAATCTGGGAAGCTTTTTATCAATACCTTATTAAACATTATTCGTTTGCGAAAAAATCAGTTTTAGAAGGAGTAAGTCGTGGCGGCTTATATATTTATCAGTGGGCAAAACGTAACCCGGACAAAGTGAGTTGCATTTATGCTGAAGCGCCCGTTCTTGATATTAAAAGCTGGCCAGGTGGCAAAGGGAAAGGAGTCGGAAGCGCTGAAGACTGGAAGAAATGTTTATCGGCCTATTCATTTACAGAACAGGAAGCGCTTGATTTTCGAGACAATCCAATTGATAATATTGAATCATTGGCCGCTTACAAAATACCTGTTGTTCATGTAGTTTGTGCAAGCGATAGTGTGGTTCCTGTTGCAGAAAATACCACCATCCTGGTTGAAAAATACCTGCATCTTGGAGGCTCCATAGAGGTAGATACCATGAGTAATAATATTTCCTTAATGGGGCATCATTTTAATATTGATCATCCGGAACATTATGCTGATTTTATTACTGAACATGCTGTTCCCGTTAAAAAAATGCTTTCTTCCGCAGCCTTCATTGAGCTAAACGGAAAGCTGAATAATACTATCTGGAATATCAGGAATAAAAGAAAACTAACGGTAGCTTTCCTTGGCGGATCTATTACTTATAACCCCGGCTGGCGGGATAAAGTTTGCCATTATTTGCGGGAAGCTTATCCACAAACAAGCTTTACATTTATCGCTGCCGGCATTCCTTCTTTAGGAAGCGTGCCACATGCTTTCCGCTTACAGAATGATGTTTTAGACAAAGGAAAAATTGATTTGCTGTTTCTGGAAGCGGCTGTAAATGATCATGCGAATGGTACCGATTCCATATTACAATATCGTGCTATGGAGGGCATTATTCGCCATGCGCTTACTGCCAATCCTTTTATGAATATGGTGCTGATGGCTTTTGCCGATGAAGATAAGAACCGGGATTTTGATAACAATATGGAACCTCTTGAAGTGAAGGTCCACAGGCAATTAGCGGCCTATTATCATATTTCTTTTTTGAACCTTGCTAAAGAAGTGCATGATAGAATAAGCGACGGGGAATTTACCTGGAAAGGTGATTTCAAAGACCTTCATCCTTCTCCTTACGGACAAAATGTTTATTTTCAGTCCATAAAAACAATGCTTCAACTTGCATCGGAACAATATAACGGGGAAAGTGTTTCAGCAGCTAAACTTCCCGCGCCGCTGAACAAAAATTCGTATGATAAAGGAGTTTATGAAGATGTTCGCCATGCATCAAATCTTCATGGATTTTCGGTTGTCGGTAATTGGAAGCCATCCGATCAAAAAGAGACGAGGGAAGGTTTTGTAAACGTTCCGGTTTTAGAAGCTATAAAGACCGGAAGTTCTTTTACATTTTCATTCAATGGAAATGCAGTAGGTATAGCGATTGTATCAGGTCCGGATGCGGGCATCATCGAATACCGGGTTGATAAAGGCAAACCCCGGACGCTTAATCTTTTTACCCAATGGAGTAATTCGTTGTATCTGCCGTGGTATTTAATTTTAGCAGATGGTTTACAAACGGGAAGGCATATATTGGAAGTAAAAATAATAGCAAACAAAAGCAATTCAGGAGGCAACGCTTGTCGTGTTGTACATTTCCTGGTGAATAAATAATTATGTTTTAAATAAAAAAATAAAAGAGAAATAATTCAATAATAAAAATCATGAACAAAGTCTATCTGATTATCGCGTGCCTGTTCTTTATTAAAATGGATGTGCATTCCCAGGGCCATATCATTCCAGAACCTGTTGCCACAACCTGGCACGAGGGACATTTTTTAATTACTCCGCAAACTGCAATTATTACTAATGGTGATAAGGAGCAAAAAGAACTTGGCGATTTGTTGATTACCTATTTAAAACAATCAACCGGGTATTCTTTAAAACAAACTAACATGGATGGACACACGAAAAATATCCGGCTGCTGATAAATAAGAATAATGATACCGCAATTGGTGATGAAGGATATCATTTAACGGTTTCGGCAAATACTGTTTACATTAAAGCGAATAAGCCTGCGGGATTGTTTTATGGCATTCAAACATTGGTGCAGTTGTTACCGGTTCAGAATATGTCGTCATGCGCTGATAAGCAGGACAATAAAATTCCTGCTGTTACTATTACTGACTATCCGCGTTTTAAATGGCGGGGTTTAATGCTGGATGTATGCCGTCATTTTTTTACGGTGCAGGACGTGAAAAAACTGATTGATGAAATGGTTAAGTACAAATATAATTTGCTGCACCTTCATCTATCTGACGACCAGGGATGGCGGATAGAAATAAAATCGTTGCCCGAACTTACAAAAATAGGAGCATGGAGAGTGCCGCGTACCGGTCTTTGGTGGGACAGGCAGCCAACCCAGCTCGGTGAGAAAACCACAGATGGCGGCTTTTATACACAAGATCAGATAAGAGATATTATTAAATACGCTGCTGAAAAAAGTGTGCAGGTAATGCCTGAAATTGATGTACCGGGACATAGCCTCGCAGCGATAGCTGCGTATCCTTATTTATCGTGTACCAAAATGGATTACCAGGTGAATCCGGGAAGCAAGTTTTACGGCGTTGATGATGATGCCTTATGCGCCGGTAATGACTCTACTTATGTTTTTTTAGAAAAAGTGTTTACAGAAATAGCGGCGTTATTCCCATTTGAATACATACATGTCGGCGGCGATGAATGTTTCAAGGGTTTCTGGAAAAATTGCCCGGTTTGCCAGCATTGTATGCAGGTAAACGGATTGAAAAATGAAGAAGAATTGCAAAGCTATTTTATAAAAAAAATAGAAAAAATATTGCAGTCGAAAGGAAAGAAATTAATGGGTTGGGATGAAATACTGGAAGGCGGTTTACCACCCGATGCTTCAGTAATGAGCTGGCGCGGAATGGAGGGCGGCATAGAAGCTGTAAAGCAAAAACACCACGTGGTAATGAGCCCTACAACTTATTGCTATTTTGATTTATACCAGGGCGATCCTGCTGCTGAACCGCCTACCTACAGCATGTTGCGGCTAAAAGATGTTTATCGTTTTGAGCCGGTACCACCGGGGATAGACGCCAATTATATTTTAGGCGGCCAGGGAAATTTGTGGACAGAAAGTGTTCCTACGTTCCGGCATGCAGAATATATGCTTTGGCCGCGGGCTATCGCCTTAGCCGAAGTACTTTGGAGCCCAAAAGAAAAATTAAATTGGGATGGGTTTGTAAATAAATTGGAAGTCCATTTAAATCTGCTTGATAAAGCGGGTATCAATTATGCCAAAAGCTTTTATGATGCTATTATCATTCCTTCAGAAACAACCGATTCAAGCCTGCGGCTTCAGTTCGATACCGAAATAAAAGGGTTGCAAATTTATTATACATTTGATAACACATTTCCTGACCAGTTTTCAACATTGTACAAAAAGACAGATGGTAAAATAAGTATTCCCAAAGATGCGGAAACACTCAGAGTAATAACTTTCAGGCAAGGCAAACCCATTGGCAAAATGATAACAGTGCCATTGGCTGATTTAGAAAAAAGAGTAGAGAAAAAATAAAGAATATCAAAAAGTTCCCTTCGATTAAGTCTAAAATTATTAAAGTAAGTAAAAATAAAAACCAATAAGGCATGGCTTAAAAGCAAAGTAAAAAATGCCTTGCTTAAAACTTGATTCGATAAAATTTTAAACAATGTTATTTAGTATGATTTCTCCAAAATTGAATTATTTGCTAATTGGCTTTTTTTGTTTGTTTACTGCAAATGCATCCGCACAAACTAATTTAAGATGGAATGCTGTAGCGCCCGGAGTTTGGAGTGCCAAAGTGGGTAAGCCTGATAAATTTAATTTTTATACTGCGGCCGGCCTGCATCCTAAAATTGAAGCATTAGGTGCAATGCCCTGGGTAAATTTCCCTTTACCTCAAAATGAAATCAAGGCATCGGTAATTGATGGCAAAACTTACTTGCGGTTTCCTTTGGATTCAACTGAAAAGATTTTTGGTTTGGGTTTAAATTTCAAAACCGTTGAACAACGTGGTCGCATTATGCGCCTGCATGTTGACCATTATGGAGGTCAGGATAATGGCCGTACTCATGCTCCTGTGCCCTTTTATGTGTCTTCGAAAGGTTATGGTGTACTAATAAATGCAGCAAGGTATATTGATGTGTGGGTAGGAACTGCGGTGGAACGGGATAGCAAACATCCACCTATAGTCCGGGACAGAAACACTGATAAAAATTGGGAAGCTAATCCTTACTCTGATAATATTGAGATGCTGGTACCAGCGGAAGGCGCTGAGATCATTGTATTTGGCGGCCCCGAAATGTTAGATGCTGTGCGGCGGTATAATTTATATAACGGTGGCGGTTGCCTGCCGCCAAAATGGGGTTTAGGCTTCTGGCACCGTACACCAACATTGTTCAGTGATAAAGATGTAATGAATGAAGTGAAACAATATGCGGAGCATAAATTTCCTTTAAGTGTAATTGGGTTGGAGCCCGGCTGGCAAAGCAAATCATATCCGTGTACTTACGAATGGGATAAAGATCGTTTCCCCCATCCGGAAATACTTATTGATAGCCTGAAACAGAAAGGAATTTATGTTAACCTGTGGATGAATCCTTATATTTCTCCTGAAGGAGAATTGTACAAAAAAATATTTCCTTATACGGCATCCTTTACGGTATGGGCGGGGTTGGTGCCTGATTACTCCATGCCCGAAGCACAAAAAATAATCGGAGATCATTTGTCCCGTCATTTGCTTAGTAAAGGAGTAAGTGGTTTTAAAATGGATGAGAATGATGGCTTCGATGATTGGCTGTGGCCGGATGTTACTACGTTTCCTTCCGGTAAATCAGCGGAACAAATGCGGCAAACTTATGGCCTGCTGATGCAAAAAGTGACGACTGATTTATACCGAAAGCAAAACATACGGACTTATGGATTGGTAAGAGCTTCCAACGCCGGCGCATCCTCTTTTCCTTATGTTATTTACAACGATTATTACAGCCATCCTGATTTTATTACCGCATTAATCAACAGCTCTTTTATTGGTGTATTGTGGACTCCGGAAGTACGTAGTTCGCCTACTGCTGAAGAATGGCTTCGGCGTATGCAGACGGTTTGTTTTTCTCCTCTTGCGATGATCAATGCGTGGGCGGACGGTACTAAGCCCTGGTCTTTTCCTACAGTAGAAAAACAGGTGCGGGACATTGCCGATCTCAGGATGCGATTGATACCTTATCTCTACACAAGCTTTGCTGACTATGCATTTTATGGAACCCCTCCAGTCAGAGCTATGAATCTCATACCGGGATTTAATGATCCCACAACCACTTCAAAAGGGATATTAAGTTCAACGGATAATCCTTATGCAAAAGCCGTTAAACAGGAAATAAAAGATCAATTTATGGTAGGCGACAATTTGCTCGTAGCTCCTTTATTTACGGGGCAAAAAAGCAGGAAAGTAATTTTACCAGAAGGCAAGTGGTTTGATTTTTATACAGGAAAATACGCAGGAGAAGGAGAAGTAATTACAGTCGAGCCTGGCCTGGATATCATTCCTGTTTATGTCCGTGACGGCGGTATCATTCCAATGATGCCTCCTGTATCAACAATAAGCACAGAAAAATTGCCGATCGAAATAAGATACTATGGCCATAAGGAAAGCAGCTATAATTTGTATGATGATGATGGAGTAAGTTACGATTATGAAAAAGGAAAATTTACCCGTATCAAATTATCGGTTACGAAAGATAGTAAAGGAGCGCTAAAGGGAGAAGTTGACATTCCAAAAGGCGCACAGGTGTGGTCGTATGATAATTTTTCATGGAACTTTATGACAAAATAAAAATAGAAAATTTATGAAGAAGTGTTTTGTTTTTCTCTGCATTGTATTGTTTGGTCAACAGGTTTTTTCTCAAACAATATTCCCGTATAAAAATCCTAAACTCCCGATTGAAGAAAGGGTAAAAGACCTCATTGCAAGAATGACTCCCGAAGAAAAATTCTGGCAACTTTTTATGATACCGGGTGATTTAAGCGATGGCAAAAAGAAATATAAAAATGGCATATTCGGATTCCAGGTGAGTGCAAAAGGCAACACGGATGCTGCGGGGCAGTTACTCAATTACAGCGCAGCATCCAATGCAACGGAGACAGCCAAACTCATCAACTCAATGCAAAAATATTTTGTGGAGGACACTCGCTTGGGGATCCCGATAATTCCCTTTGATGAGGCTTTGCATGGCTTGGTAAGAGATGGCGCTACTGCATTTCCGGCAGCCATTGGATTAGCAGCAACGTGGGATACTTCATTAATGAATCGCGTAGCAACAGCGATTGCACATGAAACAAGAAGCCGCGGCATTCGCCAAATATTATCACCTGTGGTAAATATCGCCAGTGATGTGCGCTGGGGACGTGTGGAAGAAACTTATGGAGAAGATCCTTTTCTTTCATCAGAGATGGGAGTGGCTTTTGTTTCTCCATTTGAAAAAATGGGTGTGGTTACTACTCCCAAACATTTTATTGACAACAGCGGTGATGGCGGCAGAGACAGTTATCCCATAGATATTGATGAACGTTTATTGGAAGAGATTTATCTTCCTCCTTTCAAAGCATGTTTTGAAAGAGGAGGCAGCCGCAGCGTAATGACTGCCTATAATTCCCTAAACGGCAGCCCATGCACTGCGAACAATTGGTTGCTGAATGAGAAGCTGAAAAAAGAAATGAATTTTAAAGGCTTTGTGATTTCAGACGCATCTGCTGTGGGTGGCGCTAACGTATTGCATTATACCGCAAAAGACTATCCTGATGCTTCAGCCAAATCTATCAACAATGGATTGGATGTAATTTTTCAAACAGCTTATGAACATTATAAATTATTTATTCCTCCTTTTTTAGATGGCAGGATAGATCCGAAAACAATAGATAGTGCAGTTGCCCGAGTGTTAAGGGTAAAATTTGAATTAGGGCTTTTTGAAAATCCATATACCAACGTAGAAGAAGCGAACAAGTGGAACGGCAATCCTGCTCATAAATTGCTGGCTAAGAAAGCAGCGCTTGAAGCAATGGTGTTATTAAAAAATGATCACCAGCGTGGACAGGATAATCCTGTTTTACCACTTAAAAAATCAATCAAATCTATTGCGGTTATCGGTACCGACGCAACAGAAGCCAGGCTTGGGGGCTATAGCGGCCCCGGAAATGGCAAAGTAAATATTTTGGATGGTATTAAAAATAAATTGGGGGAAGGGGTTAATGTAATGTATGCGCCGGGTTGTGGCAGAATCTCACGGGAATGGGTAACCATACCTTCGGCTAATTTATTTACTAACGTAGATGGTAAGACGCAAAACGGATTGCAGGGTGAATATTTTAATAATGTTCAGATGACCGGGAAACCGGAAATTACAAGAATTGATAATGAAATTAATTTTGGATGGACATTATATTCGCCGGATCCAAAAATTAATTATGATTTTTATTCTGTGAAATGGACGGGCAAATTGAAGGCGCCGGTTACAGGAAATTTTAAAATCGGTATTGTTGGCGATGACGGGTACCGCTTGTATTTGAACGGTAAATTAATTATTGATAACTGGAAGAGCCAGACGTTCACAACAAAATTGGCAGCGTATCATTTTGAAAAAAATAAAGAGTATGATATACGGATTGAATTTTTTGAATCGCAGGGTTATGCAAAGTTCAAATTAGTTTGGAATGTGGGCGTGCTGAATGACTGGCAACAAAAAATAAACGAAGCAGTAAACGCTGCAAAGAAAGCTGATGTAGCAGTGGTGGTTGCCGGTATTGATGAGGGTGAATTTCAAGATCGTGCATACCTGAGTTTACCCGGCCACCAGGAAGAGATGATCAATCAAATTGCTGCAACCGGAAAGCCGGTAGTAGTAGTTTTAATTGGAGGCAGCGCTATTACCATGACCAATTGGATTCAAAATGTTCCTTCTATACTTGATGCCTGGTATCCGGGTGAAGATGGCGGCGATGCAGTAGCAGATGTTTTGTTCGGCGATTATAATCCTGCGGGCCGTTTACCCATTACGTTTCCTGTGTTTGAAGGACAATTGCCTTTGGTGTATAATCACAAACCTACAGGCCGTTCTGATGATTATGCTGACCTTACCGGGCAACCCTTATTTCCTTTTGGCTTTGGATTAAGCTACTCCAATTTTGAGTACGGTAATTTGCAATTCGATAAAAAACAATTTGCAAAAGATGATTCCACAATGGTGTATTGCACCGTTAAAAATTCGGGTACCCATGATGGTGACGAAGTAATACAATTATATATTCATCCCTTACTTTCATCAGTAGCTCAACCGGTAAAATTATTAAAAGGATTTCAGCGCGTATTTTTAAAAGCAGGAGAAGAGAAAAAAATTGGTTTCAACATCACACCTGAATTGCTTAAAGTGCTTGATATAAATATGAAGTGGACGGTAGAGCCAGGAACATTCCGTGTGATGATTGGTGCTTCATCCAAAGATATCAGGTTGAGGGATTTGATTGATGTGGTAGATTAGCAAACCTGTTAGATTCAACTCGTCATATTTAATACAAGAATAAAAATCATTATTGTCCGACTAAATGTATGAAAGTCTTTGTCAGCCTGTAAAGCCTCACCCCAACCCCTCTCCTAAGGGAGAGGGCCGTGACCCGTGTTCCCAAAGTATTTGAGCACGGTTCGCAGAATTTTATCCGGACAACAATGAATAAAAATGTTGAATAAAAGTTCCTGCCCGAATTGACTTGGTCAGGCGGGTGTTTACTGGACATGCAAGTTTGTTTGTTGTATTGGTTTAACCAGTAAACCAATAAATAAAGGAGATTTTTAATTGCATTACTCTTTTAGATGAGCCGGTAAAATACGGTTGGAAAAATAGAAAAGTTGAATAAAAGTTTGTCTGCTGGCAATATATACTGCGCAAGGGACAAAACAATGAATTCTTTTTTTACCCTTTGAAACAGGAATTGATAAATATGAAAAACTGTGTTCTCTCTTTTGCTTCGCAAATTTTTTTCTCACAGGAAGCCACCGAGAGCGCGAAGAAACACTAAGGCTTTTTTCTGCGAAAAAAGTAAGAAAAAATGAAATCTGCCTGCCCGCCCGGATGACCTTGTCGGACGGGCAGTCAGACAGGTTTTTCTTAGTGCCTTTATTCCGAAGAAATCTTCGTGCTCTTAGTGGCTTTGTGTGTAAACTGGATTTTCCTTTGCTCCACAAAAAATATTTTTTAGCGAAGAAAAAACCCACGAATTTAGCCTTTGCGAAGTATAGATTGGTTGGCTAACAGTGGTTTCGTGAAGTATCGGACGCGAGTTTTTCAAAAACGCTTACATTTGGGTAATAAAAAATTGCAATGAGACAAACTGAAACAACTCTTGCTGATGATGGGGTACTGCTTAAACTTATTGAGGAAGGGAACTATCAGGCATTTGATGTTTTATTTGAAAAGCATTGGGAAAAAGCATATTCAGAAGCATATAAACGCTTAAAAAACCAGGACAATGCAAAAGATATAGTGCAGGAAATATTCGTTCATATTTGGGTTAACAGGCAGACGTTGAAAATAAAGAATTTGCCTGCGTATTTGCACATTGCTATTCGTAATAAGGTAATTAATTTTGTAGCAAAACAAAAGCCTGTTCATCCTTTTTTTGACCACTTCGATAATATTGCTGAAACAAATTCTTCTGCAGATGCCGATTTGCTTTGGAAAGATTTTTCCAATTCGTATGAAGCGCTCTTAAACTCACTTCCTCCAAAGAGGCAAATTATTTTTCGCTTGCATTACCAGGAAGATCTTTCTACAAAAGAAATATCAAAAAGATTGGGCGTAACCAAAAAAACGGTCCAAAATCAGCTTGGCAAAGCTATAAATACCTTGAAACTTACCTTGTTACGGGTTCTTATCATCGGTTTAATTTTGTATTACAAATTGCATTCATAGAATTTGATAATTCTTATCAATTTGATAATAGTATCACCACCATCTATGCAGGCTATTATTCGCAAATTTGCAGCGAAAAGTACTTAAACGGATTTTATAGGCTGGTTTTTAATTTATTTCGAAATAAAAAAAATCCGGAGTGGGACTTTTTTCTTTTTTCATGTCTTATATAAAGAGAATTCACTTTAAATATATCAATGGATAAAAATTATTTTATAAAACTATTGCGCGATTACCAGCAAAACAATTTAACAAAAGAAGAGCAAAAATTTCTGGAAAGTTATTATGACTTATTCGAAAATGAGCCTGATGTCTTAGATACATTGAGCATTGAAGAAAAGAATGAATTTAAAAATGGGCTGAAAGCAAATATTGATAAAAGTATTTTAGAAGGAAGTGATTCTACCTCTAAATCTAAAATAGTATTTATAAACAGGAGATTTTTAAAACCAGCGGTAGCTGCAGCTATTTTTATAGGTGTTGCGCTGGGCTTATTCTTTTATTATCACTCAGCGACTGAAACTACAAATAACAGGGATGTGGTTCAGGCGTCTCTTAGTAGTAAATCAAAACTAACGGGAGAGAACGCATCAGTGGTTCACACAAAAGAAAACCGGGTTATTTTTCTTCCGGATGGAAGCGAAGTTATTTTGAGTCCCGGAAGCAAACTCAACTATCCATCTTCTTTTGACGGAATGGGAACGCGTGAAGTATTTCTGGATGGCCAGGCGTTTTTTGATATTAAACACAATACATCCAGGCGTTTTATTGTACATACAGGAAACCTGGAAACCATTGTTTTGGGAACTGCATTTAATATAAAAGCCATACATGAGGAGAAAGAGATTACTGTCACCGTTACAAGAGGCAAGGTTAAGGTAACTGATCAGCATAAGGTGTTAGGCACTATTACTCCAAATCAGCAAATAACTTATGATAAGGAAAAGATTACTTCGGTTATGAAGGTTGTGGACGACCACGACTATTTAGATTGGAAAAATGAGGATTTGTTCATTGACAATCTGACGCTGTCCGAAGCTGCAAAAATATTGGAAGATAAATTTAAAATAAAGATCATAATAAATGATTCGTCAATCCGGGAACAACGTTTCACAGCTACGTTTCCAAAGGACGAACAACTTGATCAGGCACTGAAAAGCATAAGCATTTTTAACAATGTAGCTTATACTTATAATAATGATAAATCCGAAGTAATAATTAAATAATCAAAATCTAAATTATGGCTATGGCCTTTGATCTGTTAATGAGCAATCTATATAAAATAAACCCCGGAAGAGGTTTCCCATAAAAAAACCTCTGAAAAAATTTCAGAGGTATGTCGCTATGCTTCGACTGCCATCGGCGCATAGCTTGTTCTAAATTTCACCCGCTAATGTGGGCTTCTTAATTAACTTAAAACAAACCAAAATTATGAATCTTTACCTGATTTCTGAAGAGTTTCAGAAACTTAACAAATTGCTGCCAAAGCAAAAGCATTTTTTTGAAAAATCGATAATAAAAAATCTTATGCGTATTGGAGTTGTAACAATTACTCTACTCATTCTTACCTCTTTACAATTGTTGACAGCGTCTCCGCTGAAAAGCCAGCCTATTGATAAAGTTGAGATTAAAATAGCGCTTCATAATGAAACACTTGTTCAGGCATTTCAAAAAATTGAAGGGCAAAGCCCGTTCCATTTCATGTATCGAAGTAGTGAAGTAAAAAGCATAAGAAATTTAAATTTACCTGATAATAAAAAAAGTGTCGAGGACATCCTGAAAATTATTTTATCCGGAACCGCGCTAACCTACCAGCAAGTAAACAATGAGATTTTGATAATGCACTCAAAAAATATCTCTACCGGTTTCTTGTTAAATGAGGCTGATAATATTTCATCAAACGAAACGGGATTTACAATTACTCCCGAAGCCAATAGAGTGCATGGAATAGTTACGGATGTAAATGGTAAACCCTTAGTAGGAGTCAGTATAACGATAAAAGGAGAAACTATTGGCACTTCAACGGACAAGTCTGGAAATTATTCAATTATGGTACCGGATGCGGCGACATTAGTATTTACTTACATAGGATATACTAAGAAAGAAATTCCGGTGGATGGGCGTTCCGAAATTAATGTGGTAATGGATGAAACTGCTTCTTCGCTGAATGAGGTAGTGGTAACTGCTTTGGGTATTGTGCAGAAAAAAGTTTCCCTGGGGTATGCTACTCAGCAGGTAGAAGGAGGAACGCTAAATGAAGCCCGTGATAATAATTTTGTTAACTCCTTATCTGGCCGGGTAGCCGGGCTTGATATTATTTCAGGAAACGGAGTAGGCAGTAGTGCACGCATTACCATTCGCGGCGAATCTTCTTTAAATTATTTTAAGAACCAGCCATTGGTAATTATAGATGGTGTTCCCGTTTCCAATGATCCTGTTTCCAATGATGGAGGCGATACGAATCCCGATTATGGCAGCTCTATCGGTGAACTGAATCCGGCAGATATTGAATCGGTGAACGTGTTGAAAGGAGCTGCCGCCTCAGCTTTGTATGGATCCAGAGCTGCTAATGGGGCACTGGTAATTACTACAAAATCAGGGAAAGGGGTTAAAGGGATGGGGGTTACTTTAACAAGTGGATATACGATAGAAAACCCGTTGCGGTTGCCTAAATTTCAGAATTCATTCGGCGGCGGAACAGACGGTCAATATCAAGGGTCTAATTTCGGTTACAGCAACAATGGCTTATATCCTGATGGAATTAATGAAGATTGGGATGAAAGTTGGGGACCTGCACTAAATGGACAATTAATTGCGCAGTTTGATTCTCCTACAAAAAACGGTTTCCGTGGCGCTGATGTTAATCTGCCTAATCGTGGAGATATTATTCCTACGCCTTTTATTCCTCACCCCAATAACATGAAGGATTTTTTTGTAACCGGCCACACAAGGTTTAATTCTGTGGCATTAGCAGGAAGTAATAAAGTGGCCAACTACCGCTTTTCATACACCAATAATGACGAATTGGGAATAGTGCCTAACAACAACCTAACTCGTAACTCTTTTAATTTTAATGCCGGTTATAAACTAACTGACAGATTTACTGCGCAGACAATTGCAAATTATACAAAAACCAATAGTAGCAGCCGGCCTGATCTGGGATATGGCCACGGAACGCCAATGTATGAGTACGTATGGTTCGACAGAAATGTGGATATTAACAGTTTAAGAAACTATTGGCAACCAGGTCTCGTAGGTCTTCAACAGTTCTCGCAGGATTATGGCAATGGCCATGATAACCCATTCTTTGTTGCTTATCAAAATACCGCCGGACAGAACAAGGACCAGTTATATGGAAATGTTAAGCTGACCTATAAAATCCTGGATAATCTGACATTAACGGGTCGGGCAGGAACAGATTATTTTAATGATTTCAGACCGCGAAGAAGAGCTATGAGCACTTCAACTGCTCCACAAGGGTTTTACCAGGAAACGACGCTGACATACCAGGAGAGTAACTATGATTTTCTTTTGAATTATCAAAAAGAAATAAAGGATTTCCATTTTGATGTATCTGGGGGAGGAAATATTATGGAAAGGAAACGTGGAAGCCAACAGGCAACAGCAGGCGAACTGGTGATTCCGAATTTATATACCCTGAATAACAGCAATGTTCCCGTGCAGAATACGGAATATAATGAGCAACGCCGGACAAACAGCTTATATGCATTTATACAAGGAGATTACCAGGGCAAAGTATATGTAAACATAACTGGCCGTAATGACTGGTCGAGTACCTTACCCGCCTCTAATAATTCCTACTTCTACCCTTCGATAAATACGAGCATCCTGTTAAACAAAATCTTTACCATGTCTCCTAAAATAGAGCTGCTAAAATTAAGATTGGCTTATGCGCAGGCAGGTAATGATGCTGACCCTTATTCTATTCTCACACCCTATAATTATCAGCCCTTATGGGATGGAATTCCCTCGCTGGCTGAAAGTTCCCAGTTGAATAACGCGAATTTGAAGCCGGAAAAGAGCAGTTCTACGGAAATAGGTGCAGAAGTTTCTGCCTTCCACGGAAGACTTGGTCTGGATGTAACCGCATATAGTACCAATTCAAGAAACCAGATACTTCCTCTTCCTACACCGGTTTCTTCAGGTTATCGCGGCAGGGTGATTAATGCCGGCGAAATATCCAACAAAGGAATTGAGGTTCAATTAAATGCAGTGCCGATTCGCACGAAAAGTGGTTTTGAATGGAATATGATGGTCAATTTTGCCCGGAATATAAGTAAAGTAGTATCGCTCGCTCCAGGTGTGGATGCAATTGTTCAGGAAGCTCCGGGCGAAGATGCTTCTATACAAGCGCGTGTTGGAGAAAGGATGGGCGCACTATATGGACCTGGTTTCGTGCGGGTGCCGGACGGACCATTAAAAGGAATGCCCATAATCGGAAGCAATGGCCGGGCGCAGATTACAACTACTTCTATTTACCTGGGAAATATTAATCCGGATTGGACTGCAGGAATTACCAATCGCTTTTCTTTTAAGGGATTTTACCTCGAAAGTCTTTTTGGAATCAACCATGGAGGGGTGTTGGTTTCCCGTTTCATTAATAAAGCTACGGGAGCAGGCCAGCTCATTGAAACCGCGGGCGCACGGTTAAAACATGCACCGGATGATGTGTATAATAAAGATTACTACAGGGACGGTGGGGTTTTGCAATCGGACGGTAGTTATGCCCGAAATCTGCAAATATTTGATGGTTCTTATAGCAAGGGCCTAATTGGAACCGGCCCACGGGATTTTTATAAACGCTATTATGATCATAATTCGGAACAGCAACTGGTGGATCGGTCTTTCGTAAAACTGAGGGAGGTGGAAATTGGTTACCATTTTCCCAAACGAATGTATGAGCATCTTCCAATACAGAGTATTGCTTTCTCGCTTGTCGGGCGCAACCTGGTTCTTTGGACCAAAAACGATCAATTTGATCCGGAAACCGCAGCTTCCACAGGACAAGGCCTGGTTGGTGGTTTCGAAAATCTTAGTTTGCCGACAACAAGAAGTTTTGGCGCTAATCTGAACATCATTTTCTAACTAATTAATTTACTAATAATGAATTCAAAACTATTTATACGAAGCATAGCTTTTGCGCTATTGCTTTTAACCGGCTGCACGAAGAATTTTGATACTATCAATCAAAATCCCAACAGCCCGCAGCAAGTACAAAACGAGCAATTTTTGCTTCCTTCCATCATCGTCAATTCTGTTCGCAATTATGCCTATAAATCCCAGTTTGAAGCAAGCGTAACGGGAGATTATTACGCTAATCAGTATGTAAGCGGATTTGATAACGATTGGACGGCCAGCACGACTGAAGGGGGATTCCTCTGGAATTTTTTCGATCAGCTACGGGATGTACAAAACCTGCGTGTGCTTAGCCATGAAAAGGGTGATAAAAATAATGAAGGCGTATCCCTTGTGTTGTGGTCATGGATGTTCCAGGTTATGACTGATAATTTTGGCGATATGCCTTATAGTCAAGCAGTCCAGGGCAAAACATCCGGTAATTTTGCGCCGGCCTATGATAAACAGGAAGACATTTATTATAGCCTTATGGATTCCCTGAAAGAGGCTAATACATTGCTTTCGTCCGGAACTGATCCTATCAATTCTGATGTACTTATGGGTGGTAGTGCCATGCGCTGGAGGGAATTTGCCAACGGCCTTCGTCTAAGATTGCTATTGCGCATGTCTGATGTTACAGGCGCAAAAATTGACGTGGGCACAGAAATGAATACGATTGTAAACGATCCTGCAACCTATCCCCTATTTGCTTCCAATGACGACCAGGCAGCTTTGGAATTTACAAATGAGCTTAATAACGAATTTCCTGCTTATCACAATCCTCCGATAGGCGATTATCACCTGAGCACTACTTTTGAAACTAACCTCAAAGCGCTTAATGATCCGCGTATTGCCTTTTTTGCCATGCCAACACCTGCCAGCTACGGAACCAATAATCCGGTGTATGCGGGCGTTCCAAATTGTATCGGTACAAGCGAGTCTTCATATAACGGAGGATCCAATAACCAATCCCAGGAATCTCCTATTTTGATGCCCTATCTTGGATACCCTCTATATGCGTCCAAGACTGCGGCGCAAGGATTGTTACTTACCTATTCTGAAGTTCAGTTGATACTGGCAGAAGGAAAAGAACGCGGATTATTTTCAGGCGGCGAGGACGCAGCAACTTACTATATGAACGGTATTAAGGCTCAATTTAGCTATGATGAAAGCAGGTTAGATGTCCTCAACCAGGGCATTCCGGCAAGTGATCATCATTTTGCAAAGTCTTCTGATATCGTTCCTGATCCTTCTTATTTTACACAGCCTGGAGTTGCTTTAACCGGCAATCAGGCTGATAATCTTTATAAAATCAGGATACAAAGATGGTTTGCATTATTCTATAATGGCTTTGAAGGATGGTCTGAATGGAGAAGAACAGGTGTACCTAAAGAAACTCAAATTGGGCCTTCCAGTTCGATTAGTGCATGGCCCCGTCGCGTACGCTACCCGCTTTCTGAACAAACAGTAAACACAGCCAATTATAACGCGGCTGTGCAGGTTCAGGGCCCTGATGATCTGTTAACCAAGTTGTGGTGGAATAAATAACTCTATAGAAAAGACAGGAGAATATGCTACGATAGATGTTCTCCTGTTTTTTTATGATTAGTCATTCGATGGTTATTAACCACGAAGAATTGGCCATTTGTTTATCCTATTAAAATCAAAATCACTGCTATTTGCTCCTTTACTGTTGAACCATGTTTATGTATATTATTTTGATAGTTGGTTTCATTTAAAAGAACCGGCAAATTTTTTAAACACATAAAACAAAAGCATTTTAATGAGAGATATCTATATTTTTTTCTTTACGGGAATTTTCTTTATTACAGGTTGCAGTAACGCTTCATCGAATAACGCTCCGCCGGATATAAAACATATTGTAGTTATTGGTGTAGATGGAATGAGTCCCGATGGAATCCGTAATGCCGCTGCACCGATTATGCATCAAATGATAAGTGACGGTGCAGTAAAATGGAATGTACGTACCGTTCTTCCTTCGAGTAGTTCTCCTAATTGGTCTTCGATGATATCCGGAGCCGGCCCCGAACAACATGGCGTTACTGATAATGACTGGGAAAGAGATGACCATTCCCTGCCACCTGTTATCATGGATGAAGATGGCATATTTCCAACCATATTTGATGTAATTCGTAAAAACAAACCTGATGCAAAAATCGGAGCTATTTATAATTGGGAAGGGTTTGGAAGGTTAATTGAAAAAGGCGACGTGAATTATGATACTACTGCTTCCGTTGATAGTACCATTCTGCTGGCATCCTCTTTTATTGAAAAGGAAAAACCTTTATTTTGTTTTATTCAACTGGACAATGTGGATGCAGCAGGCCATAAATATGGACATGGCTCTAATGAATATTATCGCGCTGTTGCCAAAGCAGATACCTTAATTGGTACCATTCTGAAAAGTATCCGAAACGCCGGTATAGATAAAAACACACTTGTAATTGTGACAGCGGATCATGGCGGGAAGGGTTATGGCCATGGCGGCGCTACTCCGGAAGAAGCAGAAATTGCCATGATTTTTAATGGGAAAGATGTAAAAAAAGGCTATTCCATAGAGCAGCCTGTTTACACTTATGATTTAGCGGCCACTATCGCGTTTTGTTTGGGCATTGAGCCTCCTTATGCCTGGATTGGAAGGCCGGTAAAAAGCGCTTTTGAAGGCTTTTCAGAACCTTCAAATCTATGGAAGGGGAAAAGACTCATAGCAGCTCCTGTTATTTTCCCCAAACCGCATTTGTATGCTGAAGCCGGCGGACTGTATATTGACACTGTTGCAGTTGTAAAAATGGAACCCATCGCTGATAAAAGCGTTATTAGATATACACTCGATGGCTCCGAGCCTGATTCAAACGCTGCAATATATAAAACTCCCTTTACGCTTGACACTACTACTGTTGTAAAGGCAAAATCTTTTGACAACAACGGTAATGAAAGCCTGACTTCAAGGGCCTATTTCAGAGTTGTAAAAAAAGATCCGGGAATGGGTTTGCAAACTGACTTTTATCGTGGGAAAAATTGGACGTCAATACCCGATTTTAGCAAACTGACTCCGTTTAAAAGTTGGGTTTCACCTGAATTTGAATTAAACAGGGAACAGATTCTACCACTATTAGATAACGATATTTTTGGTGTCGTTTTTAAAGGATATATAGAGATTAATAAAGCTGGAAAATATACTTTTTATACCAGTTCTGATGATGGAAGTAATCTTTACATAGATGGCAAAAAAGTTGTGGACAATGATGGCTCGCACGGTGTAATTGGAAAATCCGGTGATATTGATCTTAGGACAGGAAGACATGCCATTCGGATTGATTATTTCAATTCGTTGGGAGGATATTGGCTGGATGCTTTCTATAAGGGACCCGGAGTACCCCGCCAGATTGTTCCGGCAAATAAATTATTCCTCAAAGGCCAATAAGGAAAAATAACTTTTAAACTATAAATTGCGTAAAAAGTTCGCTTGATAAATTACTATCCGCGTTTGGGAAGATGAAGGGTTATGAACTGGCTATATTTTTATTTGGTTATCGGCTTATTAATGTGTTGATATTTTTTTCTTATCAAACCGAAATAGACACTCTATAATTGTCAATTGTTTAACTCTTGAAATAACAATTAGCGGACAAGCCTCATTAGGAATTAATAATATATTATGGATACAAGAAGAGAATTTTTAAAGAAGGCATCATTGCTCGCTGGCGGCACAGGCTTGTGGAGCAGCTTACCAGCATCTATTCAAAGAGCCATTGCTATCAATCCTGATGCCGGAACTACTTTTGAAGACGCGGAACATATCGTTTTTCTGATGCAGGAAAACAGGTCTTTTGATCATTGCTTTGGAACATTACAAGGCGTTCGCGGATTTAATGATCCACGGATAATAACTTTGCCGGATAAGGATCCTGTATGGCTACAAAGCAAAAAAGACGGAAGAAAATATGTGCCTTTTCGCCTGAACATGAAAGACACTAAAGCCACGTGGATGGGAGGCCTGCCCCACTCATGGGAAAACCAAACCGATGCGCGTAACAATGGAAAATATGATCAATGGCTGGAAGCAAAAAAGCCCGGTAAAGAATACAAAGACATGCCATTGACGATGGGGCATTACAATCGTGAAGACATTCCTTTTTATTATGCGCTGGCTGATGCTTTTACTGTTTGTGATCAAAACTTTTGTTCATCACTTACGGGCACTACCCCTAACCGGACTTTTTTCTGGACAGGCAAGATTCGTTCAGAACCAGGAGCGCATGCGGATGTGCGTAATTCTGATTTGTATTACAACATCGAAGCAAATTGGAAAACTTTTCCGGAACGGCTTGAAGAAAATGGAATTCCCTGGCGTGTATATCAAAATGAAATCAGTCTCCAATCTGATTTGGAGGACGATGCCGACAGTTGGCTCTCTAATTTTACGGACAATAACCTGGAATGGTTTAGCCAATACAATGTTCGCTTTCATAAAGCCCATTATGATTTTTTAAAGAAGAGATCTGAGGAATTACCGGGAGAAATTGAGAAGTTACAAAATGAAATAAAAAAGACAAATAAGAACCAATCAAAAAAGATTGAAAAGAAATTAATTCAAAAACAACAGCAACTTGAAAAGTATAAAAATGAGTTGGTGGTTTGGAGTCCTGAAAATTTTGAGAAGTTATCGGACTATGAAAAAAATCTTCATAAAAAAGCTTTTACTACAAACGTAAATGAAGCAGATTTCCATAAAATGGAAATGTTTACTTACGATGATAACGGAACAGAGCGCAATATTTTATTGCCGAAAACTGATGTTTTATTTCAGTTCAGGGAAGATGTAAACAGCGGGAAATTACCTACAGTTTCCTGGCTCGTGGCGCCACAATATTTTTCTGATCATCCGAGTGCGCCGTGGTTTGGGGCCTGGTATCTTTCTGAAGTAATGGACATATTAACTAAAAATCCGGAGGTATGGAAGAAGACAATTTTCATCTTAAACTATGATGAAAATGATGGCTATTTCGATCATATTCCTCCTTTTACTGCTCCAAAGCCCAACGACCCCAATAGCGGAAAAGTTTCTGACGGCATAGATACTGCAAGCGAATATGTAACCATCCAGGAAGAATTAAACAGAAAAGATTTCGATAAAAATGATGCCCGCGAAGGCCCTGTGGGATTGGGTTACAGGGTTCCCATGGTTATTGCTTCGCCGTGGTCTCGCGGAGGATGGGTCAATTCACAGGTGTTTGATCATACTTCTACCTTACAGTTTTTGGAAAAGTTCTTATCAAAAAAATCAGGAAAAGAAATTAAAGAAACCAATATCAGCGACTGGCGGCGTGTAGTTTCCGGCGACCTCACTTCGGCGTTCAGGCCTTACAATGGCGAAAAAATAGCATTACCCGCATTTGTAAAATACGATCCTTTTGTAAAGGAAATTTATAATGCAAAATTTAAAAAACTACCAACAGATTTTCGTGCGCTACAAAAAGAAGAAATACAGGAAATAAAAAAGAATGTTCGTCAATCGCCTTTGCTTCCACACCAGGAACCGGGCATCAGGGATTCATGCGCGTTGCCTTACCAGTTGAATGTGGATGGTAATCTGAGCGACAGTAAACAAACATTTAATATAGATTTTTCCGCAGGGAATGAATTATTTGCGGAGCAATCTGCAGGATCTCCTTTTAATGTGTATGCGCCGGGAAAATATGCTTCAAATAACGATAGGAATCAACAATTGTTTGAAGACGTAAAAGCCTGGTCTTACGCAGTGCGCGCAGGCGATGAAATAAAAGCGCAATGGCCGTTGGCAAATTTTGAAAATAATTTATATCATTTAAGAGTATATGGCCCCAATGGATTTTTCAGGGAATTTATTGGTGACAAAAATGATCCGCGTATCAGCATCCAATTCAGGTATGAAAGTGATAAAAATGATCCCAAAAAGTTTACCGGGAATGTTGTTTTATTATTCAAAAATTTGAGCGATGAAAATCATTCTATTGAAATCAACGATAAGTCCTATAATAATGAAAAACGGACTTTTGTTCTAAATAAATCGGAGGAAAAGGAAATAGTTTTAGATCTTATGAAAAGTTTTAACTGGTATGATATTTCACTAAAAATAAAGGGCAGTAATTTATTTGAAAAAAGGTATGCAGGGCGTGTGGAAACGGGTAATCATGGCAAGAGTGATCCATTTATGGGAAAGGTGTAAATCTGATCAACGTTTTCTGAAGCAGGCGAAGGTTCAAATCTTCAATAAATAAATTTTAACTTTGATTTAAAAATATAGGATATGCTAAATTCACTGTTAAGCAGAATAACTATTAATCCGGAGATAGCTCATGGAAAACCTACTATCCGCAATAAACGATACACTGTTGAAGGGCTGTTGGAATATCTTGCAGGAGGCGATACGATTGAGGATCTGCTGAAAGAATTTCCTGACCTTGAGAAAGAAGATTTCCAGGCGTGCATGCAATATGCGTTGTTGAATATGAAACAAAAATATGCAGAAATCAATGCCGCATGAAGTTTCTGATAGATGCACAGCTTCCACCATCGTTGAAGAAATTGTTTATTTCCAGAGGATATGATTGTATCCATACTTTAGATCTTGAGAACCAAAACGATACTCCGGACCGGATTATTAATTTTATTTCTGTAACTCAACAAAGAATTCTAATAACAAAAGATGGTGATTTTTTAGACAGTTTTATTGTTAAACAAGAACCGTATAAACTCATTTTAGTAAAGTTGGGAAACAGTTCAAAAAGTGAACTTTTTCATTTTTTTTCTGAAAAGTTTGATGAAATAATTGAAAAAATAAAAACAGAACAAATGATTTTGTTGAAGAAAAGTTGAAATAATATTTCTTCACACCATGCCCGGTATCGTCACCGGGGCCACAACAATAAGGCAATTCGGGATGTACCTGAATCTCTTAAAGTTCATCAATAAAAAATGTAAAATTGTCATCTTCACCAAATGAATTAAAACGAACGCTTACACCAGCCATGCTTTGGGGGCTGGGTGTAGGTTACGTTATTTCTGGCATGTATTTCGGCTGGAATCTGGGCCTCGCAGAAGGTGGCACATTAGGCCTTGCCATTGCCACAGTATTTATCATCATTATGTATGTAACCTTTACCTTCAGCTATGCAGAACTTGCCTGTGCCATACCCAAAGCGGGCGGCGCATTCGACTATGCGTCAAGAGCATTGGGAAAAGACATGGGCTTTATCGGCGGAATGGCCCAAAATATAGAATTTATTTTTGCTCCTCCTGCAATCGCTTTTGCAATCGGCGCTTATTTTAATTTATTTTTTCCGCAAATTCCGATACTTGCTATTGCCATTTTCGCATACGTTGTTTTTACCGGCTTAAATATTTATGGAGTTAAAGCGGCGGCAATGTTTGAGTTAACCATTACTATTTTGGCTGTGGGAGAATTGTTGTTGTTTAGTGGGATAACCCTTCCTCATTTCGAGTTCAGAAATTTACAACAAAATGCTTTGCCACACGGGTGGCAGGGAATTTTTGCCGCTATCCCTTTCGCTATTTGGTTTTTCCTCGCTATTGAAGGCGTAGCCAATGTAGCCGAAGAAGCTATCAATCCGCAGCGGACAATTCTCATTGGTTTTGGCTCCGCAATTCTTACCCTCGTCATTTTATGCATATTAACTTTTGCTTCTTCTGTTGGAGTTGCGGGCTGGGAAGCCATAGTTTATAAAGCGGACGGAAGTATGTCAGACTCTCCGCTGCCATTGGCTTTGGCCCATATTGTAGGTAGCAATCACTTGCTCTATCATTTACTTATTACGATTGGTTTGTTTGGACTGATAGCCTCTTTTCATGGAATTATCCTGGCGGCAGGCAGGTCTGTCTTTGAGTTTGGAAGGGTGAAATTTGCGCCTGCTTTTATTGGTAAAATTCATCCAAAATTTCAAACGCCTTCCAATGCATTGCTCGTTAATATGGCAATAGGAATTATTGCTTTGCTTACTGGCAAAACTGCTGAAATCATTACCATTTCTGTATTTGGCGCATTGACGTTGTATATTATTTCAATGATTTCACTTTTGAAATTGAGAAAAAAGGAACCGCAGTTAGTACGCCCTTTCAAAGTGCCCGCTTATCCGTGGTTCCCCGTGATTGCTTTGGTAATTGCGATAATATCTTTTGTGGCTATGACGATTTTTAATTGGGAACTTGCTATTGTTTATTTTGTATTTATGGGTATTTGTTACATTGCATTTAAAATATTTAAAAAGTAAAATCACGCATTATATTTTTATAAACTAATTATATGAAGACCGCAGAAATTCTCCAATATGTGAAAGATCATCCGTCAGAAAAAGTGAAAATTGCAATCACTGATATTGATGGTATTCTTCGGGGAAAATACATTTCGACAGAAAAATTTTTATCTGTTATAGATTCTCATACCGGCTTTTGTGATGTTGTTTTTGGCTGGGATGCTAATGATGTGGCCTACGACAATGTAACTTACACGGGCTGGCACACCGGTTATCCTGATGCTCCGGCGAAAATTGACTTATCAACTTTCAGAAAAATTCCATGGGAAAATGACGTTCCCTTTTTTTTGGGTGAGATGATGGACAACAAAGGGCAGCCTTCGTTGGTTTGCCCCAGGCAGTTGTTGAAAAAAGTTTTGGAAGAAGCCGGCAGTTATGGTTATCTACCGTTTTTTTCGCAGGAATTTGAATGGTACAATTTTGCTGAAACACCGCAAAGCGCCTGCGAAAAACAATTTAAAAATCTTACACCCCTTACTCCCGGAATGTTTGGTTACTCAATTTTACGGAGCTCATTAAAAAATCCTTTTTTTACCGATCTCTTTGAATTGCTCAAAAAATTTAATGTGCCGCTGGAAGGTTTGCATACAGAAACCGGCCCTGGCACTTATGAAGCAGCTATTACCTATTCTGAAATAATAGAAGCGGCTGACAGGGCTGTCCTGTTTAAAACAGCTATAAAAGAAATTGCGTATAAGCATGGCTGTATGGCTACGTTTATGGCGAAGATTAATGAAAATTTACCGGGGTGTGGCGGCCACGTGCATCAAAGCCTGTGGGATAAAGATGGAAAGAAAGATCTTTTTTATGATGGAAAAGATCAAAGAAATATGAGTAGCCTCATGAAGAGTTATATTGCCGGACAATTATATTGCCTTCCACAAATTTTACCAATGTTTGCACCTGTAATTAATAGTTATAAAAGGTTGGTGGAAGGGGCGTGGGCGCCTACTACCCTTACCTGGGGAATAGATAACAGAACAGTTGCGCTGCGCGTTCTGGCCAACAATAGTAAATCATGCAGGCTGGAAACAAGGGTTATAGGTTCTGACGTAAATCCATACCTCGCCATGGCAGCGGCCCTCGCTTCTGGTTTGTACGGAATAAAAAATAAATTGAAATTAAAACAACCCGCTACCAAAGGAAACGGATACGAAGATTTTTCAAATGGAACGCTTCCTAAAACATTAAATGAAGCTACGCAGATGATGAAGGAATCCAAAGTGGCAAAAGAAATATTGGGAGAAAAATTCGTTGAGCATTTCACACAAACCCGTGAATGGGAATGGAAGCAACATTTGAAAGCCGTGACTGATTGGGAATATAAACGGTATTTTGAAATTATATAGAGTGAATGCTCAATGCTCAATTTTCAATAATCAATGTTAAATGAAAAGACAACATTTTGAATAAAAAATTAGGATTCCCATGGAAAAGAGGAACTTTGATTTAGAAGACCGTTTTGTTGATTTTACTTGCAGCATGATAGATGTTGTTGAGGCATTGCCTAACACAAGAGCCGGAAATTATATTGTAGGACAGTTAATAAGATCCTGCCATTCTCCGACATTTAACTATGGCGAAGTACAGGGAGCAGAATCCCGTAACGATTTTATTCATAAGATGGGTGTTGTCTTGAAGGAATTAAAAGAATGCCGTACAGCCCTGAAAATTATCATGAAAAAAGAAATGATAAAACCCATCTCAAAGTTGGACGGAATATTTAAGGAAACGGAGGAATTAACAGCAATAGTTGCGAAAAGTATTAGCACAGCTACAAACAACCGAAATAAAAAGTGAGACATTTAGTATTCCTCAGTTTTCATTGACCATTTATTTTAATTAATACAATTAATCATGCAACCCAACCAAATTAATCAATTCAATTTCCCCACTACCATTCGCTTTGGAGCAGGATCCAGCAAAGAGTTGGGCGATTACTTGCTGAAAAATGATTTATCAAAACCTTTAATAGTTACTGATAAGAATGTAACCGAACTTGATTTTTTTAAGTCGATCATTAGTGATCTGAAAAAGAAAAATATTTCGGTTGAAGTATTTCATGATATTCATAAAAATCCGGTAAAATCGGATGTGTACCGGGGAACTGATGTTTATGACGCTACTCATCGGAATGCTATTATCGGTATTGGCGGCGGCGCTTCTCTTGACGTTGCGAGAGCAATTGTGCTAAGAGTCAATCACCGTGAAGATCTTTTTAAATACGACGACCTGGTTGGCGGTGATGTATATGTGACCAATGATGTGCCCCATTTTATTACCATTCCTACTACAGCCGGTACCGGAAGCGAAGTAGGGAGGAGCGCTATCATTGCCGATGACGAAACACATCAAAAGAAAATTTTGTTTTCGCCAAAGCTGATGGCAAAAATCGTGTATGCTGATCCGTTATTAACAATGGAATTACCCCCTTTTATTACTGCCGCTACCGGCATGGATGCACTCACACACAATATGGAAGCTTTTCTTGCAAAGATGTATCATCCGATGTGCGATGGTATTGCATTGGAAGGCATGCGGCTGATTAGCAATTCAATTGAAAAGGCCGTGAACCGCCCTGATTTGGAATCACGTAGCGACATGATGATAGCTTCGTTGATGGGAGCTGTAGCTTTTCAAAAGGGGCTGGGCGTAGTCCATTCACTTGCGCATCCGCTTTCTTCGTTACTTGATACGCATCATGGTCTTGCCAATGCCGTCAATATTCCTTATGGAATACAATTTAATATCGAAGGGTTTGAACATAAATTCAAACGAATGGCAAGAACATTGGAACTCAAAGAAGAAACCGGAGCCGCTGTTGTAAATTTTTTATTCAACCTTAATTCAAAGATCAACATTCCACATAAATTAAGAGATATCGGTGTAAAGAATGAACATATTGAAACGTTGGCTGACCTTGCCTTTGCCGATTTTGCGCATCCCAATAATCCGAAGCCGGTAAACAGAGAAGATTTTAAACAACTTTATTTGAAAGCGCTTTAAGAATGTAGCCATTAATTGCACGAACTTGCCTTGCCGTTGACAAGTTAAGGCGAATATTTTCTGAACGAATAACTGTTCAGTTGATTGATATTTGCGAAAATATGGCCGCCGTGGGCGGTGTCCCCACCGCCCACAAGCAACACGGCAATTTGAAATGAACTAATTTTATCTATAAATAAATGAAGATGAAAAAAATAGTTATTGGAATAAGTGACGGCTCTAAATATTCTAATTATGAAAACTGGATGAAAAACGAACCCGGAGTGGAAACAGTTAAATTGAGCCATCATTTGGATAATATTAATGAAATTGAAAAATGCGATGGAATTATTTTATCGGGTGGATGCGATATTAATCCCCAATTATACCACCAGCCTGGTTTTCTTGCATACTCTGATCCAAAAGATATTGATGAAAAGAGAGATGAATTTGAATGGAAAATAATCCAGCATACAGAAGAAAATCAAAAACCTTTGCTGGGCATTTGCCGGGGGCTGCAATTAGCGAATGTGTATTTCGGTGGAGTATTGCTTCCTGATATTCCTTCATTCGGAAAATTTAATCATGGAAAATTGAAAGAGGACATTGACAGAGAACACGCAGTGGCTATTGATCCTAATTCTCTTTTATATAAAATAACCGGTGAAGAAACTGGCTTAATAAACAGTGCACATCATCAAAGCGTGGACATACCCGGATACGGCCTTGTGGTAAATGCATTATCGCCTGATGGAGTCGTAGAAGGAATGGAAAGAAAAGAACCGGAAGGGAAATCGTATCTCATGTTGGTGCAATGGCATCCGGAAAGAATGACTAACCAGGAAAGTAGTTTTGTAAAAAAAATTAAGAAAAGCTTTTTAGAGGCTGTCCGCGAAAACATTCAATAAATAATTTTATGAAAATCATTAATCCGGCTACGGAAGAAATTATCAGGGAAATTGAAGAAGAGACAAAGCAAGGTGTGCAGGAAAAGTTCCAATCATTGAGAGCTGCCCAGCCCGGCTGGAATCATATTCCATTAAGAGAAAGAGTAAAAATTTTGCAAAATTTCTCCGTACTTCTGGGAAAAAATATAGAACGCCTGGCGATGGTACTAACCAATGAAGTGGGAAAGCCCTTGCAGCAATCGCGAAATGAAATTAACGGAGCAATTGCCCGTACCACGTGGCTTACCGAAAATGCTGAAAAATATTTGTCTGATGAAATTATGAAAGTGGAAAACGGATTGGAAGAAAAAATTTCTTACGAACCGCTTGGCGTTGTCTGCAATATTTCTGCATGGAATTATCCTTACCTCGTTGGTGTAAATGTTTTTATTCCTGCTCTGCTGGCGGGTAATGCCGTGATGTATAAACCTTCTGAGTATTCCACTCTTACAGGATTGGAAATTGGAAAGCTGTTACAACAGGCAGGCTTACCTGTAAATATTTTTCATGTTGCTGTTGGCGCCAAAGATATTGGTGAATTACTTTTGGAACTTCCTTTCGATGGTTATTTTTTTACCGGCTCTAATAAAACTGGAAAGTATATTTATGAAAAAGTAGCGTCTAAAATGGTTCCCTGTCAGTGCGAATTGGGAGGCAAAGATCCGTTGTATGTCGCTGACGATGTTTTAGAAATAAAAACGGTGGCAGCGGCCACGGCCGATGGCGCTTTTTACAATAACGGCCAGAGTTGTTGTTCTGTAGAAAGAATGTATGTGCATGAAAAGATTTACGACACTTTTGTTGATGAATTTGTAAAAGAAGTGACATCATGGAAGATTGGTTTGCCAACGGAAGAAAAAATTTATATAGGCCCGTTAAGCCGGAAAGGACAAATTGCTTTTTTGGAACAACAGGTAAAAGATGCTTTGCAAAAAGGCGCATCGCTCGAAACCGGAGGTAAACTGCTTGACAGGAAAGGGTACTTTTTTGAACCCGCCGTTCTTACGAATGTGAATCATTCCATGACCATCATGAAGGATGAATCTTTTGGACCTGTAATCGGCATTATGAAAGTAAAGAATGATGAAGAAGCGACAGAATTAATGCAGGATACTGATTATGGTTTAACGGCTTCCGTTTACAGCAGCAACCAGGACAGGGCTGAAAAAATATTGAAGCAATTAAATGCAGGCACCGGCTATTGGAATTGCTGCGACCGCGTAAGCGCCGCCTTGCCGTGGAGTGGCCGAAAAAATTCTGGAATTGGTGTAACCCTTTCTCATGCAGGTTTACGCGCATTCACAAAGCCAAAAGCATATCATTTGAAAAGCTAAATAAAATTGAAATTCGTCTTTTTTGTTTGTTTACTATCCGTACCTCATTTTCCCTATGTGCCAACTGGCCGCTTGTTATTCAATAAATGCGGAATGAATTAAAAATATTAGGTTCGTTCTTGAGATAGGATGATATTCTATCTGTACTTTATTAAACCCGTTTATTTAAGAAAGAAAAGCAAGCGACTCAAAAGTTGTCGCATGGGAAATGCTATTCATAAAATATGCTATAAATAAATAATAGTAAATTGAATGAGAATAAATCGCTTGAAAAATTAACTACAAATCTTTTAATGGTTATGAAAAAAATCCATAGAATTCTGTTCCCGGTATTTATCTCTTTTGTTTTTCAATCTTGCAAAACAAAATTACAGGCGCCTGAGCAACGTCCCAACATCATCTTCATCATGAGCGATGACCATGCTTACCAGGCCATCAGTGCGTATGGTGATAGCTTGAATCGTACGCCCAATATTGATTTGCTTGCAAAAGAAGGAATGATATTCAAGCGTGCTTTCGTAAATAATTCTTTGTGCGCGCCCAGCCGCGCCGCTATTCTTACGGGAAAATACAGCAACATGAATGGCATCAAAGGAAATGGTGACGAAGTATTCGATGGCTCGCAGGAAACGTTTCCGAAATTACTCCGGCAGGCGGGTTATCAAACAGCCATGATTGGGAAATGGCATTTGGTTTCTAATCCCACTGGTTTTGATTTCTGGAATATTCTTCCTGGCCAGGGCGATTATTATAATCCTGATTTTATTGATTCTACAGGTACAAAAAGGGTAGAAGGGTACGTAACCGATCTTACAACAGATAAGGCAATAAACTGGTTGAATAACCGAAATAAAAATAAACCCTTTTGTGTATTGGTATGGAACAAAGCGCCACATCGTGATTGGATGCCTGCGATTAAATATCTTCATGAATTTGACAGCGTACACATTCCTGTTCCCGCTACTTTTTTCGATGACTATAGTACTCGTACACGTGCAGCAAAAGAGCAAAAAATGGAGATTTCTAAATGGCTGGCGCCGAATTATGATTTGAAAGAAAATTTTGGTATTACTAAAGCTACTGAAAGATTGGATTCCAATTGGATGGCTATTTTCGGACGTTTAAATCCTGATGAACAAAAAGCGTTTATTGCAGCCTATACACCTGAAAATGATGCTTTTAAAAAAGCCAATTTGAAAGGAAAAGATTTAGCGCTTTGGAAGTATGAAAGATATATCAAAGATTACCTGCGCACCATTCAATCGGTAGATGATAATGTGGGAAGATTGATGGATTATTTAAAAGAAAAAGGCCTTGATAAAAACACTATCGTTATCTATACTTCTGACCAGGGATTTTATTTAGGTGAGCACGGATGGTTTGATAAAAGATTTATGTATGAAGAATCTTTTCGTACACCCCTGATTGTTAGATGGCCCGATGTGATAAAACCCGGAAGCGTAAATAATGACATGGTAATGAATTTAGATATTCCTGAAAGCTTGCTGGATGCAGCTCACGTAAAAGTTCCTGCTGAGATGCAGGGAAAAAGCATGTTGCCAATCTGGGAAGGAAAAACACCGGATGACTGGCGCAAGTATGTGTATTATCATTATTATGAATCAGGAGGGGAGCATAATGTAGCCAAACATATTGGAGTACGTTCAGACAGGTATAAGCTGATTTATTATTATGAAAATAATGATTGGGAGTTGTATGATTTGCAAAAAGACCCATCTGAACTTCATAATGTATATAGTAATCCGGATTACAAAGGCATACAAGATTCATTAAAAAATGAATTGCAGATTCAAATAAAAAAATTCAAAGACAACATTTAAATTCAGTAACTCTCATGAAAAATTTCATTTTATGTTTATTTCTCTCCATTATTTATTGCAATAGTTATTCGCAATCTATGGGAGAAAAGAATAGCCTTTCTATTATTCCACAACCGGTTTCTATTTCTTTACAAAAAGAATATTTTTTGCTAAAGCCAAACGTGGCGGTTATTTCATTAGATAAAGAGTCTTCGGATTTAGCTTTCTTTCTGTCAGAAATATTGTATCACAATTACAGGTTTCATGTTAAACGAAATGGAGTAAAATCTTCTTCTGCGAAAGAGGGCATCATACTAAATATTAATAAAATTACAGACGCTGCTATCGGTGATGAAGGGTATACTTTAAAAGTTACTACGCAAAAAATAATTCTTTCTGCGAATAAACCGCAAGGGCTTTTTTATGGCATTCAGACTTTGATGCAGCTCCTTCCGCCAGATAACGGTAATACACAAACGAAAAATATTTCTTTCAAAATTCCGTGTATTACGATCACTGATTATCCCCGCTTCGGTTATCGTGGAATGATGCTGGATGTAAGCCGCCATTTCTTTTCAAAAGAATTTATAAAGAAATATATTGATGAAATGTCGAAATATAAATTCAATGTATTTCACTGGCACCTCACCGACGACCAGGGCTGGAGAATAGAAATAAAAGGCTTGCCCGAACTGACAGAAGTTGGTGCATGGCGTGTTCCAAGAACCGGGCGTTGGGGAACCTTTCTGCAACCGCAGTCAGGTGAAAAAGCTACTGACGGCGGGTATTACACTCAGGATGATATTAAGGAAATCGTAAAATATGCACAGCAACGTTTTGTAAATATTCTTCCTGAAATTGATGTGCCTGCACACAGCCTGGCGCTGATTACGTCTTATCCCAATCTATCATGTACCAAAGAACAATATGTCGTGTCGCCGCAATATGCACCCGATAGCCTGGATGATGTTCTTTGCGTAGCCAATGATTCTACATGGTTAATTCTGGATAAAATATTTACGCAGGTTGCTCAATTATTTCCTTATGAATATATACATGCAGGTGGAGATGAAGCCAACCGAAAATTCTGGACAGAAGACCCGAAGGATGTTGCTTTGATGCAAAAAGAAGGACTAAAAACTCCTGCTGAATTGCAAAGTTATTTTGAAAAGAAGCTGGAAAAACTGATTATTTCAAAAGGGAAAAGAATGATTGGCTGGGATGAAATAGTAGAAGGAGGTTTAGCTCCCGAAGCCACTGTAATGAGCTGGCGGGGAATGAAAGGCGGTATTGAAGCAGCAAAGATGGGGCATGAGGTAATCATGACACCGATACTTGAAACTTATTTAAGCCGAAAACAAGGCGATGCTTCGGTAGAGCCTTTTGGTCCTGGTATCTTGCGATTGAGCACCTGCTACCAGTTTGAACCTGTGCCGGAGGGAGTTGATCCTAAATTTATCTTAGGAGGACAGGCAAGTACATGGACAGAAAAAATACCCAATTATCGCCATTTAGAATATATGACATGGCCGCGAGCAATGGCTATTGCGGAAGTTTTGTGGTCTCCTAAATCAACGCGCAGCTGGGATGATTTTGCTCATCGCGTGGAAGAACATTTTAAATACCTGGATGTGGATTCTGTGAAATATTCAAGAAGCATGTACGACCCGATTATTACGGCTGTAAAAGGCAATGACGATTCTATGAAAATAGAAATCGGCACCGAAATGCCGGGGTTTACTTTGTATTATACTTTCGATGGCACAGACCCTGATAACTTTTATCCAAAATACACAGGAACTCTTTTGGATATTCCAAGGGGCGCTTCAGAGATAAGAGTAATTGCGTATAAGCATGGCCGTGTGGTGAGCAGACAGATTAATTATTCATTGAAAGAATTAAAGAAAACTTTGAAAAAGAAAAATGATTAGACTTCAAATCATTAATTTCAATAAACAGTAAACAAAGCTTTATTACCGATTTTTATTTTTCTTCTGTTTGTTGAATTGGTTTTAATTGCTGTAAAAATAAAACCCCGAATATGATTTCCCATAACATCATAAATATTGAATCCTTTAAAAAGAAACTCATTGGAATCATTATAATTCTGTCATTTGCGCCACAACTGAAAGCTCAAAAATCCGTTTCAAATCATCCGAATATTATTTTCTTCCTCGTAGATGATATGGGGTGGCAGGATACCTCTGTTCCTTTTTGGGACAGCATTACAGTGCAGAACAAGAAATTTCATACGCCGAATATGGAGAGGCTCGCAAAGCAATCCATGAAATTTACGAATGCTTACGCCAATTCAATTTGCACGCCATCGCGGGTAAGCCTGATGTCCGGTATGAATGCAGCACGCCACAGAGTTACTAACTGGACAGCATTTAAAGACAAAGCCGTTGATGCCAAAGACAGCCTTTTGCAAATACCAGACTGGAATGTAAACGGGTTGTCTCCAATCCCCAACCAGGAAAAAAGCGTATATGCAACACCGTTACCACAAATATTAAAAGACAATGGATATTATACAATACAATGTGGCAAAGCGCATTTTGGAGCATACCAAACTATCGGGGCCGATCCTTTGAATTTGGGGTTTGTAAAAAATGTGGGTGGCAGCGCTGCGGGCAATCCTGCCTCCTATTTGGCTGAAGATGATTTTGGCTATAAACCAGATCATTTTATTCTACAGGCCGATATTCCCCACATGGAACAATACTGGGGTACCCCTACTTTTCTTACGGAGGATTTAACCAAAGAAGCCATGCTGGCAATGGATACAGCCCAAATAGAAAGAAAACCATTCTTTCTTTATATGGCGCATTATGCAGTGCATCTTCCTTACAATGCAGACAAAAGATTTGTTCAAAAATACCTTGACCAGGGATATTCCAAACCGGAAGCGGCCTATTGCGCTTTGGTAGAAGGTATGGATAAAAGCCTTGGCGAATTGATGGATTATTTAGATGCTCATGATCTTACAAAAAATACCATTATTATTTTTATGTCAGATAACGGAGGATTTTCGCATTCCCCAAGAGAAGGAAAAGATAATACACAAAATTATCCGCTGCGTGGCGGCAAAGGATCATTGTATGAAGGCGGCATCAGGGAACCGATGATGGTGCATTGGTCCGGCGTTACAAAGCCCGGAAGCATTAATAATCAATACATGATAATACCTGACTTTTATCCAACTCTTTTAGAAATGGCCGGTATTAAGAATTACAAAACAGTCCAAAAAATTGACGGACAAAGTATCGCGCCATATTTAAAAAATTCCAGGTTAAGCAACAGTAAAAGAACTTTAATCTGGAATTTCCCTAACGATTGGGCAGGAGGAGATTTAGGCCAGGATAATTCATGGTTGACGGCTATCAGGCAGGGCGATTGGAAACTGATTTACTTTGAAAAATATGGGAGGCTGGAATTGTATAATTTGAAAAATGACATCAAAGAAGAGCATGATTTATCAAAAAAGTTTCCACAAAAAACAAAGCAAATGGCAGTTTTATTAACCCAAGAATTGAAAGCATCGAACGCCCAAATGCCTGCTTATAAAGCTACAGGCAAACAGGTTCCCTGGCCGGATGAAGTTACTGTTCGGCGATAAAAAGGATCAATCCTTTTTTCTGAATTTGATAATCGGTTGCAGCGACTCTTTTTTTTCGATCATAGCCTGCCGGTATGCTTTCGGCGATTTTCCGTTTATTTTTTTAAAAAGCCGCGAAAAATAAAATGAATCATCGTAACCAATCTTTTCCGCAATCAGATTGATTTTAAAATCAGTCTGGCTTAGCAACTGGCAGGCATAATGGATTTTTAATTTAATAAAATAATCAATAGGAGACAATCCGATCTTGTTTCTAAACAGGCTTGAATAATGCGATCCTGAAAGACTCAGGCGTTTTGCAAAATCATTTACCGAGAATATTTTATCAATATTAGCCCTCATATATGCTATGGATTCTCCAACTGGATCACGTTGCAAATTGGCTGGAATAAAATCGGGTTGGCAAAGAAAAAAAGTCAAAAATCTGTAGAGACAAAGATTTGCAAATGCAAGATTATTATCAGAATATCCTGAAGCGAGTGCATTATATATTTCGAACCATTGGTCAATAATTTTTTTATTGTATTCAATATCTGTTGGCTGTTCATATTCTTCAGTCTTCATCCATTGATTCAGTTGTTTCACCTTATGCCCGCTGAAATGTATCCAGTATATACTCCACGGATGGTGCAGGTCTGCCTGGTAAATATGAAATTTCCCGGGTGGCAACATCATAAATTGATTAGCATTTAATGTATAGCTCTTCGTGGCTGTTTGGTAGTGGCCTCTTCCCTCCACACAATAAATCAGTATATTATCGGGACAGCCATATTGCCGTTCGCGATAATGAAACTTTGCTTTAGGAAAATAACCGATATGAGTTATGAATAAGCTGTCAACAAATTGTTGTTTACTCAGCCTGTTAATAACCACCTCGCGCGGAATATTGATTTGTTTTTCTCCAAAAAAGCCGTCCTTTATTTTCTTCTCAGCCATTTTCTTCTGTTTAAAAAAACTTTCTATTGCTTAAGCAAGATAGCAATAACCCGGATAAAAACCACTATGAAAATCATCGGATAGTCCATAATTATAATGGCATATTCTATGGTTTAAGAGAAAGAAGGCGCGTACTTTTATAAAATATTATCAGGCCTGTTTTACTAAAAGTTTATTTCATTGTGGAATTATTAAAAGACAAAATAATTTTTATTACCGGCGGCTCCGAAGGTATCGGTTATGAATGTGCGAAAGCTTATGTAGCCGAAGGCGCTAAGGTAGTAATAGCCGCTTTAAATAAGGATCGGATAGATGAAGCCGTACATGAATTAGGCGCTTCGCATCTTGGCATTTATTGCGATGTATCCATAGCATCAGATGTAAAAAACACGGTTGAAAAAACAATGCAGAAGTATGGAAGGATAGATGCCATCCACAACAACGCCGGCATTGCTACACCTTCAAAACCGTTGCATCAAACTACAGATGAAGAATGGAATAATTTAATGAATATAAATCTGAAGGGCGTGTATCATACCATAAAATATGGATTTGAAGCATTGCAAAATTCGCAGGGATGTATATTAAATACCAGCAGCCTTGTCGGAGAAATAGGGCAGGAAATGCACGCTGCTTATACAGCAACAAAAGGCGGTATTAACGCTTTGACCAAATCTATGGCATTGGATTACGCAAAATATAAAATAAGAGTAAATGCAGTAAGCCCTGCAGGCGTGTGGACAGACACTTTAAGAAAATGGAACGCGGAGCAGCCGGGCGATGTAAATATGGAAGCATATCTAAATGGTATTCATCCTTTGGGATATTGTCCCAATGGGGATGTGGTGGCGGATGTTTGTGTTTTCCTTTTGTCTGATAAAGCCCGTTTTATCACAGGCTGTATTATGCCCGTAAGTGGTGGCGCGGAGTTGGGTTATAGAAATGTAAATAGTGAATATCATTCTGACAGAGATGAAACTATAAATAAGAAACACGAAATTCCATCTGATAAATAAAAATAAGAAAACATGAAAAAACTTTGTTTACTGTTCATTGGCTTTTTCTTTTTGGTTACACTGCTCCAGGCCCAGTCAACGCAAGAGGTGGCTGCCAATATTAAAACCAATAAAAAAATTATGGACGGCTTTATGGACTTGCGTTTTGGCATGTTCATTCACTGGGGGCCGGTAACGCTGAGAGGCACAGAAATAGGCTGGTCAAGGGGAAACCAGGTGCCTGTGGAAGAATATGATAATTTATATAAAGAATTTGATCCGGTATTATTTAATGCGGATAAATGGGTAAAAACTGCGAAAGATGCCGGCATGAAATACCTAACCATCACAGCTAAACATCACGATGGCTTTTGCCTGTGGCCAACTGCATTAACCGGACATAACATCATGCACTCGCAATACAAAAAAGATATAGTAGGAGAGCTGGCCAAAGCATGTAAAAAACAAGGGATCAAATTTTGTATTTATTTTACGGTGCTTGATTGGTACGATCCCAATTATCCCAATCATTTGCCCGGTCAGAAAGAAATTGATCCGAAGGCCGACATGAACAAATTTGTAAATACCACTATGAAGGGTGAATTAAAAGAATTGATAACCCGTTATCATCCTTATATGCTTTGGTTTGATGGCGATTGGGAAACCCCATGGACGCAGGAATATGCAGTGGAGATGTATAACTATTTAAAACATTTGGATCCAAACGTGATTATTAATAACAGGTTAGGCAAAGGAGATCATACAGAAATGACTTCTACATCTGTGGGCGATTATGCTACACCCGAACAAAAAATTGGTGCGTTAAATATGAAAGACCCCTGGGAAACCTGCATGACTATTTGCCAGCAGTGGGCATGGAAACCGAATGATAAAATGAAATCGCTGAAAGAGTGTATTCAGACATTGGCCAAGACTTCCGGCGGTAATGGAAATCTTTTATTTAATGTAGGCCCTATGCTCGATGGGCGCATGGAAGCAAGGCAGATACAGCGTTTAAAGGAAATGGGAGATTGGTTAAAAATTTATGGAGAAAGTATTTATAATACAAAAGGCGGCCCTTACGCGCCTAACGATACGTTTGCAACAACACGAAAAGGCAA
>Ga0070660_100000118_pt1 | contig 49576 bp, 53 predicted proteins | sample KBSC33metaG_FD_64670 | JGI IMG/M metagenome (GOLD analysis project Ga0070660, IMG submission 64670) | Corn rhizosphere microbial communities from Kellogg Biological Station, Michigan, USA - KBS C3-3 metaG | ecosystem: Host-associated > Plants > Roots > Rhizosphere > Soil ... | reverse complement strand
ACGCGCCACCGTGGCCGCCTCGCTGCCGTAGAGCGCCTCGACCGCCTCGCAGCCGCCGCCCTCCACCAGCCGCCGCGCGAAGGCGCGATAGACGTCGCGGCGGCGCCACAGGCCGACGGCCGCTTCCTCGAACCCGTCATGAAGGGCCGCGCCGCCGAAGTCGCGGCGGCGGGACAGGGCCAGCGCGGCCTCCGCCGCATCGCCGACGGCCGGGCCGATGCCGAGGCCGAAGAAGCCGCCGCGCGCGCCGAGCTTGGCGACCCGGGCCCCGCCGATCCGCCAGTAGGCCGCGAAATCCCCGCCGAGAGGCACCGGCGTCGAGAAGCTCTCCTCGCCTTCGGTCGCCGCGCCGGCCCAGCCGCGCGCGGCGAGATAGGAGTCGATCGCGGCGCCGCCTTGCTCGACCTCCGCCTCGGCGCCTGGCGCGAAGCGGACATGCTCCACGACGAGCCGGTCCGCGTCGAGCGGCAGGCAGGTGAAGAGGGCGCAGCCCTTGCCGCCGCCGAGGCTGGTGTCGGCGGCGACCGGCAGATCGAGCCGGTGCGGCGTAGCGGTGCGGACGATGCGGCTGACGCCATGCCGCCAGCCCAGCTCCAGCGTCGTCTGGTGGGCCCAACCGCGCGCGTCGAGGGCGCCGATGCCGCCTACCGTCTCGCCGCCGGCAAGCAGCAGGCTGTCGTCGCGCACCGCGACGATCCGGGCATCGAGGCGCAGCTGCTCCGGCCGCAGCGCCGCGCGCAGCGCCGCGTCTATCGCGCGAGCCTGGATCGCGTGGCAGCGCAGCTTGAGCTTGCGGGCCCGCCCGGGAAGCAACGCGTAGAAGCCGTCCCAGCTGCGCGTCGCGAGCGGCGCGAGGAATTCGCGCTCCGCCTCGCCCAGCATGTCGTCGAGGACGAGGAGGGTGCCGCGGCCGCCCAGCGCGTCGGCTTCGGCGACGAGCAGCATCGGCACGTCCGGTCGCAGCCGCGCCATGGCGAGCGCGGCGAGGCTTCCGGCGAGACCGCCGCCGGCGATCAGCAGACCGTGGTTGCGCCCCTTCGGCATGGCGGCCGTGTAGCGCGGCCGCCCGGCGGGCGCTACGGCGGACCGGCTCCCTTTCGCCGCAGCCCCATTTCGGCACCCTTTTCAGCGGTTCTCGTAACGGCTCCGGAACCCCGTCCGCCGCCGTCGCTTTTGCTTTTCGAACCGTCGTTCAGGACCGTCGCGCCGTGCATGTCAGCCATCTCACCGGGGCGGCGCTCGCCCTCCTCGCCGCCGCGCCCGTCCGCGCCGCCGACCCCCCTCCCGCGCCGGCGCAGCAGCCGGTGGCCGACCGCCACAACAGCCTCACCATCGGTCTCGGCGCGGCGTGGCTGCCGACCTACGAGGGTTCGGACGATTATTCGCTGACCCCGGTCGTGTTCGCCTTCGGCAAGGTGGCGGGGATCGGCTTCGCCACCCGCGGCACGGCCCTGTATGTCGACGTCGTGCCGAGCGACACCAAGGCCTCCTTCGGGTTCGAAGGCGGACCGGTAGGCAACCTTCGCCTCGACCGCTCGCGCGAGGTCGAGGACAAGCAGGTCTCGCGCCTCGGCAAGATCGGCCCGGCCGTCGAGCTCGGCGCCTATGCGGGCATCACCAAGAACCGCGTCCTGCACGGCTACGACACGCTGAACCTGCGCGTCGCCGTCACCCGCGACGTCACCGACACGCACGGCAGCACCATCGTTTCGCCGTCGGTCGAATATATGACGCCGGTGAGCCACCGCGCCGCGATCAGCCTCTCCGCCTCCGCGGAGAGGGTCGGCGGCGGCTTCGCCCGCACCTATTACGGCGTCGACGCCGCCGGGTCCGCGCGCAGCGGCCTCCCGATCTACAGCGCGAAGGGCGGGTGGAAGAACTGGCGCGCCAACCTTGTCCTCGCCCGCGTCCTCACCGGCGACCTCAGGAACCCCCACCTCTCCGCATTCGTGGCGCTCAGCTACGCGCGCATGCTCGGTCGCTTCGCGCGCAGTCCGGTCGTCGCGATCGCCGGCGATCCGGACCAATATGCCGCCGGCGGCGGCCTCGCTTACAGCTTCTGACGGGGCTTTCGCCGCGCCTCGCGGCGCGCTAAGAACATGGCGTGAACGGGGTGCGCAAGATCATCCATGTCGACATGGACGCCTTCTATGCGTCGGTCGAGCAGCGCGACAATCCGGAGCTCCGGGGCAAGCCGCTGGCCGTGGGAGGGGGCGTCCGCGGCGTCGTGGCGGCGGCCAGTTACGAGGCGCGCAAGTTCGGCGTCCGGTCGGCGATGCCGGCGGTGACCGCGAAGCGGCGCTGCCCGGAACTGATCTTCGTCAAGCCGCGCTTCGACGCCTACCGCGCCGTCAGCCAGCAGATCCGCGCCATCTTCCTGGACTATACGCCGCACGTCGAGCCGCTGAGCCTCGACGAGGCCTATCTCGATGTGACGGAGGACCTGAAAGGGATCGGCGTCGCGACGACCATCGCCGAGGAGATACGCGCCCGCATCCACGCCGAGACCGGCCTCACCGCCTCGGCCGGCGTCTCCTACAACAAGTTCCTCGCCAAGCTCGCCTCGGACCAGAACAAGCCGGACGGCCTGTGCGTGGTGACGCCCGCGCGCGGCCCCGCCTTCGTCGAGGGGCTGCCGGTCGCGCGCTTCCACGGCGTCGGCCCGAAGACCGCGGAGAAGATGGCGCGGCTCGGCATCGAGACGGGCGCCGACCTCAAGGCGCGCAGCCTGGAATTCCTAGCCGCGCATTTCGGCAGCTCGGCGCGTTATTACCACGACCTCGCCCGCGGCATCTGCCACCGCCAGGTCAAGGCCGATCGGCCCTACAAGTCGGTGAGCGCGGAAGACACGTTCCTCACCGACCTCGCCGAGCCCGAGGCGCTGCTCTCCGAGTTGGACCGGATCGGCCGCCACGTCTGGACCCGCATCGAAACCAAGGAGCTCGCCGGGCGGACGGTGAACCTCAAGGTCAAATATGCCGACTTCCAGATCGTAACGCGGGCCAAATCGCTCGACCGCCCGGTGCGCGACCTCGCCGAGTTCCTCGACATGGGCGCGGCGCTGCTGCGCTCGATCCTGCCGCCCGTAAAAGCGATCCGCCTGCTCGGCCTCGGCCTTTCGGGCCTCGGCGAGGCGGAGCGGCCCCGAGACGAACGCGAGCTTGCGCTGCCGCTTTAGAGCCGTTGCGCCGGGCGTCGAGCTTGAACCCGTCATCCCGGACTTGATCTAGGATCTACCTTCTACCTCCTGGACTCAAGAAAGGTGGACCCCGGATCGAGTCCGGGGTGACAGTTCAATCTAGAAGCTCCCTAAAGCCGTTCCACCGCCCGCGCGCGGACGACGATCTCCTGCTGCCGGAAGCGGCGTTCCAGCGCCTCGCGGTAGTCGCGCCACCACGGTCGGTCCAGCTCCTCGGCCATAACCTCGAAGATGACGATCTCGTCGCGGCTGCGGCCCGCGCCTTCGTCCCAGACGCCTTCGGCTGGGCTGCGGGTGAAGGCGGTGAGGCCGCCGAAGCGCGCGACCAGCTCCTCGCGCACCCGCGCGAAGGCCTCGTGGCCGAATGGGCGGCCGTCATTGTCGTCGAGCGGCAGGAGGATCTCGACGAGCCAGGTCACTCGGCCGCCTCGGCCTGCTCCTCCGCCTCGGCCTGCTGGCGGGTCCACATCTCCGCGTAGAGGCCGTTCCTGCGCAGCAGCTCCGCATGGGTGCCGCGCTCGGCGACGCGGCCCTGGTCGAGGACGACGATCTGGTCGGCGTCGACGACGGTCGAGAGCCGGTGGGCGATGACGATCGAGGTGCGGCGCGAGGAGACTTCGCTGAGCGTCTCCTGGATCGCCGCCTCGGTGCGGCTGTCGAGGGCAGAGGTCGCCTCGTCGAAAATCAGGATCGGCGGGTTCTTGAGCAGGGTGCGGGCGATCGCGACGCGCTGCTTCTCGCCGCCGGAGAGCTTGAGGCCGCGCTCGCCGACCATCGCGCCATAGCCGTCCGGGAGGCTCTCGATGAAGCTGTGGATCGCCGCACCCCTGGCCGCACCCTCGATCTCCGCCTGCGAGGAGCCGTCCTTGCCGTAGCCGATATTGTAGCCGATCGTGTCGTTGAAGAGCACCGTATCCTGCGGGACGATGCCGATCGCGGCGCGCAGGCTCGCCTGCGTGACTTGGGCGATATCCTGTCCGTCGATGCAGATCCGCCCGGCCGTCGGATCGTAGAAGCGGAAGAGGAGGCGCGATAAGGTCGACTTGCCGGCGCCGGACGGCCCGACGATGGCGAGCGTCGTCCCCGCCGGCACGTCGAAGGATACGCCCTTCAATATCTCGCGCTCGGGATCGTAGCCGAAGCGGACGTCCTCGAAGCGGACGCTCGCCGCCTCGATGTGGAGCGGCCGCGCGTCCGGCGCGTCGGTGACCTCGGCGGGCGTGTCGATGAGGCCGAACATCGCCTCCATGTCGATCAGACCCTGGCGGATGGTGCGGTAGACCCAGCCGAGCATGTCGAGCGGGCGGAAGAGCTGGGCGAGGAAGGTGTTGACGAAGACGACGTCGCCGGTGGTGAACTTGCCGACGCTCCAGCCCCAGACGGTATAGCCCATCGCGCCGGCCATCATCAGGTTGGTGATGAAGGACTGGCCGATGTTGAGCCAGGCGAGCGACACCTCGTTCCTCACCGCGGCATCGGCGAAGGCGCGCATGGCGCTCCCATAGCGGGCGGCCTCGCGGTCTTCCGCGTTGAAATATTTGACGGTCTCGTAGTTGAGAAGCGAATCGACGGCGCGGGCGATCGCCTGGTTGTCGACCTCGTTCATCTTGCGCTGGAGGTGGGTGCGCCACTCGGTCACGACCCGGGTGAAGGCGATGTAGGCGACGACCATGACGAGCGTCGCGACGACGAGGCCCGGGCCGAACTTGACGCCGAAGATGACGCAGACGGCGGCGAGCTCGATCACCGTCGGGGCGATGTTGAACAGGAGGAAGTAGAGCATCATGTCGATGCTCTTGGTGCCGCGCTCGACGATCTTGGTGAGCGCGCCGGTGCGCCGCTCGAGGTGGAAGCGGAGCGACAGATCGTGGATGTGGCGGAACACCGTCTCGGCGAGGCGGCGGGCGGCGTCCTGGCCGACCCGTTCGAAGATCGCGTTCCTCAGATTCTCGAACAGCACGCCGCCGAAGCGCGCGCCGGCATAAGCGGCGACCAAGGCGATCGCGAGGCCGGCGGCGGGGGTGACGCCGTGCGACATGCGGTCGATGGCGCTCTTGTAGGCGAACGGCATGACCAAGGTCGCCGCCTTGGCCGCGAAGACGAGCAGCACGGCGACGACGACGCGCGCGCGCAGCGCCGGCGCATGCGCCGGCCACAGATAGGGCAGGAAGCGCCTCAGCGCCTTCCACCCCGCGCTGGGGGTCGTGTCGGGATTCTCGAGCGGCCGCATCGCCCCCCTACGTAGGGACACCGAGGGCGGTTCCCAAGGAACGCTTGCGAAACGTGCGGAACAGGGCGGCTTAACAAGGGTTTAGCTGATCATGGGACCGGGCATCTTCCTCATCGCGATCATGGGCTGCGGCGACGGCGGCGGCGCATGCCGTCCCGTGCGTACGCTGGAGGCGCGCTACGAAAGCCGCGCCGCCTGCACCGCGGCGACCACGACCGCCCTCGCTTCGGCGACGGACGTCGACGCGCCGGTGGTCGTCGCCCAGTGCGTTGCCGCGGGAACGCGAGCGAGCGTCCGCGGCGCGGACGTGAAGCTCCCCGGCCCCGGCCGCGCCGCCCTTCGCGTCAGCCCCTTGCGGAGCTGAGCCTCGCCCGACGCGGCGGATCCTGCGTGCTGGCTGTGCGGGCGCCCTCTGGGCACGCGCCTCGAATGGCACCATCCCGTTCCCAAGAGCCGCGGCGGGCGCGAGACGGTGCCGGTCCACCCCATATGCCACCGCGCCATCCACCGGGCGCTCTCCAACAAGGAGCTGGAGCGCGGCTTCTCCAGCGCGGATGCCTTGAGGAACCAGCCCGAACTGGCCCGTTTCGTCGCCTGGGTCGCCGACAAGCCGCCGGACTTCCACGCACCGACGCGCAAGCCGCGCCGCTAAGCCCCGTCAGCCCGGCGGGTTGTACTTGCCCAGGAAGGCCTCGAGCCGGTCCAGGAAGTCCTGGAGGTGTACCGGGTCCTCGAGCCCATGGCCTTCGCCTTCATAAGCGACATAGTCGTACGGCTTGCCGGCGGCGGCGAGGGCCTTGGCGTAGAGCGCCGACTGCTTGATCGGGACGCGCTGGTCGTCCTTGCCGTGGGCGAGGAGCACCGGGACCTTCAGCTTCTCGACCTGGGCAAGCGGGGAAATGTCCGCCGCCCCGGCATCGCCCTGCACCCGCTGCTTCCAGTCGCGCGCCGCCCTGGCGCTGTGGAACGAGTCCGCCGAGTAGCGCAGCTGCCGGCCGACGTCGCTGATCCCGGCGAGGCTGACGGCGCAGCGATAGCGCTCCGGGTTGCGGGTCGCCGCCCAGAGCGCCGCATAGCCGCCGTAGGAAGCGCCGACCATGCAGACCCGCTTCGGATCGGCGATGCCTTCCCTGGCGAGCCAGTCCATCCCGTCGTCGAGATCGTCCTGCATCGCCCGCCCCCACTGGCCGTTCCCCTTCTCCTCGAACTCGCGCCCGTAGCTTTCGGAGCCGCGGTAATTGGGCTGGAGGACGGCATAGCCGCGGTTGGCGAGGAACTGGACGTAGGGATCGTAGTCGCCGTTGTCGCGCACGCCGAAGGGGCCGCCGTGCGGCATAATGACGAGCGGCAGCCCCTTGGGCGACCGCCCCGGCGGCAAGGTGAGATAGGCGTGGATGGTGAGGCCGTCGCGCGCCTGGTAGGCGACCGGCCGGGTGGCGGCGAGTTGCTTCCCCTTCAGCCGCTCGTTGACCACCGCCATGCGCCGCATGACGCCCTCCGCCGGGGCGTAGTAGAAATAGGCGCCCGGGTCGTTGGCGCCGGTGACGAGCACCAGGAACAGGCTGTCGTCGCGGTTGCGCGAGACGATCCACGCCTCGCGCGCGCCGACCGCCTTGTCGAGATCGGCCTGGATCGCCTTCAGCTTGGGATCGAACCACTCCACCCGATCGCGGTCGTCGGTGTAGAAGGCGGCTTGGACATTTCCCTCGTCCGACACGGCGTAGTCGCTGACGTCGTTGGTCTTGCTCTCGAACACCAGGTCGCCGAGCGCGAGCGTCGCGTAGTTGAAGCGGTAGAGGGCGTCGCGGCCGGTCTTCTCGTTGGAGAGGATATAGCCCTCGTCGCCGTCGCGGGCGAAGCGCAGCAGGCCGAGCGAGGCCTTGCGGTCGTCGTAGCGAGCGCTGCCGGCGCGCCTGAAGCTCTCGCCCTCGTTGCGCCGATAGACGAGCGACCATTTGCGCTCGGTATAGCCGACGCCGGCGCGGACCACGCCCCTGCCGTCGGCATACCAGTCCCAGACGTCGTCGCGCTGATGCACGACTTCTTTCATCGCGCGGGTCGCGAGATCGACGCGGAAGACCGACGGATAGTCGAAGACGGTGCGCTGGATGGCAAGCAGGATCCAGTTGCCCTCGGGATCGACGTAGAGCACGTCGTCGCCCTTGGGCCCTTCGTCGGCACTGCCGATGAACTGGAAGCTCCGCGTGGCGACGTCGAGCAGGAGCAGGCGCGTGACGAACACCTCGCCGTCCTGCCAGGGCTGGGTCTTGCCGATGCTCACCAGCGCGCGGCCGGAGCCGGCCCAGCGAAACGAGACCAGCTCGTTGTCCTTGGGGAGGGCGAAGAGCTTGACGTCCTTGTCCCCTGTCGAGACGAGGACGAGCGCCTTGCGGCCGCCGGCGCTGGTGCTGGCGAGGACCCATTTGCCATCCGGCGAGAGCCGCGGACGCGAGACGAGCGGGCGCGCGGCGAAGTCGGCGCTGGAAATCAGCGCCGGGGTCGCGGCCGGGGCCTTCGCCGGCGGCTGGGCCGGAGCCTGCGCGCCCGCCGGCACGCCCGTACACGCCGCCCAGCCGAGCGCCGCCGCTGTCCACACTCGCATCGAAACGCCCCCGTCCGCCGTCTTCCCTTGTGCTTGACGATACACGGAAATCCCGCTGCGCCAAGGGGTTGACGGTCAGACGAGGCGCAAGGCGTTGACCGTCACGACCGCAGCGGCGAGCAGGAACAAGGCGGCGAACAGGAAGCGCAAGGGCTTGACGGGGGCCGGCGCCATGAACGCCTCGCCTCCCAGGGCGGCGGGCAGCACGACACCGAGCGTCCCGGCGAAGGCCGCCGCCGCGACGGGGAGCAGGCTGCCGTAATAAGCGGCGAGCGCGGCGACCACATATTGCGTCCTGTCGCCCCAGCCGGCGGCGAACAAAGCCGCCAACGCGGAGACGAAGCCGCCGTTGCTTTTGGTCGGCGGCTTTGCTGCCTCGCCGATCAGGCCGGCAACCCCGGCGAAGGCCAAAGCGATGGCGAGGAGCAGCGCCGAGGCGGTCGCCGTCAGCTCGCGCCGCAGGAGGGAGCCGGCGAGCGCCGAGGCGAAGCTGTTGACGGCGACGACGAGGACGAGTGCCGTGACAACGGTGCCGGCCGCCGAGCGGGCGCGCAGCGCCGCGGCGACCTGCTGGCTCTTGTCGGCCCAGCCGCCGAGCAGGGCGGCGACGAATGTCGTGAGGAGCGGCTCCAACTCAGCCGCAGAGCCGCACGGAGACGGAGGCGAGCATCGCCTGCGTCGCCTCCTCGTCGAGTCGTTCGCAGCCGATCGCGTCCTTGAGGCGCGCGAGGTAGAGCGAAGGCGGGCAGGCGCCGGCGTCGCGCGCGGCGCGGCCAAGCGCCTCGGCGAGGCGGGCGACCGGAGTGAGGCCGTAGGCCGCCGCCAGGGTGCGGATCGTCTCCGCCTGCGCCTGCATCGAGGCGGACGTGCAGCGGCCGAGGCCGTTCTGCAGCGTCGCGAGCCGGTCGCAAAGCTCGGCGCGCACAAGCATCATTCCATCATCGATCGGCTGCATCGCCCGTCTCCCGGCTTGCCCAAAGCCGACGATGCGCGCTTATGGTTACCGAAGCGTTAAACCGCTCCCGCTCTTGACAGAGCGCCGCCTTCGCGGCAGAGGCCGCTGCGCATATGAGCGGCGGGGACGCCGCTTTATTTTTTTCGCAAACCCCGTTTTGAGAGGCTGTCATGGCCAAGCCGACCACGGTCAAGATCAAGCTCGTCAGCACCGCCGACACCGGCTTCTTCTACGTGACTAAGAAGAATCCGCGGAACATCACCGAGAAGATGACCTTCCGGAAATACGATCCGGTCGCGCGCAAGCACGTCGACTTCAAGGAAGCTAAGATCAAGTAAGCCGTCGCGGCTCCGGCCGCGCGCTGCTTCGGCCTTCCGCAAGCGCCCCGCCGCGAGGTTGGGGCGCTTTTGCTGTTTCTCCTCGTTTCGCGGGGAGGGGGAGGGGTGGCGTCTCCGCAAAAGCATCGCGCTTCATTGGCTCCACCCCCTCCCCAACCCTCCCGCATCAAGGGGGAGGGAGACTAGGCAGGCGCGTTCTTCGCGAAGGGGCGGAGCTGGTCGGCGAGCGCCTTCTGGAAGGCCGGGCGCGATTCGCAGCGGGCGACGTAGGCGGAAAGGGTCGGACGGCCGTCGAGCAGGCCGCAGGTGTTGCCGAGGCGCAGCACGCTGGTCATCATCAGGTCGCCGACGGTGAAGCCGCCTTCCTCGAGGAACGGCTTGTCGCCCAGGCGGCCGGCGAGCTGGTCGAGCCGCCGCTCGGCAAGCTCCTGCGCACTCGGGCGCCTGAGCTTCGCCCATTCCTCGTCCTTGTAGAAGCCGAGGATCAAGGCGATCTGCTGGACGTGCGGCTCGATGCTGTTCAGCGCCGCGAACACCCACTGTACCGCCTTCGCCCGCGCCGGGCCGTCATGGGGCATCAGCGCTTCCGAGCGCGCGGCGATGCGCAGCACGATGGCGCCCGATTCGAAGAGCTCGAGGCCGTCCTCCTCGTAGGCCGGGACCTGGCCGAAGGGCTGGAGGGCGAGATAGTCGGCGCCGTTCTTCTCCTCATGGTCGATCAGCATTTCCTCGTACGGCTGCCCCGCTTCCTCCAGCGCCCAGCGGACCCGGAGGTCGCGGACCAGGCCCTGCGCGAAGGGCGGCACCCAGTTGAAGGCGTAGACGCGGGTCATGACTGGTCTCCGTTGGGTTCGAGGCGGGCGGCAAGGGCATCGAGCAGGGTCGACCAGCCGTGGGCGATCTGCTCGGCGCCGACCGGGGCGTCGGCGGGGCGGCTCTGGGTCAGCGTCAGCGTGGAGCCGTTGTCGTCGGCCGCGATGGCGATCTCTACCCGTTCCTCGCCTTGTGCGTAGAGAGGGACGGCGAGCGTGAAGACGAGCCGCTCCGGCCGCTCGATCGCCTCGAAAGTGCCGGTGTGCAGCACCTCCTCCTCGCCGCGCCGTTCGACGATCTCGTAGCGGCCGCCGACGACGGGATCGACGGCGCAGCGCACCAGCTCCCCGTCCGGCGTGCGGAACAGCCAGTCGCCGGCCGTCTCCGGATCGATCCAGGCGTCGAACACGGTCTCGGCCGGGACGGGGAAATGCCGGGCGACGCGGACGCCTTCCGGCGGCTCGCCCGCCTTCTCCTCGGGCCGCGGGGCGGCGAGCAGCGCGCGCACCGCCTCGACGAAACGAACGACGGAGATCGGCTTCGAAACATAACCTTCGGCGCCGGCCTCGCGGATACGCTCCTCGTCGCCCTTGGCGGCGTAGGCGGTGACGGCCATGATCGGCACGCGGCGCAGCTCCGCATCGGCCTTCAGCTGCTCGATGAGCTCGAGCCCGCTGATGTGCGGCATCTGGATGTCCATGACGATGAGGTCGGGGGCGAAGGCGCGGGCGCGGGCCACGGCTTCGCGGCCGTCGCGGACCGGCTCCGCTTCGTAGCGGTGGGCGCGGAGCAGGTCGCAGAACAGCTTCAGATTGAGCTCGTTGTCCTCGACAACCAGGATTTTTTGTCCCACCGGCGCTCCTGTAGAAGATGATCAGGGATCGCACAAACCAGCCGGACCCGGAAGCGCTTGCACTCTCGGCCCTCGGCTGGGTGCTCGCCGACGACGCTCGCGCCCAGCGCCTGCTCGCGCTGACCGGCCTGACTCCGGACGACCTGCGCGAGCGGCTCGGCGCGGCGAGCGTGCAGGCGGCAATCCTCGGCTTCCTCGAGGCGCACGAGCCGGACCTCCTCGCCTGCGCCGAGGCGCTCGAGGTGGCGCCCGCAAGCCTCGTCGATGCTCGCCGGGAGCTGGAGCGGTGACGCGCCCCCTGCTCATCACCGATTGCGACGAGGTGCTGCTGCACATGATCTCGCACTTCGCCGATTGGGTCAGCGAGGCGCACGACCTGAGCTTCGACCTCACCGCTCCCGGCTTCCGCAACGCGCTGCTGACGCGGCAGGGCGAGCCGGTGCCGGCCGAGCAGGTCTGGCCGCTGCTCGACGGCTTCCTCGAGACCGAGATGCACCGCCAGAACGTCGTACCCGGTGCGATCGAGGCGCTGCGGCGGATCGGGCAGGCGGCGGAGATCGTCGTCCTGACGAATATCGGCGACCAGTTCGAGGCGGCGCGGATCGAGCAGCTGGAGCGATTCGAGATCCGCCACCGCGTGCTGTGCAACCGCGGCGGCAAGGGCCCACCGGTGGCCGAGCTCGTCGCGCAGATGCGGCCTCCTGCCACGGTGTTCGTCGACGACCTGCCGGTGCACCACGGGTCGGTCGCCGAGCACGCGCCTGAGGTCTGGCGGCTGCACATGATCGCCGAGCCGCGCCTCGCCGCCCACACGCCTCCATCGCCGCACGCCCATGCGCGCATCGACGCGTGGGAGGAGGCGGTGCCTTGGGTCCTGAGCCGGCTCGCGCGCGGTCCGGCGGCGCGCGGCTGACGATGCGCCTCACCTTCACCAAGCGCGACGGCAAGTATGACGATCTCGCGGTGGAGCGGGAGGGGCGCGCGGTCGAGACGATCCGCTGCCCCAAGCAGGGCATCATCCCGCACGACATGGTCCATTACGCGGTCGAGAGCGTGCTCGCCCATCGTGGCTTCCTGGGGCTCGTCGCGGGAGGCGAGAGCGCGGCCTACACGACGCTCGGCGGCGAAAGCGAGGAAGCGGTCGAGCGGCTGGTCGAGGTCTTCCAGGCCGAGATGTGGGGCGGGCAGGTCCCCGCCGCCGACCTCCTCGCCACCTACGAGCATGCCTGCGGCGCGCGCGGCCATGCCTCCGTCCCGGTCTCCGCGGAGGATGTGGAGGCGGTCAGGGCGCGGCTCGAGGACCTTAGCGAGCGCTGGTCGCAGGTGCCGGTGGGCGGCGGGCTGATAGTCGAGCTTTGAGGGCGCTTGACCGACTCGCCGCGCCGCTGCACCGGCGGCGGGCACGAACGGCGCGAGACGGAGGGGCGAGATGAAGAAGAGCTGGCGGATTGGACTGGCGGCGGCCTTGACGCTGAGCGGAGCGGCGCACGCGGCGCTGCCGCAGGACCAGAAGGCGCACGAGGCCGCGCTCGACGCGCAGATCAGCAGCGCGGACCAGATGGCGTGGCTGAAGACGATGACCTCGGCGCCGAACAATGTCGGCTCGCCCCATGACAAGGCCAATGCCGAGTTCATCCTCGCCCGCTTCAAGGAGTTCGGCTGGGACGCACATATCGAGAGCTTCCAGGTGCTCTACCCGACCCCGATCTCGACGACGGTGGAGATGGTGACGCCGGAGCGCGTCAGGCTGGGCGGGCAGGAGCCGGCGGTGCCCGGCGACGCCACGTCCGGGAATACCGCCACGGCGCTGCCGCCCTATGTCGCCTACCAGGGCGACGGCGACGTCACGGCGCCATTGGTCTACGTCAATTACGGCATGCCGGCGGACTATGAGGCGCTGGCGCGGCGCGGCATCGACGTCAGGGGGAAGATCGTCATCGCGCGCTACGGCGTCGGCTGGCGCGGGCTCAAGCCCAAGCTCGCGCAGGACCATGGCGCGATCGGCTGCATCATCTATTCCGACCCCGCCGACGACGGCTACGGCCCGGGCGATGCCTATCCCAAGGGGCCGACCCGGCCGCCGAAGGGGGTCCAGCGGGGATCCGTGCAGGAGCTGCCGATCCGCCCCGGAGACCCGCTCACCCCCGACGAAGGCGCGACGGCGAACGCGAAGCGGCTGACCCGCGCCCAGGCCGAGACGATCCTCAAGATCCCGGTCCTGCCGATGGGGTATGGCGATGCGCAGCAGCTCCTCGCCCGCCTCGACGGGCCGGTGGTACCGGGCAACTGGCGGGGCGGGCTGCCGATCACCTACCATGTCGGCGGCTCGCCCACGGTCAAGGTGCACCTCGCGGTCAAGTCGGACTGGTCGTTGAAGACGATCTACGACGTCATCGCCATGCTGCCCGGCAGCCGCTATCCGGACCAGTGGGTGCTGCGCGGCAACCACCATGACGGGTGGGTGTTCGGCGCCGAGGACCCGCTCTCCGGCAACGTCGCCATGCTCTCCGAGGCGAAGGGGCTGGGCGCCCTCTACAAGTCGGGCTGGCGGCCGCTCAGGACCATCGTCTACGCGAGCTGGGACGGCGAGGAACCGGGCCTGCTAGGCTCGACCGAATGGGTCGAGGAGCACCAGGCGGAGCTCAAGCGCAAGGGCGTCGTCTACATCAACACCGACGGCAACGGCCGCGGCAACCTCGAGGCCGAGGGCACGCACAGCTTCCAGCACCTCGTCAACACGGTCGCCGCCGACGTCACCGATCCGGAGAGCGGCGCCAGCGGCATCCGCCGCATCCGCGCCAAGGTCCTCGCCCGCGCCTTCGATTACGGCGCCCGCGACGAGGAGGTGAATGCCGCCGAGAACGGCCAGGACATCCCGATCGGCCCGCTCGGCTCGGGCTCAGACTACACCGCCTTCATGCACCATATCGGCATCCCGTCCCTCAACATCGGCTATGGGGGGGAGGCGGAGAGCGGCGGCGTCTACCACTCGATCTACGACAGCTACGACCATTTCACCCGGTTCGACGATCCCGGGCTGAAATATGGCGCGGCGCTGGCCCAGACGGTCGGGCGGATGGTGCTGCGCATCGCCGACGCCGACACCGTGCCGTACCGCTTCGCCGACTTCGCCAACACCGTCGACCGCTACCTGCGCGAGGTGAAGGCGCTCGAGGAGAATCGCCGCGCCCAGGATCGCCTGCGCGAGAAAATGATGCGGCAGGGCGACTTCAAGGTCGCGATGGACCCGCTGAAGCCAGTCGGTCCGCCCGAGGCCGTGGCCTCCACCCCCTATGTCGAGCTGGCGGTGCTGGAGAATGCCGTCGACCGGCTGAAGGCGAGCGCCAACGCCTATGACGCCTCCTATGCCGACAAGTCGTCCGGTCTAACGCCTGAGCGGCGGGACCGTCTGAACGCGATGCTGCGCGACATCGACCAGACCTTGATCCTGCCGCAGGGCCTGCCCTTCCGCCCCTGGTACCGCAACCTCGTGACCGCGCCCGGCCGCTTCACCGGCTACGGCGCCAAGACGCTGCCGGGGGTGCGCGAGGCGATCGAGGAGCGCCGCTTCGTCGACGCCGCAATCTACGCGAAGCTCACCGCCGCCGCGCTCGACGCCTATTCGGCGCGGCTTGACGCCGCCCGCCGCCTGCTGGAGGAAAAATGACCGCGAAGACCGTCTTCATCACCGGGACCACCGCCGGCATCGGCGAGGCCGCCGCCCGCCGCTTCGCGAGGGACGGATGGAAGGTGATCGGCACCGGCCGCCGGCGCGAACGGCTGCAGGGGCTCGCCGGAGAATTGGGCGAGGCCTTCCACCCGGTCGTACTGGACATGCGCGACCTCGCGGCGATCGGCGCCGCCACGGGCGACCTGCCCGAACGCTTCCGCGACGTGGACCTGCTGATCAACAATGCCGGCCTCGCGCCGCCGCTCGATACGATGCAGGATTCGGCGCTCGAGCCGTCGCTGCAGGCGATCGAGACCAACATCACCGGCCTCGTCGCGCTGACCCGCAAGCTCCTCCCCGGCCTGATCGCGCGGCGCGGCGCAGTGATCAACCTGAGCTCGGTGGCGGCAACCTACCCCTATCGCGGCGGCGCGGTCTATGGCGGAACCAAGGCGTTCGTCCGCCAATTCTCACTGGACCTGCGCGCCGACCTCCACGGCACCGGCGTCCGGGTCACCTCGATCGAGCCCGGCATGATCGAGACCGAATTCACCCTGGTCCGCAACGGCGGCGACAAGGCGGCTTCGGACGCGCTCTACGCCGGCATGAACCCGATGACCGCGGGTGACACGGCGGACGTGCTCCACTGGGTCGCGAGCCTCCCGCCCCACGTCAACGTCAACGCGCTCGAGCTGATGCCGGTGAACCAGAGCTTCGCCGGCTTCGCCGTGGCGCGGGAGGAGTGAGGGAGCTCCGTCGTCGGTGGTCACCGTCACCCCGGACCTGATCCGGGGTCCACCTTCCTTTCGCGCTGGCCACAAGAAGGTGGATGCCGGATCAAGTCCGGCATGACGACTGAGGCCGTCATCGACGCCCCGCTTGACCCCTCCCCCCGCCGGTGCTTAGCGCCCATCCCATGACCTCCATCGACTCCCGCCTCGCCGAGCTCGGCATCGAGCTTCCCGAACCCGCCGCGCCCGTCGCGGCCTATGTGCCGACGGTGCAGGCCGGCAACCTTCTCCACGTCTCCGGCCAGGTGTCGATGGAGAATGGCGAGCGGATGATCGGGAGGCTCGGCGAGGATCGCGACCTCGATTACGGCAAGCGCGCCGCGCGGGCATGCGGGCTGATGATCCTTGCGCAGCTGAAGAAGGCATTGGGCAGCCTCGACCGCGTCGAGCGGATCGTGAAGCTCGGTGTGTTCGTCAACAGCGCGCCCCATTTCACCGACCAGCCGCAGGTTGCCAACGGCGCCTCCGAGCTGATGTTCGAGGTGTTCGGAGAGGCCGGCCGCCACGCCCGGAGCGCGGTCGGCGTGCCGGTCCTCCCGCTCGGCGTCGCCGTCGAGATCGATGCCGTCGTCCAGATCAAAGGAAGCTGACCTCGCGGCGCTCGGCGCCAGGCCGTTCGCCCATCGCGGGCTGCACGGCGGCGGGATTGTCGAGAACAGCCGTGCCGCTTTCGCCGCCGCCGTGGCGAGCGGGTTCGGGATCGAGCTCGACGTCCAGCTGAGCGGGGACGGCGAGGCGATGGTGTTCCACGACCATGAGCTGGACCGGCTGACGGGCCGCAATGGCCGCGTCGCAGACCGCACGGCCGCGGAGTTGGGGCAAATCCGCCTCGCCGGCACGGACGAGACCATCCCGACCCTGGGCGAAGCGCTGGCCGTCGTCGCCGGGGCGCCCCTGCTCATCGAGGTGAAGGCGCCGGACCGGCACGTGCAGCCCTTGTGCGGGGCTGTCGCGCGCGCGCTCGCTTCCTACATCGGGCCCGTGGGCGTGATGTCGTTCAATCCGGAGGTTCCCCGCTGGTTCGGCCGTGCCGAGGACGGGCCGCTGCGCGGCCTCGTCGTCACCGAGCAGGGCAAGGGCAAGTGGCGCGGGCGGATCGAACGCAACCTTGCGCTGTGGCGGGCGCGGCCGGACTTCCTCGCCTATGACATACGCGACCTGCCGTCGGAGACCTCGGCCTTCGCGCGCTTCGAGGGGCGGCCGGTCTATACCTGGACGGTGCGCAGCGAGGCGGACCGCGCCCGCGCCGCCGAGCATGCCGACCAGATCATCTTCGAGCAGCTTTCCGCGTGAGCGAGCCCGTCGCGCGGATCGCCGGGGGCGTCGCCGCCTTCGACGCGGCGGAATGGGACGCTTGCGCCGGCCTCGACAATCCGTTCACCACCCACGCCTTCCTGGCGGTGCTGGAGGAATCGGGAAGCGCCACCGCCCGCACCGGCTGGCAGCCGGTGCCGATCGCCATCGACGGCGAGGACGCCCGCCCGGCCGCGGTGATGCCGGCCTACGTCAAGAGCCACAGCCAGGGCGAATATGTTTTCGACCATGCCTGGGCCGCCGCGTGGGAGCGCGCGGGCGGAGATTATTATCCCAAGCTGCAGATCGCCGTGCCGTTCACCCCGGTGCCGGGGCGGCGGCTCCTGACGGATCGGCCGGATCTGGCTGCCGGCCTGCTGGGGGCCGCCGAGGCGGTGGTCGAGCAGAACGGCCTTTCCTCCGCCCACGCCACCTTCATCGCGCCGGAGGAAGTGCCGCTGTTCGAGCGCGCCGGCTGGCTGATCCGCGCCGACAGCCAGTTCCACTGGCACAATGACGGCTATCGCGACTTCGAGGACTTCCTCGCCGCTTTGTCCTCGCGCAAGCGCAAGACGATCCGCAAGGAGCGGGCGGCGGCGCTGGAGGGGCTGACCGTCGAGCATGTCACCGGCGCGGCGATCACCGAGGCGCATTGGGACGCCTTCTGGGCCTTCTACCAGGACACCGGCTCCAGGAAATGGGGCCGCCCCTACCTCACCCGCCGCTTCTTCTCATTGCTCGGCGAGCGGATGGCGGAGCGGGTGCTGCTCGTCTTCGCGCTGCACGAGGGGCGGCCGATCGCGGGCGCCCTCAACATGATCGGCGCGGACACGCTCTACGGCCGCTATTGGGGGAGCATCGCCGAGGTGCCGCACCTCCATTTCGAGATCTGCTACTATCAGGCGATCGAGGCGGCGATCGCCCGCGGCCTCGCGCGGGTCGAGGCGGGGGCGCAGGGGTCGCACAAGCTCGCCCGCGGCTACCGGCCGGTGCCGACCTTTTCCGCCCACCATATTCCCGACCCCGCCTTCCGCCGCGCCGTCGCCGACTTCCTCGCCCGCGAGCGGCAAGCGGTGGCGGAGGAGATCGAGATGCTCGACGCCATGACGCCATTCCGCAGGGCCTGAGGCGCTGGAAATGAGGTAGCGCCGCGAAATTTGCGCGATATCATGGGCATGCGGCCGTCCGGCCGAGACAGGGGGACCAGATGACAATCGCCATTCTGGCGGCCGCGTGCCGCCGCCTTTTTCGCGCCTTGACCTTCCTCGGCCTCGCTGCCGCGGCCCTGCCGGCCCAGGCCGGCAGCTACCTTGCCAACAAGCCCGGCGAGCTCAAGCCGGAGGCGCGCGTCAAGCCGCCCGCCGCCCAGCCGGCCCAGCTTCTCGTCACCTTCCAGCGCGACGGTACCGCCGTCCCCAAGGTGCTCAAGATCGTCAGGCCGAAGGTCGAGCGCGAGCTCAAGGCCAGCGGCATGTTCACGACCCTGAGCGACACGCCCGTCCCGAACGGCGCGATCGTCAGCGTCACCATCAACAACATCACCGAGAAAGGCGCCGCGGGCAAAGGGTTCAAGACCGGCCTCACGTTCGGGCTGGCCGGAACGATGGTCACCGACCGCTACAAGGTGACGGTCGACTATGTCCCCGCCGCCGGCAAGCCGACCGTGACCCGCGTCGTCGATCACGCCATCTTTACGACGATCGGGCTCAAATCGACGCCGCCGGCGGACGCGACCAAGATGCAGAACCTTCTCGACGCGTTCGACGGAGTGGTCCGGCAGACGGTGGCCCATGCGCTGAACGGCATCGCCGCCGATCCGGCCCTTGCCGGAGCCGAGCGTGCGCCCGAGGCGGCCCCGGCGCCGGCGGCCGCGAAATGATGCGCCTCGCGGCCGGCGCGGGGGCTGCGCTGCTCCTCGCCGGCTGCGCCTCCGCGCTCGGCGAACCCGCCGGGTCGCTCGCCGGCGTGCAGCTGGTGCGGGCGGCGGGCATCAAGGCGATCGCGATCGGGCGCTTCGACGCCGACCCGGCGCTGCCGCCGCGCGCCGATCGCGCCCTCGATATCCGTGCCGCGGCGCTGAAGCCGCCCTCGGGATCGACCTTCTCCGGCTATCTTGGCGCGACGCTGGCCGCGCAGCTCCGTGCGGCGGGCGCACTCGATCCGCGCGCGCCGACGGTGGTGAGCGGCCGGCTCGTCGAGAACAGGATCAGCGCCGGCTTCGGCACCGGCCGCGCCGCCGTCGCGGCCCGCTTCACGGTCCTGCGCGACGGGAAGCCGCTCTATGCGAAGCAGCTCGCCGTCGAAGCGCGCTGGACGTCCAACGTCATCGGGGCGGTGGCGTTCATGGAAGCCGAGGGACGCTATAGCGGCCTTTACGACGAACTCGTCGGCAAGCTGCTCGCCGACCCGGACTTCCAGGCCGCCGTCGCCGGGACGGGGGCACGATAGCAACCGCGCCCGGGGCTCTGGCGTCTTTCCCCGCGGCGGCGGCTGGCGCATAAGGCGCCGCTCCGGCGAGAGGGAGGGCGAGGATGCTCAAACAAGTCTGCGCGGCGTTCATGGCCGTTGTTGCGGCAACCGGGACGGCCGCGGCCGCGCCGAGCGGGCCGTCGCGCACGTTCGAGGCGCGGGACCTGTTCAGCCTCGAGGCTGCGGCGGACCCGGAGATCAGCCCCGACGGCGGCCGCATCGCCTATGTCCGGCGCTCGGGCGACATCATGACCGACCGGATGCGGCCGACCATCTGGATCGTCGACACGCGCAGCGGCGAGCAGGCGCCGCTCGTCGCCGGCCCCGGCGCGCACAGCCAGCCGCGCTGGTCGCCCGACGGCAAGAGGCTCGCCTACATCTCGACCGGAGAGGGCGGCGGCGCGCAGCTCTTCGTCAAGTGGATGGAGACGGGGCAGTCGGTGCGCATCACCGGCCTTCCCACCACGCCCGAGGACGTCGCTTGGTCGCCGGACGGGCGGCAGATCGCCTATGTGATGCACGTCCCGGGCGAGGAGCTGCGCCTGGGGTCGCTGCCGGAGCGTCCGGAGGGCGCGCAATGGGCGCCGCCGCTCGAGGTGCACAGCGCGGTCACCTACCGCACCGACGAGGAGGGCTATCTGAAGCCCGGCTTCAGCCACATCTTCCTGGTCGCCGCGGACGGCGGCGCGCCGCGGCAAGTGAGCTTCGGCTCGGTCAACGACAACGGGCCGCTCAGCTGGACGCCGGACGGGCGGACGATCGTCTTCTCTGCCAACCGCAACCCGGACTGGGAGCGCAACCCGGTCAACAGCGAAGTCTACGCCCTCGACGTCGCCAGCAGCACGATCTCCGCGCTGACGGCGCGGCAGGGGCCGGACGCCGAGCCGGCGGTGTCGCCGGACGGCCGGTCGATCGCCTTCGTCGGCTTCGACGACAAGCAGCTCGGCTACCAGAACAGCCTGCTCTACGTGATGGACCGCGACGGGAAGAACCGTCGCACCCTCACCGGATCGCTCGACCGCAGCGTCTCAAGCCCCGTCTGGGCCGCCGACGGGCGGTCGGTCTTCGTCGATTATGACGATCATGGCGTGCGCAAGGTCGCGCGGGTCGGGCTCGACGGCGCGATCCGGACGGTCACCGAGAACCTCGCCGGCGCCGGCATCGACCGCCCCTATACGGGCGGCAGCTTCACGGTGGCGAAGGACGGCAGCGTCGCCGCCTCGGTCGGCGCCTGGAACCGGCCGCCCGACGTCGCGATCGCGCGCGCCGGGACGACGCGGCTCCTCACCCACCTCAATGCCGACCTGCTCGACAGCAAGGCGCTGGGGCCGGTCAGGAAGATCGCGGTGACGTCCTTCGACCAGCGGCCGATCGACGCGTGGCTGACGCTGCCGCCCGGCTGGCGCGAGGGACAGCGCGTGCCGCTGATCCTGGAAATCCACGGCGGCCCCTTCTCCGCCTACGGGCCGTGGTTCTCGACCGATGACCAGCTTTATGCGGCCGCCGGCTTCGCGGTGCTGTCGACCAACCCGCGCGGCTCGACCTCCTATGGCGAGGATTTCGCCAACCAGATCCACCACGCCTATCCCGGCCGCGACTATGACGACCTCATGGCCGCCGTCGATGCGGCGGTGGCGCAGGGTTATGCCGATCCGAACAAGCTGTTCGTCACCGGCGGTTCGGGCGGCGGCGTGCTCACCGCCTGGATCGTCGGCAAGACCGACCGCTTCAAGGCGGCGGCGGCGCAGAAGCCGGTGATCGACTGGGCCAGCTTCGCGCTCACTTCGGACGCGCCCGGCTTCTTCTCGCGCTACTGGTTCGGCAAATATCCGTGGGAGGATCCGCAGGGCTATTGGGCCCGCTCGCCGCTATCGCTGGTGGGGAATGTGAAGACGCCGACGCTCGTCGTCGTCGGCTCGGAGGATTATCGCACGCCGGTCAGCGAGGCCGAGCAATATTATACCGCGCTCCAGATCCGAGGCGTGCCCACCGCCCTCGTCAAGGTGCCCGGCGCCAGCCACGGCGGCATCGCGGCGCGGCCGAGCCAGGCGGGCGCCAAGGCCGCGGCGATCGTCGCCTGGTTCCGGAAGTACGAGAACGGCTTGCCGGCGGCGGGGCCGATGGCGGGGGATCGGCCGCAATAACAAGAACAGCTGACCAGCTCGTCATCCCGGCGAAAGCCGGAACCTCGTCGAGGGGGGCTGCGCGTTTCCGTCTCGTGCTCCCGGCTTTCGCCGGGGTGACGGTGCGGTCGCCCCTCACGCCGCGCGGCGCATCCCCGTCTCGGCGAGCCAGGAGCGGGCCTGGCGCTGGGCCTCGGCAATCTCGCGGGCGGTCATCTCCTCGGCGATCTCGGCGCGGCACATCTGGCCAAGCTCGCTGCCGTTCAGGGCGGCGAGGTTGAACCATTTGTGCGCCTCGACGAGGTCGACCTCCATGCCATGCGTGCCGGTCGAGTAGGCGACGCCGAGCTCGTAAAGCGCGTTGGCGTCGCCCGAGGCGGCGTCCATGAGATAGCTTTCCAGCAGGAAAGCGGCGGACTTCAGGCTGTTCCCCATTTCACGTGCCCCTGTTGAGGACCTTCGATGGAGGATGAATGCGGCCGCTTTCCCCAACAAATGGTTAACGCGGCGGTGACCATCTTTCGAACGGCTCAGCCGAGCGCAGGATGCAGCCATCCGGTGATCGAGAGCCGCGGCGCCGGCGCGAAGCTCGCCACCTCGCTGACGCTGTGGTCCGCCGGGACGGCGAAGAGGTTGAGCGCGTTCCACCGCGGGACAAGGCCGCGCACCACGTCGCCGGCCGCATCGTGGAACAGCAAGAGCCCGCCCCATTCCGGGCGCCATTCCGGCGTCAGGCCGAACGTGTAGGCGGCGATCCGCGCCACGCCTTCGCGCACGTCCTCGTGGATGGCGAGGAAGTCGCCGGGGCCGTAGCGGCTGGCGAAGGCGTCGGCGAAGGCGATTGCCGGGTCGCCGACGATGCGTCGCAGCAGGTCGACGGTCGCCGGGGCCGAAAGGAAGGCGGCGAAATCGTCGAGCGGGGTGCCCGGCTCGGCGTGGCGCCCGGCATGGTCGACGACGCCGATGCTCTCATAGGCGAAGCGGAAGCCCTTCGCCTCCCGCGGTGCGGCGAGAGCGCGCAGGGCCTGGCGCTGCGCCGGGCTCAGCGCGGCGAGCTCGTCCGGCGCGAAGCTGGACCTGCGTCCCCCGGGCAGGCGCAGGTCGCGCCGCCAGTCGGCGCGGGCGTCGAGATGCGCCCGGAGCGCCTGCGCGCACGGCTCCGCCAGGAACGGTGCGATCTGGACGTGGCCGCCCGCGCGATAGGTGCGCGCCGCGGCGTCGACGTCGAGCGAAGGGTCCAGCGCGAATTCCACGGCGCGGTGACAGAGGCACGCGGCGGCGGGGCCGTCAAGCGTGGGCGGGTGCCCGCTCCGCCGCCATCGAGGCGAGCAGGCGCAGCGCCTCATGCGCCGAAAGCGCCGCCCCCTCCTGCCACAGGCCGACATAGGAGAGGTGCTCGCCCGCGAACACGACCGGCCCTTCCGGGCGCAGCAGCTCGGCATAGCGGGCGCCGCGCTTGACGTCCCATTCGGGACCGACCGCGCCGACGCCTTCGGACCAGGGGGTGAGCCCCCAGGCGACCGTCACCGGCTTCGTCAGCAGCCTCGAACGGCCCGGATGGAGCGCCTCGATCGACTCGCGGCTGATCCGGATGCGCTCCTCGTGGCTGAGGTCGGCGAATTTCTTCGGATTGTCCTGGTTGGTCCAGCCGGCGACGTAGGCGGCGACCAGCACGCCGGTCGGCGCGTGGAAATTGCCGGACGGGTAGAGGATGTTCTCGTTGAGGCGGTCGGTCCAGGCGACGCCGCCGTAGAGATAATCGTCCGTCTCCCAGAAGCGCGGCGCCTCGAAGCCGACCTTGACGCTGGGGAGGTAGGGAACGTCCTTCATCGCCGCCTGCTTGGCGGGCGAGAAGTCAGCGTCGACCTTGGCGAGGGTCGGCAACGGCAGGGTGCAGACGCAATAATCCGCCTCGATCGCCTGCCGATCGGCGCCGTGCACCACCCGGACCCGCTCGCCGACGCGGCGGACCGAGACGACGGGGCGGCCGAGGCGGACGCTGGGGCGGACCTCGCGGTAGAGGGCGCGGGCGATGCCGTCCATGCCGCCGACCGGCTGCAGCATCGGCGCCTGCATGTCGGATATCTGCTCGAACAGATAGGGAAGCACGACCGCGCGCGACGGCACCAGCTCCCCGAAGCCGAGCGCCTTCGCCGGCACTGGCGCGTGGGCGTAGCCGCCCGGCTCCTCGGCGAAGCCGGAGCGGCCGTCCGGCTCGTAGCGGCCCTTCTCGTCGAGCGCGCCGTAGGCGGCGAGGAACTGGCGAAGGGTCGCAAGCTCGTCCTTCGGCATCTCCTGGTCGAGTGCGCGGCTGTCGATCGCCTTGGCGAGCAATTCGGAGATGCGCCCCCGCATGTCGTTCACCGCCTGCCGCTCGCGCACGACTCTACCCCCGAAATCCCATCCGGCGCCGCGGTTGCAATTGACCATCACCTCCATCGGCACGCCGAGCCGGCGGGCATAGGAGAGGATGAGGCGGTGGGTGGAGGGAATGCGCGCCGCGCCCGCGTTGAGGTAATTGCCGGCCGCGAACTCGGCCCGCTGGTCCGGCCGCCCCATCTGCACGATGCGATCGCCGCCCCGCACCGTCCACACCCGCCCGCCGATCCGGTCGCGTGCCTCGAGAACGGTGACGGTCCACCCCGCCTTGCGCAGCTCGTAGGCGGAGACGAGGCCGGCGATGCCGGCGCCGAGGATCACCACCGATCGCCCCTGCCCGCTGCCCGGCGGCAGCGCGAAGCTGGCGGCCTTGGCCGGCGTCACGGCGGCGAGGCCCAGCGTCTCCATCGCCATCCACACGGCGGAGGCGCCGCCGAGGGCGCCGAGCTTGGTGAGGACGTCCCGGCGCGTCTGCGTCATGCGGCTTCTCCTATTTGCGTGCGGCGGTGACCTCGATCTCGACCAGCCAGCCGGGATCGACCAGCCCGGCGACCTGCATCGTCGAGCGCGCCGGCTTGTTCGGCTGGGCTGGTGTCCCGAATTTCTCCGAATAGGCCTTCATCATCCCGGCGAAGTCCATCCGCGGCTGCCCCGGCGGCGCGACGAGAAAGACGCGCATCATCACCACGTCGCCGAGCCCGAGACCGAGGCCGGCGAGCTGCTTCTCGATCTTGGCGAGGATGGAGCGGGTCTGCGCCGCCGTGTCGCCGTAGCGCGCCACGCTTCCCGCGGGTGCGGCCGGATCGGCGACGTCCGGCACGTTGCCGCTCAAGTAGACGGTGCGGGCGCCGGCGGGGATGTCGGTCGCCGCGGCAATCGGCGCCTCGGCCGGCCCGATGTGACGGACCGCCTGCGCCTCGGCGGCGCCCGACGCGAACAGAGACAGCAAAGCCAGCGATGCGCGCATGCGACTCATCCCCCCGGCACTGGTTACACGGCCGCAACGAGGGCCGCCACCCCACGCGCGCAGCCGGTCAGGCCGGCGTTACGGGCAGGTTGTCGATCAGCCGGGTGGCGCCCATTCTGGCGGCCGCGAGCAGCCGCGCCGGGCGGCCGAGCGCGGCGAGCGGCGCCAGCGTCTCGGCGTCGCGCAGCTCGACATAGTCGACCGGATCGAAGCCGGCGCGGGCCAGCTTGTCGCGCGCCGTGTCGAGCGCCGCGGCGACCCTCTCACCCTCGACGATCGCCTGCGCCGCCTCGCCGAGCGCGCGCGGCAGCGCCCGGGCGGCGCGCCGCTCCTCCTCGGTGAGGTAGAGGTTGCGCGAGGAGAGGGCGAGGCCGTCGGCGTCGCGCTGCGTCGGCACGCCGACGATCTCCACCGGCAGCTTCAGGTCGCGCACCATCTGCCGCACGACGAGCAGCTGCTGGTAATCCTTCTCGCCGAACAAGGCGATGTCGGGCCGTACCTGCTCGAACAGCCGCGCGACCACCGTCGCCACCCCGTCGAAATGGCCCGGCCGGGCGGCGCCGTCGAGCGTGTCGCCGACTGCGCCGGCGCGCACGGCGATTTCCGGCCCGTTCGGGTACATCGCCGCGACGTCCGGCGCCCACAGCAGGGCGACGCCCTCGGCCTCGAGCATCTGCGCGTCGCTCGCCTCGCGGCGCGGATAGCGGGCGAGGTCCTCATTGGGGCCGAACTGGGTCGGATTGACGAAGATCGAGGCGACGACATGCTCCGCCCGCCGCCGCGCTTCCGCGACCAGCGCCATATGCCCGGCGTGGAGCGCCCCCATGGTCGGCACGAAGGCGATGCGGCCGCCCTCCGCGCGCAGCGCCGCCAGCGCCGCGCCGAGCCCCTCGAGGTCACGGACCGTTTGCACCCTTCACCCGCCTCCGATAGAGCCTCGTGCCGTCGCCTGTGCGGGGCGGCGCGGGCAGAATCAAGAGCGGGAAGGGCTTCATGGCCGGGGCGCATTTCATTGTGTTCGCCAATGAGAAAGGCGGCACCGGGAAGTCCACGACGGCCGTTCACGCGGCCGTGGCGCTGACGGCGGCGGGACGCCGCGTCGCCGCCTTGGATCTCGACACCCGGCAGCGTACTCTCGGAAGATATCTCGATAATCGCCAGGAAACGGTGAAACGCCTCGGCGTCGACCTGCCCATGCCGGCCTACGACACGTTCGACCCCGCCAAGAGCGAGACGATCGACGCCGCCCTCGACCGGCTCGCCGCCGACGCCGAGATCGTCGTCGTCGACACGCCCGGGCGCGACGATCCGGATGCCCGCAAGGCGATGCTGCGCGCCGACACGCTCGTCACCCCGATCAACGACAGCTTCGTCGACCTCGACCTGATCGGCCAGGTCGACCCGGAGACCTATCGCGTCCGCCGCCCGAGCTTCTATGCCGAGCTGGTCTGGAACAGCCGCACCCAGCGCGCCAAGGCGCACGGGGCCACCGTCGACTGGGTGGTGCTGAGGAACCGCATGCAGCATATCGAGGCACGCAACATGCGCCGCGTCGGCGACGCGCTGAACGAGCTGTCGAAGCGCGTCGGCTTCCGCGTCATCCCGGGCCTGGGCGAGCGCGTCATCTACCGCGAGCTCTTCCCCAAGGGCATCACCCTGCTCGACCTCGCCCAGATGGGGGACGTCGGCATCGGCCACATCGCCGCACGCCAGGAGCTGCGCGAGATGATCGCCGCCCTCGCGCTGCCGCAGCCCGGAGAGGCGGCCCCGCCGCGCGCCGCCGCCGCGGGCTGATGGGGCTTTTCGTGCTGCTCGCCGCGGCGGGCCTCGTCTTCGCCTGGTGGACCGGCCGCCTGAAGTCGCTGACCCAGGACGACATCGTCGCCGCGCTTGTCTTCCTGCTCGGCTTCGAGCTCCTGATGAAGGGCAACCTCCTCCCGGGCGCCGCCCTGATGGCCGCGAGCCTGCTCTGGGCCGCCTGGCGGAGGAAGCCGCGCGCCGACGCCGCGCCGCCGCCGATGCCGGCCGACGAGGCGCGCCGGCTCCTCGGCCTTCGCCATGACGCCACTTTGGCCGAGATACGCGACGCCCACCGCCGTCTCATCGCCCGCGTCCACCCCGACGCCGGCGGCTCCGCCGAGCTGGCCACCCGCGTCAACGCGGCGCGCGACGCGCTCGTCGCCGAAATGAACCGCCGCCCGCCTCGGGCGTCTTGACCCTCATTCCCACGCCATTTGGAGAAGCCGATGAGCCACCGTTTCCACCCGACTTCCTTGCGCGAGTACGACATCAGGGGAGTCGTCGGTGAGACGCTGGGCCCGGACGACGCGGAAGCGGTCGGCCGCACCTTCGGCACCTTCGTCCGCCGCGCCGGCGGCAAGCGCGTCGCCGTCGGCCGCGACGGGCGCGAAAGCTCCCCCGCCTTCGAGGCGCGGCTGGTCGAGGGGCTGAGGAAGAGCGGCTGCGACGTCGTCCGCATCGGCCTCGGGCCCACCGCCATGCTCTATTATGCCGAGGCCGAGTTCGGCGTCGACGGCGGCATCCAGATCACCGGCAGCCACAATCCCGCCGACTATAACGGCTTCAAGATGGTGCTCCGGCACACCGCCTTCTTCGGCGAGCGCATCCAGGAGCTCGGCCGCGTCTCGGCCGCGGGCGACTGGGAGGAAGGCGAGGGGACGGTCGCCGACGACCCGGCGATGGACCGCTATGTCGACCGGCTGCTGCAGGACTTTTCCGGTCCCGCCTTCCGCATCGGCTGGGACGCCGGCAACGGCGCCGGCGGGCCCGTGGTGGAGCGGCTGGTGAAGCGCCTGCCGGGCGAGCACCACACGCTCTACACCGACGTCGACGGCCGCTTTCCCAATCACCATCCCGACCCCACGGTCGAGGCGAACCTCGAGGACCTGAAGCGGCTGGTCCGCGACAAGGGCCTCGACTTCGGCATCGCCCTCGACGGCGACGCCGACCGCATCGGCGCGGTCGACGGCGAGGGGCGGGTGGTGTGGGGCGACCAGCTTCTTTCGATCCTCGCCGAGCCGGTGCTGGCGGCGCTGCCCGGCTCGACCATCATCGCCGACGTCAAGGCGAGCCAGGCCCTGTTCGACCGCGTCGCCGAACTGGGCGGGAAGCCGGTGATGTGGAAGACCGGCCACAGCCTCATCAAGTCGAAGATGAAGGAGACCGGCGCGCCGCTCGCCGGCGAAATGTCGGGCCACGTCTTCTTCGCCCACCGCTGGTACGGCTTCGACGACGGCATCTATGCCGGCCTGCGCCTGATCGAGGCGGTCGGCCAGCTCGGCGGCTCGCTCACCCGCCTCAAGGACGCGATGCCGGCGATGGTCAACACGCCGGAGATGCGCTTCCAGGTCGACGAGAGCCGCAAGTTCGCCGTGGTCGACGAGGTTCTCGACCGGCTCGAAAAGGAGGGCGCGACGGTCGACCGCACCGACGGGGCCCGCGTCAACACGGAAGACGGCTGGTGGCTGCTGCGCGCCTCCAACACCCAGGACGTCCTCGTCGCCCGCGCCGAGGGCAAGGACGAAGCGGCGGTCGATCGCCTGCTCGCGCAGATCGACGCGCAACTGGCGAAATCCGGCATCGTCCGCGGCCCGCAGGCGGCGCACTGAAATGCCCAAGCTCTACCCGGAGGCCCTGCTCTTCTGCATCCTCTGGGCCGCGCTCGCCGTCGCCGGCTTCGCCCTGATCGGCTGGGAGGCCGGCGCCTTGCTCTCGGTCGGCCTGTTCATGATCATCATGCCGTCGAGCGCCCTCATCCTCACCCGCACCGGCAATTTCGCCGCCGAGCGCATCGTCCGCTGGGGGATCCTCGCCGCCGCCGCCATCGTCACCGCGTCGGTCGCCGACCTGCTGCGCTGACGTCATGCAGCAGGTGTCAGGTACGCGTACCTGACACCTGAACCCGCCCCTTGCGCGAGGCCGTTGGCCTTTTCGGGCCAAGGCGCGCATGATGACCTGCGGGGGGCACATCCATGCGATACGATCCGACGGCGCAGGCGCTGTTCCATCCGGAGGAGGCGCCGCCCTTGTTCGGCTCCGACCTCAAATGGACGCTCGACGCGACCTGCGCGGAGCTGTCCCGGCTCGCCTATATCCGCCACGAGGACGGGGACGGCGCGCGGCTCGACGCCGCGCTCGCGCTCGGCGGCTTCGGTCCCGCCGCACCCTTTCACGACCCGGAGAGGGACGCGCAAGGATTCGGCACCCTCGCCTCCGACGGGACCCGCTTCCTCGCCTATCGCGGCACCCAGGCGGACCGGCTGAAGGACCTCGTCTCCGACCTGCGCTTCTGGGGTAGCCGGTGGAGCGGCCGCGGACGTGTCCACAACGGCTTCCTGCGCGCGGAGCAGGCCCTTGCCCCCGCTGTCGATGCGTGGCTCGCGCGCGGGCCGCAGGGTCCGCTCGTCGTCACCGGCCACAGCCTCGGCGCGGGGATGGCCACGATCAGCGCGGCGCGCCTTGCGGGCTCGACCCTCGTCACCTTCGGCTCTCCCCGGGTCGGCGACGCCGCCTTTCGCGCCGTCCTCGCCGGCCGCACGGTGCGCCGCTACGTCGACTGCTGCGACGTGGTCGCCACCGTGCCGCCGGCGATCGGCTACGGCCACCTCGGCACCGAATGCTATATCGATCGCACCGGCCGGGTCCTGCCGGAGCCGCCTGGCTTGCTCGCAAGGAACCGTGACAAATGGGCCGGCCGCGGCGCCTATCTCGCCCGCTGCTTCGGCCGCAAGGGCAACGTGCCGCTCCGGGCGCTCGCCGACCACGCGCCGATCAACTACATCTCAGGCGTGCTCGGGGTGCGGGCCGGCCCCTAATCGTCCTCGTCCTCGCGTCCGACCAGGTTCAGCTCCCGCGCCTTGATCTGGCGAGTCATGCACCAGTGCATCAGCGCGTCCTCGCGGCCGTGGGTGATCCAGACCTCGCGCGGCTTGAGCTCCTGGATCGTCCGGGTCAGCTCGTCCCAGTCGGCGTGGTCGGAGACGATGAGCGGCAGCTCGACGTTGCGCTGGCGGGCGCGCTGGCGGATGCGCATCCAGCCTGACGCCATGGCGGTAATCGGATCGGGCAGCCGCCGCGACCAGCGGTCGTTGAGCGCCCCCGGCGGCGCCACCACGATGCGGCCCTTGAGCTCCTCCTTCGAGGCGCCGGTGGCGGGGCGGATGTCGCCGAGGTCGACGCCAAGCTCGCGGTAGAGGTCGCAGAGGCGCTGGAGCGCGCCGTGGATGTAGATCGCCTCTTCGTAGCCGCGGCGCCTCAGCTCCGTCATCAGCCGCTGCGCCTTGCCGAGCGCATAGGCGCCGACGAGGACGCAGCGCTCCGGATTTTCGTGCAGGCGCCCGAGCAGGCGGTCGATCTCGCCGCGCGTGTCGGGGTGGCGGAAGACGGGCAGGCCGAAGGTCGCCTCGGTGACGAAAATGTCGCAGGGCACCGGCTCGAACGGGAGGCAGGTCGGGTCCTCGCGGCGCTTATAGTCGCCTGAGACGACTATCCGCTCGCCGCCATGCTCCAGCACGATCTGCGCCGAGCCGAGGACATGGCCGGCGGGGACGAAGCTGACGTCGACCTCGCCGAGACGGACCACCTCGCCATATTGGACGGCGCAGCCGCCGGGCTGCGGCCCGTAGCGGCATTCCATGATCGCGAGCGTCTCGGGAGTCGCCCACACCTGCGAATGCCCGCCGCGGGCATGGTCGGCATGGCCGTGGGTGACGAGCGCGCGCGCCTTGGGCTGCGACGGATCCACCCACGCGTCGGCGGGCTTGACGTAAATGCCTTCCGGGAAAGGCTCGATCCAGGAACCGAGGCGGGCCATCGGGAGCTATACGCGTGAACGCGCCCTGCGGCGTCAAGCGCGCCGCCGGGGCAAGCAAGGAGCCGAAGCATGGACATGGGCGGCGCAGGCTGGGGGCTTCAAACGATCGTCGGCGGGCTGCTGCTGGTGGCGGTTCTGGCCTGGGCGGTGCTCCGCAACCGCAGCTCGAAAAAGGACGTCGACCGCAGCGAGCGCGGCACGCGGCGGGTCTATGACGAGGCGGAGGAGGTGCGCCAGAGCGGGGACGATGATCCGGCCTAAGCTCTTGCACCCCGCGTCATCCTGACGAAAGTCAGGACCCATGAACACGGAATGCGCGGATCCGCGAAGGCGGGTGTTCATGGATCCGGGATCACGGGCTCCCATCAAAGTGGTACTTGGATGGGTACCCTTTCCGGGATGACGGACACTGCACTCCCCTCCGCAATCTCAGGCTGGTTCGCCGCCAAGGGCTGGGCGCCGCGGCGGCACCAGCTCGAGATGCTCGCCGCCGCCCGCGCCGGCCGCAACGCTCTGCTGGTCGCGCCGACCGGGGCCGGCAAGACGCTCGCCGGCTTTCTGCCCAGCATCGCCGAGCTGGCGGAAAGGCCGAGCGAGGGCCTCCACACGCTCTACATCTCGCCGTTGAAGGCGCTCGCGGTCGACGTCCGCCGCAACCTGCTCGCGCCGATCGAGGAGATGGGGCTGCCGATCCGCGTCGAGACCCGCACCGGCGACACGCCCGCCGACCGCAAGGCGCGCCAGCGGGTGCGACCGCCCCAGATCCTGCTCACCACGCCCGAATCGCTCAGCCTCCTCCTCAGCCACGAAGACAGCTTCCTGCTGTTCGCCAACCTCTCGACCGTCGTGGTCGACGAGATCCACGCCTTCGCCACCGGCAAGCGCGGCGACCTCCTGAGCCTCGCGCTCGCCCGGCTGCAGCGCATCGCGCCGGGCCTGCGGCGGGTCGGACTCTCCGCCACCGTCTCCGACCCCGAAGCCTTCCAGGGCTGGCTCGCACCGCATGGCGACGCCGAGACGGTGGAGCTGGTCGAGGGCGATCCCGGGGCGCCGGCCGAGCTCGCCATCATGCTGCCCGCGGAGGACAAGATCCCCTGGGCCGGCCATAGCGGCCGGTGGGCGGCGACGAGCGTCATGCGCGAGATCGAGGGCCACAGGACCACGCTCATCTTCTGCAACACGCGCAGCCTCGCCGAACTGATCTTCCAGGACCTGTGGGCGGTGAACGAGGCGCACCTGCCGATCGGCATCCACCACGGCTCGCTCGCGCTCGAAGCGCGGCGCAAGGTCGAGAATGCCGTCGCTGACGGGCGCCTCCGAGCCCTGGTCTGCACCGCCAGCCTCGACCTCGGCGTCGACTGGGGCGACGTCGACCTCGTCATCCAGATGGGCGCGCCCAAGGGCTCGTCGCGCCTCATGCAGCGCATCGGCCGGGCCAACCACCGCCTCGACGAGCCGTCGCAGGCGATCATCGTGCCCGGCAACCGCTTCGAATATCTGGAAGCGCGCGCCGCGCTCGACGCGATCGGGGAAGGCGCGCTCGACGCGGAGTTCTTCCGCCCCGGCACGCTCGACGTCCTCGCCCAGCACATCATGGCGGTCGCCTGCGCCGCGCCGTTCGGCGAGGACGCCCTGCTCGACGAGGTCCGCTCCGCCGCCCCCTATGCCGGCCTGCACGAGGAGACTTTCCGCGCCGTCCTCTCCTTCATCGAGAGCGGCGGCTACGCGCTGCGCGCCTACGACCGCTTCCGCCGCATCGTCCGCGACGCCGACGGGACATGGCGGGTCGCCCACCCGCGCTTCATCCAGCAGCACCGGATGAACGCCGGCATCATCGTCGACACGCCGCTCTACTTCGTCCGCTTCCGCAACGGCCGCCGTCTCGGCACGGTCGAGGACAATTTCGCCGAGACGCTGAGCCCCGGCGACACCTTCTATTTCTCCGGCCTGGTGCTCGAGGTCGAGCGGATCGACGGCCTCGACCTCATCGTCCACGCGACCTCCAAGTCGGCGCGCATCCCCACCTACATGGGCGCGCGGATCGCGATCAGCACCAACCTCGCCGACCGCGTCCGCGCCTTCCTTGACGATCGCAGCCAGTGGCAGCGCTTCCCCGATCCGGTGCGCGAATGGCTCGCCACGCAGGAATATCGCTCCGCCATCCCCGCCCCCGACCAACTCCTCGTCGAGACCTTCCCGCACGAGGGCGTCCACTACATGATCGCCTACAGCTTCGAAGGCTGGAACGCCCACCAGTCGCTCGGCATGCTGATCACCCGCCGGATGGAGGCGGCGGGGCTCAAGCCTTTGGGCTTCGTCGCCAACGATTACGCCCTCGCCTGCTACGGCCTCGAGCCGATCGCCGACCCCGCCGCGCTCTTCTCGGCCGACATATTGGAAAAGGAGTTCGTCGAGTGGGTCGAGGGCTCGCACCTGTTGAAGCGCGCCTTCCGCGAAGTGGCGGTGATCGGCGGCCTCGTCGAGCGCGCGCATCCCGGCAAGCGCAAGACCGGCAAGCAAGTCACCTTCTCGACCGACCTCATTTACGACGTGCTGCGCCGCTACGAGCCGGACCATCTCCTGCTGAAGGCCGCCTGGGCCGACGCGAGGGAGAAGATGACGGACGTCGGCCGGTTGGCGCGGCTGCTCGACCGCGCGCAGGCGACGATGCTCCACGTGACGCTCGACCGCGTCTCGCCGATGGCGGTGCCGGTCCTCACCATCATCGGCCGCGAGCGGATGGCCCAGGGCACGGCGGACGACCAGCTGCTGATCGAGGCGGAGAGCCTGGCGGAAGTCGCGATGCGGCGGGATTGATAGATTGCCCCTCTCGTGCGTTGGCGACCGGGGCCTTTCCGGCCCGGCAAGGACAAGGGACGTGTCGAGCATGGGAGCGGCGACGAGACTGCCCGCGGCGGGCGGCATCGCACTGGCGCTGGCCTCGGGCCTGGCCGGATGCGGCAAGATCAAGCAGAACGACCCGGCCCAGACGGCCAGGGTGGCGGCGGAAGCGAAGCGGGACAAGGCCGCCTGCGCCTCCGCCACCGCCTACGAGCGGCTGAAGGACGCCCTTTTCGACGCGGCGATCGGCCGGCGCGGCGGCGACCGCGCCAACCTCGACACGCTGGCCGACTATTCCACCGCGCGGATGGAGGAGCCGCTCGTCAAGGGCCGCGACGCCTCCCTCGACCTCACCCGCTGCACCGGCCGCTTCATCCTCGAGGTGCCGCCCGGGGCGGAGCGCGGCCTCGCCGGCGAGCGCCGCCTGCAGGCGGACATCGACTATACCGCGCAGGCCGCCGCCGACGGCAGCGGCTTCGTCTATCAGCTGAAGGGCGGCGAGCCGATCGTCGCCAGGCTCGCCGCGTTCAACCTGGCGGGCGTGGCGTATCGGCCTCCGCCGGCGATCGACGAATGGCAAGGGGGAGCAGGCGCGCCCAGGCCCACCGAGCTCGCCGCCGCCGAGCCGCAGCCCCCCGCGCCGGCCGCCCAACCGCCCCGCGCGCCGCCCGCCGCGAGGCAAAGTCCCGCGCCGCCGCCTGCCCCGCAGCGGCCGGCCGCGCCGCCGCGCGAGTCCGGCGCCCCGCAACCGGCCGAGCCGGCGCCCGCGTCCTCCGCGGCCGGACCCGGCGAGGCGACGGTGCGCGCCTTCTACGCCGCCCTCGGCGCCGGCAATGGCGGCGCCGCCTCCGCCCATGTCGTCCCCGAGAAGCGCTCCAGCCGCGCCTTCTCCCCCGATGCGATCTCGCATTTCTACGGCCGCCTCCCCGGACCGCTCCGCGTCACCGCCATCGCCCCCGCCGGCCCCGGCGCCTACCGGGTCGGCTACCGTTACTCGACCGGCCGCTCCCACTGCACCGGCACCGCCATCGTCACCCTCGCCAACCGCGGCGGGCAGAACCTCATCCGCTCGATCCGGGCGCTGAGCGGCTGCTGATCGCGGCGGAAAAGGCGGAGAGGGTGCCGGAGATCGCCATGCGGAGGGCGGCCGATCGCGGCGCGTGGGCGCGAGGCGGACACCTGGCGCCGACGCGCCCTCCCTCGTAATCGGAGCGCCCGATCCCCATCTTGGTCCTTGCCGGCAGGGTGTCTCGTTCGCGGGGCGCGCCGGATGCCCGGCGCCCCAGCCGGCCGCTGCCGCACCGGCGTCTCCGCGTGCAACGAGAGGCCAAGGCGATGGACGGAACCGGTCAATATCGAAGCCGAGGCGCGGACGCGAGCGGCCACACCGCCTTCGTCAACGACCGCAGCATCGCCTTCGACATCGGCGAGCGCCTCTACCGCTCGCGCGGCTACCTCCCGCCCTTCGACGAGCTTCCCTGGGTCGAGCCCGGTGAGGCACGGCCGGCGAGGGTGCCGACGGGGATTGTGAAGGGGCGGTAGGGGCCGCACCCCGCTGGCCGTCCCCCGTCGTCACCATCATCGGCCGCGAACGCATGGCCTAGGGCACCGCCGACGACAGGGCGGGACTGAGGAAACCGCTCCGGCGCCGATTTTCCTACACCCCCGCGCGCGTGATACGACAGCCTATGTTCGCGAATGGTTCGTGGCGGATGGGCGGGTCGACAGGAGCGATGCGGCGACGCGGCGGGTCGGACGGTTTTTTATTGTTCACGAAAGTTCGAAACTTCCGCGGCTTCGGCGGCGGCCTTGGAAGCGTCCCGCGGCGAGCCAAGGCCCGCGCCGCCGCGGTCCGGCGGGCAGCCGGCACGCGCACGGCAGCGACCCGGCAGCGGTCCGGCAGCGGCACGGCACTTGCCCGGCGACGGCCCGGCTCCCGCCCGCAAGGCGCCGGCCCGGGCGGCGTCAGGCGCGCGAAGCGGCCGGCGCGATGCGCTCCGGCCCGTAATGCTCGCCCGACACGGCCCGCCGCCGGCGGCGCCAGGTGCGGATGCCGAGGGCGGCGGCGACGAGGGCGAGGCCGGCGAGCGGGGCCTTGGAAGGAGGCGGCGCGGATGTGGCCCGGGCCGGTCGGGCGGGCTCGGTAGCCGGGGAGGCGCCGCTCGCGCCGGTGGGGGCGGCCGAAGCGGCCGCCGCCTGCGCCTTCGCCGCCGGGCTGCGCGCCTTCCCCGTCGCCTCCGCCGCCTGCTCCTTCTCCAGCTCGGAATTGAGCTCGCCGCCCATCAGGACGATGTAGCCGGTCAAGTAGAGCCAGGTCAGGAAGACGACGACTCCGCCGAGCGAGCCGTAGGTCTTGTTGTAGCTGCCGAAGTGGCTGACGTAGAGGCCGAAGCCGGCCGTCCCGACGAGCCAGAGCAGGGTCGCGGCGGCGGAGCCGGGGCTCACCCACACCCACGGCGCCTCCGGGCGGTTGGGGGCGAAGCGGTAGACGGCGGCGAGGCCGATCGCGACCGCCGCCACCGCCACGGCCCAGGCGAGCGCCTGGACGAGGAAGTGGACGATCGGCGAGGAGAAGGGGAGGAGGTGCTCGACGAGCGCGCTGACCGAAATGGCCCCGACGGCCAGCAGGATGACGAGGAGCCCGCCCACCGTCATCGCCAGGGTCAGCAGCGTCGTCTTCACGAAGCCGCGATCCTCCTTGAGCTCATAGGCGATGTTGAGTGCCGTCACGACGCCGCCCGCGCCCTTGCTGGCGCCGTAGAGGGCGAGGGCGATGGCGACGGCGAGGCTGATCCCCTTGGCCGACTTCGGGCTTGAGGTCAGGCTCTTGAGCTGGTCAGCGATCAGCGCCGCCGCGTCGCGCGGCAGGGTGGCGAACAGCTTGCCGATATGCTCGGCCACCGTGTGCGGGTCGGCCGCGAGGCCGTAAACCAGCACCACCGAAGCGAGCAGGGGCACGAAGGCGAGGAAGGCGTAGAAGGCGATGCCGGCGGCGAGGAAGCCGACATTGTCGTCCCCCGCCTCCTTCCAGGTGCGGGTGAGCACCGCGCGCCATTGGGCTGCGGCGGGCCAGCGTACGGGTTCGATCGCCATGCGGCGCAGAACCGGCGCCGGAGCGGGCGGTTCCGTGTGGGGACGGTGTGGGGACAGTGTTGGGACAGTTACCGGCCTCACCGCGCGGCGCAGGTTCTCGCCGGCTCATGGCGCCGGTAACTGTCCCCTCCGTGCCTTCCGTCCCCTCGGTTCAGATCATCGCGCGCGGATTGGAGAAGACGCGAGTCACCTCGGGCTCGAAGCTCTCGAGCGGATCGACGTCGAAGGCGGGATCGAAGGCGGGCGCGTCCCATTCGTCGACGAGGCGTTCGGCGAATGCATACCAGCTCTCGCCCTCGAACCGCTTGCGCCCCTCCGGGTCCTTGCCCAGGTGCTCGAAATAATAGCGTCCCTGGAACTCCTGGTGCCAGTAGACGGCGTGGTAGATGTCGTCCGAAACGTAGGGCTTGAGCATCTCGGCGGCGATGGCGCCGTGGTTGGGGATCGAGAAGAGCTTGCCCAGATCGTGGCAGAGCGCCGCCACGACCTCCTCGTCGCTCGCGCCGGCGCGGCGGGCGAGGGTGCCGGCCATCAGCGAGTGGGTGAGCTGGTTCGCCGCGAAGCCGACCTCGATCGCCTCGAGCCGGGCCAGAGCGTCCATGATCTGGCGCGCCGCCGCGCTCTTCTGGTGCTTGCCGTGCTCGGCGGCGATGTGCGCCCAGTCGGCGAGCGTCCCCTCGCGCATGTCGGTGAACATCGGCACCTCTCCTTCGCTTCAAGGCTAATCCCGCCGCGGCGGCCTGACAACAATGCGGTCTTTCCGATCCGCATCCGCGCCGCTAGTCTCCGCGCCGCCGGCGGGGGCCGCATGGGAAACCGATCTCGACTGCGATGCCGCCGCCTGACGCCATGATCGAGCGAGACCGCCTGGCCTTCCTGCGCGACGGCGGGGAGATGGGCGCGCGCATCCGCGCCTTCGACTGGGCGAAGTCGCCGCTCGGCCGCCCGCAGGCCTGGCCGCCGGCGCTGAAGACCGCCGTCGGCATGCTGCTCAGCACCAAATTCCCGATGTTCATCGCCTGGGGTCCCGAGCTGCGCTTCCTCTACAACGACGCCTATGCCGAGATCCTCGGCGGCAAGCACCCGGCCGCGCTCGGCCATGCGTTCGAGGATATCTGGGCCGACATCTGGGACGAGGTCGGGCCGCTCGCCCGCCGCGCCGTCGCCGGCGAAGCCACCTACTTCGAGAACCTGCCCCTCGTCATGACCCGCAAGGGCTATGAGGAGCAGACCTGGTTCACCTTCTCCTACGGCCCGCTGCGCGGCGATTCGGGCGAGGCGGAGGGCATGTTCTGCGTCTGCACCGAGACGACGGCGACCGTGCTTGCCGAGCGGCGGCGGGTGAGCGAGGCGGAGCGGCTGCGCCAGCTGTTCGACCATGCCCCCGGCTTCATGGCCGTGCTGCGCGGCCCCGACCACGTCATCGAGCTCGCCAACGCCGCCTATCTCCAGCTCGTCGGCCACCGCGACATCCTCGGCCGGCCGGTGCGCGAGGCGCTGCCGGAGGTCGAGGGGCAGGGCTTCTTCGAGCTGCTCGACCAGGTCTATCGCAGCGGCGAGGCCTTTTCGGGCCGCTCGATGACGATCGGCCTGCAGCGCGAGCCCGGCGCCGCCGTCGAGCAGCGGCAGGTCGACTTCGTCTTCCAGCCGATGCTGGAGCCCGACGGCAGCGCCGGCGGCATCTTCGTCGAAGGCACCGACGTCACCGAGCGGCACCGCGCTGAGCTCGCGGTGCGCGAGAGCGAGGAGCGCTTCCGCCTCATCGCCGATTCGGCGCCCGTCCCGATGTGGGTGACTCGGCTCGACCGCGCCCGCAGCTTCGTCAACCGCGCCTATGTCGAGTTCCTGGGCATCAGCTACGACGAGGCGGTGCGGTTCGACTGGCGGACCGTCATCCACCCCGAAGACGCGCCGCGCATCCTCGCCGAATCGCTCGCCGGCGAGGCCTCGCTCAAGCCGTTCGAGCTGGTCGGCCGCTATCGCAGCGGCGACGGCGGCTGGCGCTGGATTCGGTCCATCTCCCAGCCGCGCTTCGGGCCGCAGGGCGAGCATGTCGGCTTCATCGGCGTCGCCCACGACGTCACCGCGCTCAAGGAAGCCGAGGTGACCTTGCGGGAGGCGAACGAGACGCTCGAGCGCCGGGTCGGCGAGCGCACCGCCGATTTGAGCGCCGCCCTCGACCGATTGCAGGCCGAGGTCGGCGAGCGGATCCGCGCCGAGGAGGCGCTGCGCCAGGCCCAGAAGATGGAGGCGGTGGGCCAGCTCACCGGCGGCATCGCCCACGATTTCAACAATCTGCTGACGCCGATCATGGGCGGCCTGGAGCTGCTCGCCGCGCGGGCGGAGGATCCGCGCATGAAGCGCGTCGCCGACACGGCGCTCGAATCGGCGCGGCGCGGGGCGAAGCTCACCGGCCAGCTCCTCGCTTTCTCGCGCATCCAGCGGATCAGCATGGCGCCGGTCGACGTCAACGCGCTGATCGACAAGATGCAGACGCTGCTGCGCCACACGATCGGGCGGGCCGTCACCATCGAGACGGCGCTCGAGCCGGAGGCGGGCTGCGGCCTGTGCGACGCGAACCAGCTCGAGAATGCGATCCTCAACCTCGCGATCAATGCCCGCGACGCGATGCCGGGCGGCGGCACGCTCGCCATCTCGACCGCGCGGCTCACCCTGCCGGAGGAGGCGGACCACCGCGCCGGCACCTTCGTGCGTATCCGCGTCGCCGATACCGGCGAGGGCATGCCGGCCGAGGTCGCCGCGCGCGCGACCGAGCCCTTCTTCTCGACCAAGCCGCTCGGCAAGGGCACCGGCCTGGGACTCGCCCAGGTCTACGGCATCGCCCAGCAGTCCGGCGGCACGCTGCGCATCGCCAGCACGCCGGGGAGGGGGACGCAAGTCGACATCCTCATCCCGGCGACGGACGCGGCGGCGGCGGGCGAGGGCGAGGGCCCGGCGGCCGCGGCGGCCGCCGCCGGGGCGGGGGGCCGCGCCAAGGTGCTCGTCATCGACGACGACGACGAGGTCCGCGCCTTCCTCATCGCCTCCCTTGAAGGGCTGGGCCATGACGTCATGGCGGCGGAGAGCGGCGAGGAAGGGCTGGCGCGGCTGCGCGAGGGCCGCCCCGACCTTGCCCTCATCGACTATGCGATGCCCGGGATGCACGGCGCCGAGGTGGCGCGGGCGGCGCGGGAGATGGCGCCCGGCCTGCCGATCGTCTTCGTCACCGGCTATGCCGAGAGCGAGCAACTCGAAGCCGCGCTCGGCCCCGACGTACCGGTGCTGCGCAAGCCCTTCTCGCTCGCCGATCTCGCCGCCGCGGTGGAAGAGAATGCGCGGCGCGCGGGCTAGCCGCATGGCCTCTTGAACGGCGCTTTCCCGCTCCTAGATTCCCGCCGTCGGGCGACTTCGGTGCCCGGCTCGTTCCAGCGAGGGGCTCCGGGCCTCGTGCCGGTCCCCTCGTGGCCATGTTGCTCACAAGAGAGGACCTTGGATCATGAGAAGCTTCGATTTTACCCCCTACCGCCGCTCCACCATCGGCTTCGATCGCCTGTTCGAGTTCCTCGAGAATGCGAACCGGGAGCAGTCGGACAACTACCCGCCCTACGACATCGAGAAGCTGAGCGACGACCGCTACCGCATCACGCTGGCGGTGGCCGGCTTCGCGCCCGGCGACATCGACATCACGGCGCGGCAGAACCTGCTCACCATCACCGGCCGCAAGGCGGAGAGCCGCAACCGGGACGGCAATTACGTCCATATGGGCATCGCCACCCGCGCCTTCGAGCGGCGCTTCGAGCTCGCCGATTTCGTGCGGGTCGAGAATGCCGATATGAAGGACGGCCTGCTCTCGATCGAGCTGGTCCGCGAGATCCCCGACGCGATGAAGCCGCGCAAGATCGAGATCAACGGCGGCGAGCGCCGGACGATCGACGCGGAGACCGGCCCCAAGGCCGACGTTCCCGCCCAAAGCGAGGCCGCCGAGGCCTGACCGGTCCGCAAAGTGGGGACAGTTACGCAACTGTCCCCATTTTTGCCGAGAGTGCCGAGAGACCGCCGCGGACGACGCCGCTAAGCGCTCCCCCTTCGAACGACGAAGCGAGCGGTGAAGCAGTGAGACGGCCGAGCAGATTTTCCCATCCCTTCGCGCTGGTGGCGCAGGGCTTCCTCGCCGCCGCGCTCCTCTTCGTCGCGGCCGACCCGACCGTTGTGGGATCGAACGGGACCGGCAACGACGCGCGGGCGACGGCGCTGCTCGCCGAGCTCACCCGCTGAGCGAAGCCGCGGCCAACGGCTCGCCGCGAAAGACGAACCGCTCGCCGCGATGCCACCCGGTGCCATTGTCCGAAGGGACTCTCCGCTTATCTCCGGTTAAGACTTGCCGCTCCATGCCTCGCCTGGGATCGCCCGGCGGAAACGGCGGCGATCACCGCACAGATTTGAGGGAGGCGGGCCGCGGGCCCGTGGGTGGGTTTCATGTTGACCAAGCTTCGCAGTCCGGTCGCGCTCGTCGCCGAAGGGTTCCTCGCCGGCGCTTTGCTGTTCGTGGCCGGCAACCCCAGCCTCCTGCACCACCGCTCCGCCGGCGACGACCGCGCCGCCGCTCTCGTGCAGGCGCTGATCCGCTGAGCGCTTGAACTGCCGGCGCGTCCGGCTATAGCGGCGCGATGGTTCGCTTTACGTTCTGTGGCCACGAGCTTGCGGCGCTGCCGCAGGGCGCGCTGTTCTGGCCGTCGCGCCGCGCCTTGCTCCTCGCCGACCTGCATCTGGAGAAAGCGAGCTGGTTCGCCCGCCTCGGCCAGATGCTTCCCCCTTACGATTCCATCGCCACTCTCACGGACCTCACCGCCATCGCCGCCGCGACGGGCGCCGAGGAGATCTGGTGCCTGGGCGACAGCTTCCACGACCGCTTCGGCTGCGACCGGCTGCCCGAGCGCGCCCGGGCGCTGCTCACCGCCCTCACCGCCGCGACGCGCTGGACGTGGATCGCCGGCAACCACGATGCGGGCATCGCCGACCATTGCGGCGGGGCCGTCGCCGCCGAGGTGGAGGTCGACGGCCTCCTCCTCCGCCACGAGGCCGACCCCGCCGAGCCGCGGGCGGAGCTGTCCGGCCATTTCCACCCGAAGCTGCGCATCACCCGGCGTGGGCGCCTGGTCTCGCGCCGCTGCTTCGTCGCCACCGATCGCAAGCTGATCCTGCCGGCCTTCGGCGCGCTGACCGGCGGCCTCGACGCCGGCCATCCGGAGATCGTCCGCGCCGTCGGCCCCGGCGCCGAGGCGCTCGTCCCGGTCGCGGACCGGCTGCTGCGCTTCCCGCTCGCCGCCTAGAAATCCGCGGCCAGCGTCACCGCAGGTCCGGATCCGGGACGCGCATTGCCTGCAATACGGAAGCGCCAGTCGGCGGAGAGGGCGGCGTTCAGCGGCGGGAGCCGCAGCGCCGCGTGCGGGCCGAGGTCGACGCGCGCGACCCCGGGCTGGGCCGCGGCCCAGGCGCCGGCCCCGACACGGAGGCGCCCGACGGGAAGGGCCGCACGCACGCCGCCGTCGGCGAAAAGGTCGCGGCGCTTGAGGCCGACCATGCCGGCCTGCGCATAACCGTCGATCCGCAAGGGCCCGATCCGTGTCTCGCCGCCGCCATAGACTGTGGTGCCGAACGCGGAACGCCCCTCGGGCCCCAGCCGCTGCCGCCGCTCGACCAGCACGTGTACGGCGAGCGCGCGCAGCGGCTTCCAGTCGAGGCCGGCGGCCGCCTCGGCGCCGCGTGGGCGATCGACCGGCACCGTCAGCCGCAAGCTGAGGGCGAGCGGCGCCGCCCCGCCGGCGACCCGGTAGGTCCCGCGCACGCCGCTCTGGCTCCCGCCGAGCATCCCGCCGGGAGCCAGCGCGTCCGCGCCGCCGCGACGGAGAAAAGCCCAGGCAGACAGGCCCCACCGGCGCGAGCCTCCTGGGTGAAGGGCCGGCGCCAGGTCCGGGGGCAGGCCGCGGACCGGCTCTACCGCCCGGACGGCCCCGGCGGCGCGAAGCTCCGGTTCGACGCGGATCGATGCGACCTCTCCGAATGCGACCGGAAGCTGGGACGGCATTGGCGGCGCGCCTGGCGGAGGCCGCGCGCGTCGGCCCCGGAAGCCCGGCTCATCGCCCCAACGCGAGGCGGGCCCTCCGGCAAGGGACGCGGCTGCAGCGGCACGAGGCGCCTGGAGGGGGGTTAGCCCCATGGCCGCTGCAGCCGGCCCGGCGCGCGCGAGGGGGCGCGGCGCCGGGAGGGAAAGGGTCGTGCCCGCGGCCGCCACCCACAGGAGCGCGGCGCGGGCGCAGGTCCAGCCGGCGCAGACGCCGACGAGGAAGCGCAGGGGAGGCGGGAGGCGCTTCACCGCGGCGCCTGCGGGCCGGGATAGCGATGCCGCGTCTTGTCCCAGCGGGTGCGGCCGGTGCGGCGCTGGCGGCGGTAGAGGCCGAGCGCCCGCGCCGCCGCCGCCATCGCCACCAGGTTCGCCACCACCGCCCTGGGGATCGCCCGCAGCCCCTCGCGCCAGCCATGAGCGGACGCCGTGAAGCCGCAGCGCAGGGAGAGGCGCCATGCCAGCAGGGCGAGGTTCGCCGCGGTGAGCCATTTGAGGACGGGCGGCAGCGGGTCCAGCGCCTCGCCGGCGGCGATCGCCCGGCCCGCGAGCAGCAGCCACAGGCCGAAGGCGAGATAACCGGCGAAGAGCAGGAGGGCGGCGAGCGGGCCCTGGCGGTCGCGCAGCCGCATCCAGCGCTCCGCCGCGCCGCCGCGCCAGCCGAGCCGGTCCCAGCCGAGCAGGGCGATGCCCGCCATCCAGCGCGCCTTCTGCCTGACGGCGGCGGAGAAGGCGGCGGGGAAATATTCGCGGGTGGCGACGTACGGCCCGCCGGGCGCCTCGGCGATGCGGACGAAGCGGGCGTTGCAGCCATGCTCGGCCAGCGCCAGCCCCATCTCGTAATCCTCGGTGAGGCTGGCGGCGTCGAACGGGTGGCCGCTTTCGTAGGCGATGAGCTCCAGCGCCACCCGCTCGAAGGCGCAGCCGACGCCGGCGCCGGGGAGCGCCGCGCCGAGCGCCTGCCGGACGATCAGCTCCTTGCCGTGCGATTCGGCGAATTCGTCGAGGTAATGGCCGGCGATCCAGCGGGAGCCGGGATCGGGCAGCGGCCGGACGGGGAGCTGGACGAAGTCCCAGCGCTCCACCAGGGTCGCGAAGAGCCGGAGAGCGAGCGGGTGGACGACGTCTTCCGCGTCGTGGAGGACGACCGCCTTGAACCGGCGGCCGGCGCGGCGCTCCTCCTCGAGCATCGCGTCCCACAGGACGTTCAGGCAGTCCGCCTTCGTCGTCGGCCCGGGGACGGTGCCGACGACGAGCGCGACGCGGTCGTCGCGGACGGCGCGTACCGCGGCGATCGTCTCGGGATCGTTGGCATAGCAGCCGACGAAGATCCGCACGTCCTCCCCGGCCCATGCGTTGAGCGCGGCGCGCAGCATCGCGCCGATCACCGCCGCCTCGTCCCAGGCCGGGACAAACACGGCCAGCGGCGCCGGGGAGAGGGGCGGCGGCAGGTCGGAGACCGCGAGCGGCGGCTCGCCCCGCCCGCGCAGCGCGAGCCGGATCCAGATCAGGTCGACCGCGAGGTCGCTGAGCCCGAGCAGCAGGAAGCCCGCGGCCGCGAACAGCCCCGCCTCCCGCATGATGATCTCGAGGCCGCCGAACAGCAGCCCAACCACGTTCATTCGATTCGCCCCCGAATCGGAGATTCCATCATCCATTTCGGATGAACCCGACGCAAGAGCTTTTCGGAAAGCGCAACATCCATCCGTTTCGGATAAGAAACATCTTCGCCGGCGCCCGCTTCGCTCCGAAGCGGACTCAGCTCCCCACCACCGCAGGCCCCCGCAGGCGCAGCCTCGGCGCGAGGGGGACTCGCACATGGGCAAGCTGGCAAATCTCGGCGGCGCGGCACTGGCCGCCGCCGCCTTCGCACTCGTATCGCAGGGCCCGGCGCGGGCGTGGGGGCCGGACGGCCACCACATCGTCTGCGCCCTCGCCTATCTCAACCTCACGAGCGTGGCGAAGGCGGAGGTCGACCGGCTGACGGCGGCCGACGGCCATTACAAGAGCTTCGCCGATTCCTGCACCTGGGCCGACGACGTGCGCAGCACCCGCGGCCGCGGCGGCGAGCATTTCGTCAACTACCCGCGCAGCCTCGCCAAGGTGACGGGCCCCGCCTGCCCCGGCGGCGCGCCTTGCGTGATCAGCGCCATCGACGCGGACCTCAAGACGCTGGGCAGCCCCGGCCCGGACACGGCGCGGGTCGAGGCGCTGAAATGGGTCGGCCACTGGTATGGCGACATCCACCAGCCGCTCCACATCTCCTTCGAGGACGATCGCGGCGGCAATTCCGTCAACGTCACCGGCGCCTGCGCGCCCGTCCACACCAAGAACCTCCACGCCGCGTGGGACAGCTGCATCCTGCGCGAGCGGATCCTCGCCGGCGGCGGCGGCGATCCGCTGGCGCGCGACGTGGCGACGGCGGCCACGCTCAACGCCGCGATCACGCCCGCGGACCGCACGGCGTGGCTGGGATCGCAGCCCTGGACCTGGGCCGCCGAATCCTACGCGGTGACGCTCCAGCCGCAGACCCTCTATTGCTTCAAGAAGGGCGGCAGCTGCCGCTATTCGAAGACGCAGGCGACCTACAAGGCCGGGGCCAAGCCGCGCGTCCAGCCGCTGAGCGCCGCTTATCTCGACCGCGCCGCGCCGATCGTCAGCGGCCGGCTCAGCCGGGCCGGCATCCGCCTCGCCGACGCCCTCAACCGCGCGCTCGATCCCGCCTATACGGGGCCGGGCCAGTGAGGCGCGCAACGCGCGCGCGCCCCTTCGCCCTCTTCATCGCCTTCGCGGCCGCCTGCCTGGCGCCGTCCTCGCCGGCTTATGCGGCACCCAAGGCCCACGCCGCGGCGTCGACGCACGAGAAGGCCAAGCCCTGCTCCAAGGCGGAAGCCGCGGCCGCGGACAAGGTGCTTCTGGAGCTCGCCGCCGATCCGGCCAGGCTCGGGGCGACGGTGCAGCGCCATCTGCCCTGGGGCGTGCCGGCGGGGCCGTCGGCCAACGAGCGGCGGCTCGTCCAGCCCGATTACGTCGCCGACTATGACGTCGCGCTCAAGGTGCCGATCTGGACGGCGGAGCAGGTCCTCGCCTCGCGGCTCGACGACAAGGTCCAGCGCCAGGACTGCTTCCGGCAGGATCCCCGCCTCGACGTGGACGCGTCGTCGCTCCCGTCCGACTATAGCGAGCCCATCTACGACCAGGGGCACATGACCCCGTTCGCCGACCAGCGCTACTCGAAGATCGCCGGCATGAACTCGTTCGTCATGACCAACATGGCGCCGCAGAACTGCCAGCTGAACCGCGGCATCTGGCAGATCCTCGAGCAGATCAGCCGCCGCTGGGCCGCGGCGCACGAACCGCTCTACGTCTTCAACGGCAGCGTGTTCGACCGCGACCGGAACGGCGAGCGCGACCCCGACGCCGCGGCGATGCACATGCAGTCGAACAACCACAAGGCGAGGGTCGCGGTGCCGTCGGCCTTCTATAAGATCGCGGCTTATGCGCGGCCCGACGGCGCGGTGGAGACCGTCGCCGTTCTCCTTCCGCACGACACGAGCAACCCGACAGGGCCTGCCGCCCTCGACTATCTGAATGCCCACGTGACGGACCTGGCGACGATCGAGCACCTGACCGGGCTGCGCTTCTTCGCGGGCGCGAAGGCCGTGCACGAAAGCACCGCCTTGTGGCCGTTCGACGGCTACAAGCCGCAATCGCTCTGCCACGCCCGCGCGCCCTCCGCACGGACCCGGGCCCACTGATGCGCGCATTGGCAGTGCTCGCCGCCGCCGCCGCCGCCGCCGAGACGCCGGGGCTGGGCAAGGACTGCGCCTGCAACGGGTGACTCGCCCCGCGGCGGCTGCCACGGTGCCGCCCGCATGCCCGCCCCCGATCCCAGACTCGCCGCCGCCCTCGCCGCGCTTGCCGGAAGGCTGGAACGGACGCAGGCGCCCTGGTGGATCATCGGCAGCGCGGCGGCGGTGCTCCACGGCGCGGAGACTGAGGTCGCGGACGTCGACGTCGTCACCGACGAAGCCATGGCGGCGGCGCTGCTGCGCGAAGCGGGGCTGCCGGCGGGGCCGGGCGAAGGTTCGGACCTGTTCCGCTCGGCCGTCTTCGGCAGGATCGAGGACGGGCCGATGCCGATCGAGGTCATGGGCGGCCTCTCGCTGCGTACCGCGCGGGGCTGGGAAGCTCTGGCCCTTGCGACCCGCGAACCCGTGGAGGTGGGAGGCGCGCGTGTCTGGGTCCCCAAGCGGGGGGAGCTGATCGGGCTGCTCCGGCGGTTCGGACGCGAAAAGGATCTCGCCCGTGCCGCCTTGCTCGAATCCCTGCCCCGCGCCTAACGGAGCGGCATGCGGATCTTCTGGGACGAGCGGCAGCGGCGCCACGCGCCGGCGACGGAATTGCACAACGGCGCCTTCGTGCCGTTCGCGGAGACGCCCGCGCGCGCGGACGCGATTCTCGCCGCCCTCGGGCGTGCCGAGGCGCCGCAGGACCGGGGCGAAGCGCCGCTGCTCCGCGTCCACCCGCAGGATTATCTGGACTTCCTCAAGGAGGCGCACGAGGCGTGGCGCGCGGCCGGGCGGGCAGGCGACGCCGCCGGCTACGTCTGGCCGGTGGTGCGGCGCCGGCCGCTGCGGCTGGAGCGGATCGATGCGCGGCTCGGCCGCTACAGCTACGATGCCTCAACGCCGATCGCTTCCGGCACGTGGGACTCCGCTTATTGGTCCTGCCAGTCCGCGCTCGCCGCGACCGAGGCGGTGCTGGCGGGCGAGCGCGCGGCCTTCGCCCTGTGCCGCCCGCCCGGCCACCATTGCGGCGCCGACTATATGGGCGGCTATTGCTACCTGAACGCCGCCGCCGTCGCGGCCGAGGCGGCGCGCGCCGCCGGCTGCCGCAAGGTCGCGATCCTCGACATCGACTATCACCACGGCAACGGCACGCAGGATATCTTCTACGCGCGCCGGGACGTGCTGTTCGTCTCGATCCACGCGGACCCGGCGACGGACTATCCCTTCTACTGGGGCCATGCCGAGGAGACGGGCGAGGGCGACGGCGTGGGTGCCACCCTCAACCTGCCGCTGCCCCGCGGGACGGCGTTGCGCCAATTCGAGGCCGCATTGGGTACCGCGCTGCAGCGGATCGCCGGCTTCGCGCCGGACCTGCTCCTCTGCTCCTACGGCGCAGACACCTTCGTCGGGGACCCGATCAGCTTCTTCGCGCTCGAAACGGAGGATTACGCGATCCTCGGGCGCCGGATCGCCACGCTTGGGCTGCCGACGGTGGTGCTGATGGAGGGCGGCTATGCGGTCGAGGCGCTCGGCGCTAACGTCGCCGCCTTCCTCTCCGGCCTATGAGGCGCTCCCGATGAAAGCTTCCGCCCTCGCCGTCTTCCTTCTCCTCGCCGTCGGCTGCTCGTCCTCGGCACCCGCCGCCGGCACCCTCGCCGGAGAGCGGCCGGAAATGGCGAAGGCGCAGATGATGCTCGTCACCAGCCCAGCTTTGTCGCCGGGTGGGCCGATCCCGCTCGCCTACAGCGCTTACGGCAGGAACCAGCTGCCGCCGCTCAGCTGGTCCGCTCTGCCGGCCGGCACCCAGAGCCTGGCGGTCATCGTCGAGGATCCCGATGCGGCGACGCCGCAGCCCTTCGTGCACTGGACCGCCTGGAACATCGCCCCGACCGCGCATGGCCTGCCGGAAGGGCTCGCAGGCGCGGTGCAGGGGCGCAACGGCAAGGGCGCCGAGGGCTGGTGGGGGCCGCACCCGTCCGACGGCAAGCTGCACCATTACCATTTCCAGCTCTTCGCGCTCGATGCGAAGCTCAATCTCGCGCCGAGCGCCGGCCGCGACGAGCTCGTCGAGGCGATGAAGGGGCATGTGCTCGGCAAGGGCCGGCTGCTGGCCACCTTCATCAAGCCCAAGGGCTGAAGGCTCGGCCCACGCCGTCGCGCGGGAACCGACGGCTTGCGGCGGCGAGCGCGCGCGAAGCCGCCCGCCGCTGCAGCGCCGTCACAGTTTCTCGGTGAGCTCCGGGACGAGCTTGAACAGGTCGCCGACGAGGCCGATGTCGGCGACCTGGAAGATCGGCGCTTCCTCGTCCTTGTTGATCGCGACGATCAGCTTGGAATCCTTCATGCCGGCGAGGTGCTGGATCGCGCCCGAAATGCCGATGGCGACATAGACTTCCGGCGCCACGATCTTGCCGGTCTGGCCGACCTGATAGTCGTTGGGCGCATAGCCCGCGTCGACGGCGGCCCGGCTGGCGCCGACCGCGGCGCCGAGCTTGTCGGCGAGCGGATCGATGACCTTGTGGAACTGCTCGGAGGAGCCGAGCGCGCGGCCGCCGGAGACGATGATCTTGGCGCTGGTCAGCTCCGGCCGCTCCGAGGCGGCGATCTCCGCACCGACGAAGCTGGAGAGGCCGGCGTCGCTGCCGCCGCCATAAGGCTCGATGGTTCCGGAGCCCCCTTCCGCCGCGGCCTTCTCGAAGGCGGTGCCGCGCACGGTGAGCACCTTCTTGGCATCGGAGGATTTCACCGTCGCGATGGCGTTGCCAGCGTAGATCGGGCGCACGAACGTGTCCGGCCCCTCGACGGCGATGACGTCGGAAATCTGCATGACGTCGAGCAGCGCGGCGACGCGCGGCGCGACGTTCTTGCCGGTGGTCGTCGAGGCCGCGACGAAATAGTCGCAATGGTCCCGCACCAGGTCGGCGGCGACCGGGGCGACATTCTCGGCGAGCTGGTGGGCGTACGGCGCGCCGTCGGCGACGTGCACGCGCGTCACGCCGGCGATCTTCGCCGCCGCCTCGGCCACCGCGCCGACGCCCTCGCCGGCGACCAGCGCGTGGACCTCGCCAAGCTTGGACGCGGCGGTGACGGCGGAGAGGGTGGCGTCCTTCAGCTGGCCGCCTTCATGTTCGACGAGAACGAGCGCGATCATCCGACGACTCCTGCGGTGCGAAGGCGGTCGATCAGCTCGTCGACCGATTGAACCTTGATGCCGG
>Ga0070660_100000117_pt1 | contig 49639 bp, 63 predicted proteins | sample KBSC33metaG_FD_64670 | JGI IMG/M metagenome (GOLD analysis project Ga0070660, IMG submission 64670) | Corn rhizosphere microbial communities from Kellogg Biological Station, Michigan, USA - KBS C3-3 metaG | ecosystem: Host-associated > Plants > Roots > Rhizosphere > Soil ... | reverse complement strand
AGTGGCCAAGGTGGTGCCGTTGCTTAGATACACCTCGTTCCCGAGACGGGCGGTGCTCCGGCCCGCCAAGGCGCCGAAGCCGGAGGCGGTTGAGGTGCCATAGGTGACGGCGTTGAGGGTGGCGAGCGCGCCCCGGCCGGCGAAGTCCCCCGCCACGTTGTCGCCCGTTACGTCAGCCCCTTCCGCCACCGTGGCTAGAAAGCGCGTAACTGGTAGATCGAAATTAGTGTACGGAGTCGAAGGGACCGCCTGAACGGCGGGGCGTTCTTCTGCATCCCATAAATAAATATTCGGGTGCTCTTCACGAAGCGTTACCGGCACGATTCCGTCTACTCGCGTCTCGATATCGACAACGCGAAACAGCTTGGTCACAAAGCCGGCGGGCCCGAACGTAAATGAAACGATATCGTTCTTTTGAACGCGCCAGAGTCGCGATTTGAAATTCGCGGTAAACGTACCCGCATATTGCGCGCGCTGTAGCCTTTGTTTGGATAGGCGCTGCGCTTGGGATACCGACTGCACGAATTGATAATTTACCGGCTCGGCTCGCTCTATTCCATCCGGCGACGCCAACGTAACGTCGGGATACGGCACCATTTGGTAAAGGCTTTTTTCGGACGGGTCCGTATAGGATCCCCGCACCACGTTGCGGGTTTCCTCGAGCGAGGCACGAGGGTTCCACGTAAAGTCGTCCAACACGTCGTCGGCGGTAAGAGCCAATACCGGCACGGCTAGGTCGTTGTGAAGGACGGTTACGCGTATCAGCCCGTCCATATCGTCTAGCTCGGCGCCCATCGCCGCCTTTAGATTATCCAGAACGTCGGTCGCCTGGTCGAATTCGGAAAATACCCCGTCGCTGCAATATCGCGGCTCCACGTCCCCGCCCGCGGCAAGCGTTACGGTTTCCTCGCACAAATTCGCCGCGGTTATGAAACTAGGCACGTCCAGCCGGTTGACGGGCTGCCCTTTGCCGAGCGCAAGCCGCCACTCGCCCGTTACGGGGTTCCGAATGCGCCAGCCGAGCAGGTAGGTAATCATTTGGCAGGCCGGGTTGCGGCCGGAGCTCGAGCCGTAATAGCTGTATTGCCACGTGGTTTGATCGTTCGCCCGCGCCGGCCCGCTTCCTCCCGGCGCGGTGCTGTCGTAGCGCGGATCGTAAACCGGCATGCCCTCGCCGACGATGGTAAGACGACTTGGGATAGACTGCGCAAAGGGACTATTGGTTTTTTTGTCGTTACCGGTCGTTTTGTAACGGAAATGGACGTAGGAGCAGCCCGTAAAGCGCCGCGTGTTTCCCATGCGCGAACTAATATTTATCGCATTGTCGGCGTTGCCTTCTAGGATAAACTCGACCGTAAGATAGCCGACAAATTCGCCCTGCACCCCCCCGGTGGAAGTCCACGCCACCTTATCGTCAAAGTGAATTTCCCGGTACGACGTAATTCTATGCGACGCGGTGACGACGAAGCGGTGCAGAAACTCGTTATCCGTCCCGGTAAATTCCTGATCCCGCACGTCGGTATTAAATGCCGTGTCGCCAAACACGCCCTTTCGCGGGGTGCGCGGGTCTATCGACGCGCTCAAACGATCTAGGGCCGACGGGCTGGTTTTCGGGCCCTTGGTCGACTTGAGCGCCGACGCGCCCATGGCGACGCCTGCGACTATAAGCTGCGGGTTGCCCGAAGCGATGCCGGCGCCGATCAAAATTGCCGAGCGCAGGATTTTGCCCGCCTTCCCGGGGACCAGGCCGGCTAAGCCGAACGTGGCTACGTTGAGGACTTTCTTACCCAACGGACCAAGCCTTTTCCCATACGTGCCGCGGCAGGCGCACAAAGTCGTCGTGCGCGCCGATAAACAGCGCTTCCCCGCCGATTATTACGCCTACGCTCCCCTCGTGCCATGCGAGGTCGCCGCGACCGGCCAGCCCCGGGGCGATTTCGGGAAACAGGCCGGAAATCACCGTTTCCAGATTATCGGCCACCTCCCGGTAGCGTCCCCGGAACGCCGCCGCCGGATCCTCGCCAGTTATCGCCTCGACGGCCCCGGCCGCGAACAGGGCGCAATAATCCTCCCGCCCTTCCTGCACGGCCCGTAGCGCGTCGGCGAGGTACGCATAGAAGCGGGTTTCCCACCCGGGGAGGCGCGCCATTACGGTTCCCCCATAAGGCCGCGGGCGCTACGCGCTCCACCTCCGGACATTTCACCTCCGGACGACGCCCCGGCCTTCACGCTCGGCGTGGGCGTCGTGGCGATTAACGGGTTTCCCGACACGCCGTTAGCGATGGCGATTGCCGCTCGAGCCGACATATCGCCCGGGTCGAAATCTTCCGCGTCCAGATAGGTCCGACCCGACGGCTGCGAAAAGCCGGCAAGGTAGCTTTCTATCGTCAACTCGATAATTTGCGACCCGCGCTGCCCCTTCACCGACACGTTGACCATATAGCCGGTATAATAGTGCCGAACCCCGCCTTGCTGAACCCGGTTGGCGTCTCGGATCATTTGCCACAAGCGGGCGGTCCGACCCTGCCACGCCGCGCCCGTGTTGATTTCCTCCAATAAGTCGTCGTTGATATCGGGGAGCCCGGATAGCCGCGCCGTAACCGGCTGCGAACCGCCGCGCGCCGAGCGTACCCCGGAAATCGATATCAGGTCCGACGAAACGCCGAAATAATACCCGTCCAAGTCGGGCTGGCCGGTGCCGGCAAGGCTCAAGTCCCGGCCGGAGGTGTTCGCCCGCAGCGGGTCGTCTAGGAAATCCAGATAGACGAAATAGACCGGCAGTATCGTCTTGTTTTGCTCGAGCGCGGCGCCGGCCGTTGCGTCGGGACGCGCCATTAGCGTTCCTCCACGTCGAGCTCGAGGGTGGCTACGCCTTCCTCCTCGTCAAAGCCGTTGCGTGCGCTCGATAGCACCACCTCGCAATAGGGGTTCATTATCTCGACCGTGCTTCCAAGGGCCGGGTCGGAACGGAGAAAGGGCTTAAACGAAATGGTATTGCCGACCGGATCCGCCCTAAGGCCCACCAGGCGCGTTCGCCCGCCCGCGGTGAAGGTCGCCCACATGCCGGCCGACAATCCGGCCGCCGAGCTCAAGACAATCGTATTCTCGTCTATCACTCCGGCAACGGTCGGGTTCGGCCCGGCGTGCTGGCCGGGGGCCATGGGGAGGCGAAACCAATTCAATCCGCCGTCCAGGTCCAGCAAAAAGGCCCGCAGCAGGCGCTTGTGGCGTTCGATTGCGGCCGGGAGAAAGGCGCAGCGACCATACCACGTCGGCGCGCCCGGCTGGCCCACGTACTGGCGGGTGCTAGTCCAGTCCGACCGATTCGCCTGTCCCGGCACGTCGATATCGAAGCGCCGGATCCGCAAATAGATGGGGGGAAGGACGACGAGGGCCATTGCTTCTATAACTCCGGCCGACTTGCCTGCCGGAATGTCTCGGCTACGGCAAGGTCCGTAAGGCTCGGCGCCGCCAAGCGGACCGTCTCAACCGCGACGCTACCCGAAATCGATTGCACGCGCAGGTCGAAATATTCGCTGGCCCCAACTACGAGGCGAACGATAGCCGGCGCTCCGGTCCCGCCGGAACCTTCGTCGGCTCGGTTCATGCGCCCTAGCGGCACGATTTGACCCGACTGCGAAGGGCGGAACCCCTCCACCCCGCCGCCCGTCTCGTTTACCTGGTAGAGCTTGCCTGCAATCACATGGCCACCCGACGCCCGGGTGGGGGTCGTCTTGCCGCCGAATATCGTAGCCGCCGAGCTTATCAGCGACGACAGGAAGCCGCCTTTGCTTCCGCCCGGCGGGGGCGTTGTGCCTTGCGCGGGCCCAAACAGAGAGTTGGCCAACGGCTCGATAATCGCTCGCTGCACGCCAATTCGGATCAAGTCGCGAATAATGCCGTCCACCACACTACCGAACGCTCCACCTAGCTTGAATACATTGGCTATGGTGTTCGTAATCGCGTCGTCCAGACTGCGCAGGCCGTTGACTTTGATTTGATCTAGCTGCTCGTTTACGTCCGCCGCGCGCAGCCCCCGTAGATATGAGGCGCCCACGCCTTCGGTTTGCCGCTTCGTATTCTCCCGGTCGGCGGACTGTATAGCGTCTAGTTGCCGCAAGCGCGCCTTCGCTATCTTTTCTTCTGTGTCGGTGCGACCGTTGGCGACAGTAATTGCCCCCAATTCGATCCGCTCCTGCTCATATTGTAGGTCCAGTAACCGCAGGGCAATCTCTTGGCGTTGCGCCTGGGTGGTCGCTAGCGGCTCCTGCGCCTTCAACAAATCCTGTTCGTTTTGAAGGTTCGCCGTCTGTACGTCGCGAGCCGCCGCGGCAAGGCGCTGCCGTTCGTGCAGGTCCACCACTTGCGACTCGAGCGCCGCCCGCTCGTCGTTCAGCCGCTGCAACTCGAGCATGCGGGTATGGGCCTGGTCGCCCGTCCCGAGTTGGCCCTGCTTTTCGGCTTGCCGCAATTCCTCGTTGCGGTCCTGCCGCTCGGTTTCTATGCGGTCCTTTTCGATTTTCGCTCGCTGCTCGGCGCTTCCGGCGAGATCGGCGCGCGCCGAAGCTATCTCGTCGCCGGCCCGCCGTTCCATGGACGTGTAGCGGGCCGTATCTCCCGCCGCGTCTCGTTCGGCAGCCGCGGCATGCCGCGCCGCGGCCCGTTGAGCCGCCGCCTCCCGTTTCGAAACCGCGGCGCCGGCCTTGGCGTTCCGGTCCCCTTGCGCTCCGGCCGATGCCTGCTGAAAAGCGGACTTATCCCGGTTGGACGCTTCCTGCGCTGCCTCCGGTGAAAGGCCGTCTTTTCGATATTTCTTATATTGCTTAATTTCGAATTGTTGCGCCTGCAGGGAGTCGATTACCGCCCGGTTCCCCCGTTCGCGCGCTATCGTCAAGTCGCGCTCCACGCGTGCGGCTTCCTCGGTGACGTTCCGCCCGTTATTCTGTCCCGCCTCCCGCTGTTGCGGAGTGAGGAAGGCCGAATCGCCCTTCTGGCGGCGGAGGTCCACCATTTGCTCAAGGCCGCGTTGTGCCGCGGTCCGTCGAGCAATTGCGGCCTGATAAATTCGGCGATCCTGTTCCTGCGCTCGCTTATCCGCTTCGGAACGTAAATCCCCGAACCGCGCCTGCGCTGTTGGGCTCATTTGCCGCGAGTAATACCTAGACCGCGCAGCTTCGGCTTCCTGTTCGGCCTGCGTCCGGCTGTTTATCAGGCTTTGCGCTAATTGCTGGCGCTGCTGAACCGCCAAATTGTACAATTGCTGCGCGGCGTCGCCCACCGCTCCGGCAAATTGGCGAACCTGCCCGGTCGCCACGGACGCGGTGCCGCCGACGTGCGCGATTCCTCCCGCCGCCGCATTGGCGTACGTATGTAGCTGTAAGAGACTTCCCGAAAGGCTATCGCCTTCCTGCTGGAATTTCCGGCTATCAAAAGCCGCCTGGCCGGCGCTCGTGCTGTAGGCAATTACCGCCGCCGTTAGGGCGGCGATGGCGAGGAAGGGAAGCGCGGCGCCAAGGGTCGTAAGGGTGCCGGCGAAAAGGGCGGTCGTCGCGGCGCCTACGCGCTTGGCGAGCGTGTCGGCGGTGACGGCGGCGGCTTCCGCTTCTGCGGCGATGGCAGCGCGCCCTTCCGCCGCGGCGAGGCCGGTTTCGGCCGCCGTAAGCTCGATATTCACGGCGGTAGCGCGCGCTCGGGCGGCGGTAAGGCGGTCCTGCGCGGCGGCGATATCGTTGTTTGCCGCCGCTTGTGCCGCCATGGCCCCGGTGCGCCCGTCCAGACCGCCTTGAGTGAGCGACACGGCGGCGGCCCGGGCGGCGTTCTCCCGCTCGAGGATCAAGGCGCGCTCGGCGGCGATTTGCGCCTCTATTTCGGCCATTTCCGCGGTGCGCGCCGCTATGGTCGTTTCGATTGCCGTAACCTCCGCCTGCGCGGCGCTGGCGGCAGCGGCGGCGTTCGCCGCAATCAACCCGCGGCGGCTGACGTAAGAGACGTTGCCCTTTAAGATGGCCGTAGCGAGGGATTGGTCGATTTGCAGAGCCCGCGCCGTGGCGGCGCTAACCGCGTCGAATGCGAGACGCCCGGCGCGCACCCCGACGTATCCGGCGGCGATGGCGGCGAGGGCCGGAACTACCGTGTCCAGATTATCGGCAAGGGCCCGGATCCCGAGCGACAGGCGAGAGGTAAGGCTTAGAGCGTGGTCGGTTTCGCCCACGTACTTGCCGAGTGCGTTGTTGAGGATTTCAAACGACGCGCCGATAGTGAGATTTGCGCGCGCCGCCTGCTGCTCGAGTTGGCCCGAACCGCGCAGGAAGCCCTGGAAAAACTCTTGGCTCGATACCTTGCCCTGAATAACATCGGACCGGAGCTTAGCGATAGAGCCGCCGTATTTGTCGATTCCGTTCGCCACGGCCTGAATGATCGGCCGCGCGCCGTCCAGCACGGAATTGAATTCCTGCGCCTGAACGATGGGAGCCCCAAGCATTTGGCTTAGCTGCAACATCGCGCCGCGGCTTTCGCTCGCCGCTCCGCCCTGCACCTTCAACGCCGCAGCCACGCCGGTGGTGAATTTCATTACGTCCAGTTGCGAGGCGCCGAGTTCTTTTCCGGCTTGACTGACTCGGCTGTAGAGCGTGCCGACGCCTTCCAATTGGACTCCGTACTTTTGCGCAACGGCAAACAGGTTGTTCTGCACCTGCGTAAGTTGCGCGCCCTCGTTCCCGGCCAACTTAAGCTGATTGGTATAACGAGTGTAGCCGTCGGCAAGGTTCTTTACGGCATTCAGACCCGCTAGCCCGGCAAATGCGCCCGCCGACGCCAGCAACGTGCTCTTAATGCTATTGAGCGAACCGGTGACTTGACGTTCGGCGCGGGCCGTGGACGCCGCGATACTTTGCGTAGAGCGCGTCCACTGCCGTTCGGCGGCCAGCACGTTGGCGTTGTAGCGGTCTAGCTTAGCCTCTAGCTCCACGACTACCCGGTCTGCGACTACGCCCATTACGCCGCCGCCCCGCTAATTCCGAGCTCCGCCAGTTCCGCTTGAGCGGCCCGTACGAATTCCTCCGTCGGCGGCTCTACGGGATCCCCCTTCACGTCGGCCGGCTTATGCCGCTCATTCCACGTGTACCGCATTGCCGTAAATTCCCACCACGTAAGCCGCTTAGCCTGGTCGGGCGGAACCCCCATCATGGCGCAGTCGGTTAAGACTCCGGCAAAGTCGATCCATCCGTCGGGGTCGTCCGCCTGCGCGACCGGGCTTTTTTTTTAACAGGCGGTTCGTAGCCGTCGATTTTCGCATGCAAAACGGCGGCGGCTAAATTCCATTGCTCCATAAGAGGCATGGGAAGCAGATAGCGTTCGACCAGTTCGTTGGCACGAAGCGGGCCGACTTTTATTTCCTGGCCGTCCACCCATCCCATGGCGCCGCCGATAAGGCCCTGCCGCACCGTCTCTATCAAATCCTCGATACGATAGGCGGCGTAGGCCGGGTGCCCTACGGCCACGTCCTCCGGCACCCGGCCTTGTAGGACGCGGGCGTAGAGCCCCCCTATTCCGATACCCGTTTTCATTTGCAACTCGCGGATATTGTCGAGCAAAAGCGCGAAACGGTACGTTCCATCCGCGAAAAGCAAATCGATATGGGTTTGCACCGGATTAGGCCGCCGCCGCCGTCCAGACCCATAGGCCGTCGCTGGCGATGGCGAGCGAGAGGCTGCCGAATTCGCCGCCGCTGGAATTGCCGCCGATCTGGATATTCGTCAGCATGGCGGGCCCCTCGTAATAGCCGGTGCCGACGATGCTGCCCGCCGGCCGGCGGATCCGGAAGCGGTAGTTTTTCGTCACCATGAAGCAGCCGCGAATCAGCGTTTCCTGCGCCAGATTGTACAGGCCGTCGCCGCTCAAATCCCACTGCTTGCCGGTCGGCACCAGGCGGCGGACCGGCACGTCCTCCGGGTTGGCGCAGTCGGGAATGAAAACGTCATTCGTGTTCCCCTGCTGCGTAAACTGGCGGGTGGTGAGGCCGCACACGGGGGTAAACACCTCCGGCACCGCGGCGTCGCCGACGAGAATATCGATATAGGTTCCCTTGATGATATCCGGCTGCGCCATGGTATCGGTTCCTTCCTTTGAAGCTCGCTATCTACGAAATGTCGCCCGCGGGCAATAGAGGGCCGCCCGGGGGCTTAGTCCGTCGCCGGAGGATCGGCGGGCGGGCTGGCCGGAGGATCGGCGGGCGGGCTGGCCGGAGGATCGGCGGGCGGGCTGGCCGGAGGATCGGCGGGCGGGCTGGCCGATTCCGAAGTCGCCGGCTTCGGCTTCCGCGGAGGGCGACCGGGGCGACGCTTGGCGGGCGCGGGAGTCGCGGCCGCGCGTGTCGCGGCCGCGCGTGTCGCGCGCACCTCTTTTCCCTTCCCGGCCGCAATCGCCGCCTCCCCCGCAGTCCGCGGCACGGTAAGCTCCATCCCGGCCTTGTACGCCGTCTCGGCACCCGACGGCCACGGGTGGTCATAGTCGTCCGAAAATCGAATCCGCATGGCCAAAACCTCCTAAGTCACAACGGTTATAGTGAAAGTCGCCCACGCGTGGAAGGCGTCTGCTTCGGTCCCGTCTTGCATTACCTGCGAACCCGTCCACGTCACGTGCGCTTTGGCCGGGTAGGGGCAATCGGCAAGCTCCTGCAGGTCGATTTCAGCGCCGTTCTCGCCGCCGAGCACCGCCACTACAACCGCGATAATCGACGTGGCCATATCCTCGCCGGGCACCGTGTCGTCGCCCTCGCCGGTCGTCTCGGCATAGGCATGGATGGCGACCGAAACCGTACAGCCGTCTAGGCCCGACGCGCCGAAGGGAAGCGAGCTTGGCACCCCGTAGCCGATAAAGGGCCACTCGGGATTTGGCGGGCGTTGCGGCGGGTAAATGCGCTCCGCCGGCACGAGCACGGTAACGGTGGGCGCTCGCTTGAGCAGCCGCAGCACCGCTGGCCGCACATAGGGAGTGCTATCGTTAGCCACGGCGCGCATTGACCTTGTTTACGGCGTCCACGACACGCTTTGTCACCTTCGGGCGGCTCGTCTCCGTCGCCGGGCGCATGTATGGCCGCTCGGGTAGGTGGAGCTTTTCGCTACCAAGCTCCTGCGCCGCTCCATAGGGCGCGTTGCTGCTTGTCTCGGCTTTCAGCGGCCCCGGGGTTGTCGCTTCGATATTTCCCGCCAGCACCCCGCTATCGTTATTCGGGGGCTCGCCCGGCGCCGACGCCTGGTGGTGTTTGCCGCTTACGGCTCCGGTCGTAATGCTGATTTGCGCCGTCACCTGAATGTCCTGCGCGCCACCATACAGCGCGCGCGTGACGTTGTGTATCATAGCGGGCCCCCGCATGCGCTGCAGCCGGCGCGTGTGCTGCGAGACGCCCTTTATTTTAGCCACCGGGGGCCGCCTGCTTTTTCCGAACACCCCGCGCTAGGTGATAGGCGGTGGCCGGATCCCGGTCTATGGGGGAGGCGAGCTTGAACGCTACGCCGGCATACGGCCCCGCGCTCGGCGTTACCTCACAATCCGTATCTACCGTGCCCTCAAGCGACGACGCCAAAATATAAATCGCCTGGTCGGTGTCGGTGTAGCCCTCCGTCGCTACCATGCGCTCGCTGCACCGGTCGATTTGCACCAGGCAATTGGCGGGCGCGCCGCCGCGGCGGAGCTTGCCGCCCTCGTCGTACGTGTTCCCGAGCCGGCGCAAAACGGCCGGCAGGTAGAGCGGGGCGAGGATTTCGCCGAAGAGGGCAGCCGCACCGCCGGCTAAGAGGTCCACGGCGTGTAACCCCCATTATTCTGCAGCCCAATATGCCCCCAATCGCCAGCACCGGGCGCCGCGCCGACGACTCGAGGGCCGCCCTTCTCCCGGCGAAGCAGGAGCTTGTACTGCTGGCCGTAGGGCGTCGCGTCCAACCCGCCGCGACTTGCCCGCGCCACCGTGGCGTCGCCGAGCTTCGCGGAAAAATTACCGGTTTTGATCTCGGCCAAGCCCTGCCGCGCGTAACCGGCCACCTGGCCATGGTCGCCGATACCGAGCAGCGCCATATTGTGGGCGGCCAGCGCAACTATCGCCAGCTTGTACCGCCCCTCACTCCACGAGCGGTCCACCCCGTCGGTGGCCGCATCGGAAATGTACACGTCCAGAGTGGCCGGATCGACGGACGCGAACGCGGGGAATCGAGCGATCAACTCGGCTGCAGTCGGCGTCTCGTAAGCCACGTCGGCACCTCCTAAACGAATGCGGGGCAGCAACGCCCTGCGCCACCGCCCCGCACCCCGTCGGCCCCTAGCGAGGGAGGGACCGAAACCGGTTACTCGCCGCGAGCGAGCTTCAAAAGCTCGTCGCGGTCGTCGGGCAGCGACTCCACCGGCTTGCCCGTAAGCGCGGCGGTTGTAGTTTTCAAATCCACGTCCGACATTTTGTTGAGCTCGTCGGTCGATCCCCCGCCAGCGGCGCCCGCGGGCGGAGCGCTGCCGCCTCCGGCCGCCCCGTCACCGGTAAGAGTGGACCCGCCCGTAACGGAAGCCGTCGGGTTCTCGAGGCGCTCGATTTCCTCCGCCGGTTCGGCCTTCGGATCCGGCTTGGCCGCGTCGCCGAACCGGAAATAGTTGGTCCGCTTCGCCGAGGCCATTTCCGGCGCGCTGATCTCGACCGACTCGGCATATTCGTTCGGGGCGAAATCCCGGTAGCCGGTGACGAGGAAAAGGCCGCGAATCCCCGGCGCCACGTTGCGAACGGCGGTTTTCTTGGGGGCGGTCGGCGCCTTGGCGGCAGGGGACGTTTCGGCCATGGTGGGCCCTTTCGTTCGGGTGGGAGGGGGCCGGGCGGCCCGTAAGCCGCCCGTGCCTGGTTAAATTCCGTCGCGGTAAGCGAACGCCTTGGGCCGCCGAATTTCGACGCCGCCGACGTTCATGATTCCGCCGATGCTCCACGCCATTTCCGACTTCTGGAACGGCGGCAGGAATTCATGCGGGCCCGGGAGGTGAAACTGCACCACCTCCCGGCGATTGTCGTAAGCGACCATGCGGGCCGTGCCGCCCGCGCCCGCCGCCTCGAGCTCGCGACTGCCGATAATCATAAGCGGCTGGCCCGTCTCGAGCGTGTAGGTGTTGTTGGCCCGGATGAACGCCAGAACGGTGACGTTCGTACCGGGAATAATCGTAATCGCCATATCCTGCAGGCGAGTGGTCGGCAGCATCAGCGTATTGGCCCGCTGCGTCTCGAGCGTGGCGTTGTACGGCGCGTTGAGCGTCGTATTCACGTCGCGCAACTGTTCGGCGGGCGTTTTCTGCGCCCACAAGGTGGAGCCGGCTTCGCCGACCTGGACGTTAGCCGCCGAGACGTTCAGGTCGTTGATGATCCCGCGCATATTCTTCTCGCCGCTGCCGCGAATGGCGAGGCGATAGCAGAACGACTCGGCGATGATCCGAGCGGAGCGCGCCTTTTCGTTGCCGAGATTACGGTTCGCCTTGGCGGCGCGGTTGAGCTCGCCGAGCGTCCACTCATAGCCGATGCCGGCAAAGTGGTTGGCCTGCAGGTGCTGCCCGGTCGCCACGTCGGCGTAGGGCATATCGAAGCCCTTGTGCGACAGGAATTCGGCGGCGCCGGCAATGGTGCCGGAATAGAACAGGCTGCCGATATCCCACATATCGCCTTCGGTATTGACGTACATCAGCCGGGCGTAATCGAAATCGGGAAAAATCTCCTGTTCGATTTCGGTGTTGATCCGGAGCAGCTGCGGCTGGATGAACCCGAGGGCCTGCTGCGCGTCGTGAAAATTGATGGCTACCATGCCCCTAGGCTCCTGCTGCGTTGCGGATTAGCGGCGAACGATACGGCAAACGCCGCCCGCGGCCACGGTTTCGTCGTAAATCCAGCCGGTCGCCGGCAAGTTGCCGTTGGCGACGTTGGTAAGGGTGCCGCCCGGGGTGACGTAGACCGGGTTGCGCTTGGCGACGTTGACCGCCACCAGCACGCAGATTGCCCCGAGCGTCATGATCCCGACGCTCGAATACTGCGGGAAAATGTCGGCGGCGACGCCGCCCGGAAGCGGCACCACGCCCACGTCGGCCATGGCGAAGCCGAGAAAGTCGCGATTCGCCTGCGTTCGGCTGCAGCCGTGGTCGCCGGCACCGTCGAAAACGGGCGCGCCGAACGGAATTCCGGCCACGTCCTCGCAGGTGCGGGAAATGCGGTTGCTCGTCTCGCCGTTGGCGACCATGCCGGGAAAGCCCCGGCCGGGCGCGTCGCGATAAGTGTCCTGGGTAACGGCCATGGCAAAGGCTCCTGGTAAAGCTCGAGGTCGGGGTTACGCGGCGGCCGAAGCGGGCGCGGCGTGCGCGCTTTCGAGACGGGCGAACCGCTTGGCGCGGGCGTCGGCGAACGCCTTGGCCTGGTCGCCCGCCGTCTGCGGCTGGTCGCCGATGACGGCGGCGAGCGAGTCGACCACCGGGGCACCCGGGGCGGGCGGCGCACCGGATCCGGTCGGCAGCTGCGCGGCGAGCACGTCGAAAGCGGTAGCCACCGTGGCGTCGTCATAGGCCGCGGCCTTGTCGCCCATCTTGGCGAGCACGGCGGCTTTCTTCACGGCCGACTCGTCCATGGCGTCGGTAATCGTGGCGCCGAGCGCCTTCGCCGTCGTGCAGGTGCGAGTGTACGCCGCGGCGGCGTCGCGAAGCTGCTGCGGCGAAAGCGTCGCCGCCTTCACCTGGTCCTTGAGGCCGACGATTTCGGCGTCCCGGGCCGCAACGGTGGTGTTCGCCGTGGAAAGCTGGCCCTTCACGTCGATAACCTCCGCCTGCGCGGTGGCCCGGTCGGCGAGCAGCTTGGTAATGGTGGCTTCCGCCGCGCTGGCGTCGGCGACGTTGACGGGCAGGCCGTCCACGAGAATGTTCTTCACTGCAGGTGCTCCTGTTAGGGGCGGGGTAAGAGGCGGGCGCTCGTCTACTATGCGTAGTTCGGAACCGCCCCGGGCGGACACGCAGGCGGCGAGGTGGTTATAGCGAATATCGGATAGAACGGCGTCGTACGCCTGGTCGCCAAAGGTGCCGGCTTCCATGCTGATTTTGGCGGTATAGCCGAGCGAGAATTCCTGCCGCTCGTCTTTCACCGAGCGCACGGCGTCGGCGTCGGTGATCCGAAGCGGGACGCGTAGAAACTCCCCATCCCGCAGCACGTCCTCGCCGGTCTGTCCTCCGGCGTATTCGCGCCAGTTCGTGGCGTCCACCATGACCGGCCGGCCGTCTTTGACGGGGTGGTCTAGGGTAATGGGGAGGCGAACGGCGGTCCGCACGCTATCGGCGGCGAAAACCGCGCCCTCCGGCCGGAACACGCGCACCACGTCGTTGGGCTGGCGGTCGGTCAAGCCGAGCTCGCTGGCGCGATACTCCTGAATATTGTTCGCGCGTGCCACCAGGGCGTCGGCCACGAAATAGCCTTCCGGCGTAATTCGTGCCCCTCCCGAAATCGTGGCGCGGTCGCAAAGAAACGTCATGGCAGCGGGAATTAACGTAAAATAGGGCCCCTTGACAAACGAAATTAACTGACGGCTCCGTCAAGCCCTACGAGTCGATATTTCATGGTTGCATTGACATTCGGGGGGGGGGTACTGAACCCCGGCCGACAACTGCCGGATAGACTTACGGCCCGGGGCCAAAATCTGAAAACTCGAAACCCAATGGAGGGCGTCTTAACGGGCGCCCTCCCCTTAGGTCGCCTCGTCGTCCCCTTCTAGCTCCACCACGGCACGCGCGCGGCACCCGCACCGTATGGCGCGTCCGGGCGGATCGGTCTTGGCTACATCGCTATCCCAAGCGTAAATTTTCCCATTGCGGGCGACGTGTTCCGGTCGGGGGTTCGCCTTGTGGCTATGGGCCCACTCGAATTTCGTAATTCCAACCTGTTCCTGCCGCTCCTGGTCTAGCCGACCGGTTAGCTTCTGCAATTGGTCGGCGGCGATTAGCTCGGCGCGGCGCGTGGCCATGGCCGTTTCGCGCTTAATATCGCGTGCCACGTCGGCCGCCGTGCGCCGCTCGGTAAGGCCGCGGAAAACGTGCCCGCTTATCCCGTTGCGCAACTGGTCGCTAAGCGAGCGAATGAGGGCCGTATTTTCGCCGAGCGTGGACTGCAGGGTAGCTTTCACGTCCCCGCGGCCTAGCACCGTATCCAGCTTCACGCCGACCGGCGTAAATAGCTGCCCGAATCGGCCGCGGTGCCATTCCTCTACCCGCACCTCCCAATCCTCTAGGCTGGCGTCCAAGCCGAGCACCAGGCGGGTAAGCGCCGCCGCCGCGCTTTCCAGTTCGCCCCCTAGCTGGTCGGCGTCGATAATCGGCCGCGCGTCACTTAGCCGCCCCGGGGCGGCCAGTTCCCGCTCGTAAGCCGGTAGGATCCGCTCCACCACCAGGCGCGCCCACTCTCGCACTACCTGCATGTAAATTCGCTGCAGGTCGCCTTGCTGCGCACGCGTGGGAGTAATTGCCGGTGCGGTAAAGCTAGGCCGACGGGTCGCCTTGGCGGCGCGCGCCATTTGAGCGACATTCACCCGCACGGGCTAGGCACCCATGGGCGGCAGCCATGCCGAATCCATTTCCTCGAAAATTTCCGGACCTAGCGCCAGCTTGCCGCGGTACGGCTTGACGGTCCGGAGGTCCGGAGCTTCCCCGCGGGCCGCGGCGACCAGCACTAGCGCGGGCTGATAGTCCCCGTCGCCGAGCGATTCATATTCATAGACCGCCGACGGCAGGGCGACCCGGGCAAGCTCGCGTTGCCGCCAGCCGAGCCGGCTAGACGAAAACAGCAGCACCGTATTTCCTTCGCCGTCGCGCTCCACGATCCGGGGCCCGCCCTCGCCTATCGTTAGAGTGCCGTCATCGTCGCCCCAATCGTAGCTGCCGGCTTTCATCCAATCGACGGGCAGCCGACTCTCGAAAATGACGACGCGCAATTTGCCGACAAGCGGGCCGATTTTCTCTTCTGCCGCCCACGCGTCGATGCCGGCCCGGTCCGTAACGTCTCGAGTCACCCGCAACGTGCGAGGCGACGCGTCGGCGAGCAGGATTAGCGCCTGGTCCCGGGTGACGGTCTCCCGCTTTTCCATTTGGCGCACGTCGTTTTCGTTTGCGGCCACCGGCGGGTCGGGAGGATTCAGGGCTGCTTCGGCGGCGGCTAGCTTGGCCTCGCCTAGCTCCTGCTCGCTTTCCTCAAGCGCGGTATCGAGCCCCGGCCACCGGCCGCTTTCCTTAAGCCGGTTGGCCGCGGCTTTGCCGAGCGCGTCGGCCGGAATAAGGTTCGTGTTGACGTAAATTTGGACGGTTTCAGCCTCGAGCTTTTCGATATCGGCGGCCTGCTTCGGGTCGCTTTCGGCCAGCGCCCCGAATTCGTAATATATTTCCGGTGGGCGGGTGCCGAGCGTGGAGCGAATAAGCACCTCGTCAAGCCGCGCCAGCGGGCCCGCTAAATCCGCCGTCTGCTTCGCCGAAATCATGCGGTTGAAATCGTCCTGCTCGCCCTTGCCGGTGGATTGCAGGCCGCCCGGACTCTCGCCCATTAGCCGCGTGACGGGGATATCCGCGGCACCGGCCACAATGCCGACGAACGAACGCAATAGCTCCGGATGCTGCGCGAACGATAGCTGCCGGGTTTCCCAAACCTCGCCACCGCCGTTTTCTCCGCCGTCGCCCCCGTCCAGCAGAAGCGCATTGAACAGCGATTTGAGCTCGGAAATCATGCGAATGCGCTTCGCTAGTAATTCCTCACCCTCCGCCGTCGCCATTAGCTCCGTAAGGCCGGGAATACTGATAACGTCTTGCTTCATTTCGTGCAGGAGCGTGGCGACCGCGGCCTGCGACGTTTCGGCATTATCGATTGCCGATTTGATACTAATTAGGAGCGGGTCGCCCCAAAACTGATCGAGCTGCGACATTGTGACGGAGCCCGGCGGCAGCGGCGCCCCGTGGAAGGGAATAACGCGGGAGGGGTGGATTTGCACACTGTTGCCCCGCGCCCCCCGCATTTCCCACATGGACGGCTGCCCGAAAAAGTCGCTTTCGGGGTCGATATCGAAGCCCTGCGGAGCGGTAAGCTGGTGCCGGCTGGCGACAAAGACGTAGCGCAGAGAATTCGCGGTTATGGTTTCGACGTTGAGCGCCGTACTCGGCTGTCCCTGTCGCACGCCAAGCACCAGGGCCGCGCCCCCGTGCAGGCGCGCCGTGGTAAGGGCCGCGCGCAGCTTGTGCCAAAGCTGTAGCGCCGTTTCGGCCGTCTCGAGCTTTTCAATCTGATCCGCTTCCGCTTGCCACGCCCGGCCGGCACGCGTCATTTCGAAGGGCACCAGGTCGTGCACCTTTCGGGTAAGCCACGACGAGCGGTAGGCCGCTTCGATTTGCTGTTGCGACAGCGGCGCGACGAAATAGGCGCTCGCCGTGTTGCGGTCCTGCCCCATGCCGAGCCGCGACATAAGGTTGGCGTAGCCGTCGCGGAACGAGGCGAGCGATAGCACTTTTCCCATGGTCGCAGGCTGTAGCATAGGGGCCTAGTCGGCTAAAGCCCCCAAATTGTAGCGCCGCTTATGCGTTCGTGGCGCGAACCGAATCATAATCGCGTCACCGTGGTTAGGCGATTTCATGGGCGGCTCACCTTGTCGCCGGGGGGCCTTGTCGATTATCATTTTGCCGGCCGTCGTCTGCCCGTACGTCGGCTGCGTTAGCTCCGTCGTCACCTTCGCGAGCTCCGGCATTTTCGAATTGAGACTTATCAGGTCGTCGGGGTGGTAGGCGGCTCGCCAATTCTCGCCCGCCTGGTGCATTTCTACCGCTCGGTGGGAGCGCTGGAAACGAAGCCGGAGGGAAAACCACGCCTGCGCCTTGGCGTTGAGGAAATAATCGCCATTCAAGCGCTCGAGGCGTTGCGGGTCGGGCTTGAGATTCCGCGGCGCTGCTGTCTCTATCGGCTTGTCCTTATCGACCACCTCGCCGGATCCGCGGAACGGCTGAACGTCTAGCTTGTGGTTGCGCTGTTCGTTCAGCACGCGCGCGTCGCCACGAACGCCCGCGCCTAGGCCGTCGGCGTCGTAATCGAACCCCTCAAGCCCTAGCACGTCGCAGAACGTGAAGGCTTTGGCGGTGGTGTAGGCGATATCGTCGCCTTTGCCCGACCAGGCGGTTACGTTTTCGACTAGGATACCCTGCCCGACGGCGAAGGCGTTGAGGTCGGGGCCCTCGTCAGCCACGTCCAGCGCGCCGCGACGGGCGCCGCTCGGTTCAATGCCGAGCGTCAAGTGCAAATCGATAGCGGATTGAATCCATGCCATCGGGATAAGGCGCCCTTGTACCGACGCAGTATAGTCGCGGTCTACTTCCTGCGCCAGAATAACCGGGTCTAGCTCTTCTACCTGCTTCGCATACCATTCCGGGCCTTTGCGGGGATCATCGCGCCAATCGAAAATAAAAATTCGATTTGCTGGCCATGAAAAGCGCTTCTGCGCGAACGGATTAGCCATTCCTTTAGGCGTCGAAACGTCTATGCGGCAATTAGTCGTCTGTGATAGCGAGGCGTCTACTAGCTGCGGGCGGTCCAAATGCGCGGATTCGTCCACGAGATACCAACTTGCGCGGTCGCCGCGGCCGATATTATCGCCCGCCTCCCCGGTCATGGCCGATCCGGTATGCGGAAAATTTATCCGCATATGAGTAGCCTCCGCCAGCGACCAACCAGGTCTAAACTCCGGCGGCACCAGCTTGATAAATTCGCGCGCTTTCCAAAATAGCGACTTGGGACTTTTCGAATTGTCTACGTATTCCTCTTTACGGCTACCAAAGCCGATTACGAGCCCTTCGAGAAACAGGCATTGCGTAACCGCGACTGATATTGCCAGCCATGACACGCCCATATCGCGCGACTTCTCGGTTAGGCCCGGCTCCTGCGCCCGCCACCGGCCCAATACCCAATTTATCCACTCACGTTGCTTCTCGAATAGCAGGAAGGGCACCACCGACGGCAGACCGCGCTCGGCTAGGCGCGGATCGAACGTGCACCCCCAATCGTGGATAAATTGCGGTATCCCCTCGTCGGTGCGGTAAAACGCGCGAAGGTGCTTTAGGAGCTCCCCCGACTTATCGGCGCGGATCCGCTGCAAGCGCTCGGCGCGAACAGCGAAAACCTCCGTATAGTCGGGGTCGCGGAAATTGAAGGCCGGGACGTTCACGCGGATTCGGGGGGACTCGCCTCGCCCGCGGCCGACGCCGGGGGCTGCACCTCGCTTCCGAGAACTTTCGTAATCGAACAGCCCGGGTAGGTGATGCGCACCTGCGCCACGAATTCCGACTCCGCGGCTTCCCGCGAGTGGCCATGATTGTACCCGCAAGCGATATCGGCGGCTATGGTGCCGTCATCGCCGACCCGCAGCAGGAGCGCGCCGAAGGCGTAGGGCACCAGGGCCGGGGCGGGAACATCGGCGAGCAGGCTGGCCGGCAACGGCGGCGGGGCGGGGTGGTCGTTCATTTTTTCCCTTTCGTTATCGGCTGACGTGCACGGTTCCGTCGGCTTCGGTGTTCGGCACGCGGCGCCAGCCGAAAGGCTCCGCTGCGGTCGCCTGGTCAAGCGTCACCTGCACGACACCGTGGGCGACGGGGTAGCCGTCCATGCCGCCCGCCCCGGCCGTCATGATTTTGCCGTCGGGGCGCACCTCGCCTGGGCCATAGGTCGGTTCGGTCGTCATGGTCTACGTTCTCCGTTCGATTTACCAAATTGCTGCCACGGCACGAAACCGTCGGCCGTATGAAAGCCCCAATCGCGTTCTTTCGGCAGAGTGGCGAACAGGCTAAGGCAATCGCCGCTCGTGTCGATAATCGCGTGGACCGCCGTAGCCGAACGCAGCACCACGTCGCCGCGGTGGCGGGTGAAATGGCCCGCCAGCTTGCCGTCGATAAATACCGCCTCTCGATACCACCCGCGCACGACTAGCGAGGCGTTGCCCCACGGGTGGTCGTGCGGCTCGTCGGCGTCGCCGCGATGGTAGGCGTGCAGGTAAAGATTTTCCAGTTCCGACGGAATGAAGCCGGCGGCGCCCCATAGCGCGACCGGATCGTCATAGGTCGGCACGACGCCTTTGCGGGCGAGCATCCACCGGTCGATATAGGCGTTTTCGTTCCGCCCGATATTCTGATTCGCCGGCCGAGTTTGCGTGACGTGGAGGCAGAACGACTCGAGGAGCGCCATAAGGGGCGAGGCTATCCCCTGGTCGAACGTCCATAGATCGCGCACCGGCAGCGGCACGAGCTCGTCGCAATGCGCTCGTGCCGCGGATAGCGCTTCCTCGTCCACCTCGTATCCCGTGCGGGCGGCCACGTCGCGCACAATCGGCTCGAGGTCGTCAACCGGGTTGCGGCCCTGGTCGACTCGGTAGACGCCCGGCACCGGCTGCCAACGCGCGCGCTGTTCTCTCGTAACCCATGCCGCAAAACTTCCGTCGGTGCGCGGGTCGTAAGGCTGCCCGTGGTAGGAAGGGCCGGCGACCGGGGGTATGCCGCGGGGCGGGCTGCCGGTGCATTCCAGCCCTTCGGCTAAAGGACGCCGGGTAAAATCCTCGTCACCCATGGCCCGCCACCTCACCGCCGACCAGGCCCGCCACGACATTTGCGCCGCCGGCCGCGTGCTGATTCCCAAGGTGAATATTGCGCGCGACGAATTCGAGGATCATTTGCGGGGTATACCCCGCGTCGGCGGGCAGAAAGTGCATGTGCGAGCCTATCAGCTGCGCCAACACCGCGATTTGCTCCACCTTGGCCATGCCGTCGGCTTCGAAGCGGTCGCAGGTGCCGCCGAGATCCTGCATAAGCGCGTGGTGCGCCGCGTGCGGCACGACTCGATCTACGCCAGCCATTATTTCTCCTTCCGTTCGCGAGGGCCGCCATAATTGGGGGCGCCACATTCCGGGCAGAACCCGCCGGCTTTACCGACGTGTTTTTCCCGCTCAAAATCCGCCTCAAGGGCCGCGCTGGCGATATCGACCGCTTTCTGCAAGCCGCCGCGACCCCCGCACGTGCCAAGGTCGGTAATCGCCGACAACGCCGCCCGGCGCGGGTCGGCCTCGATAAAGGCGATTCGTTCCGCCAAAATATGGTCGCGTTTGGCTGCCGAACCGGCGCCTAATACCGGGTCGTCGCCGGCCATTGTCCCGTGCGGTCGTTCGCTGCTCATTTCCTCGCCTCGCTTAGTGTTCGATGAATGCGATATTCCGGGGCGTCTGCCAGCAAAGGCCGCATTTGCCGCAGCCGTCCACCTTTCCGGTTTGTTCGGGGCATACAATAGCGTTGACGGCTTGGTCAACCGACCTGATAGGCACGGTGCATCCAGTATCGAGCCCGCCGTTGCTGTAGCGGATAAAGCACCGCTGCGGGTACGCCCGATTCATGGCGCCGACGGCCCGGCCTATCTCGCTATCCGGAGCGTGGGCGGTGTAGCCATAGACGGCAAGGCGCGGGTGAAGGGCGAGCATGCGCCGCCAGAAATCGACATAGCCCCACGAGTAGAAATCGCCGAGCGCATGTAGCCGCACCAGGACGCCCCGCCGGTTGCGGATCCCAAGCAACGCCGGGATTTCGCGCTCTAGCGCCGCCTCGAGCTCCGGCCCATGCTCCACGCGCTTGGCATAGGGCATGTTATTGCCGTAGCAGGTGCGCCAATGGTGACACGAGCGCGGGCACGTGGCCCGTTCCTCGAGCGATAGCGTATATATCCAGTAGCCGCGGAAGGGCCCTTTGCGCACGTCGCGGCCTATTTTGATATTGCTATGGCCCGAAACGAGCACCCGGCCGACCGCTGCGACCGATTTAACGCCTTTCGCGTGAAATAATGAGCGGCCAGCCTGAATAGACGAGTTGCCGCGGTCGATCCCGGGCAGCTTCCACTGCTTGCGGGGGAGGTGCTTTTTCTCGCCCGGGGCGATTTTCACCTTCACGAAGCGGCTAAAAGTCGTGTCGTCGCCCTTCGATTTGAAGGCTTTTCGCACGTTTTCGAAGCCTCTTTTAGCCGTCATGGGTGGCGCTCCGGTCTAGGGGTCGGAAAAATCCGGCATAAGGCGAAACGCCCGCCCGAACGCGCGCCGCGGTTATCTCGAGTCGCAGGCGGACCAGGCGCAAAGTCATGGCCGGCGCGGCAATTTACGAGGGGTATCTACGGCTACGTCGTCCGGCCATTGCGCCGGACGAGCGCGCGCTAAGCGATATTCCCCCGCGCAATTATAGCCCCCTTCCATTATCCGACGTTCCATTTCACCGCCGCGCACAAACCCGCCGGTCGCAAAATGATGCCGGGAACGACGGTCCAGAACAGGCGCCCACCGCCACGCCGCCACCATATCGACCCCCTCAATAGCGATTAGCGCCGCTACGGCCCGACAATAGGCGCGTTCCAAACCCGCGGCCATTTGCTGCGCAACGCAGCCCCGAGCGATTTCTTTTCCGGCTAGGCGTAGGTTCATGACAGGAGCGCCCGCAATAGGTCGGCCGGATCCGTCACCGTATCGTCGTCGGCAAGCGCTCCGGTTTCGACCAGCACGGCGCGCATACGGTCGCCGAGCTTGGCCGCCTGTTCCACCGCGTCGGCATATTCCTGCCCGACCGCGACCGGTACGGCCTTCTCGATATCCGCCTGCAGTTGGTCGAGCTCGTCGGCGGCGTCGGCCGCGGCTATGATCTCGTCGCCCCACTCGCTATCGATCCCCGCTCGGCTCCGGAGGAATTCGCCGAATTCGCGCAGGCTCAATATCCGCATAACCATTCGCAAATCCTCGATTAAGCCTAGGCCGATCCACGGCAGAGACGGCGATTTCAGCCGGTCCAGCCACCGGCCTATGCGTTCGGGCAGCCCGGTTATTTTGCCGTAGGGCGGATCGTAGACGGGGGAGGTTCCCGCCGGCACTCGGCGGTCGGGAACGCGGGGCACCGCTATTTCGGGGTCGCTCATTTCGCCGGCACCTCCGTTAGACGAACGTAATAGCGGCGCCACTCGCCGTCCGGGCCCTCAATCTCAACGGTCGGCAAACCGCCCATAAGAGGGCTCAACCGGGAATTAGCGATTAGCTCGGCCCCGTGGCTGATTATTCCGTGCATGGTATGGGCGGCGTGCGCGTCCAGCGCCTTCCGCCATTCCCGCTCCGCCGCCTCGAGCGCGGCCTTGGTCGGGGGCTTAACCACGGCCGGGCGCCGGGGCTAGCAGGCCATGGGCCAGGCAAAGCGCTATCGCCTGCTCGGCCCGGTCGAAATTCTCCGGCGACAGCACGTAGACCGGATAGGTGACGGTCCGACCACCCGGGCCCGTCAAGGTGCCGGGCGGCGCGCATTTGGGGCGCTCGCCCATCCATAGCCGAGCATCAATCATTACCGAATCACCTCGCTTAGAAAGGGCAATCGTCGTCGCTGGAATTGACGGCGGCGTCAAGCCCTAACCATGCCGGCGGCTCGTAGAAAGGCACCAGGTCGGCCGGGGGTGCTACGATAGGCTCCGGCTCGTAGATACCGCGGGCGACGAATAACCAATGCTGCCGCTCGTCGTTGCTTTGCACCGCCCGCCTGGTGTTGCCCTCCGCCACGTTGTCAGCAAGCGCTTGGCCCTCAAGGTGCTGCACGCAAAGGGTGTTCGGGACCGGCCGGCAACAGTGGCCGACCGTCAACCCGGCGATATCGAGCCCATGAATGACCCGAGCGGCGTAGCGGTGCGCATATTCCGACTCGCCGTACTCGTTCCGGAATTTACCGTAGACGGCGCTATTTCCCCGACCGGCTGTTTTCGCTCCGGTCCAGATAACGCAGCCCGTGGTCGGATCGAACCGGCACTTTTCGCGGAATCGCTCGAGCGCGGGCTTTACCGACGCCCACCGGCTACCGGCGCGGCCGACGTTGGCATGCAGCGGCGGCATTTACCGGGCCGCCGCCTGCCATCCTAGCCGCTTACGGATCAACGCCTGCACGTTGCGGACGTTGGCGGGTTTCAGCCCTAGCCGCTCCCCGATTTCCTCGGCGCTGGCGGGCTTGGACCGGCACCCCGGCGCCCCGCAGTCGCATTCGGCCATAATCTCGGCGACGCGTCTTTCCCGCAGGGTCGGGGGGTTGCTGCCCGCTCGCCGTCGGTTCGGATATTGGCGCCATGGGTGGTCCGGCGGGACGTTCGCCCTCGTCATGCGAGCAGCCCCCGGGCGCCGCGTCCCGAAGCGCAGTCCCGCAAGCCTTGGTATCGGTCGGCTAGAGTCGGATCGCCCGGTCGCCAGTTGTCCGACTTGCCGCAGGTGGGGAGCGCCGCGACGCCGGCCGTAGCCACGTCCGCCGGCCGCCAGATACAGCCGCACCGCGGCGCTTGGCACGCATGGGAGCGGTGGGGCGGGTTCGCCCATTCCTCCGTCGCCTCGTCAATATGCTGCACCCCGCACCGGGGGCAATGCAGCACCATGGGAATGGGAATATCCCCGGGCGCCGTGTTGCGGGTGACGGTGGCCGGTTCCGAAAAGTGGACGGCGGCGAGCGCCGCGATATCCGGGTGGGCCGCTCGGTAATCCGCCACCAGGCGGCGAGCCGAATCAGGCGTTACCGGATAGGTAAGGGCCCGGGAGAGGAGCAACGCCCCAATGCCGGGCATTACCGGTCCGCCCAAAAGAGATAGGCGGCGAGGATCCCGCTGAACGACAGGCCGACGGTCGCGATGAGGATTACCGTTCCGGCCCAAACGTAGGGCGACGAGAAGATGAATTTCAGAATTTCCAGCATGCCGAATCGTCCTCGCTATAGGAGGCGAGCGAGCTAGCCGAGCGTTGACGGGCCTGTCAACTAGGCGGCGAGGTGGCCGGCGACGAATTCGCGGTAGACCCGGGCGGCCTCCATCGGGTCCACGTCTCGCAAGTCGGCTATGGCGTGCATGTGGCCTAGGGCCCCCGATAGCCGCACCTTGTCGGTAAACGCCCCGAGGATCCGGCCGGCGAGCTCGGCGGCCTTGGCCTGGTCGGCTATGATGATTTCGTAGCCGTCTTTCTTCACCTTGACGCCCCCGTAGAGCAAGGCGGCCTGGTCGCTTAGGTTGTCCGTGTCGCGGGGCACGAAGCGCTCCACGCCCTCGCCGTGGCACTCGGGACAGTCGGGCCGCGGTGGGTGGGTGGCGTTGAAGCCGAACCCGCCCGCTATATCCGGGTAGCGCACCGTCGACTGCATAAACGGCTTGGCTTCCTTCGCCAGCAATTCGGCTTCCTCGCACTTTTCGAGATATTCGCGCTCCCGCCACTGATAGCCGAAGCCGTCGCCGTAGCAATACCGGCAACAGCCGACCTTGAGCCCGATCAATTCGCGCGGGTCCGCCGTCGCCACGTCCACGAAGCGCTGCAGAAGCCATCCCACGTCTACGCCCGCTTCCTGCGTCGCCGCCTCCTGCCGGGCCTTAATCGCCGCCTGGATTTCCGGCTTTTTAAGCAACCGCCGCCCTTCGGTGGAGCGCGTATCGTAGCTCGAGCCGGCGCAATCGTACGCATGACCATAGGCTTGGGTGGCGTTCCGGTAGCGGGCGTAATGCTCCACAAATGCCGCCTCTTTAGCGGTTAGCCCGTCATTCCACGAGGGGGTCGCCGCCGCTGCGGAAATTCCCGGGGCGGCTCCGGGGGGCGGTAGAGGGGCGGTTTCCGTTGCCATACGGGGCTGACAGATACGTCACACTCGGCCCGACGACAAGAGAGGCGATAATTTCCCCCGTAGCTTTCCTATGGGGGCTCTATGGGGGAACCCTATGGGGGATGGTTTTAATCGTTTGTTTTCAATTAGTTAAGAGAATAATCCCCCGATCCCCCATAGAAACAACTACTGTTCGTACGCCCGCGCTCGCTTGCGCGCTTACGCGCTAACTTGGCGCTTTCTACGGGGGGCACGGGGGGCACGGGGGATTTTTCCGCTAACCCATTGTCGCACCTAGGGAATTAACGCCCCCATAGGAGCGCCCCCGAACCGCCCCCGAAGCGAGACTAGCGCCGCTTTAATTTAGCAAGGTTCGCAATTAGCCACTCAAGACCGCTAATTTCGAAATTGCTTAATTTACCGTCCTCGGACCATGTGCGGATAGACTGCACCGCCTCGAGCGCTTCGGCCTGTTGCCGGTCGAATTCGGCCGCTTCTCGTTTGCGCTCGGCGTCTTGCCGAGCATAGCGAGCTTTATCGTCTCGGCGCGCCTGGTCCGCCGCCTGCAGGATGGTTAGCGCCTGGGATTCGGTTGGTAGCTGTCCCGCTTGCACCGCAGCGGGGAAATTGGCCGCGATATCTAGGAGCGTATCGCCGGCTATATTCGCCTCGCCCCATTGCCCTAACAACGCGGTCCCGTAATGCGTCGGCCGGGGCAAATGCGTATAAGCACGCCACCGCCGCCAGCGCACGCGCCTATCGTCTATGTATCCTATCCAGCCCCGATGCTCGTCGCCCACAAGCACCTCGTAGAGATATTTCGCCGGATGGCGGGCTAGGGTGGGGCGGACCGTCACCACCTGGTCCCCCACCTCGAGTCGCTTTTCTCTTAGTGGGCGTTTTTTCATGGCCGACGACGCCCGCGCGCCGCGCTCGTGGGCCGGCGTTACTCCCATCCTAGTTGCTCGAGCAGATTAGCGAATTCCCGCTTTATATCGTCGGGAGTTTCGCCTCTTAATTCCACGAGCATGGCCGGTTTACCGCGCAGCCGGTCGATTTCCGAGCGCATGGCGAGCGACCACCCGTAGCCGGGCGCTTGGTCCGTTACGCGATTTTCAGTCCGGAGCGTGCCTTGCGGGGGCAGCCGGTCGGCTTCACAAGCGGGGCAATCGCACCAGGGACCATGATTAGCCACGGTCGGGGCCTTTCCCGTCGGCACGGCGTCGGTCCAGATAACGCTCGAGGCGGCCGGAAACGTCGCGCATTCGATCCTCGAGCGCAAGCGGCGGCGCGATGTAGAGCGGCTGCACGTCCACGCCGGCCATGGTCGCGGATCCCGGCGACGAAGCGATGGGCCGCTGCCGAACCTGCCAGTTTCCGACGCGCCCCTGCTGGTGGTAGACGTACCGATAGCGATAGGCGACCGGATGGAGCTCCGGCAACTCGCGTTCAGATAGTCCGACGGTCAAGGCACCGCACCGACCGCACTTGCCGTTGGATATCGGACCGTAGCAGGTGACGCCACACACTCGTAAACCGCACCGCTTCGGCTCGTCTTGCTCCGGAATCGGGGAGTGCTGCGCGATGTAGGCTGCCCACGCATTTTCGGTGCGCCAAGCCTCGGGTGCGGCCATCCATAAGTCGATATTGAGCGGATTCGGCTCAAGCCCGTAGTGCGCGCATCGTTCCCGTTCGACCGCTTCGAACGCCCACCGCGGCACGTTTGGATTTTGCTTGTCGGTTGCCATCATTTGTCCCTTCACGGTTGTCTAGCTCGAGCCGAGCAGGAGAAGGCCGCCACCGGCAAGCAACGCCGGTAATTGGTCGGCGTCGTCCAGGCTGCGCTCAAGCATATCGGCAATTTTCACCAGACCGCGCAGCACGTCCGCGAACATTTTAGCGCCTTCCTCGGTGTAGGGGATCGAGCGCATTTTGCTTGCCGAGCCGAAAGACTGCTGCGGGAACGGTTGCCCGGTCCACTCGTGTAGAGCGCGGGCCCACTCCCCTAACTCGGCGTCCGGAGCGCGGTCGTAAGATATCGCCGCGTCCCCGCTTTTGGGTGTAACGGTCGTTACCAGGACGACTCGAGCGCCCACGCCAACCCGAAAGCCGGCATCGCGGCCATAGCAGTTAGTCGTTGGGTCGCCGTGCCACTGGCCGCCGTCTTTGCCGTAATCGGGCACGCCTCGAGCATTCGGCAAAAGCTCGCCGCCGGCCGTGCGGTAATAGCTGGCGCCGAGCTCGAGCGTATAGAATATCCGCAATTCGCGCTTTACGTCCGCCTCGACCAGCGCGCTACCGTACTCTCGCAGGATCGTTTCGACGTTTCGCAACGTAGCGCCGGCTACGACAAATTTAACTCCTGCTCGCCCGCGACTGGCGAGCGATTCAGCTTTGCACCCGAGGTCGGGCCGTTGCTCGCAAATGCGCTTGATTGTGGCGAATATCGCTTCCTCAATTTCAGCCCGGAAAATTCCACCGCTATCGACCGAGCAGGGATAAGTGGCCTGGTGCATAATATGGGAGTCGTGCTTATTGCGCGCCTCCACCCGAATATCGGCTAGCTTTGCCATTATCGCACCGTCGGGAGTTTAGCGGCTTCAACTTGCGTGGCGCGGCGCACCACCTCGCCGGAACCGATAGCAACCGGCTGCGTCCATTTGTTCGATTTCGCCCGCCACTTGCGGACTTTGACGAGCGAACCCAAAGCCGGCCCACGGTGGACGACGGCGAATTGCGTTCCACGGCTACCGAACGTCACCACGATAACGTCGCCCGGGCGTAACGCGCTATAAATCTGCCCTGCCATTTTACCGTCCCTCCGCCATTACGTTTGCGATATGTCCCGCATAGGTGCCGCACGCCATAAAATAGGCGGTCATCGGGCCCTTTCGCTTGCTGTAGGCTTTGCGCTCCTGGTCGCGACATTGCGCCTTCAATTCGCGCAATAGCCGTTTCAGGATCCGCCGTTGATCGAGCGGCAGGGCTAGAAGCTCCTGCGCCGCGGGCAACGCCAAAATAGGGTTGCGCACCTCCCGGCTGGCGCTGCGGTCGGCGCCCATTGTAGCGGCCTCGAGCGTCACGAGCGCGTTTTCCGTAGAGCCGCGTCGAAAGTAGCGGCATCAAACGGAGCGCTAGGATCAAGGCCAAGTTCCGCGCATTCGCGTTCGGCCCGGTCCTGCTCGTGCGGCATAAGAGGGCGACGCAAGACTGCCCGCCAGTCGGACGGGCGCCGCTGAAGGCGACGGTTCCGAGCTATTTGGTCCTTGGGGGAAAGCATTTTTCGCTCCGATTCGCTTCCGATAGAGGCACCCTAGCGAAATTGACGAAGCCGTCAACTTTTAATTGCTAGCCCTGGTCGAGTACCGTTTCTCGGATGATACACCCGGTCGGTATTGTCATCGCGCTGCAGACTTGAGGCCGGCCGCGACCCTGTAGGCCGCCGACGTTCTGCACCACCGTAACGGATCGTTTGCGGCGCCGGAGAAGCCATCCAACGGTCGCTATCAGCACCGGGGGAGGATTGCGGGGAACGTCCGTGGTGGGCGTCCACGAGCCTATCGACGTGCAGCTATCCTCCCACTCGATTAGGAGGAGCGGGTAGCGCTTCCGGCCCAGCTTTTTCGGCTTCGCCACGGTCTATTCGCGGCCTTCGTCTACGTCCGCCTCGATTTGGTCTACCCGGGCCGACCAGGCGGCATGCTCGGCGTCGTCGCGCGTACAGCGCAGCACCAGCAGCAAAAGGGCGAAGGCAAGCAGAAGGGCGAGGCCGCGCATGGGGCCTAATTACCCGGCGTCGGGGCGGGCGTCAAATTCGTGTCGCGCCACCCGCCGTCCACCCGCACCTTGTCGCTAAACACCTCATCCCACGTTTTCACCGGGGCAGCCGGTTTCCATAGCTGCAGGTCGGTATCGTTGCGCACCGCGAATTTGCCGCGGGCGAGGGGGTGGAGCGGTTGCCCGCTCGGGGTGGTGCCGAGACAGTAGAGCGGCACGGTATGGCCTAGGCTGAACGCCTCGAGCGCCTGCGCCACGGCCACCCGGTCGCGGTCGCCTGGTGCGGCACCGAACGCGACCACGTGAATATCGGCCTGCCCGCCGATCATCGTTAGCGCCTCGAGATTGGCGCGGCGCATTTCCTCGCTTAGCTCGCCGCGGGCGAGGGCGGCCCATAGGTCGGTCGGGTAGGGCGTGCGCAGCGGCCATACGTTGCCGACCAGGCTACGAGGGCAACCGTTCCTGCCGCTATGGTGGACGACGCGGCCGGCGGTCGGATCGTCTATCAGGTGCGACGCGCGCGACGGGTTGCACATAAGCCACGCCGCGGTGCGCGGGGGCCCGCTGACGAGATATTGCCGGGTATGCTCCGCCTCCCATTTGACGCGCTCGAGGATCAACCGCGCCCGCGGCTCGCCGTCGGATCCGGGGAAGGCTAAGACTGCGCCGCGGTGCACGTGCATTCCTCCATCCATTGCCGGAGCGCTGCCATGCGTTCGGGCGAAGGCCGGCACTTACCGCTTGGCGGCGGCAGGCACTCGAATCGGCGTCGGCACGCCTCGTCATGATTGCTTAGTCGCTGCACGAGCGGCAAACGTCGTTGACGTTTTCCTTAATGGCCGACGCCATGTTGCCGGCGCATACCTGCTCCCATAGCTGCCGGTAGGTCGGGTGACGGAAATTGAACGTGCCCGGTCGGTCGCTTTTCCGCTCCTCGTAAGCAATCCACCAGGCGAGACGAGGCGGTGGCGCTGCGCCCGGCCGCGGAATGATCCCGCACGATATCGCCTCGAGCAGCATTCGTTCTTTCTTTTTCCAGGTCGAAACCTCAAGGCAATAGTCGCAATTTCCATAATTGCTATCTAGCCCTAAGTCAAAGGGCGCGAAAAGCCAAAAACCCTGCACGTCGTCTTGGGTAGCCCTCGCCTCGTACATGGGGAATAATCCCTTTCCGCCCGCGGGCCAGCCTTTCTTATTCGATTCGATCATTCGTAGGACGCGGGGAGTATCTTGTTTGTCTGCACGATATCCGAGCACCGCGTAATACTGCATTTTCCACCCTAGATGAATTCTAAGGTATTTATGCAATGCTTTAACTTTTAGGTTAGCCGTGCAGTGTTTTGCTTTTGGATTCGGCAAAGGTCTAAGCCCGCGCGTGCCGTCTTTTCGCTTCTCTATAACTTCGTTTAGTAACGCGTCGAAAGGCTCGCCGTTTCGCGCCGCCGTTTCAAACGTAACTATCTTTACTTTGCCGAGTGCCGTCGGGTCATATTCCAGCCATATAATACCAAGCCCTAGATGCAGGTCTAGGGCGTTGACGAAAATTAGCGTTTCCTCGAGCTCCCGACCGGTGTTTTCGAATACGAATAGCCACCCGCGTTCCCGCCAATCCGGGTTTGCTTTAATCAGGTGCCATGCCTGGTAGGCGGAGCTTCGGCCGCCGCTTATGCCTATGACGATGGGCCGACCGTCGCCCGGATCCCAAGCGTTGACGTGGTAAGCGGCGAGGTTGACAAAAACCGGCTCTAGGAGGCGCACTCGACTGCCCCCTGGTAAGCGGCTTCTGCCCAATACAGCGAACCGCAGCATGGCGCGCCGTGGCGACTTTGCCGAGCGAACGCGCCGGGGAAATCATGCCACCGGCCACCGCATTTCGCGCAAGTGCAAGTGCGCAACTTTAGGCCGGTCGGGAGGTTGATTGTCGTCATGCTGGCACGTACTGATTCGGGCCAACGCGCTCCGCTACCTGCGCTAATTTTTGCCGCACCTTCGCCCGCCAGTTTGGGTTGCCGCTCGCTTTCGGATGACGAGCGAAAAACCGGTAGGCGTCGCCGACCGAAACGGGCCCGGGCTGACGGCGCACCCACTCCCGCATAATCTGCGCCCACGACAGGTCTAGGCCCGCCACGACAGCGAACCGGGCAAAGCGGAGGGGCACGAACGCGCCGGGGAGGTCGGCCGCGGCGAGGCGGTCTAGGTCGTCTTGACCGTAGGCGCATAGGACGTTCGGCGCCCCTCCGTTTTCGGTCGCCCGGGCTCCGTCGGCATGGTGGAAATGCAGCCGCCCGGCGAGGAACAAAAGCCCCGTCGCCGCGCCCCATACGTAGCGCTGGAAAGCGTCGGTTTCGGTGCGGGCGAATATCAACGCGGTGCCGCGGTTGTGGGCGGCCAGACGCGCTAACCATCGGCGAATCTCGGCGACCGTGTACGGCGGGTTCAGCCATACGCGGCCCCACCACGGAAAGCCAAGGCCGCACTCGTCGCGCTCGGCGTTCATATAGGCTGCCGTCGGCCAAGGTCGTGGGGCTGGCGCCGCGCACGGGTCGAGGTCGAACGACGCCCACCCGCCGAGCGCGTCGATAATCGGCCGTGGCGTCAGCCACGTCGTGGTCGCGGGCCGTGCCGAGTGGTGCTTTCCGATACCCACGGTTCAGGCGGCGGCCTGCATCCGGGCTGTCTCGTCGCGGTCGTACCGGTCGCGGCTGGAAATCTCCGCCACCAGGCGATTGAAGATTACCCATAATTTGCGGTCCGCCGCGTCGGCAGCTAGCGCCTCGAGCTCGGCGCGACTCTTACGATAAATTCCGTTCGCCATTTCCCATCCCCTTTGTTCCTGGTGCGGGCGAGGGGACTTGAACCCCTACGGCCTTGCGGCCACCGGAACCTAAATCCGGCGCGTCTACCATTCCACCACGCCCGCGATGATTCGAAAGCTGCGCCAAAGTGACGGGCCCGTCAAGCGCCTATTTCTGCCCAAAGGCCTGCTCGGCGTCCGTCTGGCCCCCGGGCCCCTGGTCCGCCTGATACCGCTTGGCGATTTCGGCCGCCCCGGTGATATTTGTGAGGATATGCCCCACCTTGACGTAGAGCCGCGGCTTGGCGTTGTCGGGCTGTACGATGACGTTCGTTCGACCGTCGGGCAGGTGGGGGTGGTAATCGTACCCGAGTCCCACGAGCAAGTCGCGGCGCTTAGATCGCGGCACTGCGGCGCGGATCCGGTCTAGGAGGTCGTCAACCGCCTTGCTCGATACCCACCCGTTGGCGAACCCGGGCCGGCCGCTTTCGATAGCTTCCACTATCTCCTGCTCGGCACGCCCGCGCGATGCGACCAGGGCGGCGGCGGTGCTCGAGGTTTCCGGAGCTCGTACGCATAGACCGGCCGGGTCGAATTCGGCTTCTACCTCGTAGGCGGCGAGGAAATTATTTAGGACGGCGTAGCCGTAGTTGGGGCCAAGGTGGGCGTACGCTTTTCGGCCCTTTAGCCAATCGTACATATCGGGGAAATAGGCCCCTCCCATCCCGTCCCGCTCCACGTCGGCGGCGGTTTGCTGCGCCGTGTAGAACACCGCATATCGCCGACCGTCGATATTGATAGGCACGCCGTCGCGATGATTGGTAAGCAACAGCCCGTTGACGCGGTTGTCGCCCGTCACCTGGTCTACGCCCTTGCGCTCCACCGGCAGCCGGTCGTTCGTTACGTAGGCTTTGAACGCCTCGAGAAAGTCGCGGCGCTCGGCGACGTAAATCTCTTCAATGCCTAGGAACAGATTACCCTGCACCCACCCGTTAAAGCCGGTGCCCTGCTTGGCCATTTTGTGCACGTCTACGAGGTGGGTATAGCGGTTCCCCATCGCGTGCGACATAAGCCGCAGGAGCAACGATTTACCGTTGCCCTCCGCCCCTTGTAGCACCGGCCACCACTGGAATTTATATCCCGGGTTCTGTTTCATGGCCGCGAGATAGCTTAGGAGGATTCGGCGGTCGCGTTCCACTGGCAATAGTTTGGCTAGAAAATCGAGGAAGCGGCTTGGATCGCCGGCCACTCGTAGAGTTTCGATAGGCACGTAGGTATTTAGAAGAATTCGCCCTTCCTCGTGAATTAGCGCGCCACTCGCTACCTCTGGTCGAAAGCACAGATTATGGCACCGCGGCGCCCGGTAGACCCTATTGCGGGTGAAGGCTTCCCATGCGCTGGTGACGAGCTTTTGCCCCTGCGCGTCCATAATGAACTGGTAGCCCCCATAGGTCGCGTCGAAACGGCTTTGATTCAGTAGGTCGCCATCCGGAGTGTAGACCTTATCGTCGGCGCGAACGTAGACGCAGCCCTTGAAATGCAGCATTTGCATATCGGCGCCCATGAATTCGCCAAATTCCGTTCGTAGCTCTATTCCCGCAGTGGCCGCGATTTCAGGCGACGGCGGCGCCGGCAGCGGCTTCGATATGCCCTTGGCTACCTCCGTCGATACTCCGCACGCGCGCAGGATCGTTCGCGGCAGGTAATATTCCCCGCGCGCCTCCCACTTGTCGCGCACGAGGGCCGACCGGTACATAAGGGCGCGGATCCGCTCGCAGTCTTTACCGGTCCAGAAAGCGAGGTGGGTAGCTAGGGCGGCGTCGGCCACTGACGCGTCGTATGGGCTATTATCGCCCGGCCATTTTTTCGCCAGCGCGTCGGCGTTCGCTTCCCATAGATCGCGGAAGCTGACGCCCTCGCCGCCGAAGGCCGTTGCCGCAGACCGGTCGGCCGACGCCAACGCCCGGCGAATCAAATCGTCGTCATCGGTCGGTCCATCCCATTCGGCGACGGGCTCGCTCGTCCACTCGTCGGGACCGCTGGCCGGCGCCGACCCGGGCGGAAAGAACTGCGGCACCAGGGCGGCTAGCGTCGCGGTATGCTCCGTCGCGGCGTCACCCGACGCCTGCAGCCCGGTAAGGGCAACGAACCGCTTGGACGTGTACAGCGCCACGCTTCCGTCGGCCGGATCGGCGCTGAACGGGACGTTTCCGCTCGTATGGGCCGGCGCCGTGCCTCGAGCGATGATATGGAAGCCGCGGCCGGATAGCGAGGTTTCCACCGCGGCGCCGGGGAAAAGGGCCGCGAGCGCGACGGCGCCCGGCGACCAGGTGTTATCGGGACGCAGCGCGCCGTCGGTATCGATGAAAAAGAACGGGTCCGAGTCGGTGAAAACGAAGCCCACCCCGTCGCCACGGCCCGCCGCCACCGCGGCAGCCGCCGTCGGAAAGTCGGTCCATATCTCCGGATTGTGGACGCCACCGCTGCCCTTGGCGGGAAGGCGACCGGTCCGGTGGTCGCAAGGCAGCTTGTCCATCTTACCGGGCTTGGCGCTCGGCACCAGGCGATAAACGACAAACTGCCGAAAGGCGCCTAGCGCGGCTAAGGCGGGCGGCAACTCAAGCATCGTCTATAAGCCGAGCTATCGCTTGCCAATAATAGTCCGGGTCTTTCTCAATACAAATCCATGGACGCCCGGCGGCTTCGGCGGCAATCGCCGTCGTTCCGCTTCCGGCCGTATTGTCAAGCACGAGTTGGCCCGGTTGGCTATACGTCCTAATCAGATATTCGAATAACGCGACGGGCTTCTGCGTCGGGTGGAAGCCGTCACCGTCTAGGGCAAACTCGACAATGGAGCGCGGGTAATTAGTCCACTCCTGGAAATTAGAGGTGCCGCTGGTGCCGAAATTGGCCCCGTTGCTTCCGCGGCGCACCACTTTATTGTGCGGGACCAGCCCCTGCGGGTAATAGGGCGGCGCCGAACGACAAAACACCAGCACCACCTCGTGCTTTTTCATGGGCTGGCGCTTGGCGTTCAGGTGCCCCGTGGCCGTCGTCTTTTGCCACACCCATTCATAGCGTAGGGCCGCGATTTGCGAGGCACCCAACACGCTCGTAAAGGGTTGGCTGGCGGTAAGCACGACGGCGGCGCCCGGCCGGCAGACCCGCCAATATTCGCGCCACAAGGCGTCGAGAGGCAACACCGAATCCCACGGGTTCTGCGTGGTGCCGTACGGGAGGTCGCAAAGCACGAGGTCTACCGACCCATCGGCAAGGGTCCGCATGTGGTCGAAACAGTCGCCTAGGAAAAAATGGCCGTTTCGTATTTGCACCCTCGCACTCCACCTTGCGCCGGGCCGTTATCCCGGCCGCGCTGAATATTTCAGGGTCGCGAAAAGGGGCTAGGCCGCCAGCGCGGCGGTCGCTTGATCCTTGAGCCACTGCGGGGCGTCGCACGCCGCGGGGTGCCGGGCGGCGAGCCCCTGCGCCACGATACCGGCGTGGTGCTTCTCCACCGCGTGGGCCATAACCGCGTCGCGCAAGCCGTCCATGGTGCCGAAAGCGTTATTCACGCTTCCGTCGGCCACGCCCGCGCGCGCTGCCACCTCCGCCCGGGTGATATTGGTATAGCCGCGCTCGGCGGATAGAGCCGCCGCCGCCTCGAGAATGCGGCGGTTGCGGTCGGCGACCTTGCCGCTTTGCCGCTCGGCGCCTGCGTAGGGTGCTAGTCGTTCGCTCATTTCCTGCCCTCGTATCGTGGTGTATTGCTAAGCGAAGCTGACAGGAGCGTCAACCCCGACCGAAAAACAGCGGAGCCGGCGGCGGATCCGGGCCGAACAGATACCAGGAGCAATCATCCTGCGCGTCGTATTCCGTCCCCTCCACCCACTGCAACCGGCCGACGACGACGATTTTGTGGCACCGCTTGAGTAGCGGCCGGGCCTGTTTCGTCGCGGCCCACGCGTGGTCGAACAGGCCCCAGGTCGGGCCCTGGTCGGCGAGGTTGTTAAGGATGGCGTGCATAAGCCGCCGAGTCCACGGGGGGTTGGTAATCGATATATCGCACGGCGGCAGCCTTGCCGTAGTGGCGTCGCCGCACTCGATATCGAAGCGGCGCGGCTCCACGTCGAACGCCGCGACGCATTGCAGGCCGACCGACTCGAGCAAATCGATTAGGGCGCCGCGGCCGGCGCAGGGCTCCACGAAGCGCCGGCCGACCAGATGCGGCAACAGCGGGGGGAGCACGCGCTTATCCCACGTGTCGTAGGCGTCGTTTTTCCGCCGGGGAAAGTCGCTCCGCTTACCCATCCAACGGCCACTCTACATAGGGTGGGTAAAAGCCGGCGCGGTCTAGCGCGGCGTTCATAACGGGCCCCGGTAGGTCGCTTGCGGCGCAGGTGCCTTGCCGTAGGTCGTAGCGGCGGTCGTCGCCCACTTCGCACCAGCGGAACCCGACGCCACGAATAAATTTGGCGTAGCGCGTGCGCACCTGGTTGGGGCGATATCCGCGCGCCGTCGCAGTGGCGACAATCATAATTCGTGCGGCCCGGTGGTAAAGCGGGCGTGGCCGCCGTCGGCGAGCACCAGGGCGAGGAATCGTTGCTGCGCCTGTTCCCGGTCGTCCCCGGTGTAGGCCCACCCCTGCCGCTTCGTTTCGAGCGCGACGAATTGCGCAATGCAGCTACCGACGTGCTGCGGCTGGATTTCGAATCGCCGCCAGCCGATTAGATCGCTGCTTTTCAGCTTTTTATTTAGCGCCGGGCTATCGTTCGCCAGCCCGTACCGAACCGGCGTCCCCGCTTCGTTTTTCAGCACCCCCACGTTGTTGCGGAATAGGCGCATGCCGAGGGCCGGCGCCGCTAGGCGAACCTGCGAGGCGACGAGGCTTTCGGATCCGGCCCCCGTGTCGTTCGGCTGCGTCGGGGCGCCGAGCAAGTCGGCGAGCTCGGCTAGCGCCTCAAGTGAAACGTGGTGCCGAAGCGCCCATGTTTTCATTTCGACGGCGACCCTCATTTGCGTACCTTCCCGCCCATGGCGATAATTTGAGCCTGGTCGAAACGTACCTGCGCGTTTGCGGACTCGATAGCCCAAAGCAACCGCTCGCGGGTGGCGCGCGCACGTTTCGCCTTACCCTTATTCGACGCAATCCGACGCCGTAACCTAGCTATTTCATCTGCGCTGTTGCTCGTCATATTTCCACCTCGCTAAATTGTCGCCGCCACCCGCTCGAGCAGGGCTTGCGCCTCCGCCCGTTTGAGCGCCTGCGCCGTCATTACGTCCACCCCGAAGCGCAAATAGAAGAGCCGTTGCATTTGCGCATCGTCCAGCCCGGCCGCCCGCTGTACGCCGCCCCATATCGCCATAGCTTCGCGCAGGGCCGCTAGCGACTCGAGTCGCTCGGCATGGTGCTTGACGTGTGACATTACGTAGGTGCTCGGCAGGCCGGTCTGTCCTAGCGACCACCGGTAGTCCTCCACACTTTGTGTCGCTTCCGCTACGAAACCCCGCATGGCGGCCAGCACGTCGGGGGCCATTTCCGCTAGATCGCCGTCCACCATGGCCGGCCCGCTACGGCCCTCCGGCTCGGGATAGTGGCCGCAATGGGGGCACTCCCGGTAAATGCGCTCGTAGGGCTGGTAGCATTCGACACAGACGCGCAGCGGTATCGCGTCGCTGTCCTTTTTCGCCCGGCTGCCGCGGCGGTCCAACGTCCAGACCCGGGGCCGGTCGGGTAGGCCGATATGCGGCTTTAGGAGGTTCCCCACGTGGTCGATTATCAGCGCGTGGCTTTTCCCCGGCATGGGCCGTAGGGTGCGGCCGAATTGCTGCCAGACGACGGCGAGCGATTCCGACGGGCGCGCAAAGCTGGCCGCTTCAATCGCGGGCAAATCGAAGCCCTCGCTAATGATATCGACCGCGACAATTTCGAGAATTTCCCCGCGCTCGAATTGCCGGAGCGCTTGCCGGCGCACCTGGTCGTGGGTTTTGCCGGTTAAACAGGCGGCCGGAACGCCCGCGGCGTTGAAAGCGGCGGCCATGGCGGCGGCGGTTTCGGTATCCGGGGCGAAGGTGATATGCCGTTTCCCCGGGCACCACCGGAGATATTCGCGCACCACGTCGCCGACGATATGCGACTTTTTCGCCGCCCGCTTTAGCTGTTCGCCGGTCCAATCGCCGCCGCTGCCTAGGCGCTCTTCAAGCATTTGCAAATCGCTGGCGACGCAAATTACCCGATAGTCCGTTAAAAATCCCTGATCGATTAGCCACCGCATGGGCGGGCCCTGCACCATGGCGTCGGCCACCCCGTCGGCGTGCCTGCCTAGCCCTTTGCCGTCCGCTCGGCTTGGCGTCGCGGTCGGTAGCAGCCCGCGGGCGTTCGGAAATAGCTGCATCGCGGCGTGCCACTTATTCCCGACGACAACGTGGTGGCCCTCGTCGGGAATGGTAAGCGAGACTTGCGCTTGCCATGCCGGGTTAAGCTCGGCGCGCACGAGGGTATCGACGCCCGCGACGGCGCACGCGGCCGACGGCGTGTAGAAACAAGCGCCAAATTCGGCGACGTGCGCCGCGGCAATTGCCCGACGCGTCGTTTCGGCAGCTATCAGATTGTGGCGGATCCCGTACCGAGCGAGCGTTAGCGATATTTGCCCTACAAGCTCCTGCCTATGGGCCATAACGCAGCTAGCTTTGGTTTCCTGTTCTATAATTTGCCCGATGCAGACCGTTTTTCCAAACCCGGTTGACGCCACCCCGACGACATTTTGCGCGCCTTGATTCCACGCCTGGTGTATGTTGCCGATAAATTGCCATTGGTCGGCGCGGGGGGTTACACGCATGGCGGCCACTTTTTTTGCAAGAGCGTCTTTTTATTATCGGCCGACCGCCCCGTGCGTCTATACCCTGCACGGCGAAAACAATAACCGGGAATTTCGGTCCGTACCTTGCTATCCCATACGTACGTTATCAGCCCGTCGGGTCCGCAAGGCGCGCTATCGACGCCATAAAGCCATAGTTCGGCGTCTAGGATTAAGCGGCTGGAAAGCACCGGGCCGGTGTTGCGGAAAATAGTGCACGTCCAGCCGTCCAACCCGTTCATGGCCTTAATTCCGCTTCCCGGGTGCGGTCGCCACCATCCGAACAGGGCGAGCTTATCCGGCGTGACAAGCACGATGGTTTCTCCCGGCGGCATAAATTGAGGGCTCCCCACGGTTCGCCTAGAATAGTGGCCGTCCGCAAGCCGGGCGCCGTCCGGATCGAATTTCGTAGTGCGCGCCCAAAAATCTACCAACGCTCCGCTCGCTTAAAATTATCGGTTGACGGCTTCGTCAATGCCCGCCTATGGCTAGACCGTCAACCCCGACGGAGAAATAACGATGCAGCTTTCTTTCGATCCGCGCGACCGGAACGCGGCCACCGCGGCGCTGGCCGCCATTCTCGCTTTGCACGGCCCGACCCTGCTCGGAACCGTTACCGACAATATGGTGCGGCAGCTCGACGGCGAGCCCGACGCGGAAGCCCCGGCCGACCCGGCTGCGGCCTTTGCCGGCGGCGCGGCGCCTGACCAGGTTTTCGGCCAGCCCCCCGCCCTTCCGCCGGGGGCTGCGCCCGCGGCGAGCCCTACGCCGCCGACGCCCCCCGCCCCTGCTTCGGGTGCGGCACCGCCTGCCGGTGGGGGTGGTGCTTCCCCTGCGCCTTCCGCCCCGACCGGCACGGTGGAACTCGATAAGCACGGCCTGCCCCATGACGGGCGCATTCACTCGAGCCCGCCGAAAAAGAACGCCGACAACACGTGGCGGCAGAAACGGGGCGTGGACCCGGCGCTTGTCGCGTCCGTCACCGCCGAGCTTCAACGGGCCATGGCGGCTCCGGCCGCCTCGCCTCCCGCGGCTCCGGCCGCCTCGCCTCCCGCGGCTCCGGCCGCCTCGCCTCCCGCGGCTCCGGCCGTCGTTCCGGTCGCCGCGGGTGGAGCGCCCGCCGACAACATGGCCGACGCGCTCGAGCAGTCGCGCGCCCACCTCGGCACGGGAGGCGAGGCGCCGGGCGCCACCGTCCCCCCGGCGCCCCCGGTTGGGAACGATACCGGCGCTGCGGCCCCCACGGCGTCTACGGAAGGTGCCGCCGCTGCGTCTGACGCCCCGGCGGCGCCCGCGACTCCGCCTGCGGCCCCGGCCGCCGCTCCGGTCGGCCTTACGTTCGCCGACCTTATGCGGAAAATTACCGGGCTTCAGGCCACCGGGGGGCTTACCGTGGAAGGAACGCAGCAAATCGCGCAGTCGCTCGGAATTACCGGCGTGCGCGACCTGATGCACCGCTCCGACCTGATCCCGTCGTTCGACGCGCTCCTGCCCGTCGTCCCGGCGGCGTAAGGCGCACCGTGGGTAACACGAATCCGGGCGGCAGTCGCCAAGTGGGTGGCCGGATATTCGGTGCTCGAGCTATCGAGCGCGCGATACGGTGCCAGAAGCCCGACTATTCGAAGGACGCCGGCAATTCGCTTGCCGGCGTCCCCCACGAAAACAACCGCGAGAAGGCGCGCGCGGCGCGACGGCTCGCCCGGCAGGAAAAGAAACGCGATGGCGATTAACGACCACGCCCCGCTCGCTCCCTCAAGCGCGCATATTTGGGCCCCCGATCAAGGGTGCCGCGGATCCGTCGCGCTACAGGCCGCCTACCCGGCGCCGGAGGATAGCGAGGAAGCCCGGGAAGGCACGGCGGCCCATTATTATGTCGCCGAACTTTTGAACGGGCGCGACGTGCCGGTGGGCGCCACGGCGCCGAACGGCCACCCGATAACCGCGGAAATGGTCGATTGTGCTCAAGAGATTTTGATAGATATTCGCGACACGTTGCGGGCAGCGTCCCCGGGTCTAGCCCTGCGCGTAGAAGAAAAGGTTTTCGCGCCGAGCGTGCACGAGGCGAATTACGGCACGCCCGACACGTACCTTATGGACCGGCCGAAAAAGCATCTACATATCTGGGATTATAAATACGGCCACCGGTTCGTGGACGCCGTGGGGAATTGGCAACTACTCGATTACGCCATAGCGATTTTCGATAGCGAAGGTTACAGCCCGGACGTTGCCTATGACCACCCGCTATCTTGGCGCGGATGGACCGTGACATTCACCATTGCGCAACCGCGCAATTACCATGCTTTAGGACCGCTGCGTTACTGGCAGCTTTCCGGGGAGCGCTTGGCGTCGGATTATTTATCTCGCCTCCGTAAATCCGCCTTCGAAGGCATGGCCCCGGGTGCTCCGTACACGACCGGCCCACACTGCCGGGACTGCTCCGGCCGGCACGTTTGCCCGGCGCTGCAGCGGGCCGGCGCCATAGCCATGGACGTATCGCTACAGGCGCAGCCGGTCGAATTGCCTACCCACGCGGTCGGGCTCGAGCTCCGCCAGATAGACGACGCCATAAAACGGCTCGAGGCGAGGAAAACCGGACTTGAGGAACACGCCCTAGGCTTGATCCGCAGCGGCACTCCGGTTCCCTTTTTCAGCGCGCAGCACGCGAGCGGGCGGGAGAAATTCACGGCCCCGGTGGCGGAGGTGTTCGCGCTCGGCGATATGTTCGGCGTCGATTTGCGCAAGCCGCAGGAAGCCGTCACCCCCAACCAGGCGCGCGCGGCGCTCAAGACGGCCGGCGTTGACGGGTCCGTCATTACCGCTTATGCCGATAGACCAATGGGTGCCTTGCGCCTGGTGCGCGTTGACGACGACGCGGCCAAGCTGGCGTTTGGCCCCGAGTGAATTTGAACCGAGGAAGGGAAAAACGAGCATGGCGAAAGTACGGTTTACGAGCCCCGTTATGAGGCTCCTGCAGGGAAGCGTGGACGAGCCGCAGACGAAGGACCAGCAGGGCCGCCCCCGGGTGGTCAAGACGGGCCCGAACGCCGGCCAGCCGAATCCGCAATTCTACATCGGCGGCGCCGTCGCGAAGAACGATCCCGCGTGGCCGGCTTTCTGGTCCGAAATCGTTACCAAGGCGGCGGCCGATTTCCCGGCGTTGTTCCCCAACGGGCCGCAGCCCGGCGCCCCCAACGGCGGCTGCATCCGACAGGATTTCGCCTTCAAGGTGATCGACGGCGACAGCACGAATTATTCGCAGGCCGTGCCCCCCAAGCGGTGGTGCGACTACGAGAATTTTCCCGGCCACTATATCGTGCGGTTTGCGTCGGCCTATCCGCCTCGGTGCTTCTACGCCGGCAAATATGCGGCGAACGAGCAAATTCAGGAAAAGAACGTCGTTCGCCGCGGCTATTACATTCGCGTTTCGGGAAGCATGGAAGGCAACAGCGACCAGGCCAAGCCGGGGCTCTACCTGAACCTCGATATGGTGGAGCTCGCCGGCTATGGTCCGGAAATCCAGAGCGGACCCGACGCCGGGCAGGCGTTCGGCGCCGCCCCGGCCGCGCTCCCCGCCGGAGCTTCCGCCGCGCCGATTACTCCGCCGGCCAACGGTGCGCCGGCCGCGCCGGGCGCTCCGCCCGCGGCCCCTCCCGCGGCCCCTCCCGCTCCGGCCCCGGTGGTGCCGCCCGCCGCCGCCGCCGCGCCGCCACATGACCCGCTCGCCGCGGCGACGACCGACGGGTGGGTGCCCCATCCCAATTCGCCCGGCTATTATTACCGCGGGCAGGAAGTGCTGACGCAGGCCGATATGGCGGCACGCTACCCGGCGCCCGCGCCCGTCGTTCCGGCCACGCCACCGAGCGTCCCGGCCGCGCCGGGTGCCCCGCCCGCCGCGCCCTATACCGGCTACATGGCGCCCGGCACGGGCCCTACGCCGGGGGCACCTGCGCCGACTGCCGCTGCCCCCTCCCCCCCGGCTACTCCACCTTCTGTCCCGCCTGCGACTCCATCCCCTTCTAGGGTGATGCTGCCCCCGGCGAACGGCTCCACCTACGAGGCCATGATTGCCGCGGGGTGGACCGACGAGACGTTGCGCGCGCACGGCATGATGCAATAACCGGCTAGCCCCGGCCCATTCATTCGGGCGGGTCGGTGCCGCCTAGAAATTGCCGTTATGCGTGCAAGCGTCAACTCGTCGGGCCGGGGCTTGCGTACGCCAGGCGAGAATAGCGGAATAACCTCCCGGGGCGGTGCGCCAATGCCGCCCCGGGTCCACCTTTAGCGAGGATCCTATGCGCACAATTTGGAAATTCCCGCTCAAATTCACAGGGGAGAACGGCTACGCGTGTACCGTCCAAATGCCTCGTGCCGCCGTGGTGCGACATTTCGCGTTCGAATTTCGCGGCCCGCTAGACCCGGGCCCTCGCAAGGGAGTGCCGACAATTTGGGCGGAGGTGGATAGCGAACAGCCCGCCGAACCCGCCCAATTTCAAATTTTCGGCACCGGGCACGAAATCCCCAACGGCGCGACCCACGTAGCCACATTCGATTCGGAACCTTTCGTCTGGCACGTATTCGATATGCGCCGAGCAGTCGACATTCCCGAAAATTTGCGTTCTGTATTGCCGGATTTTCCGGCGCAAAATGCTTATCGCCTACTAATCAAGGCCGGCTTTACGCTCGTTATCGCGCCGGGAGGCAGCAAGCGATATTGGCAGCCCCCGAAAAGCGACGAGGGCCTTACTACGGAAGAAATGGAAGCGCTCGGCGAACTACAGCAACACGGCTTCGGCTCCGCCGCCTAAATGGTCGATTTCGCCGGCCTGCTTTCGTCCGTTTCGAGCGGCGAACCTACGTTTGATTTCGAGACGTATAGCGAGGCGGGCTTAGTCTTTGACGAGACGCGCAGGCGATGGGTGCCGCCGCCCGGTGCGCCGCCTCAAAAGCGCGGGCTCAAGCTGGTCGGCTCGTCGGTCTACACCGAGCACCCGACGACGGAGGTTCTAACCCTCTCCTACGATATTGGCGCCGGGTTGCGGCGCTGGCGGCCGGGCATGCCCTTGCCGCATGACCTGTTCGACTACCTCGCCCGCGGCGGGACAATCGAAGCGCACCACGCCATGTTTGAACGGCTGGTATGGGAAAACGTCTGCGTCAAAAAGTACGGGTTCCCTCCGCTAAATCCCTATCAGTTGCGCTGCAGCATGGCCACGGCCCATGTGAATAATCTTCCCGGGGCGCTCGGCAATCTAGGCGCGGTGTTGCGACTCGAGGTGCAAAAAGACAAAGACGGAAAGCGGCTGCTCGATAAGTTCAGCGTGCCGCGCAACCCGACCAAGGCGGACGACCGGCGCCGGATCCGACCCGAGGATGAACCGGAGGACGCGGAACGACTCTACGGCTACTGCGACGGCGACGTGCGCACCGAACAGGGCGCGGCGGCTCGAATGGAGCCCATGACGGCAGCCGAACTGTATTTCTGGCAGATCGACCAGGAGATAAACCACCGCGGGCTTGGTATCGATCGCCCGGCGGTGCGCGACTGTATCGCCGTGCTCGAGGAAGCGCTGGCGTCCTACGGCGAGGAATGCAGGCGCATTACGGGCGGGCTCGAGGCGGGCCAGCTAGCGGAGATTCGGGGGTGGCTGGCGGGCGTGGGCGTCCACCTCCCCGATATGCAAAGCGATACGGTGGAGCTCTACCTTAAAAAACCGGAGTTGCCGCCCCACGCTCGCCGGGTGCTCGAAATACGGAGCCTTATAGGCTCGGCGAGCGTGAAAAAGCTCTACGCCATGGAATATTCGGCGAGCGCCGACAACCGGGTGCGAAATCTGATCGTCCACCACGGCGCGCGCACCGGCCGGCCGACCGGGGAAGGCGCGCAGCCGCTCAACATGCCGCGCACCGGGCCTAAGCTGGTGACGTGCGGCGCCTGCAAGCGCCCCCACCGACCGGACGTAACGGCCTGCCCCTGGTGCTACGTCCCGGCGCCGCCGATAGAGCGCAAAAAGCAATGGCTGCCGGAAATGGTGCCGCACGTGCTCGAGATAATGCGGAGCCGGTCGCTCGGCCTGGTCGAATGGTTTTTCGGCGACGCGCTCCTAGCCATCGCCGGATGCTTGCGCGGCCTGTTCGTGGCGTCCGACGAGCCCGACGAAATCGCACCCGAAGGCTACGAGCTAATCGCGTCCGACTACAGCGCTATCGAGGCCGTGGTAGCGGCGGAAATATCGGGCGAACAATGGCGCCGGGAAACGCTCGCCGCCGGAAAGGATATCTACCTAGCGTCGGCGTCGAAAATTACCGGCCGCGACTACCAATGGTATATCGATTACAAGGCCGCGCACGGCGAGCACCACGACGACCGCCAGCTAGTGGGGAAAATCGCCGAGCTCGCCCTAGGCTATGGCGGGTGGGAGGGCGCATGGCGCGCCTTCGATCCGAACGAAGCGACTAAGACGGAAGCGGAGATAGTTTCTATCATCCGGGCTTGGCGCGACGCGTCGCCGCAAATCGTCGCGCATTGGGGCGGCCAGCGCGTGCGCGACGGCTGGCAATGGCGGGAGGAATTGTACGGGATCGAAGGCGCCGTTATTCGGGCGATTCAGGATCCGGGGAGCTATCAGGTGCCGAATCCGCCGAGCGTCGGCGGCGTGGCCCCGTTCCCGGTCGAAATCGGCTTTTACGTCCGCGGCGATATTCTGCGCATGGTGCTGCCGAGCGGGCGCGAAATCAAATACTGGCACCCCCGACTCGAGCCCTCAAACAACCGGCCGGGCACGCTCGCAATCTCCTACATGACGTGGAATTCGAATCCCAAATACGGGCCCACCGGGTGGGTTCGTATGGCCACGTGGGGGAGCCGGATTTACGAGAACGCCGACCAGGCCATAGCCCACGATATTCTGCGCGGTGCCATTATCCGCCTGCGGGCGGCCGGTTATCCGACCGTCCTCCACGTCTACGATGAAATCGTAGGCGAGGTGCCGGTAGGCACCGGGTCTATCGAGGAATTCGAGCGGCTTATGCTGCCGACGGAGCGGTGGGCGCAGGGCTGGCCGATCCGGGCGACCGGCGGGTGGCGAGGGAAGCGTTACCGCAAGGGTTGACGGCTGGCCAAAAATTGGCCAAAGCTAGGTCGGCCGGCGAATCGCCCGGCGCTAAGCGAGGATTTTCTACCATGGACAGGCTCTATAGCTGGTCGGCCCGCCGAGCGGGCGGCCGGATCACCGTCACCCACTCCTGCGGCAAGGTGCCGAACGTCGACCGTATCGAGCTTCGCGGCGCCGACCTTGTGGCGGTTCAGGCGAGCGCCGCGGCGAGCGGATCCCCGCCGGGTCGCGAATTTCTCCTGCACGTTCCCACCGCCGTGCCGGCGCGGGAATTGAGCGAGACGGAAAAGTCGCTGCGCGTCTACGCGGCGGTTCGTCGGCTCGAGGGCGAATATCGAGAAGCGGGCGAGGACTCGAAAGCCGTTGTGCTGAACGCCGCTTTTCGGGGCGTGCATGACGAAACGGCGGCCCGCCTCTACGATTTGCTGCGCCGCTAACCCTGCGACACGGCCGACCTTCGCGGCACCAGCCACGAGGTCGGCCGACCGGGGGCGGCCGGGCAGGAAACGCCCGTCATGCCGCGCTGCACGTGCCACCGGCAAATGCGGCCCCATGCGTCCCGGCAGGCACGGCCGGCGACGAGCACGCCCCGGTTAAAGTCCTGCTCGAGCTCTTCGCCCTGGTCGCTGCCGGCCTGCTCGTCGGTGAGCGCCGACGGCTCGGCCGGGCACGACTCCGGAGCGAAATCAGCGGCAGGCGGGTGGCTGGCTTCCGCTGGCGCGGGCGGCCTGTTGGGCGCGCAGGCACTGCTGGCGAGCAATGCGGCGAGTACGAGCGTCGTCCGTAGCATGGGATACCTCCACTTGTTCCAGGGCCGTGGCTTCGGCCCCTAATCTCGAGTCGTCTACGCGGCGCTCGTCAGCGGCCTTGGCGTCCGCCTTGCGGTCGGCCTTTGCCGTTGCCGCAACCTGCTTCGCGTCATGATTGGAAATCACCCGGTGGTCGTACAGGGCCTTGGCCGCCAGAAACGTACCGACGAGGGCGAACGCGGCGAACAGACCGCCCACGATTTTTGCCGCCTTGCCGAGCGGGTTCAGGCCGACAACGCCGCCGATGGTGCCGAGCAATTCGAGCATTTTAGAACCTCCATCCGCCGGCCTGCAGCGCGGCTTGAAATTGCATCGCGTAGCTGGCGATATCGGCGGCCCGATCCTGCCCGTTGATTATGCGGCGCGCCTGCGTGAAGGCGGGCGCTGTCGCGGGCCCGGTCGCGGGCAAATAGTCGGCGAGTTTTTTTCCGGTAAACCAGCCTTCTTGCATGCCAACGGTAAGCATGGCCGCGGCCACGTCGGGCCGCAAAGCGAGGTCGGGCGTCTCGACCAGGCTTTCGCCGGGCTTCAATATGCCGAGCTCGTGCAGCCGTTTGTCGGCGCGGGCGTAGTTGTTTTTCCAGGTGGTCTGCACCAGGCCCCGGCCGCAATAGCGGGCGCCGTCGCCCGGCGCGGTGTTGCCGTTGGCGCGTGCACGCGCGGGGTTCTGTCCCGTCACGTCGTACAGGCGCGTGTAATAGGCCGTGCCGCCAATTTCCTTTACCGGCAGCATCGTATGGGCCGTCTCGAGGTAGGGCGTGGCTAGCTGGTAGGCCGCGTACGCCAGCGGGCTTTGCACCAGGGCGCACGCCTTCAATATGGCGTCGCACCCCGCAAACTCGCTTGGCGAGATTGTCGGCCCGAGCATTTTATTTCCGCGCAGGTAATCGTAGAATTCCGCATAGTCGGCGAACGCGCCGCGCGCGTCCTGATCCGCGGCCGGCGCGGCGACCGGGGAAGCAACGGCCGAAGCCGGCACCTCGTCGGCGGTCAAGGCGTCCGCCAACCGGCCCGCTTCGGCGAGGTGCGCTTTAAGCGCCGCGGCGGTTTCGATCCGGCTCATTAGCGCAAATTCGTGGGCGCCGCGTCCACCTCCGCCGGGGGCGCGGTGGGCGGAGCAACGGGAAGCGAGCTCGGCGCGGCGGCCGGGCCGGATGCTACCCCGGCTATGGCGGTGCTGCCGTCGGCCGCCGTGGCGCTCGAGCGGGAAAGAAAGCCGCCCTTGAGCACGCCGGCCGACTGCACCAGGTGGGTAATCTGCTCGGTGGTGGCCGCGGCGAGATAGAGCAGCGCCAACAGCCCGAACGTATATTGATCCCGCTGAATCGTGCCGACCAGGCCGTGCACGGCGTCCAGCACGGCCTGCCGGGGAGTGTTGGGGCTGGTGGACAGCGCGATATTCCCGAGCGCGCCAGCATACCACCATTTGAACGCGAACAGGATCCCGGCGGAGGCGAACACGAACACGCGGCGCCAAAGCCAATTGCTTTCGGGCAGTGGGGCCGTGGGATCGGCGGTCGGCGGCGGCGCGGCGGCTGCAGCGGGGCTCGATTCGGCGACCATGCGGCAAAAATCCTTTAGCGGGCGAGCATCTTATCAGGTTGTTTCGGGGCTGTCACCCGCAACGATTCGCGTCACTCGTTCGACCGTGGCGGCTGCAAGAGGCGCCCGAGCCGGGTCTAGATCATCGAGCCGGGGAAGTTGCGCCGTCGTCTCCCGACGGTGCAGCGCCGCAATGTCGTTCTCGAGACGGATAATATGCCCCCGCAGCTGCTCCGTTTCGGCATGACACAAGCGGCGGTATTCGTCGTGCGCGTCCCGTTCGGTTTGCAAATCGGCCGCTACTAGGCGCACTCGCTCGTTTGCGTCGCGTAACTGTTTTGACAGCAGGGCAACTTGCGCCGTGAATCCTTCCCGATTTGCCTGCTTTTCCTCAAGGGATAGCTGTCGCCATTGCCGCCACTCGGCGACGGCCTTTAAGGACCAACCGAGCAGGAAAATCGTTCCGAACAGCCAAATTCCCGCCGCCCCCGGCGTCAACCCGGTGAGCGCGCTGATAGCGTTTACGTCTACGCCTCCGGCCACGGGAGGGGGCAAGACTAGGCTTCCGGCTGCGCGGGCGGGGTTTGGTCGTCGGCCGGCACGTACTGCGGCAGCGGGTCCGGATCGTCGGCGACAGGCTGCTTGAAGCCCTTTTCTCCCATTTCCCGACGCATGGCGTTGGCCATGCGCTCGCCCCGACCGTCGCGGAAGTGAAGCAGGCCGCCGAGCGACGTAGCGTAATAGAAGGCGATACCGGCGATAATTCCCCGAGCCTCGTTATTCTGCAGGCCCGGCTTGTCGCGGTGGGCGTACATGCACTCCACGATAAAGCCGTTTCGATCCTGCTGGTTTCCGGCGCCGTCCCACTTGGCCACCTCGTCCTGCACCTCCGGCGGAAGGCTGGCCCAATTCTCGCGAAGAAACCCGTTCAGGTCGCGCGTGGGCTCCTGCAGATCGGCGTACATTTTCATGGCGGGCGGTTCCTTTCGCGCAGGCTCGTACCGTAATTTTCTAAAGCAGGGAAGCCGGGTTGTGATAGCCCGACGCGCGCGCCGACCGGATGGCGTGTACGATGCTGACGTGCAGGCGGTCGGCTGCGGGTAGCGGCAACAGCGGCAGCCGGTCGGCGGTCGGATCCGCAGTGAAACCCGCGGGTAGCTGGTCCGCAAGGGCGGCGTGCGCCTCCAAATCTACGACGGCTTCCACGTGGGCGTCGGCTTCCTCGCCGAGCGCCAGCAAAAGCATTTCGCGGGCGTATGCCGCCTCGCCATGGCGCGCTACCTGGTCGGCCGGTACGTTGCTCGAGGCAGAGGTAACAACGCGTTGCCGATTATTGTCCGTCATGGTCGCGCCCGCGGCGTCTACCCATCGGGCGGCGACAAAAAAGGTGCTTCCGGAACCGTTCGAATTCCGCTCGGCGCGCACCGATACGGCGACGTGATCCCCGGTATCGAGCCGTACCGCCGTTTCGCCTTGCTGCAGGCCCGCGTGCTTCGCCAAGACAGTGTAGGCCATAGAATCTCCTAGGGAACAGGCATGCCGGGGGTGTAGGTGCCGCCGCCCTTATAACCGGACCCGGTGCCGCTTCCAGAAGCGGGAAACGCGACGGGCACCGCCCCTATTTGAACGTAGTTGGGATTTCCGAAAATAATATCTCCGTTGGTCGTAGCGTTCAAGGTCTGACTGCCTCCGGAGTTTGTCGGGTCATTCACGTAGAGGAAATAGTTTATCGTCGTTCCGGCCGTCCCGCCGCTTACCCCCACGCTCATAGCCGAATAGCTGATAGTGACGCCGGCCAGCACCGAGCCTGCCCCTACGCTAATCGTCGCCGTTCCATCCGAGGCGGAGGTGTAGGAAATCGCCCCTGTGAATTTGTACCCCGGGCCCATGGCTAGGACGTTCGGCAGATAGGTTGACGCGGGTATCTTTCCCGTCACCTGCGTAGCGAGATTGACTGTATTGAGGGTCGCCAGCGCGCCCCGGCCGTTGAAGTCGTTGGCGGTGCCCTGCGCCGTCACCAGGGCGGCGTCAGTGGCCAAGGTGGTGCCGTTGCTTAGATACACCTCGTTCCCGAGGCGT
>Ga0070660_100000112_pt1 | contig 50685 bp, 42 predicted proteins | sample KBSC33metaG_FD_64670 | JGI IMG/M metagenome (GOLD analysis project Ga0070660, IMG submission 64670) | Corn rhizosphere microbial communities from Kellogg Biological Station, Michigan, USA - KBS C3-3 metaG | ecosystem: Host-associated > Plants > Roots > Rhizosphere > Soil ... | reverse complement strand
CGACTTGCGCCAGCATGATCGCCACGGCGGCAACGCACACGACATTCCGACGACCCAACATGGATTTCCGGTAAAACACGACAGACTCCTGATTATCTGACTGACCGGCCGACCACGCGATCGGCAGGATGAAATGATGGGCAGCGCGCCAACCGTTCGAGCTCACCGGTCGCCTACGCGACACATCGTAGGTTCAATTGCAGCTCGGCGGCAGGCCAGCACGCCACACTATCGTATTGCCCGGACTACAACAATCCAACAATCCACGACTGGCGAGCAGCGGCACGACGTGCGGCAGGCAATGACATTCGGTTGCCCGTCACGAAGCCGCACCCGCCACCTCACTGCTGCCGATCTTCCCGCCGATACTCCGCCGGCGCCTTCCCCACCAGCTTGCGGAAATCGCGCGTGAAATGCGCCTGATCGAAATACCCGAGCGCATGAGCCAGTTCCGCGAGATCGACCGGCTCGCCGCCCGCGAGCTTGTCGGCGGCCTCGTGCAACCGGTATCGGCAAATCACCCACTTCGGCGTCACGCCCACATGGCTGGCAAAAAGCTGCTGCAGCGTGCGCTCGCTCAACCCCGCACGCTCGGCCAGATCGCGCACCTGCGTCAGCGCGAGGTCCTGTTGCAGCATCTGCAAAATGGCATGAATGCGCTCGACCTGCGGATCCGGCGGCGGCAGCACGCGCAACAGCAGCGCCTCGGCCGCCGCCACCATCGCGGCATCATCCTCGCCGCCGAGCACGGCGTTTTCGGCTTCCGCATCGCCGCAATCGAGCAGCGTCGACACCGGCACCACCTTGTCGGTCAGCAGATGCACGGGTTTGCCGAGGAACGCGCGAAACGCGCCGGGCCGAAACCGCATGCCGATCACCTTCCCCGCCCCGGCCAGCGTCGTCTCGAACGCGCCCGACACCACACCGAAGATCCCCGTGCGTCGCCGGTCGAACACCAGATTCACGCACGGATACGGCAGCGTGCGCTGCACGTACGGCGGCTGGTCGCGCAGATCCCATTCGACGATCCAGTGGTGATCGAGCACCCCGGCCAGCTCGGCACACGGATAGTAGCGATTCAGGCGGAAGCGCTGGTTGAACGCTTTCGGGCCGACGACGCCCTTGGGCGGGTCGGTCACGTTACGCAAGTCGGCCATGGTGACGAACGGATGGAAGGATTGGGTAATGATGCACCGCCACAGCGGATTTTTCCAAGACGGCGGCCCGGAACCCACCTACATTGGAAACCTTGTCCCGACCGCACACCGGAGCCCGCGATGCCGCAAGACCGTCACCTGACCCTGTTCCATTCCCCGCGCAGCCGATCGGCTGGCGCCCGCATGCTGCTCGAGGAACTGGGCGCCGACTATGAGGTGCACGCGTTCGATCTCTCGACCGGCAAGCATCACGAAGCCGATTACCTCGCGATCAATCCGCTAGGCAAGGTTCCCGCGCTGCGTCACGGCGACGTGATCGTCACCGAGCAGCCCGCCGTTTACCTGTACGCGGCTGAACTGTATCCGGAAGCCGGCCTGTCGCCGGCACCGGGCGACGCGCTGCGCGGGCCGTACCTGCGCTGGATGACGTTCTACGGTTCGTGCTTCGAGCCGGCCATCGTCGACCGCTCGATGAATCGTCCGCCCGCCGCCTATTCGATGTCGCCCTACGGCGATTTCGATGCCGTCGTCAACGCGCTCGAGGCGCAACTGGCAAAGGGGCCGTACCTGCTCGGCGAGCGCTTCACGGCGGCCGATGTGCTGTGGGGCTCGGCGCTGAACTGGACCACGATGTTCAAGCTGATCCCCGAGACGCCGCGCATCCGCGCGTACATCGATCGCATCCTGGCACGCCCGGCCATCCAGCGCGCACAGGCGGCGGATGCGGCGCTGGCGGAGGAGCAGGACAAAGCCAAAGAGAGCGCCGCGACGGCGAGGTAGTCCGGCACCGGGCGGAGCTTGACGCAAGCTCCACCCCGGCACCGGCTGACCTTCGCGCCGCCGCGTCCGCGTCCGTCAAAACATCGTATGCAAGCCGATCCGCGCGACCGCCTGGCTCGCTGAACTAGATGCCCCGTTCGGGTCGAGCACGCCATTGATCTGCGCGTTCGCGCCGCTGTTCGCGCGTTGATAGTCGCCGGACACATACACCATCGTCCGCTTCGACAGCAGGTATTGAAGCGCGACGCTGACCTGATGCGCGTGGTTGTCGTTCACGGCTTCGTTGCCCTTCATGTACATGTACTTCGCGCCGAGAAAAACGTCCGGCCTGATGCGCCACATGCCACCGGCTTCAGCCATCCACACACCGGCGTCGTTGAACGAATTGTGGACGGTGGTCAGCAACGCCTTCGCGGTCACCGCGCCGAAGTCATAGTGCATCCCGACGCCCCAGTTGCGCACACTGGTCGACGGTGTGCCGGGCGCCGGACCGTACTTCTCGTTCGTATAGGCGGCGCCGACACCGAACGCCCCGACTTCGTAGTTCAACCCGGCGCTCACGGCGTTGTCCGCGCCGATGGAACCGGCCACGCCGCCGAACGCATACATCACGCCGCCGGAGAAACCCGCAATCGTCGGCGAACTGTATTTGACCGAATTCGCCACAGGCTTGCTGCCCGCCGTTCGATCCCAATCGAATGCGCCGGTCGGATTGTTCGGCAGCGCAAGACGCTGGAACGGGCCATTCCTGAACCCGTACAGCCCGCTGATATCCATCGAAATCGCATTCCCCTTCGCAAACAGGGAATCGACCATGAAGTCGTACTGGTTGCCGAGCGTGATATTGCCGAAGCGGTCGCTCTCGATCCCGACGTACGCATTGCGGCCGAAAATCCCGGTGCCGATGATGCTGCCGTTCGCCATCGAGAACTGGTTCACGAGCGCGAACGTCGCGCGATATCCGCCGCCGAGATCTTCCGTGCCGCGCAAGCCGAACAGGTTCGGCGTGAAGATGCCGTCGTCGAACTTGACGTTCTTCCCGCCGCCCTCGTTGCTGACATACGAGATGCCGCTGTCGATCAGGCCGAACAAGGTCACACTGCTTTGCGCGTACGCGCCCTGCGCGATAACAAGCATCGCGGCTGCGCCAAACCTCAGTTTCATGGTGTCTCCGTCTTTTTTCTGTCAATGCGAACGGTCGCCTGCTGTCTCGCGGGTACTCGACCGATGTTTCGTGAAACAACGACTTCCCCAGCCCGGCTTCTCTTTCATCCGGGTCGGAAAATTACTTAGCTTTACTGATTTGAAAGAGTGAATGAAATCCCGCTCATTCCCGATTTCACTCACCTCGATGCGATTGCCCGATCACCCGCACACGTTGGGCAGCCCCACCTTCCGACTCAAGCGCCCCGACAGACCACCCACGCCGCCGAATCCACCTCGACCGCCACGGCTTCCAGCCCGGCGCCCGAGCACGGTCCATCGATGCACACACCATCGTCGAACCGGAACAGCGCACTGTGATGCGCGCACATCAGCACCTGCGACCGGTAACAGGAGACGTTGCCCGGCACGAAATCGAGCGGAACCGAGAAATGCGGACAACGGTTCACGTATGCCCAAACCTGCTCCCCACGCCGCACGACGATGACGGGTCGCCCGATGCCCGCCTCGTCGACGACCCGCGCCCCGCCGTCAGGCACCTCGGAGAAGCGGCAGAGTTGCGTGGCGCGCATGACTCACACTCTCCGCTCGGGATTGCCGAGGCTCCAGTCCCACGGACGCACCTCGACCCGCGAGAACAGCCCTTCCTTCACGTACGGATCGTTGCCGACGAACTGCATCACCGCATCGATGTCGTCCGCCTCGACGACGAGCAGCGTGCCGTTCATCGCATCGCCCTGCGGATCGAGCGTCGGCCCGCCGAGCCGCACATACACGCCGTGCTGCGCGGCGGAACGCAGGTAAGTCCGATGCGTGGCGCGCACGCGGTCGCGCACGTCGCGCATTCCGGGCTGGTCGGTCGCAAACACCGCGAAAAATCGAGCCATGTCGGTCAGCTCCGGTCGAGCACGAAGTCATACGTCGCTTCGCGGTACGCGCCGCTCAACCCGAACCGGCGTGCAAGTTCATCGCCCGCCGCACGCGGCCGATAGGCGACCATCAGCGACGGCTTCACGCCGAACACGGCATCCGACTCCAGATACGCGTCCTCCTCGTCGAACAGATGCGTGACGAGCTTGCGGTAGCCCGGCGCGTCGATCATGAAGTGCAGGTGCGCGGGCCGCCACGGATGGCGTCCGGTGGCATCGAGCATCTTGCCGACCGGGCCGTCGGTCGGAATCGGATAGCTGACCGGCAGGATCGTCGTAATCGCATAACGGCCTTCGGCATCGGTCCGGTAGCGGCCGCGCAGATTGCCGTGCGGCTGCTCCTTGTCCTGCCCGGAATACATGCCGTTGTCGGCGGTCTGCCACACGTCGAGCACGGCGCCCGGCACCGGCGCACCGTCGGTGGCGAGCACGCGGCCGTGCACGACGACGGGCGTGCCGGGCGTGAACGCCATGTTCTCGCCGTACGCACGCGCGGGCATGCCCTCGATGTAGAACGGCCCGAACACGGTCGTTTCCGTCGCGCCGGTGGCGAAACGGTGGTTGATCGCATCGACCAGCATCGACACGCCCAGCGTGTCCGACAACAGGATGAATTCCTGGCGCACGACGTCGTCGCACATCTGCCCGGTTTCGGTCAGGAAGCGGATCGCGGTCATCCACTCGGCCTCGGTCAGTTCCGTTTCGCGGACAAACGCATGCAGGTGCCGCACGAGGCTCTGCATCAGCACGCGCAAGCGCGGGTTCGGCGTACCGTCGAAGCTGGCGACGACCTGCTCGGTCAGCCGGGTATCGCCGTCATGATGTTCATTCGTCACGTTCGTCTCCTTGGATGCGGCCGGCCGCTCACCGCGGCGCGTGCCCTTGCCACGCACGCTGAAGCAATTCGCGAATCGGCGCGCGTTCGATCGGCTGCGGATTCGCGTATGGGTTCCGGCATGCGAGGTCGGCGGCTTCGTCGAGGCCCGCTTCCGGCATCCCGATATCGGCCAGCGCCGCCGACAGGCCGAGCTGCCGATTCAGCCGGAACAACAGCGGGCCGGCGTCGGCCGCGTCGGTGCCGCCCAGCGCCCGCGCGACCCGGCGCAGCGCGTCGGGCGCCGCGGCATGGTTGTAGTGGGCGGTATGCGGCAACATCGCGGCGTGGGTCTGCGCGTGCGGCAGGTTGAAGGTGCCGCCGAGCGTATGACAAAGCTTGTGGTGCAGCGCCATGCCGACCGCGCCGAGACACGTGCCGGCAAGCCATGCGCCGTACAACGCGCGGCTGCGCATCTCGCGGTCGTCGGGTGTGCGAACGATGGCCGGAAGCGCGTCGCCGAGCGCGCGAATCGACTCCTCGGCCATCAGGCTGATCACCGGGTTCGCATCTTCCGCATAGAGCGCTTCGACCGCATGCGCCATCGCGTTGACGCCGGACGCCGCGGAAATCCCCGGCGGCAGCGACAACGTCAGCGACGGGTCGTAGAGCACCGTACGCGGCAGCACGCGCGCATCGCGCCCGGTGCGCTTCAGCCGGCCTTCCGTGAGCCCGTAGATCGGCGTCATCTCGGAGCCCGCGTAAGTCGTCGGCACGGCGAGGATCGGCAGCGACGATTCGAGCGCGATCGCCTTGCCGAGCCCGATCGTCGAGCCGCCGCCGATCGCGATGCAGCAGTCCGCGCCCAGCTCGGCCGCCATCTCACGCGCGGCACGGGCCACCTCGATCGGCACGTGCATCACGGCCTGCGCGCATACGCCGGCGGCCCGCTCACCGAGCACGCCGCTGACGCGTTCGGCCAGCGGCTGCTGCTCGGGTGTCGACAGAATCAGCGCGCGGTGCGCGCCGAGCGCGGACAACTCGTCGGGCAGCCGCTCGAGCGCGCCCCATTCGAACACGACGCGCGACGGCGTTCCCTGATAGACGAAGCGCTCCATCTCGGCCTCAGCGCTTGAAGTGCGGCGGCACGCTGCCGTCGACGTTGACCCACACCGAGCGCGCTTCCGTGTAGTCGTGCATTGCCTCGAAACCCATCTCGCGGCCGTAGCCCGACTGGCCAACGCCGCCGAACGGGCTGCCCGGATTGACGCGCTTGTAGCAGTTGATCCAGCACATGCCCGCGTCGATGCGCGCCGCCATCCTGTGCGCGCGGGACAGATCGTTGGTCCACAGGCCGCCGCCGAGCCCGTATTCGGTCGCGTTGGCGATCGACAGCGCTTCGTCGTCGCTGCCGAAGCGCAGCACGGTGACGAACGGGCCGAACACTTCCTCCTGCGCGACGCGATCGGCCGCGCTCTTCGCTTCGATGACCGTCGGGCGCACGTAGTAGCCGTTGGCGAGCGCCGCATCCTGCGGCACGCTGCCACCCGCGAGCACACGGCCACCCTGCTCGCGCGCGACGTCGACGAACGACAGGACGCGGTCGAGGTGCTGCTTCGACGTGAGCGGCCCCATCTCGGTGTCCGGGTCCAGCGGATTGCCGACACGGATCGACGACGCCAGCGACACGAAGCGCTCGAGGAATGCGTCGGCGATGCGTTCGTGCAGCACGAGACGCGAACCCGCGATACACGCCTGCCCCTGGTTGTGGAAGATCGCCCACGCGGCGCCGTTGATGGCGGCGTCGAGGTTCGCATCGTCGAACACGATGTTCGCGCCCTTGCCGCCCAGCTCCAGCTGCACGCGCTTCAGGTTGCCCTGCGATGCGTCGACGATCCGGCGGCCCGTCGCCGTCGAACCGGTGAACGCGATCTTCCCGACACCCGGATGTTCGGCAAGCCGCTGGCCCGCCGTATGCCCGTAACCGGGGACGATGTTGACGACACCGGCCGGGAACCCGACCTCGGCCATCACTTCGACGATACGCAGCGTCGACAGCGGCGTGATCTCCGACGGCTTGAGCACCACCGTGTTGCCCGCGGCCAGCGCCGGGCCCATCTTCCAGCTCGTGAACATCAGCGGGAAATTCCACGGCACGATCTGGCCGACGACGCCGATCGGCGCGCGCTGCACGTAGTTCAGGAAGCCGGTTTCGACCGGAATCACCGAGCCCTGCAGCTTGTCGGCCATCCCGCCGAAGTAGCGGAAGCATCCTGCCGTGCGCGGCACGTCGAGCGCGCGCGAATCGCGGATCGGGTGGCCGGTGTCCAGCGATTCGAGCTGCGCGAGTTCCTCCGCGTTGGCTTCGATTGCGTCGGCGAGACGCAGCAGCAGCCGGCCACGTTCGGCCGCCGGCATGGCCGACCACTTCGGGAACGCGCGGGTGGCGGCTTCCACGGCCAGGTCAACGTCCGCCGCGGTGGCGGCGGCGATCGTCGTGATCAGCGAGCCGTCGTGCGGATTGAGCACGTCGATGGTGTCGCGCTCGACGGCGTCAACGAAGCGGCCGTCGATGAAGAGTTGGGTTTGCATGAATCGTCCTCGGTATCGCGCGCATGCGCTGCTTAGAATTCGATCGGATACGGCGCAAGCTCGCCGCTCTCGTATCGCTGCGGAAGGTCCGGCGTCGCGTTTTCCCAGACCAGCAGCATCGAACGCTTCGTCGAGTAACCCTGGTGCCGGATGTCGGCGGGCATCGCGCAGATGTCGCCGGCCCGCATCGTGATGCGTGCGCGCGGCGCGCCGGTGTTCTTGTCGCCGATGTCCCACACGATTTCGTCGGACAGTTGCAGGAACCATTCGACGCGGTCGTTGCCATGGAACACCGGCAGGATGAATTCCTCGGTGGTCGGGCAGAACAGGCTGCGCCCGCATACGGAGGTGACAGACGGATTCCACGTCACGTCCGAGCGCGACAGGTACTTGAACAGGTTGAACGCGTGCAGCTCGCCTTCGAAGCCGGGCTTCACATGCACCTCGGGCTCGTCCTGGCCGACGTCGCGGAACGCGCGGTTGACCGGCAGTTCGTCGCGCAGCGGCGAGTCGCCTTCGAGGCCCGGCATGCGGCGCGTCGCGATGCGCGTGCGTTCGATCGCCGCGCCGTTCTCGCCATGCTTGCGGCCGAATGCCGTGCCGGTTTCCTCGGGCGCCGCGAACGGGTCGAAGCCTTCGTTGGTCCAGTCGTGCAGCATCGCCTTGAAGGTCGCCATGATCGTCGGCGTTTCGAAGGTCTCGGTGTAGTCGACGCCAGCTTCCTTCAGGATTCCGTTGAATGTGCCGGCATAAACGTCCACCTTGCCGTAGTGATTGCGCGTGCCGAACACGTGATCGAAATTCACCCAGCCGTAGAAGAAGCCCCACGCCACGTCGCGCATCATCGCGCGCAAAAACGCGTCCGCGGGGATCGCATGCGTGCGTGTGCTGCCCTTCGCCGGCCAGCTGATTTTCACGAAGTACTCGTCGCGCTGGAACGCGAACGCGCCGAGCTGGAAGCGGCGGTAGCCGGTGACGGCATCGGCTTCGGTGGCTTGCACCAGATCGGCGGCAAAGCCGGCGGAAAGATCGAGGGTCTCGAGGGTGGCCATCACGTGTCTCCAGGAATAGTCGAATGGGGGGCGGTCGGATCGGTCAGGGCAGGCAGATGTCGGCCCACTTCTCGACGGACAGTTCGCCGAGCACGGTCTGCACGAGCGCGACGCCCGGCTTGTCGGCGGCGAACCGATACGCGCAGCCGGCCGGCAGCAGCGCCTGATGCCCCTTGCGCAGGACGACGTAGCCCATCTCGCGGCCCGCCGGCTGCGTGCCGGCGCTCACGGTGCCGCGGCCGGTGGTCGGCGGGTTGTCGAGCTTGATGAATTCGATGCGGACGTCGCCGTCCATCTGGATCGCGAACTCGTCGTGCGCGCATGCGAACCACGGCGACTCGCCGTCGGTGCGCAGCACTTCGATCACGTATTCGAGGTTCTTGCCGGCGACGACTTTCTCGTAGGGGGCCGACTTGGATGCCACCTCGAACACGTTCGAGAAGGCGTAGTGCTGCGCGCTGCCGCTGGTGATTTCGATCTCGCCCTTGGTGTAGCTGTCGAGCGAGCCAAAGACGGTGTGGAATGCCGTGTCGGTCATTGCTGTCTCCTGAGTTGTACCGCTTGTTGGATTCAACTCTAGGGGCAAGGGCGCCCCTCAACAAGGCAACGGAGCGCGACTACGGCATTTGCGTTTCGCGAATAATCGCCCGGCTCAGCGGACCCAGCCGCGCTCCAGCAGCGGACGGTCCCACGGCGACTCGTCGCCGATGTATTCGGCGAGGAATTCGACCAGCGCTTTCACCTTCAACGCCTGTCGCTGCGTTGCGGGATAGACGGCCGCGAAGCTCAGCGGCGCGATCTGGAAGTCGGTGAGGATGGGCACCAGCCGGCCCGCGACGAGCGCCTCGCTCGCGACCAGCGTGGGCAGGCACACGACACCGCCGCCCGTCAGCGCATACTCGCGCAGCAAATGCACGGAGTTCGAGCGGATCATGCCGGGCAATTCCATTTCGACGACCTCGTCGCCGCGCGTCATCGTCCAGCGGTTGCGCGATGGATAACCCGAATACAGCGCCGTCGTGTGCTGCAGCAATTCGCGCGGATGTTGTGGCGCACCATGCGCGTCGAGATACGCGGGCGACGCGCAGAACAGGCGTCGGACCACGAACAGGCGCCGCTCGATCAGCGATTCGGAAATCGGCGGGAAGATCTGGAACGCGATGTCGAACCCTTCTTCGACAGGGTCCACCACACGGTCGTTGACGATGATGTCGAGCTGGATGCCCGGGTAGCGCCGATTGAATTCGGCGAGCGGCACGCCGAAGTGATCGAGCGCGAAGCCGGGCAGCATCTGGATACGCAGCCGCCCGGTCGGGGTCGCGCGCAGTTCGCGCATCTGGTCGGTCAGCTCGTTGACGCGCCCGACCACCTCCGCGCATTCGCGGTAGAAGGTCTCGCCCACGTCGGACAGCCGCACGTGCCGCGTGCTGCGATGGAACAGCGGCGCGTTGACGAACTTCTCCAGCTGCTGGATGCGGTTCGTCACGACCGAACTCGTGACGCCAAGCTGGCGCGCCGCTTCCGCAAAACTGCTCGCCTCCGCGACCCTGACGAATGCCTCGATGCTCAGAAAGCGGTCCATGCGGCGCCTTTTCCGGGAAGCGAAACCGCCAGTCTAACCGCACCTGCAGGCCGGTTGGAGCATGCGCAAAGCGTCACACTGTCACCCGGCAGGTGTCAATCTCGCAGGCCGCCGGGCGCGGCGGGTACAGGTGCGGGTGCGACCGAGCCGCATGTTATGGCTGCTCGCCCGTAGTCAGCTCCGGCTGCACGCCCACGCGGCGCTGCAGCACAGCCGGTGCGGTTTCCCGCAGCAGCATGCTGACCACGATGCCGAGCAGCACCGCAATCATCGGCAGCCACAGAATGTTCTGGATCCCGAAGTGCGCGGCGACGTAGCCGCCCAGAGCCGGCGCGATGCCGCCGCCGAAGATCTCGCCGCAGCCGACCACCACGCCGATCGACGTCGACACGAGGCCGACGGGCGCGGCTTCGGTCGCGACCGGACCCGACAGCAGCGACACCAGCCCGAGCGTGAAGAACGACGCGACGAACAGGACGCCGAATAGTGCGAACGGCTGCGGGCCGAGCCCACGGAAAATGTAGAGCATCACCGCCGTGCCGGCGAAGCCGACGATGCTTGCGAGGCGGCGCCCCACCAGGTCGGACAGGCCCGGCAGCCCGAACTGCCCGAGAAAGCCGCCGAAGCCGATCGCCGACACTACCAGGCCCATCTTCTGCGTGCCGAGCGACAGGTAGTCCGTCAGGTACAGCGGCAGCAGCGCGCCGAGCACGAACACGCCGGTCATCGCGCAACAGAGCGCGGCCATCGCGACGAGGATGTTGCGGCTCCGGAGCACTTGGCCGAGCGAGGCCGGCGCATGTTCCGACACGACCTCCTTGGTGCGCTTCGGTTCGCGAATCACGAAGAACATGATCGCGCCGAGGATCAGCCCGGGAAGGGCCACGAGCGCGAACACCCAGCGCCACGACACGACGTTGAGCAACTGGGTCGCGATGATCGGCGACAGCGCCAGCCCGAACAGCGCGAAGCCGCTTTGCTGCAGCCCGAGGTTCAGGCCGCGCCGCCGCGGGTGCGACGCGTCGGCGGTCGCCGCGAAGCTGGTCGGGCAGAACGAACCTTCGGCCACGCCCATCAGCCCTCGGATCGCGATCAGGCCGAGCAGCCCTCCCGCGAGCCCCGAGAAGCCGGACAGCAGCGAGAACGCGACGATGGCGGGGATCAGGACCTTGCGGCGGCCGATCTTGTCGGAGATGCCGCCCATCAGCGCCGCGAAAATGCCCCACGACAGGCCAAGCACGCCGATGCAGTTGCCGACGTCCTGCGCGGTCAGGTGCAGGTCCTTCATGATCGACGGGAACAGCGGCGCGATGAGCCAGCGGTCGAGGCCGACCAGCCCGAAGCCGAGCGCCAGCAGCGTCACCGCCTTCCACTCATAGGAGGTATCCCACTCGTTTGCTTTCATGTCTGTCTCCGTGGATTGGTCCGCGTGCACGCGCCGCAGCGTCGGTGCATGAAGCCAGGTCCGTTGTCTTGTTGTGCGATGCGACGCGAGTCGCGAGGAAGTGGCGGCCGCCTTTCCGGTTGCAGGCGTCGAATTCAATCAGCCGACGCCCGAACGATAGGTGCGGGGCCGTCGATCGGGTATGGAACAACCGGCGAACGCGCCATTCGCGAAACGCAAATAATCGGGAGCCGGGGGGTGGGAAGCGTCGGCGGGAAAGCGCCGGGCGCCGGGCTGCGGGCGTCGACGTGGCGTTCACCGGCGTGTTACGGGGGAATCCCTCATAGACATCGTGAGTTCCCGCGCATTGCCTGCGCAGGCTCGGGCGCGACCCCGTTCGCGTCTTTTCCGATACTGCAACATGCGGTCGACAGCTTTCATGTCTGGCGAATCGAGTTTTTAAAAACCCATACCTGCTTTAATCGGACAAAAGAAACTAACTGCGCCCTCGCCCTTCATCGAACAATTGTCGAGACAGCATCAATCCCATTCCGACATAAGATTTTTAAAAAACCAACAGATCGCCACAAATGCAAAATACTGTTTCTTAAAGATAAATTGCACAATCCCAAAATAAAAATACATTTTCCGAGTCAGAAAAACTTGTTAATCTCCGCCGCGCGATTTAGCGGATTCCCGCGCTTACCCATACCGATATTCAATTTCATATAAATCCGAATTCTGAAATCTAGCAATGAGATTAGCGTGATGTCGATAGCAAAAACGCTCCGTAATTTTGCGTCTGGTCTGATTGACGGGAACCCGCGGCCAGTCGATCTCCATTTCGGGCGCGCGCAACGCGCGGTCGGCCATCTGCTGGCGCTCCATCACGCCGATATCTCCGAAGGGCTGATGTCCGGAATCGAAGGGCAGCTGACCTGCGTGTCCACCCACGACCATCTGTCGCCTGCGCTGTTTCTCGGCCTGCCCGTGTCGGTTCGTGTGACGACCGATCGGGGCGGCGTACGCGCGATCAATGCGATCGTGCGCGAAGTGCGGACCGGTCAATCCGACGGCGAGCTGACCGTCTATCAATTGCAGGTGTGTGACGCGCTGTCGTTGATGGAGGGTCGCACGAACGCCCGCGTGTTCCGCTCGCGCAGCGTGCCGGAAATCCTCACGACGCTGATGAACGAATGGAAACAGCGCAGCTACGCACTCGCGCGCGCATTCGATTTCGACCTGTCCGGGCTGCGGGCCGATCGCTATCCGGTGCGCGAGCTCACGCGGCAGGTCAACGAATCGGACGCGCGCTTCATCCGGCGTCTGCTGCGCCGGGAAGGCATCACGGTCTTCGCGAAGGCGGAGCCGGTCGGACGCGTGAACGGCATGACCGACGAGCCGCCGGTTCACACGCTCGCATTTTGCGACGATCCGCATTGTTTGAAGGAGGCACCGGCCGGTGCGCTGCGCCTTCACCCTCGCGATGCGGGCGCTGCGCAGCGCGACACGGTGACGCTCTTTGCGCACCGCCAGCGCCTGTCGTCGGGCAAGGTCCGCCGTCCGTCGTGGGACTACAAGACGGCTCGCATCGACGATTCCATGGCCGTCACCAGCCTCCATCAGGGTGAATCGGGAAACGATCTGGCACACCTGCTGAGCGACGTCGCGATCGACATCCCGCATGTCGGCGATTCGTGGAACGACCACGACCGCATCACGCGCGACCGGATACTGGCTCACCAGTTCGAGGCCGAGCGATACGACGGGATCAGCAACGTGCGCGATTTGCCGGTTGGCCACTGGTTCACGCTGACGGGCGACCCTGAGCTGGATATGAAGCCGATCGAGCATCGTCGGTTCGTCGTCACGTCGGTTCGACACGACATCCACAACAACTTGCCAACGCAGCTCGCAAGTCGGACGCAGGGACTCTTCGCGGCGAGCCGTAACCTGGCGCAAACCGGTGGGCCGACGCCTGCCGACGTTGCCGAACAAGCGGACACGCGCTACGAGAACCGCTTCACGTGCGTGCGGCGCGGCGTGCCGCTCAAACCCGCCTACGATCCGAAGATCGATGTGCCGCCGGCTCACCTGCTGACCGGCACGATCGTCGGCACGCAGGGCGAGGAAGTGTTTTGCGACAGCGCCGGCCGCGTGCGCGTGCGGATTCATGGTTACGATCCGGCCGATCATACGCACGCGCAAGGCGCCGGAACGAACGGCCGGGCCGGTGACAGCGCCCCCATTCGCGTCGGGGCAAATCTGGCGGGCGGCAACTTCGGGACGCTCTTCCTGCCCCGCGTCGGCATGGAAGTCCTGTTGGGATGTCTTGCAGGCGACCCGGACCGGTTGGTCATCATCGGCGTCCTGAGCAATGGCGCGAACCCGCCTGCGACCTTCAGCCATACCGGCGCGCTTCCCGGCAACCGTTTCCTTTCCGGCATCAAGACCAAGGAAATCAACGGCAGGCGTTATAACCAGCTTCGCCTGGACGACACGCCGTCGCAAATCTCGGCGCAGTTGGCGAGCGAACATGCGCATACCGAATTGAATCTCGGCTATCTGACGCAGCCGCGAGAAAACGGGCATGGGGAGGCGCGCGGCGAAGGCGCGGAGCTGCGTACCGATGCCGCCGCCGCGTTGCGCGCCGCCCGCGGCATCCTGCTGTCGACCTATGCGCGCACACGGGCCACCGGTGGTCAGCTCGATCGCGATGAACTGATTCGCCTGCTCGATCAATGCACCGAACTCTTCAAATCGCTCGGCGATTACGCCGGCCAGCACGGCGGGCAGTCCGCCGACACCAGCGGTCAGGACAACGTCGCCAGTGCGTTCCGTAACTGGACGCCCGGCGGCGTCCAAGCCGGCGCGGCCGACGATGCGTGCGCGCTGCTCGCGTTCGGCGCGCAGTCCGGGGCGCTCCACGTCACGCCCAAAACGCACGTCATCCATGCGGGCGAGAACATCGATCAGGTCGCGCAGCAACATGTGCAGGTCACGAGCGGCGAGCGCATCAATCTGCATGCCGGTCGCGGCGTCGCGATGTTTGCGCACGGCGACGGCGTGTCGGCGATCGCGAATCAGGGGAAGGTCACGCTCCAGTCGCAGAACGACGATACGCGCGTCGACTCGGCGAAGAACATTCAATTGACCGCGGCGGGCGGAAAGCTCGTTGGCACCGCGAGCGATGAAGTCGTGCTCGTTACGTCCGGTGGCGCGTATCTCAGGCTGCGCGGCGGCGATATCGAGCTGGGATGCCCGGGCACGTTCACGGTGAAGTCGGCCGGTCATGCGTGGGATGGTCCGGCGAGCATGAGCGCGGACATGCCGACATTCGCGCAGGACACGCTTGGCCGCGTGCCAAAGCTGGTCCGCGCGACGGACGGCCACGCGGCCGCGGGATTCGAAGGCGAAATTCAAAAGCCATCCGGGCCGGTATCGAACGTGTCGAGCGACGTGGCCGGCCAACTGCCCGCCGTCGATGCCGACCAGTTCGAGAGACTGGCGGTGCGGTTCATCAAGAAAAACGTATAGGAATGCGCAGGAGTTTGAATGACCGATTCGTTTCTTGATTCGGCGACGGTAGCGGTCGCGCCTGGCGGCGAACCTGCGACTAAAGCCGATGCTCCCGACGTTCCTGCGCCGCGGCCGGCGCCGCCGCAGATCGTCGTCGGCCGCGGCGAAGGCGTGACGATGTTTGCAAAGAACACGCCACTGATCTGCATCAAGCAATTGCCGTTGCCCGGCATCGTGATCTTCGTGCATGGCGTGAACTCGGAGGGTGAATGGTTCGATGCAACGGAGCAAGGGCTGTGCAAAGGGCTGAATCGCCGGCTCGGGCGGCTGGACGATCAGATGATGTATCACGGCGTCGATGCGGGGCAGCTGACGCCCGCGAAGTACACGGAAAGCGTGACGCCGGATGGGTTCTTGAATCCGAAGCTTTGGTCCGGTGACTACATCAAACCCGAACCATCGTTTTCGCCTGTCATTCATTTCCGATGGGGTTATCGGGCGACCGCAGCAGAACTGAAGGAATACGGCGACAAGATATTCCTGAACGAGAAGGACTATTGGGGCGGTGGTCCGTTCACGAACGGTTGTGCAAGCCTGCCCGATCTCTGGCACGGCGGTCTGGATGATCGAACGATGGGATGGATGACGGTGCAGGGCATCAATCCAACCAATCGGCCGCTGTACCGCGCGCCGCCTCGCGCGTACGGCGTGCTCGCGGCGTTGCGACTGGCCAGGCTGATCGAGTCGATTCGCCGCATGCAGGCTGATGTACCGATCACCGTCGTGTGTCATAGCCAGGGCAACATCGTCGGCCTCACGGCGGCGTTCTTTGGCGACGCGTTCCCCGATGTCGAAGATCCGTGGGGACGCACCGGACATAGCGTGGCAGATGCCTACGTACTGGCGAATGCGCCGTATAGCCTGGCGAATGCGGACGGCCCGTATAAATCCGACACGTTCATGGATACATGGTCGCAACGCGCGACGAAAGACGCGAGCGGTCATCGCGGACGACAGACCTATGCTGCGCGCACGAAGACGCTCGGCAAGTTTCTATCGATCATCGGCGCTCGCACAGCGTGCGAGCTTTCCGCGGACAAGATCGATGAGGACATGGCAAACGAGCGGGTATCGCCCACGAGCAACCGTTCTTATGCAGCTCAAGAGGATCGCGCGCGGCATGGCTTGAATGGGTCCACGTATGGGCGCGTCACCGCGTATTGCTGTCCGCACGATCAGGTGATTTCAGCGGTGACGGTGCAAGGCATCGGATGGCGCGGGATCAGCAAGCACGAACTCGACGATATCGGTGCGGTCGGCATCCTGACGCAGCGGGTGTTCGCATCAGGTTTTCCGGTCGGCGTGCAGAAACCGTACCGCTATTGGGAAGACGATTGGCGGCATGGCAAGCAAGGAACGAAACCGGGCTTCTGGTATCCGCCATCGCCGCCCGCGAAATTCAATCTGATCGGTGCGATCAAGGGTAACGAGTCTGTGTTGGGCGTGGCCGCTACGCTCGTGACAGCGCCCCTGATGTTCGTCGTGACCGGTATCAGCTCCGCGTTGAACATGCTGCGTGTAAATGCCGATCCGCCGAAGGGCTGGACCGTGGTGGCAGATGCGCCGGCACTAGACGATCCGTTTCCGCCGAAGGCGCTGCGATTCGGCAAGCCCGTTGAAACGAAAGATGGCGACGCAGTCAGCGACTTCAACGAAGACAACGATCCACCAGCCGCATGGCGCGACGCGAGCAAGACCGATGCGGACAAGCGGGCTGACGATCCGTACGACCAGTACAACGCAAAGAACGCGGATGGCGTCGCGCAGGGTACGGCGGAAACGGAAGCCGGACAGCGCTATGAAGATCGCGCGTTGATGCGGATGGAAGCGCGTCGAACACTGAATGCGGAATGGTTTGATAGCGACGGCCACGTAATTGGTGAGGACGGCAAAAGCGCGATGCCCGAGGGCTACAAGGAATGGCGAGACAAGCAGATTGTCGACTGGCTCGATCGTGGTTCGACAAATAGCCCGACCAATCACTCCACAACGATGACCAATCCGGAGCATGCCGAGAAGGCGCTTGCGTATGACGTTGCGGTGGGCTTGTGCTACCTGACCGAGAAGCAACTCAAATCGTTGCGCATCGAGGCGGATTGGCGGATGAGTAAAGGTCTGTCTGACGACAACCCAAACAAGAAGTACTACGAATATTTTGCACGCGGTCAACTTGATGATTTATCGATGCACGAATGGGTACATGCCGAGAATAGTGAAGGCAAGAAGCCCGACACGATCCCGGATGAACGTGAAGGCGAGTTTTATCTGAAGGCCGGAGGTGTTGTATGAAGGCCCTGATCGCCACGTGGCCGCGACGCGTCGCCATCGCTTTTTCGACATGGCTCATCACCACAGTGCTCATGGCCTCGCTGATGGCGCACGTAGAACAAACCGGCCCGGCACATTTGGAGATAGGAGATTGGATGAAACGATTCTTTGTCGTATCGAGCCTGGCTGCGCTCATGGTGTTCCTGTTCACCACGGCCATCGCGCGCTCGGTACATGCCGCACCTGTCAGCGCGTTAGAGAATTCATCGTCATCAGCCGAAGAGCCGGCCGAGCCCTTCGTCGCGCAGGTTGTGGGCCTGATTTGGTTGAATCCCTTGCAACGCATGGACTATCCGACCGAATGGCAATTGTTGTGGACGCAGGGATTCGCCGCACCAAACAAGAATGACGATATGGTTCGCACCGATCCAAAGTCCTTCACTACGCTGCAATCGGTAGCGGGTATCGCGTACGGCAACGAAGGCGAGGAAACATTTAGAGGTTTCTACCGCAAGTACATGTTCGAATTTCCTCTGCTGCTCAGCTCGCGCTATGCGTCCAATCCCAAATACTTCTACACGGTCGCGCCCAGCTATAAGAAGGACTGGCGGGAACTCGCGGGCATTCATGTTGAGCTTGCGATCCCGAATCGACTTGATGCAGCCGAATCGCAAAGCTACGTGCAAGACTCGATTCGGAAGACGTTTTCTATCGGCAATCCGCATTTCCCGACGATGTGGAGCCACGACACGCCTCCCGATATCCAGATCACGCAAGGCGGCGCGAACGCCGGCTTTACATCGCTGAACAAGGCCTTGGACTACTTGCAGGCAAACCCCGACAAGACCGCGTGGGCAATGAACTGGGACGCCCCGAACTTCCCGCCCACGGATGCGCAGATCAACGAAAACCTTGTCGTGCTGTTTCTCGCCGGCCCCAACTTCAACACCGAGCGCGAGCCGCTCGCGTGGATCGGCAAGGCTGCGGCCGGCGACACGAAAGCGTTCTCGCCGAAGGTCGGCACGACGCGCGCCGTGCAGGCGTGGAAGGCAACCATCGCCCAAGCGGCCCGCAATGCCGGCGTCACGGTCACCGACCTGAATTACATCGTTCACGATGCAGGCCACGGCAGCGATGCAGCGTCGTCGCGCGCCGCCGCACTCGCGCAAACCCTGACCGAAACGCTGCCGGAATACGACCACAAAAAGCAGACCTTCAACACCGCCGCCCTGCTCGGCGACATGGGAACGGGCAGCGCATTGACCGACGTCGCGCTCGCAATCGGCCGGATCAACCACTTCGGCGGCAACGCATTGGTCGCCGGCACGACCGACGCTGAACACCCCGTCGCCGTCGTCGTCAGGCCGCCTTCGAATCTCACGCCGATCGATCCAGCCAAGGACTGGTTCCGCGCGCGCGGCGGAAACAACGCCTACCTGCCGTGGTGGGGACGCAGACACGATGTCGATTACGGCATGCAGGGCTATTCGTGGTGATGCAAACCAGCTCCGCGGCACAGCGCGAGCAACACGCGGCCACCACTCGAATCATTCGGAGGACGAGTCATATGCGAGGAATTATCCGCGTAGGCGATATGCATACCCACGGCGGCCGGGTCGATTCCGGCGCCGGAATCAGCAAGGTCATGGGGCGCGCGGTCGCGCGCTTTGGCGACGCCTGCTCGTGTCCGATCCACGGCGCCTGCACGATTGCAGCAGGCGACCCGGCCTTCAACATTGAAGGCCAGGCCGCCGCGTTCGACGGTCATGAAACGACCTGCGGCGCGAAACTGATTTCTTCACTTCCGAATTCGGGGCGAATTTGAATGCAGAAGACACGACGCATGACCGCCGAACAGTTCCGGCTGTTGCGGCTTCAAGATACCCGCATCAAGCCGGTGAACCAGTGGGCGCTGCACGAGATTTTCGTGAAGGGCCGCCCGCAGCGTGAACTGGCCGCGAAGCTGGGCATGAACCGCTCGGCAATGTCTCAGCTCGTTCGCAAGGCGTGGCAGCGGTATCTGGACCTGCCGGGTAACGTCACACGCCTCACCACGGTCACGATCACGATCCCGGCGAAATACGAGCGCGCGCTGCACGCATGGGTGCAGGACGCGCACCGTTTATCGAACCGGCCCGATCAAGACGAGCCGGCCTGACCGATTCGCGCGCCGACGCGCTAACGGCATTCGGTTTGTCACAGGCGGGCCCACACGCCGCGCCGGGCGATGCGGGGCATCCGTATGACCAATCCCCGATGCCCGCCACCCCAAGAAAGAAATTCATCCCCCAATATCGGATTCAGATAGATCCATATTCCATATCCAGCTAAATTCTCAGCCCCTTTTGGATCCTTTTTCCCCACCCGACCTCGTATCATTTCTCCCATTCCGAAGAGAAGAGCAAGAGAAGGACATGAGCGATACCACCCCGCTGCACTACCTCGACTACGCAGCCACCACCCCTGCGGATCCCCGCGTGATCGAAGCGATGACGGCCTGCCTCGGTGCCGACGGCATCTTCGGCAATCCCGCGTCGAGTTCGCACGCCGCCGGCCGGCTGGCGAAGGAAAAAGTCGAGCACGCACGCGCGCAGGTTGCCGCGCTGATCGGCGCGCACGCCGACGAGATCATCTGGACGTCGGGTGCCACCGAATCGAACAACCTCGCGCTGAAGGGCTACGCGGAAGCCGCGACCGACAAGCGCCACCTGATCACGAGCCGCATCGAACACAAGGCCATCCTCGACACGATGGCGAACCTGTCGAAGCGCGGGATGACGGCCGCTTACCTCAACCCCACCGCCGACGGCGAAATCACCGTCGACGCCGTGGCCGCGGCGATCCGCCCCGATACGGGCCTCGTGTCGCTGATGCTCGTCAACAACGAGCTCGGCACGCTGACGGACATCGGCGCGATCTCGCGCATCGTGCATGCGGCGGGCGCGCTGCTGCACGTCGACGCCGCGCAGGCGCTCGGCAAGACGCCGATCGACGTGCGCGCGCTCGGCATCGACCTGCTGTCGATGTCCGCGCACAAGGTGTATGGCCCGAAGGGTATCGGCGCGCTGTTCGTCCGCCGCGACATCGCCGATCGCATCGCGCCGCAGATTCACGGCGGCGGACACGAGCGCGGCCTGCGCTCGGGCACGCTCGCGACGCATCAGATCGTCGGGATGGGCACCGCGTGCGAGCTGGCCGCCGAAAAGCTCGAGCGCGAAGCCGAGCGGATCGCGGCACTCAGCGCGCGCCTGAAGGACGCGCTGCTCGCGCTCGGCGACATCACGCACAACGCGGCAGCGGCGCGCCGCATCCCGCACACGTTGAGCCTCACGGTGAACACGCCGGGCTTCTTCCCGTTCATGCTCGGCGATTCGCTCGCCGTGTCGTCGACCTCGGCATGCAACTCGACCAGCGGCGCGCCGTCCCACGTGCTGACCGCGATCGGTCTCGATGCGGAAACCGCCGGCCGCACGGTGCGCATCAGCTTCGGCCGCTTCACGACCGAGCAGGACGTCGATTTCGCGGTCGCGTGTTTCGCGCGCGCGATCGAGCAATGCCGGGCCGCGGCCGCCACCGGGTTCACCGCGTCGCGACAGATCACGCCGGCGGACCTGAAAGCGATCCGCAATGCAGGCTTTCGCGCGGTGATCTGCAACCGGCCGGACGGCGAAGGCGCCGATCAGCCGGCCTTCGACGAGATCGCGGCCGCCGCGCGCGAACTCGGCCTCGACGCGCGCTATCTGCCGGTCGAACGCGACCGGATCGGCGATGCCGAAGTCGACGCGTTCGGCGCGCTGGTCGACGCGCTGCCGAAGCCCGTGCTCGCGTATTGCCGCAGCGGGAGCCGCTCCGGGATGCTGTGGAACCGGCTGACGGCGCGACGAACAGCAACAGCCTGAGCGTAACGCCGTTTCCCGCGCGGGAAGCGCGGTGGCCGTCGGGCGACGCGCCAGTTTTCCCCCGCTACTTCGCCGGCTCCAGTTGTAGCGCCCCTCCAGTCTGACGTCGCGTCGCCGTAGCGCGCCGCGACGTCTCCGAGCGCACCGGGCGGCAGCGCGTCGCAACGGCACGCGCGGTCCATCCGAACCGTGCGGTCGTGCACATCCCTCCATCCATCCGCGCCGATGTGCGCGCCGACGTTGCGCGGCGCGCCGCCGCCGAACCCGCCAACGCATTCCCCCCACGCAAGCACGCGCGAACCGACGCGGCCACGCCGGTCGCCGTCATCGCATTGCCGTCCATCAGGCGATCGCCGACCCAAGCCGCATCAGCACCCCCCCCTCGATGCCCCCGAAAGGTGCATCGGCCCAGAGTTTCCGGTGCATTGCCGAAATCCGATAGCGCCGCGAGATTTGGCTTCATACCGTTCCCGCATCGGACCGGAAAGCGACGTGTCATTCACCCATGACGTCGCGTGCCGCCGACGAATTCCAGGGGCGGGCCGCATGCCGGGCCCGGGCAGCGATGACGGTCCTGCCATGCAGGACATTCGTGACGGAGCGAACATGGACGCGAAAATCCAGCCTGACTCAGGCACCGACAGTGACGTAAGCCTTCTCCACAAGATGGGATATGCGCAGGAGCTGTCGAGACGCATGAGCGGCTTCTCGAACTTCGCCGTGTCGTTTTCGGTGATCTGCATTCTGTCGGGCGGCATCACGGCGTTTCAGCTCGCGTTTTCCGCCGCCGGCGGCGCATCGATCGGCCTCGGCTGGCCGCTCGGCTCGCTGTTCGCGCTGATCGTGGCGGTGTCGATGTCGCAGATCGCATCGGCGTTCCCGACCGCCGGCGGCCTCTATCACTGGGGCGCCATCCTCGGCGGGAAGAAATGGGGGTGGATGACGGCGTGGCTCAACCTGATCGGCCTGATCTTCGTGATCGCCGCGATCAATTTCGGCACCTACGATCCGTTCTTCAAGACGCTGATCGCCCCGATGTTCGGCGTCGGTCCGGACAGCCTGACCTGGTGGCACCAGACCGCGTTCATCGCGTTCATCACGCTGTCGCAGGCGATGCTGAACGCACGCGGCATCAAGATCGCGAGCAAGATCACCGACCTGTCCGGCTACCTGATCTTCGTCGTGACGATCGCGCTGGTCGTGTCGCTGCTGGTCTACTCGCCGGTCGCGTTCGACCTGCATCGGCTCGTCACCTTCACCAACTTCACGGGCGTCGACGGCGGCGCATGGCCGAAGCAGACCCTGCCGCTCGCGTTCCTGTCCGGCCTGCTGCTGGTGACCTACACGATCACGGGCTTCGACGCGTCCGCGCACACGTCGGAAGAGACCCACGACGCGGCGAAGAACGTGCCGCGCGGCATCATCGGCTCGGTGTTCTGGTCCGCGGTGTTCGGCTACGTGATGGTGTGCACGTTCGTGCTGGTCATGCCGGACCTGACGGCCGCGATGAAACAGGGCACCGGCTTCTTCGAAGCGATCCTCGCGCCGATTCCGAAGACCTTGCGCGTGTGCCTCGAACTCGCGATGTTCTTCATCAACTACGTGTGCGGGCTCGCCGCGATCATGTCGACGTCGCGCATGGTGTATGCGTTTGCGCGCGACGGCGGGCTGCCGGCGTCGAAGCTGCTGCGCAGCGTGAACCACAACCATCGGACGCCCGGCCCCGCGATCTGGACGTGCGCGGTGCTCGCGATCGTCGTCACGTTGTACGGCGACGCGTTCTCGGTGTTGAGCGCGGGCAGCGCTGTGTTCCTGTTCATCTCGTATGCGATGCCGATCGGCTCCGGGATGCTCGCCGAAGGGCGCACGTGGACCGAAAAAGGCCCGTTCCAGCTCGGCATCTGGTCGAAGCCGTGCGCGTTGCTCGGGCTGGTGGGCGCCTGCGTGCTCGCGTACGTCGGCATCCAGCCGCCGAACGAGAAGGTGCTCTACGTGCTGGTTGCGTTCGTGGTCGTGCTGATGGTGATCTGGTACGGCTTCGGGGTGCGCAAGTCGTTCGCGGGGCCGCCGGTGCTCAAGGACACGCGCAACGACGCGCGCATTCGCGAACTCGAGGCGAACGTCGATGCGTCGGTGTGAAACGATAGCGGCTTATACGTAGGCTCACAACGCAAAAAATCCGGCTCGCACACACACGGCGAGCCGGATTTTTTTACGTCACTTCGGACCGGACGACGTTCAACCGCTTGAGCAGTTGAACGCCCGACCGAGCGCCCGACTGCAGCGCGTCAGCCGTAGACCGGGAAACGCTGCGTCAACTCCGCGACGCGCCCGCGCACGCGCTCGATCGTCGCCGCATCTTCCGGCGCTTCCAGCACGTCCGCAATCAGGTTGCCGACCAGCTCGGCTTCCGCCGGGCCGAAGCCGCGCGTCGTCATCGCCGGCGAACCCAGACGGATGCCGCTCGTCACGAACGGCTTTTCCGGATCGTTCGGGATCGCGTTCTTGTTCACCGTGATGTGCGCGGCACCCAGCGCCGCTTCCGCTGCCTTGCCGGTGATGTTCTTCGCGCGCAGGTCCACCAGCATCACGTGGCTTTCGGTGCGGCCCGACACGATCCGCAGTCCGCGCTTGACCAGCGTTTCAGCCAGCACGCGCGCGTTCTCGACCACCTTTTCCTGGTACGCCTTGAATTCCGGCGACAGCGCTTCCTTGAACGCCACGGCCTTCGCCGCGATCACGTGCATCAGCGGCCCACCCTGGATGCCCGGGAAGATCGCCGAGTTGATCGGCTTCTCGTACTCGGCCTTCATCAGGATCACGCCGCCGCGCGGGCCGCGCAGGCTCTTGTGCGTCGTCGTCGTCACGAAGTCGGCATGCGGCACCGGGTTCGGATACACGCCCGCCGCGATCAGGCCCGCGTAGTGCGCCATGTCGACCATCAGGTACGCACCCACCGACTTCGCGATCTTCGCCAGACGCTCGAAGTCGATCTTCAGCGCGAACGCCGACGCGCCCGCGACGATCAGCTTCGGCTTGTGTTCCTGGGCGAGCTGCTCGGCCGCGTCGTAGTCGATGTCTTCCTGCTCGTTCAGACCGTAGCTCACCACGTTGAACCACTTGCCCGACATGTTCACCGGCGAGCCGTGCGTCAGGTGACCGCCGTGCGCCAGGCTCATGCCCATGATCGTGTCGCCCGGCTTGAGCATCGCGAAGAACACGCCCTGGTTCGCCTGCGAACCCGAGTTCGGCTGCACGTTCGCGGCTTCCGCGCCGAACAGCTGCTTCACACGGTCGATCGCCAGCTGCTCGACCACGTCGACGTATTCACAGCCGCCGTAGTAGCGCTTGCCCGGATAACCTTCCGCGTATTTGTTCGTGAGCTGCGAGCCCTGGGCGGCCATCACGGCCGGGCTCGTGTAGTTTTCCGACGCGATCAGCTCGATGTGATCTTCCTGGCGGCGGTTCTCGTCCTGAATGGCAGTCCAGAGTTCGGGATCGACGTTGGCGACGGTGCTGGTAGTGCGATTGAACATGATGATTGATCAGAAGAGAGTGATGGATTGATCCTGGTATGCCGGACTTGCCCGGACCCGCGAAGCCGAGCGCCGGAGCGGCGCTCGATGACGTCGACAACCATGCCGCGTCGCGAAGCCGGCTGAACGGTGACTCGTCATTGCCATTCCAGCAGACGCCACGTCGTTCAGATAGAAGGATTGCGACATTCCGCTAGGACGCATCGCGCGACGCCCAGCCAAAAAAATCGAAGGTCCGCATCGCTGCGGCACCTTCGACCGAACCCGCCGTTCCCGGAGAGGTCGCGCCTGCCCGTCGGCTTCTTGCGTATATGGGGGCCTAAACGGCGGAAAAACAGTTGTCGACGAACAGCTGGGTGCCGTTGACGAAGCTCGATTCGTCAGACGCAAGGAACAGCGCGGCCGCGGCCACTTCCGACGGCTCGCACAGCCTGCCCTGCTGCACCGCGACGGCCGCCTCGGTCGCGTCCACGCCCATCGCCTGCAGATCCTTCAGCTCGCGCATGCCGTGCGGCGTGCGGATGAACCCCGGCGCCAATGCGTTGCAGCGGATGCCGCGATCGCGGTATTCGACGGCGATCGCGCGCGCGAACATCTGGCACGCGCCCTTGGTCGCGTCATACAGCACCTCGCCGGGCGTCGCGAAGACGGCCGAGATCGACGACGTACAGACGATGCTGCCGCGTCCTTTTTCCAGCATCTGCGGCAGCACCGCCTTCGTCATCAGGAACATGCTCTTCACGTTCACGCCCATCAGCCAGTCCCATTCCGACTCCTCGATATCGAGGAACGGTTTGACGATCAGCGTGCCCGCATGATTGAACAGGATGTCCGCGTTGCCGTACTGCGCGCGGGCCGCATCGACCGCGGTCTGCACGTCCGGCTGCTTCGACACGTCGGCTTGCAGGCCGATCGCCTGCAAGCCGGCATCGCGCAACCGCGACGCGAGCGTGTCGGCCGCGTCGCCGTCACGGTCGATGATCGCCACCTTCGCGCCCTGCGCGGCGAACAGCTCGGACGCGGCGGCGCCGCATCCGCCCGCGCCGCCGCTCACGATGGCGACCTTGCCGGCAAGGCGACCGTCAATCTTGGCATTCATGCGTCGTTCTCCAGTGTGATTCGTCAGGACCCCTCAGCTGAACAAGGTCCGAAGATGATCGTTGAGGAAACGGCCTTCCGGGTCCACGCTGCGGCGCAGTTCGCGGAACGCCTCGGCCTTCGGGAACCAGCGGTCCACGTCGTCGCGGTTCGTGAAGTGCAGCTTGCCCCAGTGCGGACGCGAGCCGTAGTCGCGCAGGATGTCGTCGACATCCTTCAGGAACGGCCAGTAGTCGACGCCGTTCGGACCGCCCGAGCACGAGATGGTCACGCTGTCCTGGTGATTGAACGGGCTGATCCATGCCGGGTCTCCCTTCGTGAAGCGGTACTCGACCGGGAAGATGCAGTCCCGATGCTTCGTGAGGATCAGCTCGCGCACGCGGCGCAGCGCTTCCTTGCCGTGTTCGGCCGGCACGGCGTACTCGAGCTCGTGGAAGTTCGCGACGTAGTGGATCGCGTAGACCTCCGAGCTGTATGCGATCTTCTCGTGCTCGCCTTCGTGGTACGTGCGCACGTCGGTGACATCCATCACCTTCACTTCGCACACGTCGTAGTCCTTCTTCGAATTCGACACCGCGGTGGTGTCCGGCAGGCAGTACAGGTGGCGGCTTTCGGACGTCGGGCACCAGAAGAAGCCGAAATGCCGGTGCGTCGCCGCGAGCTCGTCGTACCGTTCCATCAGCGCGTCGAAGTCCTCGCGCCACACGCGGTCGTGCAGCCAGAACGCGTCGGTCACCTGCAGCGTCAGCTCCGAGACCACGCCGAACATGCCGATATTCACCTGCGTCGCGTGCAGCAGGTCGAGGTCCTGCTTGTCGCTCACTTCCATGATCGAGCCGTCGGGGCGAACGATGCGCATCCCGACCACCTGCGACGACAGGTTGCTGAGCGTCGTCCCGGTGCCGTGCGTGCCCGTCGCCAACGCGCCGGCAATGGCCTGCGAATCGATGTCGCCCTGGTTGACGAGCGAGAAGCCGATTTGCTTCAGATGCTGCGTGACCGCGTTGATACGCGTGCCCGCCTTCACCGTCACGCGCTTCTGCTGCTCGTCGACCGCGACGATGCCGTGGTAGTCCTTCAGCGACAGCAGCAGGCCGCTCGTCGCGACGACGGGCGTGAACGAATGCCCCGATCCCGCGCAGCGGACGTTCTTGCCCTGGCTCGTCGCGGCATGCACCAGCTCGGCAATCTGCGCCTCGCTGGTGGGCGCCGCCATGTGCGCCGCGACGCACGACTGATTGCCGACCCAGTTCCGCCAGAATCCGCCACGTGGAAGCTCCATCAACGTCTCTCCTGAAGTGCGCGGGCCGGCAACGAAGCGGGAGACTCCAGGCGCCGGCGCGATGCGTCGTGTTCGTGCCAACGATATTTCGCCGGCCGGCTTTGCACTATCGGATTTCGGCAAGCGAGGGTTTTCTCCGGGGTTTTTTGACCGGCGCGTGCAACGACTACAATGAATCGATCCGCCCGCTCCCCTCCCGACTCCGATGACGCCGTCTGCCGATCCGAGCGATTTCTCCGGCGCGCCGCCGCTCGCGCGGAGGGTGACGTTCTGCGCGTTCACCGACGTGGAGGAGCAGGCACGGATCTTCGACGGCTGGCACCTCAACTACACGCAGATCTCGGGCGGCCGGTTTCATGGCTCGTCGTCCATCGTGTCGCTTGGCGGCATCCGGCTGCTGGTCGAGGACCTCGACAAGGTGATCCTGCAACAGGGCGCGGTGCCGTCGGATCGCGTCGCGGTGGCCGTGCCGCTGGAGCTCGAAGGCCATGCGCGCATGTGCGGCGAAAAGAGCGGGCGCGACAGCCTGCACGTGTTCTCGAGCCAGCCCGTGTTCGAGTTCTATTCTCCCGACCGGCACGTGCTCGTGAACGTCGAGATCGCGCCCGACAAGCTGTCGACGCCAGCGCTGCGCACGTTCGCCGCGTCGCTGCGGGCCCGCACCTTCGCACCGCTGATCCCGATGACGGCCCCGGTCGCGGATCGTCTGCGCCACCTGCTACGCCATGCGATGGCCGCGGCCGCGAAGAGCACGCCGGCCGACGACGTGACGACGCAGGACCGCATCGAACTGCTCGAGCGGACTGTGCTGTATGCGATTTCCGAAGCGATGACGATGCCAGAGCCGCATGCGGGCGCGCTCGCGACGCGTTCGACGAAGTACTGGTCGCTCGTCAACGCGGCGCAGGCGCGGCTGCAGGATGCGTCGACGTGCCCGCTGTCGATCGCCGAACTGTGCGTGCAGCTCGGCATCAGCCGGCGTACCGTGCAATACGCGTTCAACGACACGCTCAATCTGAATCCGATCGCCTACCTGCGCGCCGTCCGGCTCAATCACGTTCGCCGCGAGCTGCGGCTCGGCGGCCCCGTGACGTCGGCCGCGACGAAGTGGGGCTTCTGGCACCTGAGCAGTTTCGCGCAGGACTATCGCGCGATGTTCGGCGAGTTGCCGTCGGCGACGGCGAGGCGCTACGCGCAGCGGGAAGCGTGAGCGTCGATCGTGCGAGGCGTGACGCGCGACGCTGATGCGGCTTCGTGCTGTGCCGAACTTTCCATGAAGAAGGCCGCGGCCGAACGTGCGCCGCTGCAGGTTGAACGCAGGCCGCCGCCGCGGTGGGAGCAACAGGCACCGAACCGGCACCGGCCGCCTTCCCACCCGGCGAACTCGCTACACCGTCACTCCTGCTGTTCCTGCTCCGCCTGCACCTGCCGCTGCTGGATGAACTGCCGCACATCGCTCATCGTCACGCGACCGGTGTGTTTTGCATCGATCTCGTCGAAGTGCTTCGCGACGAACCCGAGCCCGCTGCTCTGCGCCTGCGCTTTCGTCACAGCCGCGCCGTTGCCCAGCACCGTGTTGCCGCCGAGCCGGGCATCGACACGCTTCTGCGCCTGCTGCTGCAGCGTCGCGCCGGTCGACGGCAATACCGGCGCCACGCGGGTCGACGGAAAGAACGGACCGTCGACGCCGTGGCCACCGTGCGGCAGCTTCACCGGCGCCACCGCCTGCGGCGGCAGCGCATGCGCGACGCTCATCACCGCACCGAGGACGATCACCGAACACATACGTCGCATCAAGTTGATTGGAGACATGATCACTCGCATTCAATGGATGAATAGAGGGTTCCTTTTCGCAAGGAGTCCGTCGTTTACGGTGCCGCTGCCAGCGAAGTCGAGGCCGTCGCACCCGGCGTGCTGCCGGTCGGCGTGCCGGCCGGATTCTCGTCCGGCCACGGCGGCGGCAGGGTCTTCAGCGTCAGCGCCGTCGGAATCCGCGCGCCCTTGTAGAAGGTCGCCAGGTCGCGCTTCATCTGCGGACGTGCGACGTCATCCAGATACGTCATGTGGCCGCCCTGGAAGAAGTTCACCTGCAGCTTCGGATTCAGGCCCTTCACCGTCTGCAGACGGGCGAGCTGCTTCTCCGTGTTGAAGAACGGCGTGGCGAGGTCGTGGAGGCCGTTCTCCGCGAGCACGTGGAGCTTCGGATTGAGCTGCAGCGCGCCGAGCAGATCGGGGATCGTGTCGGGCATCGGCTGGCCGTCATGCGAGAAGTCCCACACCTGGATGATGTTGTCGTTCAACGGCAGGTAGGTCGCGTTCGGCGCGGTGTAGCCGAGGTAGTCGGGCATCTGCGTCGCGAGCGCGTTCGTGAACGGCTGCGAGATCAGGATGTCCGACGGGTCGCCGTCCGTCTGCAGCCGCGGATCGCTGTTCGGCAACGACACGCGTCCGTCGTAGCGGCCGATCGTCGTGCCGGGCACCAGGTTCGTGCCGAACGGGTTCGCGTTGAAGTAGTCGCGCAGCGCCTGTTGCGTAAGGCTCGACGGGATCGACCACAGCTTCAGCGTCGCGTCGCTCGGGAACACCGGCGTGCCGAGCGCATCCGGAATGCCGAGCTGGCTCAGCACCCACGACTGCGAGTACTTCTGCAGCTGGTTGTAGATCAGCGTCGTGAACAGTTCGGTCTGCACTGCATACAGAAACGGATTGACCGGCGCCGGCGACACCTGGTTGAAGTACGCCGCGACCGCCGCATAGCCGGGCAGATAGCCGGCCACGGTATCGGTGTCGAGCAGCAGCCCTTCGGTCGACTGCGTGATCGCCACCGCCTCCACCGCATCCGCGAAGTAGTTCAGGATCGCCGATTGCAGCACGATACCTGCGAGGTGCACGCCGGCCGATTCGAGCGCCAGCGCGAGCATGTCGGTGCGCGGCGTGCCGTACGATTCGCCGTACAGGTAGATCGGCGACGTGCCGCGGCCGTTCACGTTCAGGTAGCGCTGGATGAAGTCGCGCATGACGTTGACGTCCGCGTCGGAGCCCCAGTACTTCTGGTTGGTGTTCGGCAACACGGCTTCCGACAGCCCGGTTCCCGGCGGGTCGATGAACACGAGGTCGGTGGTGTCGATCAGGCTTTCCGCGTTGTCGACGAGCGGATAGTTCGGCCAGTTGGTGCCGAACAGCGGATCGGGCGTCGCGACGCGCGTCGGCGCGAACGAGCCGAGCCGCAGCCAGATCGACGACGAGCCGGGGCCGCCGTTATAGACGAACGTGACGGGACGCGGCTTGCCGTTCGTGCTCGGCGCGGTGTACGCGACATACGACATCGACGCTTCCGCGTTGCCGTTCGCATCCTGCGCGGTCAGGTGGCCAGTGGTCGTCGTGTAGTTGACCGTCGTGCCGCCGGATTTCCACTGGTAATGCATCACCGCGGCCTTCTCCGACACCTGCGCGGCCGCAAGGCCGTCTGTCGCGTTCATCGAATAGGCAACGGGGTCGACGTAAGGCTGGTTCGCCGCGGGCGTCTGATTGCCGGCCGCCTGTTGCGCGCCGGCCTGCTGGCTGGCGGTGGCCTGCGCGAGGCTCGACGCGCCGACCGACGACGAATCGTCGCCGCCACAGCCCGCGAGCACCATGGTCAAGACGGTCAATGCGCCTAGCCCGGCCAGCCGGCCGCGGCGTTCGCGGCGGCTGCCGGTACTGCTCCTGTCTGGTTGCATGCCTCTGTCCTTGTGTTGGGTCGAATATCGCTTCACACACAGGCCGCCATCGCCGGCGAAAAACGCGCAGGCACACCCGCCACTCGCGTTGCACGATCGGCAGACGGCGGTTGGGGATTGGACTTCTTCGAGAGACTGAACTTGATACAGACACAGCAAACTGCTGGCGGAGAATGATGCGGAAACGCCGCCCCCTTGCAGTTTTGACGACTTTTGTATTACCGAAATTTACGACACCACAAAAATAGGCGGTGTTGCGCCGCGTTGTCAAAGATCATTCGGATATTAAAAAATCTCTGATGATGCGAACGAAGATCAGTGTCTGGAATTTGAAAGAAAGCACGATTGGTCGCAGCCAGCTCGCCATTCGAGACGTTTTTCCCGGAATGCCGCGGCTTTGTCGCAGGTCGCATAACCCTTTTCTGGCATTGGTGGGCGCGTATGGAATGCCTTCAAATCGACAGGCTTATTCTTTCATTTTAATTACCCGAAGCCGATTGACTTGAATTGCTGAATAACAGCCGCCTCTATCCACGAAATACCGATTTCCGGGATTTTCAGGAGACGCCACGGAATTATTTACCCGATAGCGGAATAACGCCGCACGGATGCGTAAGATGCGGGTTATTCACAAGGAAGAAGCAATCATTCGCCCCGCGCATTGCGGATTGCGAATTGCATTGCGGCAATCGCGAATCGGGCACGTGATGCGCAGGGAATGGAGAGGCCGCGCGAGCGAGCGGCGACGCCCCCGCTCACGCGGCGACGTGCGGCCGCGCCGCACGCCATCGTTCAACCGCTCAAACGCTCGAGCGACGATCAGCGCCCGCCGCCCGGCAGCGCGATATCGATCAGCACCGGATCGTGATCCGACGAGCGATACGCATCCGGCGCGTAGTACGTCTTCTGCTGCTCGGCCGACTTGTACGCGAGCGTGTACTGCAGCGCGAGCGGCTCGTCCGCGTTGATGTGCCATTCGTGCACGGCCTTCACGTGCGACGCGAGCGGCAGCGATGCGAGCGCGTGATCGAGGTAGCCGGCTTCGCCGTTGTACACGTAGCTGTACGCGTTCGCGCCTATCCAGCGCGACACGAGGTTGCGGTAGCCGCGCGCTTCGAGCAGGCGGATCGGGTCTTCATACGTGTAGCTGTTGAAGTCGCCGATCAGCAGCGTGCCCTGCCCCGCGACGCCCGTCGGCGTGCCGGCGAGCCAGTCGGCCAGCTTCGCCGCCGCGCGCGTGCGCGTCGGGTTCCAGCAGCCCTGGCCGTCGCCCTGGTCGAGGTCGTCGTTCGCCGCGTCCGGGCAGTTCTTCGACTTCAGGTGGTTGACCGCGATCGTCAGCGCCTGCTTGTTGCCGCCAACGCGGCGGAACGACTGCGCGAGCGGCTGACGGTTCTTGTCGTCGATCGCGAGCGTCGACGCGCGGCCGACCGGTTCGACCGTGCGGCTGTCGTAGATCATCGCGACCGTGATCGCGTCGCCGCCGAGGCGCGACGTGCCCGGATCGACCACGCGCCAGTTGCTGCCGAGCTTCGCCGCGAGCTGGCGCACCGCGCTCAGTTCGCCGTAGCCGTTGTTCTGGATTTCCATCAGGCCGATCACGTCGGCGTCGAGCGCCTTCAGCGCGCTGACGATCTTCGCTTCCTGACGCTGGAATTCCTGATAGTTCTTCGCGCCGCGGTTGTTCGGATCGTCGAAGCCGCCGCCCATGCCGTTGCCGTTGAAGTAGTTGAGGACGTTGAACGACGCGACGCGCAGATTCGATTTCGGATCGCGTGCCGGTGCGTTGGTGCGCGGGTTCGAGCGCGTGTCGAACGTCGGTGCGGCCGCGCCGGGCAGCGGCTGCACACGCCATGCTCCGTAGCGCACCTCGAGCACGCCTTCGACGTTGCGCACGGTATAGCCCGAGCGCAGCGTGTTCGCCGCCGACAGTTCCGGCGCCGGATACGGCACGCTCGCCGGGTTCTGCTTGTTCGAGCCGTCGTCGAGGATCAGCCGGTTGCGTGCGTTCGCATCGATCTGCGCCTGCGCCTGCGACGGCGGCACCACGCTCGTCGGCGTGCGCAGTCGGCCGTTGCTCAGCATCGTGCTGCCGTAGCGGCCGAGCTCGTAGTTGTCGGTGACGGTGAGCGTCTGCGGCAGGCGTACCAGCATTCCTTCATACGCGGCGAATGCGTTCGGGCTGTCGACCGGAAGCGTGAGCGTCGCCGGCGTGACCGTCTGGCCGTTCGCGCACACCGCGATCGCGCCCGACAGCGTGAGCTGCGTCTGCCCGTATTTCTCCTCGATCTTGCCCGTCACATGCACGAGATCGCCGGCCTTCGCGCGCACTTTCGGCGCATAGACGAACAGGCCTTCGGACACGCCCGGCTGGTTGCGGCGCTGCGGGTCGGCCTGCTGGACGAAGAAGCCGCCGAAGCCGTCCGTGCCGCCGAAATCGGCCGTGACGACCGCCTCGATCGACGCGTTCTGGCCGGCGAGCGGCGACGGCGCGCCCGGCTCCTGGATGTCGGCGATCGGCGTCGTGCTGCCGCCGCAGTTCGGGCTGACGGGGGCGGCGGTCGCCGCGAGGACCGGCGCGGCAAGCGTGGGCAGCAGCAATAGCGGGGCAAACAGGCGGATTGTCGAGCGCATGGGGGGAATCCCGGTTGTGAGGGTGGCGAAAGCTTAGCGGCGCTCGGTGACAGTTTTTAGTAACCGGCAGACAGGCATATGTAATTGCCGGTATCGCTGCGCGATTGCGATCGAAAAGCGGGAAATCGTCCAACAAACGCCGGCCCCGTTCCGACGATTTCCCGCTGCCGGCGTCACCACTCACCCCGCCGCGACGCTAGACCGTCCCCGGCAACGCGCTCGACACGAGCACGGCCGCCACCATCAGCACGCCGGCGAGCACGACCGCCTCGATCCGCAGCACCGCGCCGAACCCGCGCAACGCGACGACCGGCATCGCGGCCGCCGGATCCTTCAGCGCGGCCAGCAGCTTCGGCATCCCGAAGAACCGGTTGTGTCCGCCGAGCGCCGCCGCGATCAGCACGAGCGCGAGCTTGAGCAGCAGGATCTGCCCGTACGTCGATGCGAGCAGGTTGTCCGGCGTATCGACGCCGCGCCAGCCGTTGTATGCGCCGGTCGCGAACAGCATCGCCAGTGCAACCGTCGACGCATCGGAGAGCGACTGCACGAACGACGCGCCGGTCGTGCGCTCGCTTGCAGGCATCCCGGTGAATCGCGGCATCACGGCGAACGCCGTCACGAGCACGAGCCCGACCCACGCGCTGATCGCCAGCAGATGCAGCCAGTCGACCCACACCGGCACGCTGAACAGCCCCGCGTCGACCGGATGGCCGCCGTTGCTGCGTGCCAGCGCGACGCATGCGAGCGCGGCCCAGATCGCGAACGGAAAGCGCGTATCGGTCGCGCGCCGAACGAACGACAGGATCACGACCGCGAGCATGAACACGGCGCCGGCCAGCCACGCATGACCGAACCCCGTGCCGGCGAGCATCGCGCGCACGGCCGGCGCCGCTTCGAGCAGCGGCACTTCGCTCATCAACGCGCAGTGCGCCCAGAATGCCGTGATGCTCGCGAGCAGTGACACGACGGACGCACCACGCAGCGTCGCGAGAAGCCGCCCCGCGATGTCGTGCTGCCACGCCGACGCGCCCCGCGCGAGCCAGCGGTTGCCGAGCAGCGTGCCGACGACGACGGCAAAGCCGGCGTTCTGGATCGCCACGGCTACAAGCCGCAGCATGCCGACGAAGCCTTCGTTCACCCTTTCACCTTGAACGTATAGGTGCCTTTGGTGCGATGCGCGTCGGCCGTCATCGCCACCCATTGCACCGTGTACGCACCGGGCGCGAGCTTCGGCATCGCGACGGTCATCGCGCGCGGCGTCGCCGGATCGACCTTCGCGCTGTCGTGCGCGACGGGCTTGCCGTTCGCGTCCGACACCTTCACCGAACTGAAGGTGGGCTCGAGGTCTTCGTTGAACGCGAGCCGCAACGTGTCGGGCGCGGTGTCGACCGTGCTGCCGGTCGCGGGCGTCGCGCTCTCCAGCTTGCCGTGCGCCCAGGCCGCGACCGGCGCGGCGGCGATCAGCGCGCCGGCCGCGACGCAGCGGACGCTGCGGACGCTGCGGACGAACCGCATGAGCATCGTGATCTTCGTGTGCATGTTCCGCCCCGGCATCACGGCTTGCGCAGTTCGACGACGGTCAACGCGCCGTCCACGTCCTCGGCGACGAAATCGATCTTGTCGCCGGCCTTGACCTGCGTGAGCATCGCCGGGTCCTTGACCTTGAACACCATCGTCATCGCGTCCATCCCGAGGTTCTCGAGCGGGCCGTGCTTGATCGTCAGCTTGCCGGCGGCCGAGTCGATCTTGCGGATCTCGCCGTGCGACATCCCGTGCGTCGCGCTGGCGCCCTGCTTCGCGTTGCCGCCCATGTCCATGCCGGCCATGTCGCCGGCCGCGTACGACGCAGTGGAAAACACCAGCACGCAACCCGTTGCAATCGAAACCAGTCCCTTCTTCATCATGCCTGCTCCATCCAGAGTGAGTGAAATGAAACCGGTGGCCGCACCGCGCGGCCACCGCTTGCCGCTGTTGGCCGCCGCTCAGCCGTCCGGCAATTCGCCGGTGTATTCGTAGGCGACGGTGCCCTTCGGATGCCGGAACCAGCCCGGATCGCGATAGTCGTTGCGGCCGAGCCCCTGCCGGACCTTCAGCACCGTGAACATGCCGCCCATCTCCAGCGGCCCGAACGGGCCGGTGCCCGTCATCATCGGCAGCGTGTTGTCGGGCAGCGGCATCTCCATGCCGCCCATCGCGCCGCCGGTGCTGCCCATCGCCATGTAGTCGGGCACGAGCTTGCCGATGCGCTGCGCGAGATCCTTCTGCGGCACGCCGATCAGGTTCGGCACCTGGTGGCCCATCGCATTCATCGTGTGATGCGACTTGTGGCAATGGAACGCCCAGTCGCCGGGGCGATCGGCGGTGAACTCGATCGCGCGCATCTGGCCGACCGCGACGTCGGCCGTCACCTCCGGCCAGCGCGCCGCCGGCGGAATCCAGCCGCCGTCGGTGCCGGCGACCTCGAAGCTGTAGCCGTGCAGGTGGATCGGATGGTTCGTCATCGTCAGGTTGCCGAAACGAATCCGCACGCGGTCGCCCGCACGCACCGGCAGCGGGTCGATGCCCGGGAACACGCGCGAATTGAACGTCCACATGTTGAAGTCCGTCATCTCGTTCACGCGCGGCGTGTAGCTGCCCGGGTCGATGTCGTACGCGGAGAGCAGGAACACGAAGTCGCGATCGACCGGCATCGTCGCGCGGTCCTTGGGATGCACGATGAACATGCCCATCATCCCCATCGCCATCTGCACCATCTCGTCGGCGTGCGGGTGATACATGAACGTGCCGTGCGCCTCCAGCTGGAACTCGTAGACGAAGGTCTTGCCGGGCGGGATATGCGGCTGCGTGAGGCCGCCGACGCCATCCATCCCGTTGGGCAGCCGCAGCCCGTGCCAGTGGATCGTCGTGTGCTCGGGCAGGCGGTTGGTCACGAAGATGCGGACCTTGTCGCCCTCGACGGCCTCGATCGTCGGGCCCGGCGACTGGCCGTTGTAGCCCCACAGGTTCGCGTTCATTCCGGGCGCCATCTCGCGCACGACCGGCTCGGCCGTCAGGTGGAACTCCTTCCAGCCGTTCTTCATCCGCCACGGCAGCGTCCAGCCGTTCAGCGTCGCGACGGGCGTGTATGGACGGCCGTTGGGCGGCACGAGCGGCGGCTGCGTGCCGGCCTTCGCCATCGTGGGCGCTTCGGGCAGCGACGCGGCGCCGGCCTTGCTGACCATCGCCGCACCGAGCAGCGCGGCGCCCGAGCCGCTGAGAAATTGTCGACGGGACACCATGTCAATGACCTTCCGGATGCGTTACGGGCGCCGGTTGCGCCACGGGAGAGGAAGCCGGCTGCGGTGCAGCGTCGGGCGCGGAGGCGGCGGGCGCGGAGGTGCGCGGCGCAGGCTGCGGGGTTGGCTGCGAGATCGGCTCCGAAGTCGGCTCCGAAGTCGGCTGCGAGGTCGACTGCGAAGTAGGCAGCCGGCCGCCGACGGCCATCTGCAGATCGGTTTCGGCGAGCCAGTAGTCCTTCAGCGCATCGATGTAGCCGTTGACCGCGCCGACCTGTTCACGCGCATCGGTGAGCAGCTCGAACACGCTCGCGAGCATCCCGTTGTAGCGCAGCAGCAACTCGTCCGAGATCGTCTTGCGCAGCGGCACGACTTCGTCGCGATAGTGCGTCGCAACGTCGTAGCTCGTCGTGTACGCCGCGTACGATTGGCGTACTTCCGAGCGTGCGTCGATCGCGGTCTGCGCGAGCCGGTTCGCCGACTGCATGTAGACGGCCTCGGCCCGCGCGACCTTCGCGCCGCCCCAGTCGAACAGCGGAATCTCGACGCTGATCTCGTAGCCGTGCTCGTGCCCCTTGTCGGTCTCGTAGTTGTTCACGTAGCCGAGATCGACCGCGTTGACGAAGCGCGTCGCCTTGCTCAGTCCGAGCGACGACGCGACGCCCTGCGTCTGCAGCTTCGCGGCCTGGATGTCGAGACGGTTGCTCATCGCGTAGCGTTCGAGATCGGGCAGCTCCGGGCGCGCCTTCGGCAGGTCGGGCAGACGCTCGGGCAGCGCGTAGTGCATGCGCTCGCCCCACAGCCCCATCGCCCGCGTGAGCTTCTCGCGCGCGGCCACGGCCTGCTGCTGCGCCTTCGCCTGCTGGGCGACCGCGTCCGCGTGGAACGCCTGTTCGCGTGCGTAGTCGAGGCGGCTGAAGTTGCCGGCCTGGCGCATGCGCAGCGCGAGTTCGGCGGCGGCGCTCGCGGCGTCGCGCACCTGCCGCGCATAGATCGCGGCCTGTTCGGCGGCGACGGCCTCGACATACGCGCGACGCGCGTCGGCTGCCACCTTCAGCATCGCGTCGGCCGTCTCGAGCTTGGTCTGCTCGAAGCGGCGGCGTTCGATGTTCGTCGCGAGCGGCAGCGTCAGCAGCACGAATACGTCGGCCGAGAATGTACGCCCGAGGCTCAGCTCGCCGTCGCCGGCCCGCGTGCGGCTGAACGAGAAGCGCGGGTTCGGCAGGCGGCCGGCCTGCACGAGATCGGCCTCCGACAGCCCGAGCGCCGCGTACGACGCCTGCAAGCCACGGTTGTTCAGCAGCGCGAGCTGCACCGCGTCGTCCATCGACAGCGGTTTCGCGAGCAGTTCCTTCGTCCGTGTGTCGACGGCGTCGCGGTCGGCGTCGGTCCTGACGATGACGGCGTCTTTCCCGATCCGCTCCGATGCGGTGGCCGACACGGCGTCGAAGCCGCCGTCCTTCGAGAACGTCGTACAGCCGGCGAGGAAGGCCAGCACGAGCGCGGTCGCGCCGATTCGCGGTGACATCGCAAGTCTCGTCATTGCGCGGCCTCTCCGTGCATCGAATGGACCGCGCCGCCCGCCGTGTTTCCGGGCTTCGCGCTTCCGGACTTCGCGTGCCCCTTCGCGGGCCGCTCCATTACGTCGCGGTTCAGTTGTTTCCAGCCGGGGCCTGCATCGTCCCGATACCGCACGTAGCCTTCGAACGCGGACGGCACGGTGACGTCCTGCACCGGCGCGGCGGCATCGGCCGGATCGGGACGCGGAGTTTGCGCAGGCGCGAGCGACGGCACGAGGGCCGCCGCGCCAAGCAGCGCCGCAGTGATCAATCGCATGGATGTTTCTCGTCGTGAGTCGTGCGACGGGCGTCGAATGACCTCCGGCACGGTTTGCGGATCGCGGCCGGTCGACCGCGGAAGAGGCAAGGACTAGACGGGAAGCCGGCGCGGCGGCCGCTCGATGCCGCCGGTCAGGAACGACACGATGACCGGCGACGGCGCGAAAGCGACGAACGCGATACCGATGCCGGACGCCGCGGACACCGCGGGAGGATCGGCGATGCCGGTGCCGAAGCAGCAGGCCCCGCACGACGAACACGACGATGCATGCCGTGCGTGGCCTTCATGCGCATGCTCGCCACCCTGCGCGCTCGACATCGCAAGCGACGCGGCCGGGTGATCGGCGCTCGCTCCATCCTCCGCATGCGGCACGGCAGCGGCAACGCCCGCGCACTGCATCGACACGGTCGCGAACGACTGGATCGGCAGGCTCAGCGCCAGCAGCACGACGAGGATGAATTTGCGCCAGTACGACATGGATGCGGAATCAGGCAGGCTACGACCGGATGAACGGGAGCGACACCACGACGGCGCGCTCCGGACACAAGACCACCGCAGCTTATCGCCGCCGTCGTGACGACGACATGGCCGAAACATGACCGGTTTTTCATGAAACGCGGGCATCGCACGGCGAGCGCGCTTCATGACAATTCCGTCATCCGCCGGTCATCTTTCGCGCACGCGCGGCGCCCTAAGCTCACGCGTTACACTGACCGGCTGAAATCACGGATGAATCACGAACGGCCTGCTCCACCATGCGGATACTGATAGTCGAAGACGAACCCAAGATGGCGTCCTACCTGCGCAAGGGGCTGGCGGAGGCGAGCTATACGGTCGACGTGGCCGAGAACGGCAAGGACGGGCTGTTCCTCGCGCTGCACGAGGATTTCGATCTCGTCGTGCTCGACGTGATGCTGCCGGAGCTGGACGGCTTCGAGGTGCTCCGGCGGCTGCGCGCGCAGAAGCAGACGCCGGTCCTGCTGCTGACGGCGCGCGACGCGATCGAGGACAAGGTCACGGGGCTCGAACTGGGTGCCGACGACTACCTGCTCAAGCCGTTCGCGTATGCGGAGTTCCTCGCGCGCATCCGTTCACTGCTGCGCCGCGCGCCGCGCAATGCGCGCGACTTCCTGCAGGTCGCCGATCTCGAGGTCGACCTGATCAAGCGCCGGGTACGGCGCGCGGACAACCGCATCGACCTGACCGCGCAGGAATTCGCGCTGCTGCAGCTGCTCGCGGAACGCGAAGGCGAGGTGCTGACGCGCACCTTCATCACGTCGCAGATCTGGGACATGAATTTCGACAGCGACACGAACGTCGTCGATGCGGCGATCAAGCGCCTGCGCGCGAAGATCGACAACGCCTACGAGAAGAAGCTGATCCACACGATCCGCGGCATGGGCTACGTGCTCGAGGATCGCTCGTGACCGGCGGCCCCGCGCCGTATTCGCTGCTCCGGCGCCTGACGCTCGCGTTCGCCGCCGGCGCCGCGCTCGTGTTCGCGCTGACCGGCGCGTACCTGTATCGCTCGCTGTCCGCCGAGCTGACCCGGCGCGACGACATCGAAATCGCCGGCAAGCTCAACCAGTTCCTGCAGCTTGCGCGCTCGAGCGGTTCGACGACGGCATTGCGCGCCGATCCGGCCGTCTTCCATGAAGTGCTGCTGTCGCATCCGGGCGTCTATCTCGGCATCTACGACGCGGCGAACCGCCCGCTCGTCGAACACACCGACGAAGCCGGCAACACGCTCGCGTCGGTGATCGCGCGGCCGGAGCCGGCCGACGCAGCGACCGTGGCTGCGAGCCCGTTCACCTGCGCGCCGCCCGGCATCGGCACGTCGCGCTGCGTGCGGGCGCACGCCACGCTGCCGTCGGGCGAAACCATCCAGGTCGCGCTGGCGCGCACGGCGACCGATCGCCAGTCGCTGCTGGAAAGCTATCGCGTCGACATCTGGCTCGCGGCCGTCCTCGGCGCGCTGCTGGTCGGCGCGCTCGGCTACGCGGTCGCGTCGCGTGGCCTGCGCCCGGTCGAGAGCCTCGGGCGGCAGACCTCGCGCATCGAGGCACACAACCTGAACGCGCGTCTCGATGCACGCGGCGGTCCGGTCGAGTTGCACGAGCTCGCCACGTCGGTCAACCGGATGCTCGACCGGCTCGAACGCGCGTTCGTGCGGCTGTCGCAGTTCTCGTCCGATCTCGCGCACGACATGCGCACGCCGCTCGCGAACGTGATCAGCTCGTCGCAGGTCACGCTGTCGCGCGCCCGCACCACCGAGGAATACGAAGCGCTGATCGATTCGAACATCGAGGAATGCGAACGGTTGCAGCGAATGATCGAGAACATGTTGTTTCTCGCGCGCACCGACAATGCGCGGCAGCACCTGAAGGCCGTCGAACTCGATGCGGGCGCCGAGCTGCGCCGGCTCGCGTCGTATTTCCAGGCGCTGGCCGACGAGGCCGGCGTGCATCTCGCGGTGCAAGGCGAAGCGCCGGTCGTCGCGGACGCGACGCTGTTCCGGCGCGCCGTCAGCAACCTCGCGTCGAACGCGCTCGAACACGCGCAAGCCGGCTCGACGATCGAGCTGACCGTATCGACGCGGCCCGGCTACGCGGTAGTCGAAGTCACGAACCGCGGCGCCGCGATTCCGCCCGAGCAGATCGAGCGGATCTTCGAGCGCTTCTACCGGATCGATTCGTCGCGGCACGGCGCGGCGCGCAACGCCGGGCTCGGGCTTGCGATCGTCAAGTCGATCATCGAGCTGCACCGCGGCAAGGTCGAGGTCGAGAGCCGCGACGGACGCACGACGTTCGCGCTGTATTTCCCGGCCCGCGCTGCGTGACACGCGCGTGACGCCCGCGCACGCCGATTGCTTCCCCGCTACGGCATGCGCATCCGCTGTCGCTCGACCTGCCTTTCCGAATGAAAGGGTGTGACTGCACAAGCTTGCCGAAAGCGGCCGGCTCGGCTAGACTGCCCTTCGTCTTTGGGGAGTAGCCTGCTTTCCATCCCCCGGAAAGCGAACACGTCAACATACTCGGCCTGCGGCCGTGGCGCGTTCGGCCGAATCGGTCTGGCGAGACCATCGACGCATCGCGCCGTTCCTGGTCGGACGTCGGCAGATGCGTCATGGTTCGTCCACGTCCGACCACGGAGTCCCCATGTTCCTCGTTGCCCGTCCTTCGCGTTTCATCAGTTCCATGACCGCCTGCATGCCTGCCTGCGGAGGTGCCGCATGACGTTGATGCTCGTCGAACTGGCGTTCATGCTGATCGTCATCCTGGTCGCCGCCGAGTTCTTCACGAATGCGCTCGAACATCTCGGTGAACGGCTGAAGATTTCCGAAGGCGTAACCGGTTCGCTGTTCGCGGCCGTCGGCACCGCGCTGCCCGAAACGATGGTGCCGCTGCTCGCGCTCGCGGGCGGCACGTCGAATGCGGCCGTGAACGAGGAAATCGGCGTCGGCGCGATTCTCGGCGCGCCGCTGATGCTCGCGACGCTGACGACCTTCCTGATGACGATCGCCGTGATCCGCTCGCGCGGCCTGACCGGCACGATCAAGCCCGAGCGGACCGGCTTCGTGCGCGACCTGAACTACTTCATCGCCGCGTTCGCGCTCGCCACCGTCGCGATGTTCGTCCCGCATCATGTGTGGGGAATCCGCGCGCTGCTCGCCGCGATGCTGGTCGGCGTCTACGTGCTGTATGTCGTGATGACGTTCCGCGCGTCGACGCAGCTCGTCGATGCCGGGCACGGCACCGAAGCGCCGCACGCGATGTTCCTGTCGCGTGTCGGGCTGCCGACCAACCTCGCGACCATCGCGCTGCAGCTCGCGATCGGCGTCGCGCTGCTCGTCGGCGGTGCGAAGGGCTTCATTCACGGTGTCGAAGGCGTGTCGCACGTGCTCGGCATCTCCGCGCTGCTGCTGTCGCTGATCATCGTGCCGATCGCGACGGAGTTGCCGGAGAAGGTCAACAGCGTGCTGTGGATCCGCCGCAAGAAAGACACGCTCGCATTCGGCAACATCACCGGCGCGATGGTGTTCCAGGGCACGCTGCTGCCGGCGATCGGCATCATGCTGACGCCGTGGGAGCCGCGCCCCGAAGTGCTGACCGGCGTGATCATCACGCTCGCGGCGGCGGCGTGGCTGCGCGTCAATGCCCGCGCGCACGGGCTCGCGATCTGGGCGTTGCTCGCGAACGGGGTCGGTTACGTCGGCTATCTGTTCGTGACGCTGACGCGCTGAAACGCGACATCGCGCACGATCGGGCAACATCGTGCGCATCCACGCGCCCGACCGCGGTTCACGAAGCAGCATCGTGAGCCGCGGCCGTCGCTGCAGGCGGCTGCGCCGCCCGCATTGCCGCGCTTACGATGCCTTCTCGAGCTTGACGATCGTCAGCGTGCCGTTGACGCGCTCGACGCGCACCCTCACCTTGTCGCCCGCATGAACCCCGGCGAGCATCGCCGCGTCCTTCGCCTTGAACGCCATCGTCATCGACGGCATGTCGACGTTCTCCAGTGCGCCGTGCTTCAGCGTAATTTTGCCGCTCGCGGCATCGACCTTCTTCACTTCCGCATCAGTCAGCGCCGTGCCCGATTCGGCCGCGCCGCCGGACGACATCTTCATGCCGGACATCTCCATGCCCGACATGTCGCCCGCGGCAAACGCGGGTACGGCGAACGCGCCGGTCGCGAGAGCGGCGGCGGCAGTGGCGATCAGTTGATTCATCTTCATCGTGATTCTCCAGTGGGGTTGGACGGCACGTTCATGCCGTGAGGAACTGCATCGGAATGCCGCCGGCGGCTCGCGCCGCGCGCCCGACGGCGCTGCCGCAAAAGCCATGCGGCGGGAATGACGAACATCGACAGCAGCGGCGCGGTGACCATGCCGCCGACCATCGGCGCGGCGATGCGCTGCATCACTTCGGAGCCGGCGCCGTGTCCGATCATGATGGGCACGAGGCCGGCAAGCACGACGGCCACCGTCATCGCCTTCGGCCGCACGCGCAGCACCGCGCCTTCGCGAACCGCATCGAGCAGCACGGCATCGGTCAGCGGCTCGCCGGCATCGAGACGGCGCCGCAGCGCGCCCTCCAGGTACAGCAGCATCACCACGCCGAACTCGGCGGCCACGCCCGTCAGCGCGATGAAGCCCACCGACGTCGCGACCGATACCGCGTGGCCCAGCGCCCAGACGAGCCAGAAGCCGCCGACCAGCGCGAACGGCACTGTCGACATCAGCAGCAGCGCATCGGCTGCCGAACCGAACGTGAGGAAAAGCAGCACGAAGATCACGGCGAGCGTCACCGGCACCACGGTGCGCAGCGTTGCCGCCGCGCGTTCGAGATATTCGAACTGGCCCGACCATGCGATCGAATAGCCGGGCGGCAACGTGACCTGCTGCGCGACCGCCTGCTGCATCGCGCGAACCGCGGTGCGCAGATCGGTGCCGCGAATGTCGACGTACACGTAGCCGGACAGCCGCGCATTCTCGCTGCGGATCATCGGCGGCCCGTCGGCGATCACGACGCGTGCAACGTCGCCGAGACGAAGCTGCGCGCCCCGCGCGGTGACGACCGGCAACTGTCGCAGGTTCTCGAGCGAATCGCGAATCTCGCGCGGATAGCGGATGTTGATCGGAAATCGCTCGCGCCCGGCAATCACCTCGCCGACGTCCTCGCCGCCGATCGCCGACGACACGACCGACTGGATATCGGCCACCGACAGCCCGTAGCGCGCGGCCGCGAGCCGGTCGATGTCGACGTCGATGTAGCGGCCGCCGTTGAGCCGTTCCGCGAGCGCGGACGTGACGCCCGGCACGTGCTTCACCACCGCCTCGACCTGCGTCGCGATCGCGTCGATCCCCGCCAGGTCCGGCCCGGAGATCTTCACGCCGACGGGCGTCTTGATGCCGGTGGACAACATGTCCAGCCGGTTCCGGATCGGCGGCACCCACACGTTCGACAGCCCCGGCACCTTCACCGTGCGATCGAGCGCGTCGACGAGCTTCTCGGGCGTCATCCCAGGCCGCCACGCGCTGCGGGGCTTGAAGCGGATCGTCGTTTCGAACATCTCGAGCGGCGCGGGATCGGTCGCCGTATCCGCGCGCCCCGACTTGCCGAACACCGTATCGACCTCGGGCACGGTCTTGATCAGCCGGTCGGTCTGCTGCAGCAGCTCGCTCGCCTTGTCGGCCGAAATGCCCGGCAATGCGGTCGGCATATACAGCAGATCGCCCTCGTCGAGCGGCGGCATGAACTCGCCGCCGAGCCGCGACACCGGCAGGGCCGTCAGCAACAGCGCGACGACGGCAATACCGATCGCGAACCACGGGCGCCGCAGCGTCGCTTCGAGCAGCGGCCGGTACACGCGGATCAGCACGCGATTGATCGGGTTCGCGTGCTCGGGCGGAATGCGGCCGCGCACGAGATATCCCATCAGCACCGGCACCAGCGTCACCGACAGACCGGCCGCGGCGGCGATCGTGTAGGTCTTCGTGAACGCGAGCGGCGCGAACAGCTTGCCCTCCTGCCCTTCGAGCGAAAACACCGGAATGAACGACAGCGTGATGATCAGCAGCGAGAAGAACAGCGCCGGCCCGACCTCGGCGGCCGACGTCGCGACCAACTCCCAGCGGCGTGCGGTCGTGATCGGCTCGCCGGGATGCGCATCGCCGTATGCCTCCAGATGCTTGTGCGCGTTCTCGATCATCACGATCGCCGCGTCGATCATTGCGCCGATCGCGATCGCGATGCCGCCCAGCGACATCAGATTCGCATTCACGCCCTGGTAACGCATCACGATGAACGCCGTCAGTACGCCGAGCGGCAGCGCCAGGATCGCGACCAACGCACTGCGCAGATGGAACAGGAAGACCGCACAGACGATCCCGACGATCACGAACTCCTCGATCAGCTTGTCCCTGAGGTTGTCCACCGCGCGCTCGATCAGCTGCGAACGATCGTAGGTCGTGACGATCTCGACGCCGGGCGGCAGCGAGCGCTTCAGCGCGGCGAGCTTCGCCTTCACCGCGTCGATTGTCGTCAGCGCATTCTTGCCCGAGCGCATCACGACGACGCCGCCCGTCACCTCGCCCTGGCCGTTCAGTTCCGCGATCCCGCGCCGCATCGCGGGGCCGACCTGGATGCGCGCGACGTCGCCGAGCAGCACCGGCGTGCCCGCGTCGTCGGTGCGCAGCACGACGTGCCGGAAGTCGTCGAGCGTGCGCAGGTAGCCGGACGAACGCACCATGTACTCCGACTCGGCCAGCTCGACGACCGAGCCGCCCGATGCCTGGTTCGCCTTGCCGAGCGCGTCCGCGACCGCCGCCTGGGTGATGCCGTACGCACGCAGCTTGTCCGGATCGAGCACGATCTGGTACTGGCGCACCATCCCCCCGATGCTCGCGACTTCGGACACGTCCGGCACCGCCTTCAGCTCGAATTTCAGGAACCAGTCGTTGAGCGCGCGCAGTTGGCCGGGGTCGTGGCGGCCGGTGCGGTCGACAAGCGCGTACTCGTACACCCACCCGACCCCGGTCGCGTCCGGCCCGAGCGACACGGTCGCGCCCGCGGGCAGCCGGCTCTGCACCTGGCTCAGGTATTCGAGCACGCGCGAACGTGCCCAGTACGGGTCGGTATGGTCGTCGAACAATACGTAGACGAACGCATCGCCGAACGACGAGTACGCGCGGACGGTTTTCGCACCCGGCACGCCGAGCAGCGTCGTCGTCAGCGGGTAGGTCACCTGGTCCTCGACGATCTGCGGCGCCTTTCCCGGGTACGACGCCTTGACGATGACCTGCGTGTCCGACAGGTCGGGCAGCGCGTCGAGCGGCGTCTGCCGCAGCGAATGGACACCCCACGCCGCGAGCAGAACGGTCGCGAGCAGCACCAGAAAGCGGTTGCGGACGGACCAGCGAATCACGTGCGCGATCATGGCTTGCCCCCCAGCGGATCGACCTTCGTCAGCCGGTAGCCGTCGTCGCTCTGCACGAACGCGAAGCGCACCGTCTGGCCCGGCTTCACGTCCGGGAACGCGGTCGCCGACGGCTTGCCGAAGGTCATCGTCATCGCGCCCCAGCCGAGCGCGGGCACGGGCCGATGCGAGAACGTGATGTCGTCGGCCGTGACGCTTTCGACCTTGCCGGTGGTCTCATAAGTCGTCGACGCCGCCTTCGGTGCCGACGCAGGTACCGCCCCGCTCGCGCCGGCGCTGCTTTCCAGTCGCGGCAGCACGGACTTGAGGCTCGCTTCGGAATCGATCAGGAACTGCCCCGATGCGACGACCGTATCGCCCTCGCTCAACCCGGTGAGCACTTCCGTATCGCTGCCGACGTCGTTGCCGAGCGTCACCGTCGCCGGCTGCAGGCCGCCGTCGCCGCGCTTCACGATCACGACGGTGCGTTTACCGGTGGCGATCACCGCCTCCGACGGCACGAGCAGGCGTGGCGTCGCCTTCGGGTCGGCGACGCGCACGCGCATCAGCATGCCGGGCGTCAGCTTCAGCGATGCGTTGTCGATCTCGAGCCGCGCCTGCAGCGTTCGGCTGCTCGTGCTGATGCCCGGCAGGATCTCGCGGATGCGCCCCGCGAAGTGCCGCGACGGATCACCCGCGAACGTCGCGTCGACCTGCATCCCCGGCTGCACGTTCAACGCCAGCGCTTCGGGAATCTCGACGAGCAGCCACAGCGTCGACAGGCCGGAAATCCTCGCGAGCGTCTGCCCCGGCGCGACCATTGCGCCGTCGCGCACGTTCAGCTCGCTGACGACGCCGGTTTCCGGCGCGGCCAGTACGACGTGGGTCTGCACGCGGCCCGTGCGATCGAGACTCGCGATCATGCCGTCCGGAATCGACAGCGCGCGCATGCGTGCGCGCGATGCGTCCAGCAGGCCGCGGTCCATCCCGCCGCGCTTCAGCGCCAGGTATTCCTCCTGCGGTGCGAGCCAGTCCGGCACGTACAGCGACGCGATCGGCGCGCCCTTGTCGATGCGCTGCATCGGCGCCCGCGCGTAAAGGCGATCGATGTAGCCCGTCACGCGCGACTGCACGACGTCCGTGTGCGCCTCATCGAACTGGGTGGTGCCGACCGCATCGAATCCGCCGGCCGCTTCCTGACGCCGGACGGCCACATAGCGGATGCCGAGGTTCTGCTGCAGGCCCGGATCGATCCGAACACCCGACGTGCCGCCACCTTCGTCCGCATAGACGGGTTGCAGCTGCATGTCCATGAACGGCGACTTCCCCGGCTTGTCGAAGTGCTGGTTCGGCACCATCGGATCGTGCCAGTACAGCACCTTGCGTCCGGACGTCGGGTCGGATCTGGCCGGCGACGCAGCGGCGGCCTCCGGCCCCGCGCTTGCCGCACGGCGTGCGCCCGCGACGTAACCCGCGCCGAGCAGCGCCACGGCGGCGCACGCCAGCAGGACGGCGCGGACGAGCATTTGCTTCGTCATGTCGTTCTCCTTCATTGTGCGGCGGCGAGGGTCGGCGGCACGACCTGGTATTCGAGCCGCGCCCAGGTCTGCGAAACCTCGCGGCGAACATCAAGCACCTGCAGTTGCGCATCGAGTTGCGCGCGGCGCACGGCGAACGTGTCGGCGAGCGACCCCGTGCCGGCCCGGTATGCGGCGTCGGCGAGCTGGACGCGCTGCTCCGCGGCCGGCAGCAGCGCTTCGCGCAGGTTCGCGATCCGCGCGCGGCCGCTCGCGAGCGTGGCCGACTGCATGCGGATATCGGCCTGCACCTGGCGCAGCGTGTCCTCGTACATCAGCCCCGCTTTCGTCGCGAGCGCGGCCTTCTCGGCGACGTCGCGGTTCTGCCGGTTCTTGCGGTTCAGCGGCAGCGGGATCGTCACGCCGAACGACACCATGTTCGAATACGCGCCGCCCCGCTGCTGGTACGCGACTTCCCACGTCCAGTTGGGGCTGCGCTCGCTGTTCGCCACCGCGGTGTCGGCTTCGGCGACGGCGATGTCGCCCGCCGCGGTGATGAGCGCCGGCTGCGACAACCGCAATTCATCCGGCGGCAACGACGATACGAACGATTCCGCGGCCGGCGGCGTTCCCGCGACGTCGTCGACGGGCGCGGCGGTCCAGCGCGACAACGCGATGCGCGCGGTCTGGTAGGCCTCCTGCGCCTTCAGCAGCTGATCCCGGGTCTGCGCGAGCATCGCCCGCGCCTGGACGACGTCGCCCGCACCCGCCTTCGCGCCGCGATACGACGCCTTGATTGCCTCGAGCTCATGACTCATGTGATCGAGCAACACCTGCTGAAGCGCAAGCGCCTGCTTCGCATAGATCGCGTTCAGCCACGCCGCGGCCGTCTGCTGACGCACGCTGGCGAGTTGCGCGAGATAGCCGGCGCGCTCGCGCCCGACCTGTTCGTTGGCGAGCGCCGTGCGCAGGCGTCGCTTGTCGCCCGACACCCATTCCTGTTCGATGCCGATGCGGCGCATCGTCATGAAGTCCTGGCCGACTGTGAAACGCTGCCCGCCGTTGACCGGCAGATTGTCGATGCCGGCCTTCAGCAACGGGTCGGGCAGTTGGCCGGCCTTGACGGCTGCCTCGGAACTGGCACGCACGGAAACCTGTGCGGCCTGCATCGAGGCGGAGTGTTCGGTGGCGGACTGCAGCGCGGCGTCCAGCGTGACAGGCGCCAACTGCGCGTGAGCGGCGCCCGCAACCAGCAGCGCCGCGCCAAGCATGGGCGCGCGCCGACGCGCACGCCGCGCGTGCGGCGTGCAGAGATCGAATGACATGGTGTAACCCCAAGTCGGAACCCGAACGGGTTCCACGTCCTGAATGCAGGACGAACCTCACCGCCTCGGCGGTGAACCGGTCAAATCGGGATCAATTGATGCGGGGTGGGCGCCACAACCCGTTCGGGTCGCGGATCGGGACGGACTGCGCGTAGTGGAAGACGATCGTACTGGTGTATGCAGCGGGGCGGCCGACGTCGGCACGAGCGGCGGGGTGATAGAGACTGCCGAACTGACACTGGGCGGTCAGCTTGCAGGCCATGCCTTTCGCTTTCGCCTTGGCCTTGGTGCTGTCGGCGGGCGACGCCTTCATCGAATCGCAGCCGCTCATGTCGGCGGACATGCTCATGCCCGCGTCCGTATCCATCGACATCGTGGACTGCATCGGACATTCGCCGGTCAGCCCGCTGGCTGCCAGCCCGCTGAGGGGCAGCACCGCGCAAAGCAGCAGCAGGATGAAGGTCCGGAGCCATTTCATGGCGGCGATTATAGCGCGGCGAATGGCGGCGGGACCGGGTGACATGTACGGCTTTGTACGTCTCCCGGGCCGTCCGGCTCGCTAGCTGGCCAGGCCGTCCGCGGCGAGCACCTGCTGTACGGCCGGCCGGGCCCGCACCCGCTCGTACCACGCGCGCAGGTTCGCATGGCGGCTCAGGTCGATATCCGCGTTGTACACCGAGCGCATCCAGTCGGCCTTGCCCCAGCCCGTCACCGCGAACAGGTACGCGTCGGCGATCGTGAAGGTGTCGCCCGTCAAGTACGCGTTGCCGTCGAGCTGCCGGTCGATCCACGCGAAACGACCATCGAGCTTCTGCCGCACCGGCTCGACGTATTTCCCCGCCTGCACCGCGTATAGCAGCGGAATGAAGCCCTTGTGGATTTCGGTGCCGACAAAGTTCAGCCACTCCATCAGTCGATAGCGTGCCGTACGCGGGCGCGAGCGCCGCTTCCGGGCGTCGGTCGGCGAGATACTGCGCGATCACCGGCCCTTCGCGCAGCATCGTGCCGTCGTCGAGTTCGAGCAGCGGCACGTAGCCGAGCGCGTTGACGTCATGGAAGTCGCGGCCGTCGTCGATGCGATGCTTGCGCGCGTCGACCGTGACGATCTGCGCGTCGAGGCCCGCTTCGCGCAGCACGATGCGAATCGCCTGCGAACAGCTGCCGGGAGCGTGATAGAGCTTCATCAGAATTTGCTCCGAGAAACCCCGCCATTTCCCCCAAGGGAACTTCCTTCGGGGCGGATGGCGGGAAGGAAAGGAGTGCTGTTGACAGGCAGCTTCTTCCACGGGTTAGGATCACCGGCATGATTCTTGTCTACCGCTACCGGGTGAAGTCGCTCAACG
>Ga0070660_100000073_pt1 | contig 60206 bp, 58 predicted proteins | sample KBSC33metaG_FD_64670 | JGI IMG/M metagenome (GOLD analysis project Ga0070660, IMG submission 64670) | Corn rhizosphere microbial communities from Kellogg Biological Station, Michigan, USA - KBS C3-3 metaG | ecosystem: Host-associated > Plants > Roots > Rhizosphere > Soil ... | reverse complement strand
CGCTGCCCTGCCGTTCCTGGATCATCGGCCAGAGCTTGCCAAGCAGGATGTAGAGATCGGCGAGCGGCTTGCCTTGACCGGGGTCGAGATTGTCGATCGAGAAGGGGCTGAAGCCGAACGCACCCAATTGCCCGATCGCGAACAAGGCATTGGCGGGCGCTTCGGGCTTGCCCGCCTGATTGGCCTCGGGAATGAAGAGCGGCCGGCCGAGCGCGGCATAGGCCCTCGTCCACTCGACGAAATTGGGGAAATAGATGTCGGGCTCGAGCAGGTCGATCGACGGCGCCGCGGCATGCCATATCCGCGCCATTTTGGGGATTGGTCCGGCGGCCGGATAGCCCTTGCCCGGCGCGGCATCGGGGCGCGGCAGTGCGGCATTCATGTAAAAGGGAATGGGATAGGCCTCCTTGCCCGCGGCCGCGACCCGTTCGACGTAGCGGCCGAAATACCAGGCCATGAACGCCTCGTCCGCATCCACGCCATAAGCCTGCGTCCAGCTCCGGCCGGCACCGGGCAGGCCCTTGGGCACGGGCCGAGCCCAGGCCGCTTCGGCAAGCGGGCTATGATCGCGCGGTTCCGGGATCATGCCGACTTCGTTTTCGACCTGCACCGCGATCACGGTGCGCGCGCTGTCGGTCCGCGCGAGATGCGCCATCAGCATGCCGAAGGCGCGCGCATCGGCGGCCGCGCTCGCCTCGCCGAAGGGAGACAGGATATCGATCGCTTTGCCGTCCGCCGTGCGGGCGCGGGGAAAGCGCTTCGGATCATGCTTCACCCAGCCGGGCGCATAGGTCGATATGCTGTTCTTCCAGCTGCCGAACCATAAGACCACGATGCGCAGACCGTGCGCGCGCGCATCGGCCAGCAGTCCGTCGACCAGCCCGAAATCGAATTCGCCTTCTACCGGCTCGATCAACTCCCAGCTCACCGGCATCAGCACCGTGTTCAGATGCTGCGCCCGCAGTGGGGCCCAGCGCGCGGCCATATAGGCGCGGCTCGAGGAGGAGGAATTGGCGAGTTCGCCGCCCAGGATCAGGAAGGGCTTTCCATCCACGACCAGCCGGCCGCGATCCAGCGTGGGAAGCGGGGTGGCGACGGCGCAGGATGATGCCGCGACCATGAGGAGCGCGAGACGGCGAGAGAAAGCGGACCGGAGGATCATAAGCCCTCTCTTGGGGGAGCGAGGCCCCGTCCCGCAAGCGGGCCGGTTCGTCCCGGCATGGCACTTTTTCGCAAATTGGTCGGTTGGACTCTCCGGTGCCCGCGACAAGACGGGCCGAGTAGGAGAAGAGACATGAAGCTCAAGGCACTGGCCGCCCCTATGGCGGCGATCGCCGCGCTGGCCATGGTCGGCACGCTTCCCGCAGCCGCGCAGCCGCCGGGTTGGGACCGTAACGCCTTCTGGCACGGCGCTCCGGCTGATCCCTATCAGCGGATCGATTTCCTGCAGCGGCGCATTCGGCATGGTATCGATGACGGCAGCCTGTCCCCGCATGAGGCCCGCCGCGCGCAATATCAGCTCGATCGGATCCGTCGCGATGCGGATCGGATGCGCTGGCGCCACCACGGCAATTTCAGCCGTGCCGACTATGATTATATCCAGGGCCGGCTCGACGACCTGAGCCAGCGGATTCGCTGGCAGCGCCAGAATTGGTCATCGGGTTATGGTGAGCAGCGGCCGGGCGCTTATGGCAGCAATTACAGCGGTAATTACGGTGGCAATTACGTTACCACCTATGACGCCTCACGTTATTATCGCGACGGGCCGAATTATTCTGAGCGGCGCCTGAGCGACAATGACGAGGTCTATCGTGGCTCCGACGGCCGCTATTATTGCAAGCGCGGCGACGGCACGACCGGCCTGATCGTGGGCGCGGCGGCGGGCGGAATCCTCGGCAACATCATCGATGGCGGCCACAAGCGCACGGCGGGCACGTTGATCGGCGGCGCGCTCGGCGCGCTGGCGGGCAAGTCGATCGCCGAGAATCAGGACATCCGCTGCCGCTGAATGATTGGGTGCGGAATGCGCTGAAGTCAAAAAAAGGGGCGCCCGCCAGGGTGCCCCTTTTTGTCGTCGTCACGTCTTTGTCTTAGCGGCGATAATGGCGGTAGCCGTAGCGATAGCGGCTGTGCCGGTAATAATGGCGATGGTCGTGATGCAGCGTATTGAACAGGCCGCCGGCGGCGGCGCCGATCAGCGCGCCATTCCCCATCGAAAGGCCCGGGATCACCGCGCCGGCGATCAGGCCGCCAGCCGCGCCGATGCCCGCGCCGCGCAGGATGTGGTGCGCGCTCTGCGCCGAAGCGGGGGCCGCTAGGGCCATCGACGCTGCGCCGGCGGCTATCAGCAGGGTCTTCATGATCTGTTTCCTTTCAATTTATGCCTCCCGTGGGAGCTGGGGCAACGAACCACAGCTCCCGGGGTTCATGGGTTAGCGATAGGGATTCCACGCATAGTAATCGCGGTCGCCATCATAGCCGCGATGCCAGCGATGCCAGCGCTCACGCTCGCGGCGCGCTTCACGTGCGCGTTCACGCTCCCAGCGACGATGTTCGCGCCATTCGTGGCGGTCGTAGCCATCGTAACGGTCATGGCCACGGTCATAACCATATCCGCCGTAGCCATAATAATCCTGGGCCTGGACGGCCGAGGGCACCGCGATCGCGCTCAAGGCCAGCGCAGCGGCGATTGCCAACTTGGTACGCATTTTCTCTCTCCTCACGCGCCCCGCTTCCGGGACGATCATGGTTTATCCGAGGGCAGATGCGCGGGTGCTGAACGGGTCCGGCAGCAATCGTTCAGGATCGGAGGGGCTGGCGAGAGGCCGGCCGTGCAATTCGGCGCATTGGGCCTCGCCCTCGGCAATCAACCTGCTAATCATGGTCGCGAAAAAATTGGGAGCAGGGCATGACGGGTTATAGTCGGCGTGAGATTGGCAAGGCTTTGGGCGCAGGCGCGGTACTGGCCGCAGGCGGCGCCGCGACGACGGCTGCCAGCGCGGCGCCGCTCGATCTATCCTTCCCGCAGGGCTTCAAATGGGGCTGTGCGACCGCCGCCTATCAGATCGAGGGCGCGGCCAAGGAGGACGGACGCGGGCCGACCAACTGGGATATTTTCTCGCACACGTCGGGCAAGACGGCGAACGGCGATACCGGCGATGTCGCCTGCGACAGCTATCATCGTCATGCCGAGGACATGCAGCTTCTGAAGAATCTGGGCGTGTCGACCTATCGCATGTCGCTCGCCTGGTCGCGCATCTTCCCCAACGGCAAGGGCAAGCCCAACCAGAAGGGCGTCGATCATTATAACAAGGTGATCGACGATCTGCTCGCCAACGGAATCACGCCGTACGTCACCATGTTCCATTGGGACCTGCCGGCGGCGCTTCCCGGCGGCTGGCAGAACCGCGATACCTCCTACGCGTTCGCCGATTATGCGGGCTATATGGCGGGGCAGCTTTCGGACCGCGTGAAGAATTTCATGACGGTCAACGAACTGCGCTGCTTCACCGATCTCGGTCACGCGCAGGGTATCCATGCTCCTGGGCTGAAATTGCCGCCCGCGGATGTGAACCAGGTGCGCCACCATGGCGTGCTCGCCCACGGCCTCGCGGTCCAGGCGATCCGCGCGCACGGCAAGGGCCCGCTCCAGGTCGGCATCGCCGACAATACCTCGATTTTCACGCCCGCGATCGAAACGGACGAGCATATCGCCGCAACCCGAAAGGCGATGCGCGAAGAGAATGCCATGTTCCTGACCGCGATCATGGAGGGCAAATATCTCGATTCCTACCTGACCGAGCAGGGCGCCGCCGCGCCGAAGGTCCAGGCAGGCGACATGGCGATCATCTCGAGCCCGCTCGATTTCGTCGCGCTCAATATCTACACGCCCAACTACGTTCGCGCCGACCCGTCTGCGCCGAAGGGCTATGTCATCCTGCCGCATTATGCGCAGAGCCCGCGCATGGCCTCGCCCTGGCTCTATGTGGGGCCGGAAGCGCTCTATTGGGGACCGCGTCTCGCGACCGAATTGTGGGCACCGAAGGCGCTCTACATCTCTGAAAACGGCTGTTCGGCCGACGATCCGATCGCGAACGGGCGCATCGATGACAGCGACCGCGTCATGTATCTGCGCAATTACCTGACCGAACTCCACCGCGCGACCGCCGAGGGCTATCCGCTCAAGGGCTATTTCCTGTGGAGCCTGATGGACAATTTCGAATGGGCCGACGGCTATACCAAGCGCTTCGGCATCCATTATGTCGACTTCGCGACGCAGAAGCGCACGCCCAAGCTCAGCGCCGCCTGGTACAAGGAACTGATCGCCCGCCACCGGGTGGTGTGATCCGGATCCAAGTGGAGGGGCGCTTCGGCACCCCTCCGCGCCGGTTACCCGATTGTTGGCAAGATCAGGCTCACCCCCGCGCCACGGCCAGATCCAGGCCAACCTGCATCGTGCGGCTCGCGGCGGCGACCATGTCGCCCAGCAATTCGATCACCTGGAAGGCGGCGAAGGGCGGGCAAAGCCAGCTATAGGGTCCGGCGAACCAGTCGCCCGGGTCCTGCCCGACGAACACGAACGGGATTTCGCGCTGCTGCGCGGAGAGGTTGTCGAGCAAGGCCTTGCCGATATCGACCGCGATGCAGGCAGAGAAGTTGAGCCACTCGGCCGGATCGACGCTGCTGAGCGCCATTTCGGGCGGGCCATCGAGGGCGACGACGCTTACGCCCGCCATCTCCAGCGAGCGCCTGATATAAGACGCGCTGAAGCTGTCGGGCTCCGCGAGCAGCAGGATATTGCCCTGCCGCAGGCTAAAAGGTGCGTTCATCCCCTCTCCTCTCCGGATCGAAGCATATCATAGCGATTCGGGGGAGAGAATCCCGCATTCACTATTTCTTGTGGATGAACGACCCACAGGGCCCAAGATTCAGAGCCTGATCGTTTTTGGTGGAAGCGTGAATCGGGCTCTCTTCAAATGGTCCAGCCGCACTCAGCCTTTGTCGCGAAGCTGGAAGCGCACCCGATAGCGATGAAAGTCGAGGCTCATCCGTTTGAGCCCCTTGAGCGCGTCGGTCCCGAGCAGCAGCGCGGGCCGGTCGGCAAGTCCGAACAGGGCGAAGGGCGCGACGTCGGCGAAGGCGACGGGCATGTTGGTGATACGCAATCCGCCTATCTCGATGCGCGGCAGCAGGATGCCCGTGGCCGGCGCGCTGCGCCCCGTGACGCTGTTCAGCATCATCGCCACGTGCGTCGGCGGGTTGCGGCTGCCCGCGATCTTTTCGAGCAGGGCATAATTGCCGATCGTCATGTCGGATCCGGTGTCGATCAGCGCATAGACGTTGAGCTTGCCGACGCGGACCTCGGTCAGGATCAGCTGGCCATGATGGCGATGGCCGACCACCACGATCTCGCCCGGCTCGGCCTTTTCGGGCGTCGCGGCATCCTCCAGCGTGATCGTGTTGGTCTGGAAATCCATCATGATGCGCCGGTCGGCGAGCGCGTCGACGCCGACGATGCCCTGCGCGCCGAGATATTGTTCGGGAAGGCCCGGCGCGGAGACCGCGAACGTATCGGCGTCGCCGACCCTGAGCGTATCGACCAGGAAGGTGGCCACGTCGGCCGCGCCGGCGACGTCGTTCAGCCGCACCGTCTCGCTCGCGGGCAGGTGAAGCCGGCGGGCGAGCGCCACGCTGATCACCGAACGATCCGCGCCGCTATCGACCAGGAAGCGGTACGGCCCGTTGCCATTGACCTCGACCCCGATCGACATGCGCGTATCCATCAGCCGCGCCGCCATTTCGTGCCCGGTCACGGTAAGGCAGTCGTCGATCACGGCGGTGCGCAGATTGGCAGCGATCGCAGGTGCCGCCGCGGCCGGCGCGGGCGCCGGGCAGGAAGGGGGCGCGATCGAGGTGGCGGCAAAGGCGGGCACGCAGGCCAGGGCAGCGGCAATCCAGCCGCATGGCGCCTTCGCAACGATGGCGCGGCCTATCCTCATCGACCGGCCCTATCGCACGAAGGCGCCCACCGTCTTGCACCGACGTGATCGCCGGTCGCGACGTGATTCAGGCCGCGAGGTCGCTTTTCTGTCTCGCGACGAGATCCGACATGCGAAGCACGCGGTCGCGGCCCGTAGCCTTGGCCTCGAGCAAGGCAGCGTCGGCATGCGCCATCAGGTTCGTCGCGCTGCTGCCCGGCACGTCGGTAGCGGCGACGCCGATCGAGACGGTGACATTGCCGAGCACGCGGCCGCGGTGGCTGAGCGGCGCCGTGCGGATCTGCCGGCGCAGGCGCTCGGCCAGACCGGCCGCCTCGGCCTCGCCGCTGTCCGGCAACAATATGGCGAATTCCTCGCCGCCAAAGCGATAGGTCTGGCCCAGGCCGTCCACGGTCTCCATCATCATCTCGGCGACGTGGCGCATCACCATATCGCCCGCGTCATGCCCGAAATCGTCGTTGAAATGCTTGAAATGGTCGATGTCGATCATCAGGCAGCCAAAAGCCCTGGCCTCATCCGCATGCGCCATGCTTCCTACCATCTCATCGAGGCAGCGGCGGTTGAGCAAGCCGGTCAGCGAATCCCGGCAGGCAAGGTCGGTCAATTGGCCGCGCAGGCGGACATTGGCGAGCGCGAGGCCGATATTTTCCGCCATCAGCTCCAGATACAGGCGCGCGGCGGCACTCATCGGCTGCCCGTGCCTCTGCTCGAAATAGAGCACCCCGATCGTGTCGCCCTGCGCGATCAAGGGCAGGCAGAGGGTGAGCGCGTCGACGTCGTGAATGTGGGTACAGGGTAGGTCGCCGCCTCCGTTCATATGCGCGCGGCCGCGGCGCAGGCTCCAGCAGGCGTTGATGGGGAAGGAGACGGTCTTGCTCTGCGGAGCAAGCCAACTGCCTGCCAGCGTCATGCCCTGGCCGATAGGGTCCATGACATAAAGATGGCCGGCAATATCGGGGAAGGCCTGCGGCACGAAGCAGCTCACCACCTCGGCCAGTTCGACGAGATTGTCGGCCGCCTGGAGGCGGTACATCATCTGCAGGATCGTGTCCTTGGCGCGCTGCTCGGCGGCCCGCTCGGCCTCAAGCCGGTCTCGCGCCAGGCCGTTTTCGCGGAAGACGTTGATCGCCTGCGTCATGTCGCCGATTTCGTCGCGACGGCAGTCGGCCGGCACCTCGACCGTATAATCCTGGCGCGCGAGCCGCATCACGATGCCGGTCATGCGCTTGAGCGGTACCGCCACGCGACGGCGCAGCACGAAATAGAGCACGCCCAGGAACAAGGCGGCGGTCGCCACGAGCATCGCGCGCGCGATATTCGCGTAGAGATCCGCACGCCGGCTGGCGAGGCCGAGTTCGAATCCTGTGCGTGCATCGATCAGGGCGCGGAAGCGCGCGATCGGATCGAGCACCGCGGTCTGCAACCGTTCGTGGTCGGCACCGAACAGAATTGAGCGCGCAAGGTCCGGCTGGCCATGCTCGGCCCGATCGATCGCCTGCAATTCGAGCGCGTCGAGTGCGTCGAGATTGCGCGCGGCGTCATTCAGCGCTGCCGTTTCGGGTATGGTGAGCGAATGGAGACGCAACGACTGGAGGGCATGCTCACGGCTGCGCGCGACGCGCTCTTCATAACGGAAAGCCTGAAGGTGCCGTGCGGCACCGCGCATCGCGAACAGGCGCGCCTCGTCCGACCGTTCTTCCGCCGCGAGGCCGAGCCTGTCGCCGAGATCGTCGAGCCGCCAGCGCTCCTCTACCGCGACGCGCTCGTCGGCGACGGCGCGACCTGAGCTGATGAAGGCGAAGCCGGACAGCGCGGTGAGCAAGACCGTGGCGCCATAGGCCCAATTGGTGATTGTACTGATACGCATCGGAAAAGACTGCGCAGTTTAGGGTGAAGGCCGCATTAAGGATCGGTCCGTTTCGGACGCAACGGCTGCGGAACGTCTCGCGTCCTTCATGGAAAATCCGATGCAAATCAATGTGTTGTTAAGGTTAATGGCGCTACAAGAGGGGCCGAGCGGAGGGACGTATGAATCGCAGGCAGTTTCTGGCGGCGGGCGCCGCCGCGACCGCGGGTGCGCTGCTGGTCGGCCGCGCCGGCGCCGGGACAATGTTGAAGCCGACCGGACCGCAGGCGCTGATCGCGCGCGTCAATGCCGCGCTCGACGCGCATGCGGGGCGGATCCCCCATCGCGATATCGTCGGCGTGGCCGATTTCGGCCGCCACAACAGCCTCCCGCGCTTTCACCTGATCGATCTGCATAATGGCAGGCTGGACAGTTTCCTGGTCGCGCATGGCCGCGGATCGGATCCGGCGCATACCGGCTGGCTGCAGCATTTCTCCAACCTGCCCGGCTCGGAGGCCTCGTCGGAAGGCGCCTATCTCACGAAGGACATCTATTTCGGCGCGCATGGCCGTTCGCGCCGGCTGGCGGGGCTCGACCCCCAGAACGACCAGGCCGAGCCGCGCGGTATCGTCGTGCACGGCGCCTGGTATGTGAATCCCGAACTCGCCGCGAAAGGCGCGATCGGGCGCAGCGAAGGCTGTTTCGCGCTTCAGCAGGATCAGGTCGGCCAGATCATCGACCGGCTCGGCGCCGGCCGCATGATCCTGGCGACGAAGGCCTGACCAGGCCCGGCAGGGGCAAGGGGTCGGGCAGCCCCGACGCCTAACCCTCCCCTGAATACCCTACTTTTTGGCCGCCTTCGGCTTGGTATAAAGCGTGAAGTCGTTGAACACGATCGACGCTCCCTGCATCTGCGTATAGCGGTCGCGCTGATGAACGATGTCGAGCCGGCATTGCTGGCCGCCGAACGGCTTCGTGATCAGGATATTGTCGTCGCGCAGGAATGCGGCGCCATCGGGCCGGTTGACCCAGGCCTTGCCGCCCAATCCCCAGAAGACCACCGCAGTGCCGTCGATCACGGTCTGGTTGGTGATGTCGTTCAGGTTGACGCAACGCACCTTCGGCCCCGGTACATAGCCCTTGAGCGCCTTGGCGAGTTCGGCCTCGCCCCGCTCGCTCGTCGAGGGCCCCTTGGCGGCCACCGGCGCCGCCAGCACGGCGCCAATGATCAGCATGGATGATATGCGCATGATCCCTCTCCTTAGTCAGGTCCTTCGCTACACCAGACGAAGCCGTCGGCGCCGAACCTGAATAAGCGCGCGCCGCACTGAGCCCAAGCTGAATATCGTCGCACCTCGCCTCGTCGGCGGCGGATGGGCAAGCGAGAGTAAAGCGACGCTACCAATACGTTTTCGGGCGGCACGGTTTTTCGGGGGCAATCCCGGCGGGCCGGGGGAAGTCCGGCCCGCCGGTCACCCGCGACTGCTCTCCCCGGGGCGGAGGAGAGCCGGCAACCGCGCGGGATTCAGGCGAAGCGGAGCGAAGTCCGGCGCCGGCGGAGCGTAGCGCCGATCAGACCGAATCCGCCCAGCATCAGGGCCCATGTCGCCGTCTCCGGCACCGCCGCGAGCGTCGAATTGTTCGGCGCGAAATCGCTGATCGTCGCGAGCCCGCCGACCGTCCCGCTGCGCGGCCAGATATTGAAGCCGTAACGGCCGGGCGTGAACCCGGTCGTCGGCAGCAACGAAAGCGGCACGACCAGGCTCAGCGCATTGCCGCCGATCGTGACCGATCCATCGGCCAGCGGGGTCGCGCCGATCGCGGCACTGCCATTCTTCTGAACCACGATCGCCTTGGTGAACTTGACGTCGGGCGCGCCGATCGAGCCGAACGGCGCGTTTCCGGTGCCGGTATTGACGCCGATCACATAAAAACCGGGCAATGTGGGATCGATCGCGCCGGCGAAAGTGGACTGGATGAGGAAGTCCATCGTCGTCGCATTATAGCTCACCGAAAGGCTGGTGACGTCGAGATCGGCCAGATGCGGGCCGGTATAGGAGGCGAGGAAGTCGCCGGTGGGATCCGATATGCTGCTCGATTGCGCCTGCGCCGTACCGGCCATGCCGATTGCCGCCACCGCGAGAAGAAAATGCTTCGCTATCATTCTTGCCTCCACTGCTGAACCATGCCCTCGGTCGCGAGCCCGACAGCCATGGTTCACGCGCATGCGACGAGTCGTGCTGGCTGGAAGACGACATGCCTTTTGGCGCTGCCGTTCGCGGAACCGTTGCCGCCGTTCGTCGAAAGCGCGATTGCATGCGGCCGGGGTCGCGCCGCATGCCCGTATCCCGATGCGAGAGGGACGAGGATCGTGATGATGAAGACGATGATGCTGGCCGCGGTCGCGATATCCGCGGCTGGTCCGGCGATCGCGGCGGACGCGGACGTTTCCGCGCTTCTGCTCAAGAAGACCGAGGCTTTCTCCGATGCGGGCCCGATCGGCGACGGCAAGGCAATGGCCGCAATGGCCGACCCACGGCTGATCTTCTTCAACGAGAATGGCGACCGCGCGACGCGCGAGGATCTCGCGTCGATCACGCCGGGGCCGTCCACCGGCGTCACCACGCGCATGGCGGTGACCGACTGGGACTGCCAGGTGCATGGCGACGTGGCTGTGACGAGCTTCATCGACAAGGCCGCGCGCACCGATGCGGCGGGCAAGACGGTCGTCGCCCGCTATCGCTCGGTCGAAACCTGGCTCCATCAGGGCAGCGACTGGACGATGATCGGCAGCGAGACCGTCGCGCTCGTCGACGATCCCGCGACGATACCAGTGGCCTCGATCGACGATTATGTCGGCACCTACCGCGCGGCATCGGGCATGACCTTCACCTTCGCCGAAAGCGGCAGCGATCTCGCCGCGACCACCGGCGGCCAGCCGCTGACCGTGCAGAAGGCGGAGGCACCCGACATCTTCTTCACGCCGGGCGCGCTGCGCTGGGTGAAGATCTTCCGCCGCGATGCGAGCGGCAAGGTGACGGGCTTCGTCTATCACCGCGCGGGCCAGGATGTCCTCTTCAGCCGCGTGGCCTGAACAGACGGCGATCGTTACGGGCCGCTGGCATATCCCCCTGAATAGGTTATAGAAAACCTATAAATTGGGGGTTGCATATGAGTTATCCGCCGGAGTTCGACGAAAACGAAGTCGCCTTCCTGAGCGGCGTCGACGCAAACGGAAACGTCGCCGCGACCTCCTTCCACACATGGGCAGGCAAGGATGACCCCAGTCAGCCGGGCTCGTATCTGACCATCTCCGACGTGCGTAAATGGGGCAGCGATATCGCCGGCACGGGCGCGACCGTGACGTATGAATTCGACGCCGGCTCGCATTGGACAACCGCCGAGCGGAACAGCTTCCTCGCCTCGATGCACCTATGGCAGGCGGAGGCGAATATCCGCTTCGTCGCTGCGAACGATCCCAGCCAAGCAGATATCAGCTTCGCGCGCGCCAGCGACGGCGCCGCGCAAGGCTTCCTTTATGGGACCAGCGTCGCGGTCGGCAGTGCCGTGCTTGGCTCCGCCACCCATGGCGGCGTGGAGATCGACACCAGCAAGGCGGGCTTCGGCCCGCTCGGCGCCAGCTTCTCGGTCTATGGCGGCTATCCGTGGATGACCGAATTGCACGAGATCGGCCATGCGATCGGGCTCGGCCATGCCGGCCCTTATGACGGCAATGCCAGCTATACGCCGCAATGGGGAACGCTCGACAACCGGTCCATGTCGATCATGTCCTATCATGACGGGGCGAACTGGAGCACGCCCAACTGGGGCTCGTATAACGGTTATGGGGGCGAGCCGACCACGCCGATGATGTTCGATATCGTAGCGGCGCAACGGCTGTACGGGGCGCCGACCGACGGACCGCTGAGCGGCGGCAATGTCGTGTTCGGATTCAACAGCAACATCCAGGGTGACATCCGCCAATTCTTCGACTTCACGGTCAATGCCCATCCGGTTCTCACGTTATGGGCCGGCGGCGCGCGCAACACGCTCGACCTCAGCGGCTTCGCCAATGACGAGACGCTCCATCTGCGATCGGGCTATGATTATTCGAGCAGCGTCGGCGGCCTGGAAGACAATATCTACATCGCGCCGAACACGCACATCACCACCGCGATCACGGGTGCCGGCAACGATACAATTTCGGGCAATGACGATCACGATATCCTGATCGGCGGCGCCGGCAGCGATCTGATCGCGAGCGGCGACGGCAACGACCATCTCTATGGCGGCGGCATGGTTCAGACGCCGGGCGATGGCGCGGACGTCATCAATGCCGGCAACGGGACGGACTATCTGCAGGGCAATGCCGGCAACGACACGCTTTACGGTGGTGCCGGCAGCGATCGCATCTATGGCGGCGGCGGCGATGACAGCATCTACGGCGATCGCGGTAATGATTCGATCAACGGCAACCTTGGCAACGACAGCATCGATGGGGGCGAGGGCAACGACATCATCCATGGCGGCCAGGGGAATGATACGATTCTGGGTGGCGGTGGCAGCGATATCGTCATGGGAGAGCTGGGCGACGATTGGGTCGATGGCGGGCGCGGGCTCGACACGATCTATGGCGGCGCGGGTTCCGACACGTTCGGCATCACCGAATTCGGGGCGACCTACGTCACCCACCCTGGTTGGGCCTATTATTACCAGATCGACGAGATCGCGGATTTCGAGGACGGCGTGGATCACCTTCACATCGACGCCGGCATACCGCTGAGCATAGCCCAGCTTGGCGTACAGGCGAGCTTGAAGGCGGCTTCGGACCTGGCGACCTCGCTGTTGACCAGCGCGACCAACGCCAATGACAGTTTCCGCGATGTCGCGGTCGCCGAGGTCGGCCACGACGCGATATTCTTCTTCTGGGGCTCCGCCATCGGGATGGAAGCGACGCGGATCGACAATCTTGACGCGACCCATCTGACCGTCACCGATTTCGTCTGATCCGCGGCTTGGCGCGCGCGATCCGCTCGCCTAATTCAGGCGCATGCCCGCAGTAATTGCCCCCCGCCCGCGCGTCTGGCGCCATGAGGCTGCTTCGACCCTGCGGCTCGCGGCGCCGCTGGTGTTGACCAACCTGACGCAGGCGGCGATCCAGGGGACCGACGTGCTGCTGCTCGGCTGGCTCGGCCCGCGCAGCCTCGCGGCCGGGGCGCTGGGATCGAACATCTACGTCGCCTTCCTGATTTTCGGCATGGGGCTGGTCACCGCCGCCTCGCCGCTCATGAGCCGCCAGATCGGCGCGATGCCGCACAGCGTGCGCGACGTGCGTCGCACCGTCCGCCAGACGATGTGGGCGGCGGTCACGATGGCGGTTCCGGTGATGCTGATCCTGTGGCATTCGGAGACCTTGCTGATCTGGCTCGGCCAGGATCCGGCGCTCGCGCACCAGGCCGCGCTATTTGTCCGCGCGATCGAATGGGGTTTCATCCCCGCGCTCTTCTATCTCGTGCTGCGCGGCTATGTCGCGGCACTCGAACAGCCCGCCTGGGCGCTGTTGATCGGCACGCTCGGCGTCGTCTTCAACGCCTTCCTCAATTACAGCCTGATCTTCGGCAAACATGGTTTGCCCGCGATGGGCGTGGTCGGCGCGGGGATCGGCAGCTCGATCACGCAGACGATGATGTTCGCCGGCATGGCGATCGTCGTGATCACGCATAAGCGCTTCCGCCGTTATCGCCTGTTCGGCCGCTTCTGGCGCGCCGACTGGCAGCGCTACAAGACGGTGTGGCGGCTGGGCGCCCCGATCGCGATGACCTTGGGTCTCGAGATCACGATCTTCAACGCGGCGGTCTTTCTGATGGGGATCGTCGGCACCGCCGCACTCGCCGCGCATGCGATCGCGATCCAGGTCGCGAGCTTCACCTTCATGGTGCCTTTGGGCCTGTCGCAGGCGGTCACGGTGCGCGTCGGGCTCGCACTCGGGCGGCGCGATGCGGCGGGGATCACGCGCGCCGGCTGGACCGCCTGGGTGATGGGGGTCGGATTCATGACCTGCACCGCCTGTCTGATGTGGACGATCCCGCGCCCGATCATCGGCCTGTTCCTCGACACGCATTCGGCGGCCGACGCGAAGGTGGTGGACCTTGCCGTCTCCTTCCTCGCCATCGCCGCCATCTTCCAGATCGTCGACGGCGCGCAGGCGGTGGGTTCGGGAATGTTGCGGGGCCTGCACGATACCAAGATCCCGATGCTGTTCGCCGCCTTCGGTTACTGGGTGGTGGGCCTGGCGGTCGCGCTCTGGCTCGGTTTCCACCAGCATATGGGCGGCGTCGGCATCTGGATCGGGCTCGCGAGCGGACTCGCGGTGGTCGCGGTGCTGATGCTCGCGCGCTGGCTGCGGCGCGACGCGATCGGGCTGATGGGCGAGGCGCGCTGAATGGCGAAGGCAACGCGCGCCACCGCCGCGCTCGAGAAGGCCGGCGTGGCCTTCACCGTCCATAGCTATGATTATGATCCCGATGCCGACCGGATCGGCATGCAGGCGGCCGAGGCGCTCGGCGAACCGCCCGCGCGCGTGCTCAAGACATTGATGCTGCTGCTCGACGGCAAGCCCGCTTGTGCGATCCTGCCTTCGGACGCGCAGGTCGCGATGAAGAAACTGGCGGCGGCGCTGGGCGGCAAATCAGCGGAGATGATGAAGCCGGCCGATGCCGAGCGCGTCACCGGCTTCAAGGTCGGCGGAATCAGCCCGTTCGGGCAGATGCGCAGCGTGCCGACCGCGATCGAGGCGGCGGCGATGAACGAGGCTTATGTCTTCATCAACGGCGGCCAGCGCGGTTTGCAGGTGCGGCTGGATCCGCACGACGCGGCGCGTATCCTGACGGCGAAGATCGCCCCGATCGTCGCGTGAATCCGCCGGGCGCCGAAGGTCGAATCGGGGCAGTTTTGCCGATCTGACACCGCACATGGTTAACCGCGCATAAAACCTTTTTCGGAACCGCGCCCTAATCTTAAAAGCGCATATCGGGCACCATGCAGGTGAACCGCGCCTCCGCTTCCAACATGCGCTCCGCGTCCGCCCGCGCCGATGCCGCGGCGGCCGGTGCGTCCGTAATCGGGGTCGCGCCGATTTCGGCGGCGCAAAACGGGCTGTCCGACGAACCGCCGCCCCCGCCCTTCCCGGACTATCCGCCCGAGGAAAGCGAGGAGCCCGCGAGCCTGATCGACGCGATCGACCCCGGCCGGGCCTATCGCGCGGCGCAGTCCGTGTTCGGGCGCCAAGGCATGATCGGGCTGCTGCTCAACCGCACCGCCTGACCTTTCCCTCGCGGAACTCCGCGCGGCCTGTTCCATTCAAGCGTCCAGATCCTTGCCCGAAGGAAAGGAAGGCAGATGGACCGTCGTCATGCGATCGGCGGACAATGGCTGGGCGGCAGCGTCATGCTGTGCCTCGCGCTCGGCGCCTGCAACAAGAGCCCGCAGCCGGTCCAGCAGCCCGTCACGGGCGCGCCGGTCGCCGCGCTGCAATTGGCGACCGCGCCCCCGCCGCCGCAAACCTATGCGCCGCCGGCCGCGGCGCTGCCGCCTCCGCCGCGCCGGGTCGCCTATCGGCCGCATCGCGAGCATTGGCGTTATCTGACCGACGCCTACGACATGAGCGATGCCTTCGCCGACACGCCGCCCGATTATACCGTCCCTTATGAGGGCGAATATCCCTATGTCTGGCGGGCGGACGACGGCGCCTATCGCGTGGTCGAATGGCTGCCCGAAGGCGCGCGTTATTATTATTACGAACCGGGTGCGGACGAGCCCTTCCTGATCCAGGATCCCGATTACGGCTATGCCTACGACAATGGCGTGCTGGCCGCGGTCTATACGCGGGCGGGCGCGCCGCTCCCCGACCGGATCGCGGCCGAGCGCGAGGATTATGCCGCGCGTTATTATGCGCGAGCGCGCGATCTCTACCGCGCGGCGGTGAACGAGCGGCGGCGCGCGGCCTATGCCGCCGATTGGCAGCAGCGCGCGCGGAGGATCGAGGCGCAGCGCGCGCTCTGGCAGCGCGGCCACCAGGAACAACCCGGCTGGCGCGACTGGTACCAGACACACCAGCCGCAGCAGGAGGCGCGCTGGGCGCCCGAACGCCAGCATCGCATGGCTTATGCGGCGGCGCTGGGCGCGACCGGCGCCGCCGGAGCGGCCTATGCGCTGCATCACCGCGGCCAGCGGGTAGTATCGCCGCCCGCCGGTGTGCGCGCCGCACCGCCGCTCCCCGCACCTATTGGCCGTCGCCCCGAACCCTTCCCGGGCGGCAACCGCCCTAATCCGGCGGAACGCCGTGCCGAGGCGGGTCATCCGGCTCCGGTGCATCAGCCCGCGTACGGGCCGCGCAGCCCGCAGCAAATCGCCGCGGAGCGCCAGGCGATGGCGCATGCCGAACAGGCGCAAAGGCAGGCGCAACAAGCCCAGCAGCATCAACTCCAACAAGCGCAACAGGCGCGGCGAGCCGAGGCGCAGCATGCTGAAAAACAGGCACGCTTAGGGCAGGCCCAGCAAGCGCAGCGGCGTGAACTGCAGCAGGCTCAGCAAGCCCAACAGAGGGAGGACCAACGCCAGGCGCAGGCACAGCGGGCCGAAACGCAGGCACGCGCGCGGCAGGCCGAGCAGGCGCAGCGGCGTGAACTGCAACAGGCTCGGCAAGCCCAACAGAGGGAGGGCCAACGCCAAGCGCAGGCACGCATGCAACAAGCCCAACAGGCGCAGCGGGCGGAGGTCCAGCGCCAGGCCCAAGCGCAGCGCGCGCAAATCCATGCCGAAGCGCACGCCATCCCGCCGCGCGTCGAAACGGCGCGCCTCTCGCCGCCGCACGTGGGAGCCCCACGCCCGACCCCCGCCCAACATGCCCAGGCGCCCCACCCTCCGACGCCACCGCCGGCCCCACAAAATCATGGCGGCGCCCAGAAGGACGACCGCCACCATCCTTGAAGGCTGTCAGCGCAACGAGGGGAAAACGGCCGCCGATTACGCCGCTCCCTCTCCCCAACGGGGAGAGGGCTGGGGTGAGGGGGAGCGAGCCGTAGGCGAGCGCCCGATCTCGTGGTGCGGGACACCCTCACCCAACCCTCTCCCTCAAGAGGGAGAGGGCTTTCGCCATCGACTCCGCCTTAGCGAACGCGAGTCTAAGCAATCACAAGGTCGGGCCGGTGAGCGCTCCCGCCGTCGTATAGTCGAAATGCACCGCGCTCAGATCGCTCACGCCGAGCAGGACCGCCTGCGTGCCGGTGGTGAAGGCCAGCGTGAGATCGCCGACCCCGTCATGATCGACGTCGCTGACCAGCGAGCTCAGCAGGTGGATATTGTTGGCGAGCAGGATCTTGTCGACGCTGGTGTCGAAGTCGATGATCATGTCCTTGCCGCCGGCCGAGCCGAACACGAATAGGTCCGCGCCCAGCCCGCCGCTGACCGTGTCGTTTCCGGCATCGCCCGACAGATAATCATTGCCGTTGCCGCCATTCAGCACATCGGTGCCGGTGCCGCCGAGCAACGTGTCGTGCCCGTTTCCGCCATTGAGGACGTCATTGCCGAGCGATCCCGACAGGAAGTCGGCGCCATTGCCGCCGCCCAGCGTGTCGTTTCCGCTATTGCCGTACACCGTGTCTTCGCCTTCGCCTCCGACGAGACTGTCGGCGCCCGCGCCCCCATTCTGCATCACGCCATCCGCCACGCCGGTAACGCTGACCGTGACCGTCGCGATGCTGGTCTGGGCGCCGTCGCTGATCGTGTAATGGAAGCTGTCGGTCTCGCTGGCGCCGGTCGCCAGCTGGTCGAAGCTGTCGGCATCGGCGACATAGGTCAGCGTGTGGCTCGCCGCATCGAACAGGACATGGCCGAGCGTGCCGGTCGTATCGACCGCGGTGATCGTCAGCGTCGATCCGCTGTCGGGATCGGTGTCGTTGCCGATCAGCTGGGCATAGAGGTTGGCGCTGGTCGCATCCTCGTTCGCGGCGACCATGTCGGCGATGCCGACCGGCGCCTGATCGACGACGTGCAGGCTCGTGATCACCTGGTCGTGATCGGTCGCCATCGGCGCGCCGACCGGCTTCAGCGTATTGATGTGGACCGCGTCGAATTGCGCCCCACCCATCAAATTGCCCGTCGCGAGCAGATTGTCGATCTGCTCGAGATTGCCGTCATACAGGTAGGAATAGCGCTCCTCGGTCGGGATCAGGCTGTTGAGATTGGTCAGCCCGCCATTTTCGAGCGTCTTGAGCGCATCCTCGAAATAGAAGCCGTTAAAGTCGCCGCCGACCACGATCTTGGCATTGGGATCGTCGGTGAGGAGCTGGTGGACGACGTCCTCCACGCCCTGCGCCTGCGCGGTGCGGCTCGCGTCGCCGCCGTTGAGCGGCGGCTGCCACGAGCCGAGCAGCGAGTCCGAGCCCAGGCGTGAGGTCGAATGCATGTCGATCGCGGTGATCGTCTGGCCGTTGAACTGGAATTCGGCGACGAGCGGCTTGCGGCTGCCGTCATAGGCCGGACCGGTAATCTGGTGGACCGAATCGTCGACGAGGTGGACCTTGCTGGCATCGTAGAAGAAGCCCGGCCGAATATTGCCGTTGGGCTCACCGCCATTCTGGTCGTTCGCGGTCGGCGCGACCTCGACATAGGTGTAATGCGGGCCGCCCGCCGCATCGACTGCGGCGATCACCGCATTGGCGACCGCGCTGCCCGAATAATCGGTGCCGCTGCCGGCGCCGTCCGCATCCTGTATCTCCTGCGCGAAGATGATGTCGGGTGCCTGGAGATTGGTGACGATCGTGTCGGCGAGCATCTGGAACTTGGCCGCGCCGTCGGACAGGTCGGCATTCTCCATGTTGAAGCTGGCGATCGTCAGATGATCGGCATCGCCGTGGAGATTGGTCACCTCCGGCTGGAGCGTGACGTCGAGCGTGGTCGCCGCCGCCTCGGTCGGGATGACCTTGTAGCCGACATCGTTCGCGGATGCGCTGCCATAGGTCAGGATACCGGTGACGTTGGCGAGCTGGTCGCCCTGCGACCAGCTGCCGGCGAAGCCGTTATAAACGTCGCTGGCGGGATCGAGCAGGATCTTCTCGGGATTGTAATCGCCGTCCGAGACGGTGATGCCGCCATGCGCATTCATGCCGGTCGCATCCTGGCCATGGCTCGCCACCACCCAGGTCTCGCTGCTGTCGGTTCGCGCGACCACCTGCGGTGCCTCGATCGTGACGCGCATGCCTTCGAGCGTCTCGTAGAAATCGATCCCGTCGGTCTGCGGATCGAAGCTCGACAGATGATCGTCGTCGATCACCTCGGTCGGCGGATGCAGCCCGTCATGGCCGATCAGCACCGCATCGGGCAGCGCATTGCCATGGCTGTCGATGGTGACGGTCGATCCGACCGCGAATTCGGTGACGGTCAGCGCGCCCGAACCGCCCGCCTCGGCGATCGTGCCGCTGACATGGACCGCGTCGCCGACCGCGACCGCCGCCTTGGTCGAGGTCGCGACGAAGATCGCGTCGGACGTGTCGGCATTGCCGTCGCCATGCGCGTCCTGGATATAGTAGCCGTTATTGCCGACCGCGGTGACGGTGCCCGACGTCGTGACCTGCTGGCCGACATAATCGGACGTCAGGTGATCGCCCTGAATCTGGTAGGTGGCGAGCGGGATCGGATCGTCGTTGACGATCGTGCCCGTGGCCGATCCATGGCTGATCAGCGTGTTGTGCGCGCCGCCGTTGAGCGGGTTGGACAGATCGACCGTGAAGGTCTCGTTGGGCTCGGGATTGGTGTCGCCCGCGACCTGGATCGTGATCGTCTTGGTGACCTCGCCCGCGCCGAAGCTGACCGTGCCCGCGAGCGGCTGGCCGCTCGCCAGATCGGCCGCGTCCGCGCTGCCGTGGAAATTGACCGCATAATCGACCGAGGCGGCATCGACGCTGCCGCCCGAGCGGGTGACGGTGAAGACCAGGTTGTGCGTGCCGCTGTCGCCTTCGCTGACGCTCGCATTCTGGATGCCGATATGGCTATCGCCATTGGCGGGGTAGAAATTTTCGCCGGGATTGATCTGGCCGAAGCTGTTGGGCGCATCCGCAGCCCAGGTGAAATCGCCCGCGACCGCGCCGGTGCCGGTGACCGCGAGCGACGATCCGACCGGGCCGCTTGTCTCGCTCACGCCGATATCGGTGCTGGTCATCCCCGCGGCCGGACCGTCGGTGGCGGTCATCGTGCCTTCGTAGGAGATGAACTGGACCACATGGCCATTGGGCGCGACGAGCGCGATGCCGTCGGGCGAGCCGTTCTGGAGGCCGTCCTGCGGATAGGAAACGACCGCGGTGCCATAGCCCTGGCCCTGGTCGGCGATCGTGCCGGAGAGCGGCATCGTGCTGTAAACCACGCCGCCATTGCCGTTATAGGCCACGACCGTCCAGCCGCTGAGATCGGTCCCCGCGGGGCCGGCAATCTCGACCTTCTCGCCGCTGTCGGTGCCGATATTGTCATAGTGGATTTCGTTGAAGAACAAGGGCGCGGGCGGCGGCGTGGGATCGTCGTTGACGATCGTGCCCGCGGCGCTCGACACGTCGAGCGCGCTGCCCGCCGACGGGCTGCTCAAGGTCAGGTGGAAGGTCTCGTCGGGCTCGTAGCTCGTATCGCTCGCGACATGGAGCGTGATCGTGCCGCTGGTGGCGCCGGCCGCGAAGCTGACGTCGCCGCTGGTCGCGCCGCTGAAGTCGGCGGCATTGGCGGTGCCATCGAACGTGACCGCATAATGGACCGAACCCGCCGCGCTCGTGTCGCCGGCGCGGGTGACGGTATAGACCATGTCGGTCGTGCCGCTGTCGCCCTCGGTCGCGCTGACCGATGCCGGCCCGATCGAGACCGTCGTCGCCGGACCGGCCGAGCCGAAGGTCTGGCCGTTATTGGCACCGCCAAAGGTGCTCGCGGCGTCGCTGGCCCAGTGGAAATCCGAATATTGGGTACCGGTGCCGGTGAGCTGGAGCGAGAAATTGGTCGGCCCGCTGCCATTTTCGGACACGCCGACATCGGTGCTGGTGACGCCCGCCGCGATCGTGCCGGCCGCGCCGGTCATCACGCCTTCGTAGGACAGGAACTGGACGACATGGTTGGCATTGTCGACCAGCGCGAAACCGTCTGGCGCGCCGTTCTGAAGGCCATCCTGCGGCAGGCTGATCGTGTAGAAGCCGAAGCCGTTGCTGGTATCGGCGACCGTCCCCGACAGGCTGATCGTGTTGTAGACGACCGCGTTGGCGGCCGCCGTGGCGGTCGTGCCGCCATTGTACAGATAGACCTTCCAGCCGGTCAGATCCGTGCCTGCGGTGAAGACGAGCTCGATCTTCTCGTTCGTGTCGGTGCTGGCATTGTCATAATGGAATTCGTTGAAGAAGGCGTTCATCGAGCTCTCCCCTCAAGTCCGAAAGCGGCGGCGTGCAGCCGGCCGGAACCATCGGCGAGCGATCGGCCCGCCGGCGGCGATTGCGCGAAAATCAGGCGGCGAAGGCGATGCGGGCGCGGCGACGCGCGGCATAGCCGACCGCGCCGAAGCCCAGCACCATCATCGCCCAGGTGGCGGCTTCGGGCGTGGGCGCGGGAGCGAAGCTGATCGTGCCCGAAGAGGTCGTATCCAGCGTGGTGGTCGGGCCCGTGCCGCTGCTCGCGACGAAGTAGAAATCGCCGCTATGCGCGAAATCCGGCAGCATCGTCCCGCCCGCCGAAGTCGTCGCGACCGCTCCCAGCGCGCTCAGCGTGAAGGTCGAGGCGGTGATGCTGTTGTCGGCATTGGTCGTCGACCAGTCGAGCTCGAACTGGAACGAGCCGTCCGCAGGATCCATCTGCAGCAGCTGATAGGTAAAATCCCCCGCCGACAGCATCACCGGGCTGGTGCCCGCGCTGGTCAGGTTGAGCGACAGGAAAGGCAGAGCGGTTGTGCTCGCGCCATCGCCGGTCGAATAATAATAAGAAAGCGCGGGATCGGCCGCGGCATTGCCGCCGGCAAGCGCGTCGGTGTCGATGGTGATCGAACCGCTGACCGCCGCGCCGCCATCCTCGCTGCCCGTGAAATTGTAGGTGACGGCCGCATCGGCGGACGTGGCCGTGGCCGCCAGCAGGGCGGCAAGAAGCAGCTTTTTCACAGAAAAACCCCCAAAAAAGAATCGCTTACGACTGGACCGAGGCTGCCCGCCGAACAGATCCCGCGCAAGCATGTTAATTCGGCGTTCATTGTGACAAAGCGGTTTCACAAGAATATGTTAACCATCTCCCCGCCGTCGAACGGAGTGTTTTGCGCGGCGGGTCGAGCGCGCCGGCCTTCCGATCAAGCAAGTGCGGCGCTTGCCTTCCTCCAAATTGTTCCCCATATGTTCCACGTGAAACATGGCCGGCCCGAAGGCAGGCGATCCTTAAGTTCGTTTCCGCACTTTTTTTAAATTTGCCTCCGACCTTGGGGGAAAACCGGCGAGAGAGCGCCGACGCGGAACCACGCACAAAGCGGCGGGTTGCTGCGCTCATGGCCTCCCGTATCCGCACCGCCCGGGATACACCCCTGGGGGATCGTCCCTCGGTGGCGTCGGAGCTGGAGGCGATCTTCGCGCCTTTGCCCCAGATAGCGCCGCCGGCGGGGCCGGCCGCATCGCCGCGCCGCCCGCGCCCGCGGGGAACCGGACTCAGGCTATGGCTCGCTTTGCTGGGCGCGGTGGCGCTCGCGGCCCTGGTCGGCAGTCTGGCCTTTCTGACGCCGCGTGCGCGCCAGACGCCGTCCAGCGATCCTTCCCGCGCCGCCATCGCGACGGCTCCCCTTTTGCCTGCGCGGCAGGCGGTTGCGGCCCCTCCCCAGCCGGCGCAGCAGCCGCGGCCCGTCGCCCACGCCCCGTCGAAAACCAGGCCCGCGCGCACGCCCGAACACAAATCCGAGCCGAAGCCGAAACCGAAGCGGGCCGCGGCGCCGCCGGTCCATCACGGTCGCTGCCCGCGCTTCGCGACCGAGGCCTGGTGCCTGCATGGGACGATCACGGCCGCCGACGATCGGTTGCGCGACGCGTATCAGGCGGCGGTCCGTGCCGGGGTCGATCGCGACACGTTGGTCGACGTGCGCAGCGACTGGAAGCGGCTGCGCGGGCGCGCCAATCGCGATCCGCAGGCGCTGATCCGGGGCTATGCCTTGCTCACGCAGGAATTGCGCGCCGAGGCGCTCCGGGCAAGACGATGAGTACGGCCGCCCACAGGATCGAAAAGGCACCGCGCGTCGACTGGCCCCGTTTCCACAAGACTCCCGCCAAGGCGGCGGGCGAGCTTGTCTATGCGATCGGCGATATCCACGGGCGCTACGACCTGCTGATCGAGATGCTTGGCATGATCGTCGCCGATGCGCTGGGCCGGCAGAACAAGCGCGTCCCGGTCCTGGTGACGTGCGGCGACTATGTCGATCGCGGGCCGGATTCGGCGCGCGTGCTGACCGCGCTCGAATGGATCCGGCGCGACGGGCGTTTCCGGTTGCGCGCGCTCAAGGGCAATCACGAGGCTGCCTTCCTCGCCTTCCTCTCCGATCCATGTGACGGCACCGCCTGGCTCGGCTTCGGCGGCGATGCGACCCTGCGCTCCTACGGCGTGCGTCCGCCGATCGATTTCCACGACCCGATCGATCTGGTGCGCGCACGCGACGACCTGCTCGAGAGGATGCCCGCCGCGCATCTGCGCGTGCTGCAGGAGCTGGAGATGATGGTGGTGCTGGGCGATTATGCCTTCGTCCATGCCGGCATCCGGCCGGGCGTGCCGCTCGCCCGTCAGAAAGCGGAGGATCTGCTCTGGATCAGGGGACCATTCCTCGACCGGACCGAACCGTTCGAAAAGCGCATCGTCCATGGCCATAGCTGGATCGAGGCGACGCCGGAAATCTACGACAATCGCATCGGGCTCGACACCGGAGCTTATGAAACCGGCGTGCTGACCGCGGCCCGGATCGAGGATGGCGAGGTCGCGCTTTTCCAGACCGGGAATTGTCCATGAGGGAACCCGGGTCGCCCGCCGTCGGTTCGTCGCGCAATCACCGACATTTGTCTCAACTTTGTGAACATGCGGTTGAAGGCGCCGCGCCCTGCAGTCACCCTCCGGCGCGTGTGAGAGTAACCCGATGTGTCGCGTATGAGTAGAGCGTCCCCACCCTTGCTGCTTGTTGAAGACGGGCCGCTGACGCTCGTCTCCACCCAGACCGCGCTGGAGGAGGAGGGTTATAGCGTGGTCGCCGCGCGTCACAGCGCGTCGGCGCTGGATGCGCTGGACCGGCCCTTCTGCGGCCTGATCACCGACATTCGCCTGCCCGGCCCCTTCGACGGCTGGGACATTGCGCGCGAGGCCCGCGCGCGCTGGCCCGACATTCCGGTGGTCTACGTGACCGGTGAGGGCGAGGAGGATTGGGCCGAAAAGGGCGTGCCCGGCAGCCTGATCCTGCAAAAGCCCTATTCGGCGGCCAAGCTGCTCTCGGTGGTCGGGCAAGTGGTCCATGAGGAAACGGCGACCCACCGAAGGTGAGCCGCCGTCCTCCAAGTCCCTGACCGTCAGCCGATGCTGCCGGCCAGACCGCCATTGCCGGAGCCGGAACCCGACGCGCTGGTCGAGCCGCCGTTGAGGCCGCCTGCGAGCGAGCCCGCCGCATTGCCGTTCGCGTTCGCGGCGCCGGTCACGCGGTTGGCGGCGTTGGCCACGCCGTTGCGGGCCGTCCCGGCCGTCCCGGTGGCGGTGCCGCGCGCGCTGCTCGCGGTCGAGGCGGCCTGGCTGCGCGCGTTGCTCAGGCCTTGCTGCGCGGTGTCGCGCACCGAACGCGCGGTGCTCGCCACCTGATCGGTGCCGATCAGCTGGGCGCTCGTGCTCGCGTTGCGGCTCACGCTCGTCGTGCCATTATTGGAGACATTGCCGGCGAGACCGTTGGCGCCCAACGCGGCGTCGGTGCTGCGCGAGACGGTCCCCGCAAGCCCCGCATCGGCCGACGCGCTGCCATTATGCGTGTTGACCGACTTGCTGGCATGGCCGCTGCCCGAACCGCTGATGCTGTTGGACAGAGATCCGGTGGCCGAGCTGAGCGGGCCGCTGCCATTCGCGCCGAGAGCACCGGCGCTATTGAGCGTACCACCGACCATGCCACCCGCGCCCCCAATCGCGCCGGTGAGGCCACTGCCCAGCCCGCCGCTCCCACCGAGCAGCTGCGCGCAAGCCGGCGCGCAGGCCACGGCGCCCAGGATCGCGCTTGCGGCGATCAGGCGGATACGAACAGGATGAATCATCGTCTTTCTCCTTGTCCCGACCGGGCGGTTTCGCCCGGCGTCACAAGAGCAACGATGGCGGAATCCCGATTCATCCCGCGCCGCCGAATATTATTTGATGCCCACCAATTTGGGCCCGATGCCGCACTCGCCGCAGACGATGCCGCGCCCGACCGCGCCCTTGGCGGGACGCGCTTCGGCCGCCAGCGCCGCCACGGCCGCGCTGGCATCGCCATGGTCGAGCCGGGCCAGGCTGGCGGCGACGAACGGCGCGGCGAAGCTGGTGCCGCGCAGCCTTTCCCATCCACCGCCCGGCACCGCGCCGGCAATGTCCGCTCCGGGCGCGGCGAAATCGAGATGGAGCGGCTTGCCTGCTTCGAGCAAGGGCTTGCCTTTGGCATCGACCCCCGTGACCGCGATCACGCCGGGGTAGGAAGCCGGATATTGCGGCGGGGCTGCCGGCCCGTCATTGCCGACCGCCGCGACGACGATCACGCCTTTGGCCTGGAGCGCCCGCACGCCCGCCTGGAGCAAGGGGCTTTGCGGGCCGACCAGGCTGATGTTCACCACGCGCGCGCCGCGCGTCGCGAGCCACCCCATCGCGCGCACGATCGCCATCGCCGATCCATTGGCGGGCGAGCCGCCATAGACATCGGCGACCAGCAGGGCCGCGCCCGGCAGCACGCCATGGAAGGTGCCGGTGCGACCCACCATCAATGAGGCGACCGCGGTGCCATGCCCGCTTGGATGCGGATCACCCGCGAAACCGTGTTGGTCGATCGCGATGCCATCGAAGGCGGGATGGCGTCCGACACCGCCATCGATCAGGCCCAGTGCGGCGCCTCCGCCTGCCCCGCCGTCGGCGGCAGGCCCGGCCACCGGTGCGAGCGGCGCGCGGGCGGGTTCGTAGATCGGATCGAGGCTGTAGCTGCCCGCCGGGTCGATCGCGCGCAGTTGCTTGAGCGCGTTGCGCGCGGATTTGCCCTTGGGCGGCGCGAGCTGGACCGCCGCGATGCCGAGCCCCTCGATCGCGTCGCTGCGCACGACCGTAAAACCCGCCGCCTGCGCTTTGGCGAGCATATCGGGCGAGGGCGCGAGCGCGACGATCTCGTCGCGGCGCACGGGATTGCCCTGATCGTCGACGTCGAGCGCGCGCCGATTGTCGCGCACCAAGGCCAGCAGCCGCGCGCGGCGAAGTGTCAGCAGATCGGACGGCGCGATCGCACGGACGGTATCGCCCAGGCCGCCGAGAGGCCCCTGCAAACCGCCGACCACGGGGATCCCCTGCTGCGATGGACTGCCGAGCACGCCCGAGGTCAGCCCGCCGACCGCGCCCGTGATCCCGCCCACAGGCCCGCCGCCGCCCAGCAATTGCGCGGGCGCGGATGCCGCCATGCCGGCGCACAAGGCCAGAAAGAGGAACCTGGAACGACGCATCGGATTTCCTTTCGCCATGGTAATGGATGAAACGACCGATTGGCATCGTTTCATCCCCATGAAGGCAAAGCCGCACCTTGGACGCGTTCGAAACTGCCCTGATCCGCATCCTGCCGCGCCTGCGGCGCTTCGCGCACGGGCTGACGCGCGACGCGGCGGATGCCGACGACCTGACCCAGCGCGCCGCCGAACGCGCGCTCAAATCGCGCGCGCAATGGCAGCCGGGCACCTATTTCGACGCCTGGGCCTATCGCATCCTGCGCAACCTCTGGATCGACACCGCGCGCAGCCGCCAGCGCCGCGACAAGGTGATCGCCCCGGCAGAGGATGCGGAGGCGGTTGGCGCGCCGGGCGACGCGGAGGCGGCTGCGGAGCGCCTTTTCCTGATGCGCGCGATGGATCGCCTGCCCGACGAACAGCGCGAGGCGGTGGCATTGGTGATGATCGAGGGCCTGTCCTATGCCGAGGCGGCCGAGGTGCTGGAGGTGCCCGCGGGCACGCTCACCAGCCGATTGGTGCGCGGCCGGCAGGCCTTGGCGAAGATGCTGGGTGGGGTGAATGATGGCTGAGCCAGTCGACGAGGATAGGGTGATCGCCTGGCTGGATGGCGAGCTCACGCCCGAGCAAGCCGCAAGCGTCGAGGAGGCGGTCGCGGCCGACCCGGCATTGCGCGCGCTGGCCGAGACGCACCGCGCGATGCGCGCGCGCTTCGCCGCGGCCTTCGGGGGGATCGCGGATGAACCGATGGCGCTGCCGAGTGCCGAAATCCTCCCCTTCGCCGACGCGCGCGCCAGGCGGATGCGGCGCCTGTGGGTACCGGGCGCGATCGCCGCCAGCCTGGTGGCGGGCCTGTTCATCGGCCAGATCGAGCGCCCGGCAGGCGTGGCGGATCGTGCCGATGCGCTGGCGCTCGCGCCAGGCCTGGCCCACCGGCTCGATACGCAGCTTTCGGGCGAGCCGGGCCCGGTGCGCGTGGCCCTGACCTTCCGCGCGCGGGATGGGGCCTATTGCCGCAGCTTCACCGCGACGCATCTCGACGGCGTCGCCTGCCGGACATCGACCGGCTGGAGCTTGCGCTATGCCGCCCCTGGCACGGCATCCGGAGGCGCCTACGCCCAGGCCGGTACCGACCCCGCTTTGGCAGGCGCAATAGCCGCCATGATCGCAGGCGAACCGCTCGACGCGGCGGGCGAACGCTCGGCGCGCCAACGGGGCTGGCGCTAAGGGTTCAGCGGGCGGTGACTCAAAATCCTCCCCTGCAAGGGGAGGGGGACCATCGCGAAGCGATGGTGGAGGGGTAGCCCGCGTGAAATCTAAGCCGCCCGCCTCAGCCGCGCCACCCCTCCGTCATGCCTTCGGCATGCCACCTCCCCTGCAAGGGGAGGATTAGGGTGAATGCCGATCAGCCCTGATGCTCCTGGCTGCATCCCGGATTGTACGCGAGCATGCCGAGATCGCGCACCACCGGCCTCAGATCCGGTTCTCCCGGCGCAGCGGGCGGCGGGAGGGAGCGGAGCGCGCTTACGAAGGTCGCATCGCACAGCCCGAGACGGTGCCCCCATGCAAGCGCGCGTTGCGCACGGCCGCCACGATCGGCGCGCAGAGCGGCGGCGGGCGCGCGCTTCGGCGCCTTCGTATCCGCATCATGGCTGCGGTCGGAATTGCCGGGAGTCTGATTCTGCACGGCCTCGGTGGCGAGATAGGCCAGGCCCGTCGCCAGATCGGCCGCCGCCGATGGCGTTTTCCCGTCCGTCGGCTGACCGTAGGACAGCAACACCAGCATCGCGACGTCGCGCTGTTCGACGGTAGGGAGATGCGCGATCCAGTCGGCGGCGGGGTCGGACTCGAGCGTGCTCTTCCCGAACTCCAGTTCGGGCAGGATAGCGGACACGCGCGCCAACTCGGCGTCGAAAACCGCCTGCGGCTGGGCGGCCAACGCGGCCAGCATCATGAGGATCATGCCTCGTCCCTCCTCAAAAACCACGAGCGCGAATGTGATCCCCTGTCGGGATGACAGCAAGCGCAGGAACAGGCCGCGGTCAAGCCATCGGTCTGTCCATCGGCCAGGGGGTGCATCCACCCCGCGGGAACGATGCGGAGCGTAGCCCATTCCTCCCGCGAAGGGAGTTGGAAATGTTTCTGATCGCGCTGATGGGCGGCCTGCTCGCCAACCCGCCTGTGCATGACCCGCTCGTCCCGCCGATGCGCGTCACCACCAGTTTCGCCTGCCATGGCATACAGCGCTCGATCACGGTCGCGCGGGGGATCGGGCGCGATGCGGTGGTGGCGGTCACCGCTGACGGCAAGCCGCTGGTCGGCACCGCGATGAGCGCGATCCGCACCGGCTTGGCCCCACTCACCGCGATCGATGACGTTACGCCATATTGCGGCGACGGCCCCGACCGCATCCGCATCAAGGGCTGGATCGACGACCGCAAGCGCAACCTGATGATCTTCTTCGGCGCCGGTGGGCAGGCAGCGGTGCGCGACGTCGGCTGAGCAGCCGATCTGTGCGCGGCAGGATGATAGCGGCCCTGAACCAGAGGTATTGGCGGCCCGAAAGCTGCAGCATGCTTTAACGAGCGCGTCAGTTTGCGTTCACGCGCCAAGGGGCAGGTATCGGCTGTTCGCGAGAGGATTGCGCCCATGCGTTTCAAGATCATCACCTGTGCCGCCGGCCTGATCGCCGCGGCATCGCCATTGCTGACGTCGGCGGCTGCCGCGCAGGACAAGGACCAGAGCGACTATGACCGCGGCTATCAGGCGGGCCGCGCGGACGCGGCGCGCGCCAATCAGGGCGGCGATCAGCCACCTCCGCAGGCAGATGACGGCCAGCGCAATTACGATCAGCAGGGTGGCAGTTATGACGACAATGCGCCGGCTCCGCCTCCGCCGGGGGATTATGACGGCAGCCAGCCGCCGCCTCCGCCTCCCGGTTATAGCGCGGACGCGTCCTATGCACCCGATCCGCAGGCCGATCGCCGCTACGAGGCCTATGCCGAGGATTGGGCGCAGCGTTATTGCGTGAAATCGAGCGGCAACACGGCGGGCGGCGCGGTAATCGGCGGCCTGTTCGGCGCGCTGCTGGGATCGAGCATCGCGGGTCGTCACGATCGCGGCGCGGGCGCGCTGATGGGCGGCATTGCGGGAGCGGCGGTCGGCGGCGCGGCGGGTAATGCGGCAGACAATGCGACCAGCCCCGGTTGCCCCCCGGGTTATGTCATGCGCCGCGAGGCGCCCGCGTTCGCTTATGACGGCTATGGCTCGGCTTATTATTATGACGCGCCGGGCTGGTATCGTCCGTGGATCTTCATCGACGGGCGCTGGAATTACCGTCCTTACCCCTATCATACATATTATTATCGCCGGTACGGATGGGGCCACGCTTATTATCGGGGCGGATATCGCCACCGCTGGTGAGCAGTCGGCAGTGACTGCCGGCCAAACATGCTCCCGTTAACCATGACAATGCTGGCGGCCTCCCTTCCACCCGGCTAAAAATTAACCAAATTTCTATGCAATTTGTTACCTTTAACTATATTTTCATGTTGCCTTTCCGAAACAACCGGCGCATTAGATGAATGCGCCCCTGTTGGGCGCGGGGGAAGTACAGTGCGTATCCGGGGGTTGGCTGCGATCGCAGCTATTGCAGTTTCGACAATTGCCGCGCCGGCGATGGCTGGCAAAAAGCCGCCCGTATCGCTCGCTTCCTGCGGCCCGACCGACATCACCGCGCCGACCGTGACCATGTTGGCTTGCAACGGTTTCGACGCCGGCAATTTGCTCAATCAGGCCAATGCCGGCGCCGATCAGGCGATATTGCAATCGCTCGGCTATTCCGGGTGGGACGGCAAGATCAAGGATGTGGCCGCATCGGTCGACAAGCTCGGCGGCACGCACACGCTCAATTTCGGTATCCAGCTAACCGGAATCAGCATCGTCGGCGTCCATTATGGCGGCGGTGTGGGCAGTCCGGGCGCGGAAAGCACCGCTTTCTACGTGCTCGACGCGGCGCAGGGCATCAACCAGCTCCATCTGACATATAATGCAAGCTCGAACGCGGTCCTGTTCGTGACCGGCTTGCCGCGCCACGTCGTCGGGTCCGTGCCCGAACCCGCAAGCTGGGCGATGATGCTCGGGGGCTTTGGGCTGATCGGCGGACAGTTGCGCCGTCGCCGCCGCATTTCCGCGATCGCCTGATCCTATTCTTCGACGCGACGATAGGCTCTATTCGAATAGTTGAGACCTTGATCGGTTCGAGCTGATCCGCTTGAACCGATCAAGGTCCAGGTCAGGGTTCGCGCGCGGCGGGCCGCAGGGCCGTATCGTTCGGGCGCCGATCGTTGGCGACGTACGGCACGACGCCCCGATCGCCGATCGCGACGGTGATTTCGAACCAGAACAGGCTGCCCGCACCGGGCGTGCTGTCGACCAGCAAATGTCCGTTCATCAATTCGACGATGCGGCGGCTGATGCTCAGCCCCAGACCGGTGCCGCCCGCCTGGCGCGCGGCATCGTCGGCCTGCTCGAACGGCTGGAAGATCAGATCCTGCTTCTCGAGCGGAATGCCGGGGCCCGTGTCGCGCACGTCGAAGCGCAGCACGATTTGGTCGCCTGTTTCCGAGACGCGCGTCACGCCAAGGCTGACCGCGCCGGCCTTGGTGAACTTGACCGCGTTGCCGAGCAGGTTGAGCAAGACCTGACGCAAGGCCTTGTCGTCCGCGATCACGCTGTGCGGCACGTCGGGCGCGATCCGCCAATCGAAATTCAGGCCTTTCTCCTGCGCGCGCACCGCGATCATGTCCGCGACGCCGCGCACGATCGCGCGCAGCTCCACCGGATGCAGGGCCAGGTCCAGCTTGCCCGCCTCGATCCGCGACAGATCGAGCATATCGCTGATCAGCGCGAGCAAATGCTCGCCGCTTTGCTGAATGGTGCGCGCCGCAACGTTCTGGCGGTTGCTCAATTCGGCCACGCGCAGGATCTGGGCGTAGCCCAGGATCGCATTCAGCGGCGTGCGCAATTCGTGGCTCATATGCGCAAGGAAGCGCGATTTGGCGCGGCTTGCGCTTTCGGCGGCATCGCGCGCCTGCTGCAGCAACACCCCCTCGGCAATCAGCAGGCGCTGGCGCTGGGCATGGTCCTGCCGCATCCGCCGCACGCGGTGAACGAGGTATAATGCGGTGAAGCCCGTCCAGCAGCCGAGCAACAGCAGATACCAATGTTCGGGGGTGATCGCCCGCCCACCGACCGCAATCCCTTCGAGCTTGATCGCATAGTCCCCGGGGGGCGCGCCGGTGCCCGTCTGAACATCGATCGCAACCACGTTGTCGAGCTCGGGCTTGCCTGCGCCGCGATACGGGTGGAGGTTGATCCACCATTGCTCGATCGCGGCGTCGCGCAAATTGAGCGTGGCGCGATTATGCCCCTGGCGGACGGGGAGCTCGATCACATTGGGTTTGGTGCTGTCGGCATGCGCCGCATCGGCATAAGGGACGCCCCAATTCTTGAGCGTGAGCTTCAGGGATTTGGCGGGCCCATGATAATCGAGCTCGACCGTCGCCTTTTCAAACACCGAAAAATCGCGCCCCGCGCCCCGATGGCCGACATCGATCAATATGCCCGCGCCGCAATAAGGATGCGCGAACACCCTGGTGAGCCGGCAGCGCCAGGCGAGCGGATCGTGGGGATCGCCGGCGATCGTGGAGGTGCCCCCGCCCAGCCCATCCGCATACCAATAACGCGAGTAGCGCGAGACCGTCGCGGCCTGAATCGCGAACTGGCGATCGATCACCACATCCTTGAGCAGGACGGCCGCGAAGGTCGCGACGATCAGCAGGAAGGCGGCCAGCTCGAACCGGAGCGCGACGAAACGCGATTCGCCAGGGACGTGTGGCGGGAAGCGATCCTCCGGCGGGAGCGGGGCAAGCGCGGTCATCGCCCGGCGTCGGCGGCCCGCGCCCTCATCTCGCCCTCCCCGGAGCCCATGCCGGCAAGCTCTCATATTAAATCTTCCCTCACAAGCGAGGGCCGGTCGCGGCGTTTTTCGGAAATCGCCGCCCGCTCCGAAAAGACCGGCGGAAACCGCCGCGTGACCCGTCCGAGCCGGCTGATAACGGTCAGGTTCTGGCGGCCAGGTTCCGGTTACGGAATATTATATTCCAGTAACATGGCAGATATGTGCCAGACGGCGCGTCATGCTTGTTCTAAATTGCGGGCCGAAAGGCAAAGGAAGCGAAGTTGCTTGCGCACGCTTGGACTATGAATGTGCGGATCACCCTTGGCATAGCCCTCTTTCGACAGGGCTTTCTCCAGTTCCTTGACGCGCGAATAGTCCCCACTGCGTGCCAATTCGAATGCACGTTCCAGGATCGGCTTTTCATACATGCCGCATAAACTGATATCGGTACCGATACGTTTCCGCCGACCGACGGTTAAATTTTTGTAACCTTGCCGGCGGTCAGCGGCCCGGCACGGCCACCACCTCGCCATCCTCCTTGGCGAATCCCGCGGGCAAGCGGTCAAGCAGCTTGAGCACCTCCTCCGACGGACGGCATAAGGCGGTCCCCCTGGGCGTGACGACGATCGGCCGGTTCACCAGGATCGGATGTTCGATCATCGCGGCGAGGATCGCATCGTCGCTCACTGCCGGATCGAGCAGCCCGAGTTCGGCCGCGGGACTCCCCTTTTCGCGCACCATGTCGCGCGGACGCGCCGCCATGGCCGCCAGCAGCCGATCCAGCAGGTCGCGCGTCCATCCCGCCTTGAGATATTCGACGACGTGCGGGCGGTATCCCGCCGCCTCGATCATCGCGAGCGCATTGCGCGACGTCCCGCAATCGGGATTGTGATAGATGGTGATGGGAAAGTCGGTCATCCTTCATTCTCCTCCCGATAAAGCCAGCCGAAACAGCCCACGCCTGACAGCGCGCCCGCAATCTGCGCCACGACGAAAAGCGGCGCGCACGAGGGCGCGATTCCGGCGAACGTGTCGCTGAGGCTGCGCGCGATCGTCACCGCCGGATTCGCGAACGAGGTCGAGGCGGTGAACCAATAAGCCGAGCTGATGTAGAGGCCGACCGCCACCGGCGTGAAATCGGGCCGCTTGCGCTGGGTGGCGAGGATCGTGCCGATCAGGCCGAAGGTGGCGACGAGCTCCGACACGGCCAAGCCGGGGCCGGCGCGCAGCTTGTGCGAGATCTGGAACAGCGGCTCTCCGAACATGATATGCGCAAGCCAGGCGCCCATGATCGCGCCGATCAATTGGACACCGATGAACAACATGGCGTCGCGGCCGCCGATGCCGCGGCCGAGCCATACCGCGAGCGTGACCACGGGATTGAAATGCGCGCCCGAAATCGGGCCGAACATGTGGATCAGCACCACCAGCCCGGCGCCGGTCGCGAGCGTGTTGCCGAGCAAGGCGACCGCCACATTGCCGCCCGCCAGCCGCTCGCCCATGATGCCCGACCCGATCACGATTGCGAGCAGAAGCACCGTGCCCAGCCATTCGGCGAAGAGCCTGCGTCGAAGATCGGTCAGGGGCAGCATTTTGCCTCCACGGCCAGTTCGGTAAGCGGCGCGCAGATTTCCGGCCGGCCCGCGCAGCAATCGTCCATCAGGAAACCGAGCAGGTTGCGCATGCCATCATAATCGGCCGAATAGAGGATCGCTCGCCCATCGCGGCGCGACCGGATCAGCCCGGCATGCGCAAGGATGTTGAGATGGGTGGACAAGGTGTTGGGCAGCGCCCCCACCTCGCGCGCTATGTCGCCGGCGCGCAAGCCATCCGGCCCGGCGCGCACGAGCAGACGAAAGACGGCAAGCCGGCTCGCATGGGCGAGCGCGGACAATGCCTCGACCGCGGTCGGGATTTGCATCAGCAGCACGCCGCCTGCGGTTTCGGCCCGCAACAGGCAACCTCGGCCGCTTCCGGCAGCACCTCGTCCTCGCCATAGCTGGTCGCCTCGCCATGGGTGAAGAAGCTCTCCCAGCGCACACCCGCCGTGTCGGTGATCCAGCTCTTGTCGGATTGCGCGTAACAGCAGGTCGTCGCCTCCTGATCGAAGGTAGCCGCCCCCGCCGCCTTGAGCCGGGCCGCCAGCACGCCGAGTTCGTCGCGGCTGTCGACCTGGATGCCGACATGATCGACGCCGGCGCCTCGCGCCCGCACCGAAATGGCGAAGTTCACGCGCGGATCGTCCAGCATCCATTTGGCATAATCGGATTTGGTCACCGTCGGCTCGGCGTCGAACAACGCCCGGTAAAAGGCGATCGCAGGGGCCAGATCCGGCACGCTCACATGCATGTGCAGACGCTTCATCGGGACATTTCCTTATTTGATTCGATATTTCGAATAATATCGAAATGATGGAGAAAGGAAAGCCCCTCCGATCCTCGCCGACCGGTCATCGGCCCGGTTCCGGAGAGAATCACATTCCTTCAAAATTCCATTGACAGGGGCAACAAAGCCACAGCCAGTACAGCCCGCCTATAAGTAATGACGTGTTCAATTATATCGCCATACGATACTATAGGGTAAAAACATCTGGCGAAGTCGAGCTCTCAATTGACAGCCTTTCGGGCGGGCGTAACCTTTCCGTCATAAAGCCGAGCTGACGTCTCCGGCCCATATAGTGTGGAGAGGGTGTCCGAACCGGCTAAACTCAGCTCGGGGAGACATTATGAAAAGGGTTTTTCATAGCCACGCCACCAAGGCTATTCTTCTCACGACCACCGCAGCGATCGCGTCGCTAACCTTTGCCAGCGCAGTTCAAGCCCAGACGACGCCATCGCCCGCCGCCGCCACCGTCGCGGACGATGCGAAAGAGACGGTCGTCGTCATCGGCACCCGCCGTACCGACCGCACGCTCACCAATTCGGCATCTCCGGTCGACGTGATCAGCGCGGTCGAGCTTCAATCCCAACCGTCGGCGAACATGCTCGACAGCCTGAAGAACCTGGTTCCGTCCTTCTTCGTCCCGCAGAACACGATTTCGGACGCGTCGAGCTTCGTGCGCGCGCCCTCCCTGCGCGGCCTGCCGGGTGACGAAGTGCTGGTGATGCTGAACGGCAAGCGCTTCAACCGTTCCGCGCTGGTGCAGGTCTATACCGGCGGCGACACCGGTCTGTCCTTCGGCTCGCAGGGTTCCGACATCTCCGCGATCCCGGCGATCGCGATCGGCAATCTTCAGGTGCTGCGCGACGGCGCGACCGCGCAATATGGTTCGGACGCGATTGCCGGCGTGCTCAATTATGGATTGAAGAACGCCGATCACGGGCTCGAGATCGACGGCCGTTATGGCCAATATTATCCGGGCGACGGCAAATCGAAGCAGATCGCAGCCAATCTGGGCCTGTCCCTGTTCGGCGCGGGCTTCGTCAACATCTCCGGCGAATATGATCGCGACGGCGGCACCAGCCGCGGCGAGACGCGCCCGCTGGCCGTTATCTTCGCGCAGCAACATCCCGATCTCGCCAGTCAGCTTCCCAACTATCCGGGACCGGCCCAGATCTGGGGCTCGTCGCCGTCGCACGGCTACAAGTTCCTGGTGAATTCGCAGCTCGACGTGACCGACAGCAGCCACCTCTATGCGTTCGCCAATTTCGCGCACAGCTACGCGAATGAGAGCTTCAACTTTCGCTCGGCAATCAGCGGCACGGCGCTCGACATCAATGGCGTGAGCCACAATCTCGGCGCGAACGGGGCCTTCAACAATACGTTTTACCTGACGCCCTGCCCGACCGGCAACGCCACCTGCCCGGCAGGGGGCTTCGTCAAGGATACCAATACTTTCCTCTTCACGTCGCTTTATCCGGCCGGCTTCACGCCGCGCTTCGTGGGCAAGACGGATCAGGCGTATGGCACGGTGGGTTACAAAGGCGCGTTCGGCGACCTGACCTATGATGTTTCGGGAACGACCAGCCGCAACGCGCTTACCCTATCCATGTATGACTCGCTCAACGCGTCCTACGGTCCGCAGACGCAGACGAGCTTCCAGTTCGGCAAGCTGATCCAGAAGGAAACCGACTTCAACCTGGACCTGAGCTATCCGATCGAAATCGGCTTCGCGAGCCCGCTGACCGTTTCGGGCGGCGCCGAGTGGCGGCGCGAGGAATACACGCAGACTTCGGGCGACCTGCAATCCTATGGCGTGGGCCCCTATGCGCTAGCCCAGAATCTCTACACCCTGACCGCACCGGGCGTTTACGCGCCGGCAGGTACGAGTTCGGCCCAGTCGCCGGGCGCGAGCGGTTATGGCGGCACCAGCCCCGAAGCCTCGGGCAAATGGGCGCAGAAAAGCTATGCCGTTTATGGCGATCTCGAGACCGACATCACCAGCGCGCTGAGCGTCGGCCTGGCCGGCCGTTACGAGCATTACAGCACGTTCGGAGGCAAGGCGGTCGGCAAGTTCAACGCGATCTACAAGATCAGCGACGCCTTCTCGATCCGCGGCACGGTCGGCACCGGCTTTCATGCGCCGTCGCCCGGCCAGTCCAATGACGAGATCCTGACCACCAATTTCGTCGCCGGCAATCAGGTGCAGACGGGCACCTACCCCGTCTCCAGTCCGATCTCGCAATATTATGGCGCGTCGGTGCTGAAGCCGGAAAAATCGACCAACTTCGGCCTGGGCGTGGTCGCCAAGCCGATCCGCGGCCTGACGGTGACGGTCGACGGCTATTCGATCAAGGTGAAGGACCGAATCGGCATTTCGCAGAACTTCACGGTGACCGCGGCCGATATCGCCAAGCAGCCCGCGCTCGCTGCGGTGGGCGAAGGCGGCAACATCAATTATTTCACCAACGGTTTCGATACGCGCACCAGCGGCGTGGACGTGGTCGCCACCTATCACAGCCATGCCGGCCCGGGCGATCTCAACCTCACGCTTGCCTATAATTACAATAAGTCGAAGGTCACCAAATTCGATCCGGCGGTGATCAGCGAACCGCAGATCATCGACGTCGCCCATTTGGCGCCCAACCATCGCCTCAATCTCGGCGCGACCTATGCGATCGGTGCCTTCACCCTCAACGCCCGCGAAAATTACTATAGCTGGTGGCGCGATGAGGTCGATTATCCCGGCCAGGTGTTCGGAGCGCGCGCCACCACCGATTTCGACGTAAGCTATACGTTCAGCGAAACGGCGACGTTCACGATCGGCGCCAACAACATCTTCAACGCGCATCCCGAGAAGATCGCGATGAGCTCGTCCAACACCATCTACGCGCTGACCAACAGCACGGCCGATGGCCAGGTCTATCCGCGCAGCGGCGGGCCGTTCGGGATCAATGGCGGTCTCTGGTATGCCCGCGTAAGGTTCAAGTTCTGAACCGGATCCCTTCAGTTACTCGGGGGGCTTCGGCCCCCCGTTTCATTTGGAGAAGGACATGCGCAGGCTGAAGTCCGTGATAGCGGCGCTGCTGATCACCGGGCTGGGGCTGGGCCCGGTGCAGGGGCCCGTCTCCGCCGCATCGCCGCTGCCGGTTGCGGCCGAACATGGGATGGTCGTATCCGCGCACCGGCTGGCGACGCAGGCCGGGCTGGACGTGCTGAAGCACGGCGGCAATGCGGTCGATGCCGCGGTCGCGGTGGGGTATGCGCTCGCGGTCACCTTCCCCGAGGCGGGCAATATCGGCGGCGGCGGCTTCATGACGATCCGCTTCCACGATGGCCGCAAGACCTTCGTCGATTTCCGCGAGACCGCGCCGATGGCCGCGACCGCGACCTTGTATCAGGACGCGCACGGCAATGTGATCCCCGGCCTGTCGACCCGTGGTTATCGCGCGGTGGGCATACCGGGCACGGTCGCGGGGCTCGAGCTCGCGCGCACCAGATATGGCACCCGATCGCGCGCCGTCTTGATGGCGGCGGCGATCCGTCTGGCGCGCGACGGCTTCGCGCTCGACCAGGGCGACGCCGATTTCCTCGCCGAAGGGGTCGAGGATTTCCGCAAGGATGCGCCGACCGCCGCGATCTTCACCGATCATGGCAAAGCGTGGGCGCCGGGGCATAAGCTGGTCCAGGCCGATCTTGGCCGTGCGTTGCAGCTGATTTCCGACAAGGGCGCGACCGCTTTCTATCAGGGCCCGATCGCGGCGCGGATCGTCGCGGCCTCCCGCGCACATGGCGGGATCCTGACGACGGCCGATTTCGCCCGCTATCGCGCACGCGAGATGGCGCCGCTCGAATGCGACTATCGCGGCTGGCACATGATCTCGGCGCCGCCGCCAAGCTCGGGCGGGGTGGTATTGTGCGAGACGCTCAATATCCTTGAAGGTTATCAGATCGGCGCGCTCGGCTTTCATTCGGCGCAGGGCACGCATTACCTGATCGAGGCGTTTCGCCGCGCTTACCACGACCGCAATCTCAATCTGGGCGATCCAAGATTCGTGAAGGCCGATATCGGCCATTTTACCGGCAAGGATTATGCGGCCGGGTTGCGCGCGGGCATCTCGCCCGACAAGGCGACACCGTCCGACAGCCTTGGCGGCCCCGGTGGCGGGCATGAAGGACAGAATACGACGCATTATTCGATCGTCGATGCGCAGGGGAATGCGGTCTCGGTCACCTACACGCTCAACGACTGGTTCGGCGCGCGCGTCACGCCCTCCGGCACCGGCATATTGCTCAACGACGAAATGGACGATTTCTCATCCAAGCCGGGCGTGCCCAACATGTTCGGGCTGGTCGAAGGCACCAACAACGCGATCGCTCCTGGCAAGCGCCCGCTCAGCTCGATGACGCCCACGATCGTCACGCGTGACGGCAAGCTCGCGATGGTGGTCGGCACGCCTGGCGGCAGCCGCATTCCGAGCGCGGTGGTGCAGGTGATCATGAATGTGATCGACTATGGGATGACGATGCAGGAGGCGGTCGACGCGCCGCGTATCCATGAGCAATGGATGCCCGACCATGTCGGTTACGAGCGCAATGCGCTGAGCGCGGACACGATGGCGGCGCTGGAGGCCAAGGGGCACAAATTGGAAGAGATGCCCTATGGCAACCAGATCGCCGCGATCCTGATCGATGCGCCGGCGGCGGGAGCCAAGCCGATCGGCAAGAACAAGCTCTATGGCGCGATCGACCCGCGGATAAACACCGGCAATGTCGGCGGTTATTGATCGATGAGCGGCTTCACCCACCGACTGGCGCAGATGGAGGATCTGGAGGCGTTGCGGGGCCTGATGGGCCGCGCGATCAGCCACCTCCAGACCGGCTTCCTCTCGCCCGATCAGGTGCGTGCGAGCCACAAGGTGATGGGGCTGGATACGCAATTGGTGCGCGACCAGACCTATTTCATGGTCGAGAAGGATGGCGCACTGGCTGGCTGCGGCGGCTGGAGCTGGCGTGCAACGCTCTATGGCGGGGACGAGAGCGTGGTGGCGCGCGCGCCCGCGCCGCTCGACCCCGCGACCGACGCCGCGCGCATCCGGGCCATGTACACCGATCCCGCTTTCGCGCGGCAGGGCGTAGGGCGGCTCGTCATGGATCTGTGCGAGGGCGCGGCGCGCGCGCACGGCTTCCGCAAGGCCGAAATGATGGCCACGCTTTCGGGCGAACCACTCTACCGCGCCTGCGGCTACACCCCGATCGACTATATCCAATCCGCCGCCATTGACGGGGTGCGCGTGCCCCTGATCCGCATGGGCAAGACGCTGGTCGCGTGAACCGCGCGGCCTGAAAACGATGCCGTCCGCGCGGTGCGTGGCCACAATTTCCGATTTCAGCCCGCCCCAAACCGCGCACGAATGACGGCAGGCCGTTCGCATCGCACCGCGGACCGACACCCTTCTGTCTGGCAGAATCGGTTCGGGATCAACACATGTCGGGACGGTCCTCAACCATAGGAGAGAAAGACCATGGTTCGTCTGATGATTGCCGGAACGGCTTTGATGGCCCTTGCCGGAGCCGCCGGCGCCCAGACCACACCGGGCGCGCCGGACACGACCGCCACAGCCCCAGCCCCCGCCCCGACCGATACCCAGCCGGGCATGGCATCCCCACAAACTCCGACGACGACCGACGCAACGGCGCCGGCGCCTTCGTCCGATACGAGCAGCCCCAGCCCGGACGAGGGCAAGAGCAAGAAGAAGCACAAGCCGCACTGAGCCCAGCGCGGCATGAGCAACCGCAGCCCGGTGGCCCCCGGGCTGCGGTTTTTTTGACCGTCGTCGACCGGGCCATTCGCCGTCAAGGATAGCTTGGGCTGTGCGCCCCCAAGCCGCCATGTTAATGGGATTGAATGGCGCAGGGTGAAGAGCGGCCAATATTGCCGTGGCGGCTGGTGGTCGGCATTTTCCTTCATTTCGCGATTCCGGCCTATCTGATCTTCCTTCTGGCCGCCTTCCTCCTCTCGCCCGCCGCTCCGATGAGCACCGAGGCGCGCGTGCGCTGGCTCCTGGGCGAGAGCGGCTGGTTCGTCGGCGGCTTCGTGGTCGCCATCTTCGCCGCGGGATTCGTAAGCGCCTTGATCGATCCGGCGCTGCGGAGGTTGAGCCGCCGCAAACAGGCGCGCGACCCAAATCGATCTGCGATTGCGTCGCGACAACGCAGTCAGGCGGCACTCGCCCGCCTCATCTCGGCCGACTGGGGCAAGGCGAATCCGCACGTCGCCGCCGCGGTCGAGCGCCTGAAGCGCGATCCATGGGATCATGGCGACGCTGCCGGACAGCGCCTCTCGATGGACCTGATGGAAGCCGCCAATGCCTTCGTGCCCGCGCTCGACAGCGCGCGCGGCGCCAAGCGTATCGAGCTTGCCGACCTTGCCGCGAAGGCGCTGGACCGGATCGCGGATGCGCTGGAACAGCAAGCCGCCGACAAGAGCCGGCTCGACGAAGGCGACGCGCGCACGATCGCGCGCCTGATCGACCTCCGTTATGGTGATAACGATCCTCCGGTTTCGCTGGACCGGCCAAAAGACCAGGAGTAAATCGAGTCGCAGTAAGACCCATTGCACGACATGCGGGGGCATGCCGGTCTGGCCCGGGTCTTCAGAAGGACCTTATGCTCACCACCAACATTGTTGTTCTTGGCGGCTCGGCCGCCACGGTTCTGCTCGTCTTCACGCTTTTCATGGCCTCGCGCTGCGTGCGCTATGTCGGCAATAACCGTGTCGCGATTGTCGAAAAGCTCTGGAGTCGCAACGGCTCCATCACCGGCGGCCTGATCGCGCTTGGCGGCGAGGCTGGTTATCAGCCCGATGTGCTGCGCGGCGGCTATCATTTCTTCTTTCCGTTCCAGTATCGCGTCCATGCCCAGCCGCTGGTCACGATCCCGCAGGGGCAGATCGGCTATGTCTTCGCGCGCGACGGCGCGCCTCTGGGGCCAACCCAGACGCTCGCGAGCAACGCGAAGACCGCGGACTTCCTGGACGTGCGCAATTTCCTGACCTCGGGAGGCCAGAAGGGCCCGCAGCGCACGATCCTGCGCGAGGGCACCTATGCCATCAACCTCGCGCAATTCGTGATCATCACGCGCGAGCATATCTATGGCCTGATGCTGGAGGCGAACGACGCGTCGCTGTTCGGCGAGATGCAGAATGTGATCGCCGAGCGCGGCGGCTTCGACGCGGTCGTGATCAAGGACAATCAGGACATGCTCGGCGTCGTCACCGTGCACGACGGGCCGGCCTTGACCGCCGACCAGATCATCGCGCCCGAGGTCGGTACCGACCAGTCGGATGATCGCTGCTTCCACAACAGCTTCCAGGATCCCGAGAAGTTCATCACCGCCGGCGGCCGCCGCGGCCGCCAGCTCCAGGTGCTGGTCGAGGGCAGCTATTTCATCAACCGGCTGTTCGCGACGGTCGAGATGGTCGCCAAGACGATCATCGAGGTCGGCCATGTCGGCGTGGTCATCAGCTACACCGGCGAGAGCGGCGCGGACATTTCCGGCGCGGATTACCGTCATGGCGAGCTGGTCGATCGCGGCACGCGCGGCGTGTGGAACGAGCCTTTGCTGCCGGGCAAATATGCGTTCAACACCTATGCCGGCAAAATCCTGGTCGTGCCCACCACCAACTTCATCCTGAAGTGGGAGCGCGACGTGACCGGCCAGCACAAGCTGGACGAGAATCTGTCCGAAGTGTCGTTGATCACCAAGGACGCGTTCGAGCCGACCCTGCCGCTCTCGGTGGTGGTCCATATCGATTATCGCAAGGCGCCGCTGGTCGTGCAGCGCTTCGGCGACATCAAGAAGCTGGTCGAGCAGACGCTCGACCCGATGGTGTCGGCTTATTTCAAGAATGTCGCGCAGCGGAAGACGCTGATCGAGCTGCTGCAGGAACGCAGCGACATCCAGATGCAGGCGGGCGACGAGATGCGCGCCAAGTTCACCGCCTATAATCTGGAGCTGCAGGAGGTGCTGATCGGCACGCCGCGCGCGGCCGAAGGCAACGACCAGATCGAGCAGGTGCTGACGCAATTGCGCCAGCGCCAGGTCGCCGAGGAGCAGGTCGCCACCTACGAGAAGCAGAAGAGAGCGGCGGAGAGCGAGAAGACGCTGCGCGAGGCGGAAGCGCGCGCGCAGCAGCAGACTGCGATCACCGAATCCGAATTGTCGATCACCGTGCAGGAAAACCAGGGCAAGGCCGCGCTGAAACGCGCGACCCAGGACGCCGAGCAGACCCGCACGCTCGCCAAGGCCGAGGCCGATCGCATCAAGATCGTCGGCGAGGGCGAAGCCGCCAAGATGATCGCGATCGCGGCGGCCGATGCCGAGCGGATCACCAAGACCGGCCTTGCCACCGCCGAGACGATCGAGAAGCAGGCGGCGGCTTCGGGCGGCGCGCAATATCAGCTTACCCGCCAGGTGGTGGAACGGCTGGCCGAGGCGCTCGAGCGGTCGGGCGTCGACATCGTGCCGCGCGTGCAGATCAGCGCGGGCGGCAATGGCGACGGCAGTGGCGAAGGGGGCGGGCTGGTCCAAGCGCTGATGGGCCTGCTCCTGTCCGAGAAGGGCACCGCCTTGCTTGGCGGGCCGGAAACCGTGACCGCACGCAAGCCGGCTCGCCCCAAATCCAAGGTCAATGGCGAGGAGATAGCGGTCGAATAAGCCGCCCGTTTTCGTCCTTCGCCCAACTTCGCGCCCGCGCCATTCCGATGGCGCGGGCGCTTTGCGTTCAGGAAGTCGCTTGACATGATATGCGTGATGATGAATATACACGTTCATGCATACTGAACTGTTCGAAACGCTGGCTGACCCGACACGACGTCGCATCGTCGAGGTGCTTCGCGACGGCGAGCGGCAGGTGAACGATATCGTGCGGCAGGCCGGCATCCACCAATCGGGCGTCTCGCGCCATCTGCGCATCCTGCACGAGACGGGATTCGTATCGGTCCGTCCCGACGGCCAGCGTCGCCTCTACGCGCTGCGGGCCGAACCCTTTCAGGAGATGGAATCCTGGCTCGCCGGCTATCGCCAGCTGTGGGAGGCCCGCCTCGACCGCTTCGGCGCCGCGCTTGAGCAGAATAAACGTAGCAAGACCAAGAAGGAGCCCGACAAATGAGTGAAGATATGAGCAGTGCGGCAACCGCCGAGGCGCCGTTGACCCCGGTCGTTATCGAACGCACCTACAATGCCTCGGTCGAGGACTTATGGGCGCTGTGGGCGACCAAGACCGGGTTCGAATCCTGGTGGGGTCCGGAAGGGTTTCGCGTCGAGGTCCATGCGCTGGAGGCCACGTCCGGAGGCGCGCTCCATTATGACATGATCGCGGATTCGCCGGAGGCGATCGCGGCGATGCAGAGCATGGGCCAGCCGCTAAGCCATAATACGCGTGGGAAGTTCGACGAGTTCAGGCCGCATAGCCGGCTGACGCTCAAGCATGTCATCGACTTCATTGCCGGCGTCGAACCCTATGAAAGCCTGATCGAGGTGGATTTCGAGCCGCTGGGCGACCGGGCGCGGATGGTGGTGACGATCCACCCGCATCGCGACGCGCACTGGACCAGAATGGCTACCGAGGGTTTCCGCAGCCAACTCACCAAGCTCGACCGGAGATATGGCTTCGCCTGACGAGCGGGGATCGGCAGCGCCGGTTCGGCGGATCCCGTCGATCAGTATCTCCGCCGTCGGCTAGCCGGTGGCGGAGACGCGCTGATCGAAGGGGAAGCCGGGCGTGCGGACATCGCCGAAGCACCGCGTGCAGAGCGGGATCGTGTCATGGGCGCCGTCCCGCATCTTCTGTGCGAACTGACGCCTCGCCAGATTGGCCAGCGTCTCCCGGAGGCTTTCGATCGCGAGATTGCCGATCGGCTGTTCCCGGGCAAAATCGTTGCAGCAGGGAAGCACCGCGCCATCGCAATCGACGATCAGGTCGTTGGTTACCGCCGCCGAGCAGCGGATGCGGGCGGGCGCCAGCGCCAGCGCCTGAAAGACGCCGAGGTCCTCCGCACAGCGGCTGGACAGGCCGTCGAAGCTGACCTCGCGCGCGCCATGCTCCAGGAACCAGGTGCGGAGCGTGACGAGCTCGTCCAGATTGGCGCGGCTGACCGGCACGCTCACGCGCACCTTGCCGGGAAAATCGCGCAGGATCGCCAGATATTTCGGGAACACGTTGCGGGCCTTGAGCGGCGCCATCAGGCGATCATAAGTTGCCGGGACGAGGGATTCGCAGTGGAGCGCGAGCGAGCTGACCAGATCGCGAAGCTCCGCGTGCCGGCCTGGATTATAGGCGGCGCCATTGGTGTTGACCGCGAGTGGCGCGTCGGGCAGCCGCCGACGGAAATATCGCGCACGCTCGACCACCAGCGGATCCACCAGGCCGTCGCCGAACAGCCCGAAGCCGACATGCGCCAGCGCGACCCCATCCTCCGCGATCCCGTCGACGATCTTCCGGAACAAGGCCATCGACATGGTGCCGCGCGGTACATGGGCCGTGCTCGCTTTCCCGGTCGGGCAGTGGATGCAGGAGGCGTTGCAGGTGCCGCTCGTGCCCAGGATCAGCGCGTGGATGTGCGGTGCCTGCCCCGCGCGGCGAGGCCTGGCCTTGGCGATTTCGCGGCGCGAAAGCGTCAGGTCCGGCGCGCACAACAGCGCCAGCCGGAACAGTAAGAGACGCACGCGCGGATAGCGCCTGAACCTGGCCCTCCCCGCCCGCGCCTCCAGCAGCTGCCCGGCTTTTCGGCGAAGCGGCATCACCCGTGCAGCACCTGGCGGATGAACCGCACACCCGTCGCAAAGCCCACCCGATCGACCGCATGGCCGAGTTCGCGCCGGAGATGGGGCTGCACGGCACAGCCATATCCGGACAGCCTGGACGCGGCATCCTCATGCGCGGCGGGCTGGATGATCGCATCCGCGCCACCATGCACCAGCAGGATCGGCGGCTTGCGGCCGAAAGCGCGCCACGGCAGCGCGCGGTGGGCGAGCATACCGGAATAAGCGACGACGCCAGCGACCGTTCGCGGCCGGGTGATGGCCGCATGCACCGCGAGCATCGCACCCTGGCTGAAACCGGCGAGCACCAGCCGCTCTTCGGACAGGCCGGATGCCGCGAGCAGTGCGTCGATATATCTTTGCAGCGTGGGCGCGGCGTCCTTCACGCCCGCTGCCAGCGATCTTGGCCCGAGCCCGTCGAACCGCCACCATTGGTACGCATTATCGACCCCCGGGAAGCCCATCGGGGCGTTGGGCGCGGCGATCAGCGCGCGGGGAAAACAGGCCTGGAGGCGCGGGCCCAGGGCGTGCAGAAAATCGCCGTTCGAGGCCAGGCCGTGCAGGAACAGGATGATCTCGCGGGGCGGCCGCCCGTCTTCCGGCAGCAGCAACGGTCCGCTCAACGCGCCTCTCCGACTGCGCCGCGCATGTGCGACCATCCCCGACTTGTCCAAGGCCGCGTCGATCATTGGCGTTTGCGGATCACGAGCCCGACGCAGGTCACGATCATGCTGTCGAGCGCGACCTTGAGGTGCGCGGGCGGACCCAGCCACCGCGCCAGCTCCTCCGGAAGCTCGTGCACATGCGGCGGCAGATCGACGAAATGATCGAGCGGGCCGTCGCCCAGGTCGAAGTCGAACGGCGCCACCTCATGACCGTCGCGCCGGAGGCGTTCCGCCACGTCTTCCAGATGACGCCGCTGGAACGCGACCGATGGCCAATTATCGACCGTGGGACCATCGGGACGGATATTATATTCGGTGGTGTGCACCGCCAGGCCGCCCGGTTTGAGCGTGGCCATGCTGTTTTCGATGAAGCGCAGGCCCAGCTCGATCGAGCCGAGATGCTCCAGCGCGCAGATCGACCAGCAGAAATCGAAGCCGCGCAGATCGTCGGGAATGTCGTTCATGTCGACATAGCGCATCCCGACCAGCCGATCGAAATCCTCGCGGCGAACGAGGTGAGGCATGAACGCCTGTTCGGGCGCGGTCGCGTGCTGGCCGTTCCGTATCCAGCCGCTGCTCGCCGCATTGTCGGGCGTGAGATCGGTCGCGGTGACGGCGATACCCCGCGCGGCGAAATAGCTCGGCAAGGGCTCGGCCCCGCAGCCGAAGCCCAGCCCGCGCGCACCGTCCCGCAGGAGCCCGGCCTCATGGACCGCCTGGAGCGCGAAACACAGTTCCCAGATCTTGCGGTGATAGACCGTGGCGATGCCGAGCTCCCGGCACCAGTGCGCCACCCAGTCGCTCTCGATCGCGGCCTGGGTCGAGAGGCTCGACCGCAGCCCGACATGCCGCGCCTGCGTGCTTTCCGGCCTTGGCAGCGCTTCGGCCAATTGCCGCGCGAGCACATAGCCCATCTGCTTGATCCCCAGGCTAAGCGGATCGATCGCATTGGCGACCTGCCGGAGCGCATTCAGATTGGGTTGCGAGCGGGCGTTCACGGGCTTCAGCAAAGCGCGCAGCGCCTTGCACGAGACGGTGCGTGGCCGGGCCTGGAGCCACTGCCACATCAGCAATGCCCCCGCGCCGTGGGGATCGAAGCCATTGATAAATCCTGGTTAGGAATGGTGATGTCGCGGCTTGCGGAACGTTCGGGGCTTATGCCAACACATCTTCGTGAATGGGCCAGTAGACGGATGGGTTGGCGACCGGGCGAAAGCATGACGAGTATCCAGGAGCATCTCACCGCCACCGACGCCACCGGCCTCGGCGGGCTGATCAGGCATCCCGACCGCTGGGCGCGGCTGATCACCGGAGCCACCGTGGCGGGATTGCTGTTCGGTCTGATGGGGCCGTACAACAGCTTCACCGCCAATCCGGCGACGCGGCTTTTCTATTGGGTCATCCTGTTCTGGGCAGGCACGCTGATCCTATGGCCGAGCACCGTGCTGGCGGCGTCCGCCGGCGCACGGCGGGGCTTCCCGCCGATCTTCGCGGCCGCCGTGGCCATTCTGGTGTCGAGCATTCCGCTGGCGGCCTTCGCCGCCGCCGGCTGCTACGTCTTCTGGCCGATCCACGCCTCCGGCATCCGGCCGCTCGAATGGTACGTCCAGACCCTGGTGGTCGCCCTGCCCGCGACGGCGATCGTGCTGTGGCTGGAAACGGGTCGGCATTTTCGTTGGGCGCCGGCCGGCATGGCAGCGCGCATGACGGTCGGCGCCGAGACCGAGACGCCTTCCGGCTTTGCCGGGGGACCGGCGCTGGCTGACCACCTGATCGACGCGGCCCTGTGCCTCCAGATGGAGGATCACCATGTGCGGGTTCACACCGTCGGCCGCAGCTATCTGCACCTTGCCCCGCTCAAGCAGGTCGCGGAGCAACTGGGGCCGTCGCGCGGGCTGCAGGTCCACCGATCCTGGTGGGTCGCCCGCAATGCGGTGCGCGAATGGCGCGAAGAGGGGCGATCGATCGTCCTGATCCTGTCCAGCGGCCAGCGCGTTCCCGTCGCGCGCAACCGCGTGGCGCAACTTCGCGCCCACGGTTGGCTGAAGAACGGTTAGAGCGAAGCGGACATCGCCCGGCGGGATTGAGGACAATAGGCCTCTTCATGCTACGACAGCCGGGTGATCGTCGTTCCGACCGCCCCTTGGCTGCATCACGTCTGGGATGCCCTCGCCTGGGTCTCCTCACTGATCGGCGCACGCTGGGTGTATCGCCATCGTCGAAACAGCGTCGCCACTCTCGCCCGTCAAACCGAACCCAGCTATTTCGTGAGCCTCGGGCTGGGTGCCGCGGCCGGCGCATGGGCGGCGGGATCGAGCAACACGCTGCGGGCCGCTTTCCCGGTCTTTTCGCACAGCATCGCCGGCGCGCTCACGGGCGGAATCGTCGCGGTCGAGCTCTGGAAATGGCGCCACCGGGTGCGCCGATCGACCGGCGGGCCATTCGTGATCCCGCTCGCTTTGGGCATCATCGTCGGGCGCTGGGGCTGCCTGTTCGCGGGGTTGACGGATGAGACCTATGGCATCCCGACCCGGCTGCCTTGGGGGGTGGATATGGGCGACGGTATCGGACGGCATCCGGTGCAGATCTATGAATCGCTATCCATTGCGGTGTTTCTCGCCATTTACTGGATTGCCCTGATCCGGCAGCATGGCTGGGCGCAGCGGTTTGGATTCCATGCTTTCGTGCTGTTCTATGCGGTGCAGCGCTTCGGCTGGGAGTTTCTGAAGCCTTATCCAAAGCTGCTGGGCCCGTTGAACCTGTTCCACCTGATCACTCTGGGGCTTGCCGCTTATGCCTTTGTCTGGATCGTTCGCGGAGACCGCCTCGGAGGCGAAAATTGAGCGCAAGGCGGCGCCCTACATTTTCCATGGGCAAACCACGAGCCTGTGCGAGACCTGCCTGGAAACGGTGCCCGCGAAGATCATCATCGAGGATGAGGCGGTCTATTACCTGAAGCGGTGCCGTACGCATGGCGTGCAGAAGACGCTGATCAGCGACGACCTGGATTATTGGCGTTCGCAGAAATTGTGGCTCAAGCCCGGCGACCGGCCGCTCAACACCCAGACGCGAACGGAGGCGGGCTGTCCGTTCGACTGCGGCCTCTGCCCCGATCACGAGCAGCATAGCTGCCTTGCCATCGTCGAGATCAATTCCGCATGCAACCTCGCCTGTCCGGTCTGCTTTGCCGACGCCGAGGACATACATGGCGCCCATCTGCCGCTCGCCACGATCGAGCGGATGCTGGATGCACTTGTCGAAAGCGAGGGCGAACCGGATCTGGTGCAATTGTCGGGCGGGGAGCCGACGCTCCATCCCCAATTCTTCGAGATACTGGACGCGGTGAAGCGCCGGCCGATCCGGCACGTGATGATCAACACCAACGGCATCCGCATCGCGCAGGAGCCGGATTTCGCGACGCGATTGGCAAGCTATGCACCGCGGCTGGAAGTCTATCTGCAGTTCGACAGCCTGAACGACGACGCGCTCGTCAATCTGCGCGGTGCGCGGCTCGCACGCATCCGCCAACACGCGCTGGAGCAGCTCGAACGGCTCGGCCTCTCGACCACCCTGGTCGTGGTGGTGAAGCGCGGCGTGAACGATCATGAGATCGCCGACATCATCACCCACGCGCTGAGCTGGCGCTGCGTTCGCGGCATCACCTTTCAGCCGGTGCAGGACGCCGGGCGCAACCAGGGCTTCGCGGGCAAGACCAACCGCATGGTGCTGAGCCAGATACGACGCGAAGTGGCGAAGGCGGGCGTATTCGGGCTGGAAGACATGATCCCGCTACCTTGCAATCCCGATCAGATCTGCATCGGCTACGGCCTGCGCGAGGGGGCCAATGTGACGCCGATCACATCCCTGTTGCCGCGCGAACTCATCCTGCAGGGGCCGAACACGATCAGCTACGAAGCCTATCCGGCGCTGCAGGATGCGCTGATGAACCTGCTCAGCCTGGCGACCTCGCAGTGCAACACCGAAACGAAACTGGCCGAAATGCTGTGCTGCCTGCCCCACGCGCTGGTGCCGACCGAGCTGAGCTACGCCAACAGCTTCCGCGTCGTGATCCTGCAATTCCTGGACCGCTACAATTTCGATCTCGGCACGGTGAAGCGCAGCTGCGTCCACTTCGTCACGCCCGAGGGACAGATCATCCCCTTCGATACCTATAACAGCTTCTACCGCCCCGGAGCCGAGGGTGCCGGGGTGCTGGCGCGAGCGAGGGCAAGCCAATGATCAAATTGCTCGCCGGCCTGTTATTGGCGATCGGCATCCTGCTGATGACCGGCAGCGGCCTGTGCTCGCTCTATGTCATCATCGGCGCCGGCCCCTCGTCACACTGGACGATTATCTGGTTCGCACTGGTGTTCGGTGGCCTCCCCTTCGCACTTGGCGGCGGCCTCTTTGCGGTAGGCCTGAGATTATTGAAGAAGCAGCGGCGAATCTCGCTCGACGAGCTGGATGACCGGTTCCGCTGATATGCGGCGCGGCCATTCCGACGTCCGCTCGCGCATCTTCATACAGCGACGGTGATGCGCGGTTTCACATAGCGCTTGCGCTTGGTTTCCTGTTCGGTGGACTTGGCGCGCGCCTTGAGCAGGTCGCGCCGCGCGAGGATGCCGACGAGCTTGCCGTTGGCGGGATCGACCACCGGCAGGCGCCCGATTTCTTCCGCGATCATCAGCTCGGCCGCCTGAATGGCGGGCATGTCCGGAGTGGCGACGGCAAGGCTCCTGTCGGAAACGCGATCCTGCAGCGTTTCATCCTCGCCGGGTGCGGTCGCGCGCCAGCGCAGCGCATCCTCGCGCGACACGAGCCCGACGGGTCGGTCCTTGTCGTCCACCACCGGATAGGAGCGATGACGCGCGCCTTCTTCGAAGAAGATGAGCGCCTCACCGGTGCGCATCTGGGCCGGCAGCGTGGCGGGATCCTTCGCCATCACCTCGCCGACCCGCACCAGAGCGAGCGGATCGACGCCATATTCCTGCGAAAGATGCCGCCCGCGTCGCGCCACTTTCTCCGTCAGGATCGATCGGCGCAGCACCAGCACCGCGAGCGCATAGCCGGTCACCGCCGCGGCGGCGGTCGCTGGAAGCGCGTCGAGCCTGCCGGTCAATTCGACCGCAAATACCGCGCCGGTCAAAGGCGCGCGCATCCCCGCGCTCATCATCGCCGCCATGCCGGCCAGTGCCCAGAAGCCCGGGCCGCCCGGCAGCCACGAGCCGAGTATCGCGCCGAGCGCGCCGCCGATCGTGAGTAGCGGCGCCAGGATACCGCCCGACGTCCCCGAAGAGAGCGCCGCGAGCCAGACGATCGTCTTGACCACGAGCAGCAGCAGGATCGCACGCAGCGCCCAATGGCCGTCGAGCAAGGCCTGGATATTGCCATAACCGGCGCCAAGCACGCGCGGATCGACCAGGCCTCCCAGGCCGACCACGATCGCGCCGAGCGCGGGCCACCACATCCAGTGGATCGGCAGTCGGTGGAACCCATCCTCGAGCCGATACAAAGCCGCCGACAGCAGCGAAGCCACGATGCCGGAGGCAAGACCGACGATTGCCGCCGCCGGTAGAAGCCAGGCATAAGCGGGCACTGCCCCCGAAAAAGGGAAGAGCGGACCGGTGCCGATGAGCAAGGGCCGCCAGGCGCTGGCGGTCAGCGCACCCGCCACGACGGGGACGAAGCTGCGCGGTTTCCATTCGAACAGCATGACCTCGATCGCGAGCAGCATCGCCGCCACGGGTGTGCCGAAAATGGCGGTCATGCCCGCCGCCGCGCCCGCGACAAGCAAGGTCTTGCGCTCGGCGCCGCTCAGCTTGAAACATTGCGCGAAGAGCGATCCGATCGCGCCGCCGGTCATGATGATCGGCCCTTCGGCACCGAACGGCCCGCCCGATCCGATCGAGATGGCGGAGGACAAGGGCTTCAACAAGGCAACCTTCAGCGACAGCCGGCTCTGGCCGTAGAGGATCGCCTCGATCGCCTCGGGAATGCCATGACCGCGTATCTTCGGCGAACCGTAGCGCGCCATCAGCCCGATCAGCAGGCTGCCGATGACGGGGATCAGGACCGTGCCCACCCCGCCCGCCGCATCGGCGATGGAGGTGGAATCGGCGGAGATGCGTCCATACCAGGCGAGATTGATGACGAGCGCGATCAGCTTGAGCAGCACCCAAGCCGCGCCCGCGCTGCCCGTGCCGACCACCAAAGCGAGGACGGCCAGCAGGATCATGCGCCGATCGGCGCTATGATCGGCAAGACGCGGCTGGCGCGTGATGAACGCGCCCATCGGTTGAGGCTGGGCCATGACTTCCTTCTGCGGGTGTCCGGTAGATATATCGTGACACGATATAAATGGCAAACCGAGGGAGGCGTTCGAACCCTCGCCGCCAGCGCAAGGTGCGGCCCGGTGCCCCTATGATCACCGACCCCAGTCCGGATATTTTCGAGACTTGGTTGCAGGATCGCTGTGAGCTGTGGAGGCGTGCACGCGAAGGATTTTTAAGGATCTATTGACATGTCACGCTCGTCCGGCCGCTTTTCTTCGCCGCGTTAAGTGTCTGCTAAGGTTGGATTGTGTTTAGCTAATCTTGGCCCGATAAAAGGGATGTACCGCGGCGCTGCACCGGAAGGGTCGCGTGAGAGGATCAAGCGTGGCTATTATCAATGCCGACCAGGAATCGGAGATTTCGTTCATCTCGGGCGTAACCGCCCAGGGGACGATCGCGGCGAAGAGCTACTGGTCGTGGGCGGATAACAGCCCGGCTACGTATAATCGTACCAGCACCGAGGGCAAATGGGGCGAGACGCGCGCAGGCACGCCCGGCGCGCTGACAGTGGCTTTCGATCCGGCTTCCAACTGGACGGACACGGAGAAGGCCGCCTTCACCGCGTCGATGCACCTTTGGTCGGCCGAAGCCAACATCACCTTCAATCCCGTCAGCAATGCCGGGATCGCCGACCTGGTCATCACGCGCTCCACTGGCGGTGGGGCACAGGGCGGTTTCTCTGTCGACACGGGTAATATCGGATCCTCCCAATTAGGCCAATTCGCCAGCGGATCGATCACGATCGACACTTCGGTCGGCGGCTTCGGCCCGATCGGATCGGCCTTTTCGGTCGCGGGCGGCTACCCTTGGCAAACCATTTTGCACGAGCTCGGCCATGTTATCGGACTGGGGCATGCCGGCGCCTATAACGAGGGTACGACCCAGACGTCGGTCCAGCTCACGTCCTACGACAACACGGCCTATTCGCTGATGTCGTACAATGAGGCGCCGATCTACGGCACCGGCTTCGCCTGGGGAAATTCGGGCGGCTATGCGCGCGCGCCGGTCACGCCGATGATGCTCGACATACTCGCAGCCGACCGGATTTACGGCACGCCGGTGGGCGGTCCTTTGTCGGGCGGGCAGACGTTCGGTTTTCACACCAATATCGCGGGCGACGTCGGCCAATTCTTCGATTTTTCGGTCAATCCCAAGCCGGTAATCACCTTGTTCGACACGGGGCTGAACAACACGCTCGACGTGTCGGGCTTCACCATTGGCAGCACGGTCGACCTGCACCAGGGCATGTTCAGCAGCGTGGCGGGCTTGACCGGCAATGTCGGGATCGCATTCGGGACGCGGATCGATACGCTCATCGCCGACAGCGCATCCGACAAGATCACCGGCAATGATGATGGCGACGTGCTGATGGGCGGCGGCGGCACCGATACGATCAGGGGCGGCGCGGGTAACGACCATATCTATGGCAATTTGCGGTCGAGCACGCAGGGTACCACCGACGGCGCAGACTCAATCGATGCGGGCGGCGGCAGCAATTACGTCAACGGCAATGCCGGCGACGACACGATCACCGCGAGCGTGGGATCGAACCGGCTGTATGGTGGCCAGGGCAATGACGTGATCCATGTCACGGGCAACGGCACCAATCATCTCAACGGCAATCTGGGCGACGACACGCTGATCGTCGACGGCGGCAACAACGATATCCATGGCGGCCAGGGCAACGACACGATCCAGGCCAATGGCGGCAACAACCAGAGCTTCGGCGAGCTCGGCAACGACGTGCTCTGGGGCGGCGGCGGCATCGACCAGATGACGGGCGGGGCAGGCAGCGACCTGTTCGTGCTGAGCGGCACCCAAAACAGCAACCATGCGAGCTGGGACGAAATCGTCGATTTTACCGACGGCCTCGACAAATTGCATATGGATGCGAATGGCGGGCTGCCGCTGGTGCTCCACGGGGCGTCGAGCTTCAACGACGAAGCCAGTGCCGCGGCCTATGCCCAGGCCATATTCGGCAACTCCACCGGGGAAGCAGCGGCCCTGCAGGTCGGGGGCGATACCTACCTATTCTACACGATCGGCGCGGGCACGGACGCGGCGGTGAAGCTGGACGGAATCAACGCCGGCCTGATCGATCAGAGCGATTTCGTCACGGGGACATCGCACCTCTAACGGGCGGATCGTTTTTGGCGGAAGCGCCCCGCGCCTCCGGCCCGATGCTTTCGGCGCCAGGTGGAAGGGGATTGGCCCGTGAGCCAGCCAACCGCGCGCGTCATATGCGATTGGTCGGCAAAGCCCGTCTCGAGCGCGATCAGCGAAAGGGGTTCGTCGCCCGACACGATCCGGGCCCAGGCGCCGCGCGCGCGCAACTCCAGACGGAAGCGCGCCGGGCTGACCGCATAAGCCGCCCGGAAGGCGCGCGCCGCGCCCTCCCGCGAGACATTCTGGCTGCGCGCCCAATCCGAAATGCTCAGATGCGGATCGGCCAGGAGTGCGTTCTTGAGGTCGTCGGCCCAGTGTATCCGGAGCGGAGGCAGCGACGGAGAATGCGCGATCAGGCGCTTGACCTCCTCCACCGCATCGGACGGATCGTGCCCCGCCCGCGACAGCAGATCATCGACGTCGGCCACATGGCGCGTCGTGCCCAGCGACCAATCGGCATGCCAGGGCAATTGCAGCCAGGCCGCGCCACCCGGCCCGCCACCGAGCGCGCGGCAATCGAAAGTCGGCCGGATCGCGAGCGCACCGCGCGCGAGCCGTTCGCGCCCGCGATAGGAGCTGAGTTCGAGTTGGCCGTCGATCACCAGCAGCAGCGCGGATTCGACGCTTTGCGCGCGGGGGATCGTCGCGCCGGAGGCGATGCGCTGGATGACCAGCCCAGGGGGGCCGTCGGGCGATGGCCGCGCATCCTGCCATGGTTGCACCCGAGGCCAGCAAGCCGGTCCGATACACTGCACCGTCATGCGCCACGCACCCCGAAAATGTCGCGCGGCGGACTTGGGACGCCGCGCGACAGGTTGGGGGAAGGAAGGGAGCTTATCGCGCCAAGGGCTAACGCCGCTCCCTTCCGTCCTTGCCGCAATCTTGAGCGCGCGTTCGACCGCGCGATTGATCCAGAAATGCACGAATTGGCTAGGCCATTGACCCAGCCGGCGCAGGATCAGCATAGAGGCCATCGCGCGGGCGGATTGCCTATGTGTTTTTCCGCCATTTCCGATAATCTTCTGGGCCATGAACGATATGACCCATCCGCGCACGGGCGCGCTCTATCGCCAGATTTACGACCGCGTGCGCAGATCGATCGCGGAGGGCCAATTGCGGCCGGGCGACCGCCTGCCGTCCGCCCGCGCTTATGCCCAGGAATTGGGGGTCGCGCGCGGTACGGTCGACCTGGCCTATGCGATCCTCGCGGGCGAGGGCTATGTCGAGACCAACGGCCGCGCCGGAACGCGCGTCGCTCCCGGGATCGGGCGGATGATCGCCGCGACCGAGGCACCGAGCGCCCCGGCGCGGCCGAACGCGACCTACCAGCATGGCATGCTGCCGCTGGCGCCGGGCGTGCCCGCGTTCGACCTGTTCCCGCGCAAGGTATGGACGCAGCTGGTGCGGCGACATGCCCGCGGCCTGGGCCGTTCCGAAATGACCTATCCCGATCCGCAGGGCAGCCCCAGGCTGCGTGAGGCGATTGCCGCCTATCTGAGCGTGTCGCGCGGCGTGACCTGCACCAGCGACGAAGTCGTGATCACCGGCGGATTCCAGTCGACGGTCGGCCTGGTCACCCAGGCGATGCTCCCCGCCGGCGGCAAGGCATGGGTCGAGGACCCGGGCTATTCGCCGATCCGCCGCTGCCTGGAAGAGATCGGCGCTTGTCCGGTCCGGGTGCCGATCGACGAGGAGGGCATGGATGTCGCGGCCGGCGTCGCGCGCGCACCCAACGCACGCTGCGCGATTGTCGCGCCGGCGCATCAATTCCCGATGGGCGTGGCGATGTCGCTTGGCCGGCGCCTGCAATTGCTCGACTGGGCCGAGCGCGCGGACGCCTGGATCCTGGAGGACGATTACGACGGCGAGTTCCGTTATCAGGGCAGGCCCGCGCCCGCGCTCAAGAGCCTCGATCGCTCCGGCCGGGTCTTCTATGCGGGGACGTTCAGCAAGACGCTCTTTCCCGGGCTGCGGCTAGGTTATCTGGTGGTGCCGCCCTCAGAGATCGCCCGCTTCCGCGACCTGATGCGTTTCCTGGACGGGGGACGCTCCGCGCTCGAGCAGGCGGTGACCGCCGAATTTTTGAGCGAGGGGCATTTCGCGCGCCACATCAAGAGAATGCGCGGCGCCTATCGCAGCCGTCGCGCGGCGTTGACGACGGCGCTGGCCGCGCGCTTCGGCCGGCAGGCGCGGGTCGAACAGGGCGCGGGCGGATTGCATTTGCTGCTGCGGGTGGATGGCGGCCTGGGTACGCTGGCGGATATGGTCTGGAACAGCGGCAAGGCATTGGGCGCGATCCCGATGCGCGTGCTGACCGACCGCGCGGACCTGCAGGACGGACTGGTCGTCGGCTTCGCCAATGTGGCCGAGCGTCAGGCGCCGGCGTTGGCGGAGCAGCTTCACGGCATCGTCATGGCATCGCGTGCGGATTGATCAGGGAGGTCAGGCTCGGCTCGGCGAGCTCCACCTGCCGCCCGCCCGGTTTAGAATCGTTTGCGCTACGTTTCCGAAACGATCTTTCGCGCACGCACGTTTCGTTAACCGAATTAAGACAAAAATCACCCGATTATCGCGACTTGAAGACGACTCGCCGCGACAATCAGACTGAATGCTTGTCCTTTCATGAGGGCGGGCACAGCATCGGAGCGCAGGGGTTGGGGAGGATGAGAATGGCACTTCCAACGCAAGGCGACGTACGCGAGCTGATTGCTGGCGCAATCTGTCAGCTGACCGGCATCCCGACCTGCGAGATCGATCTTGGGCCTAGCCGCGTCTTGATCCATTCCGACACGCGCTGCGGCTATAATTGGAGCTATCCCGACGCGATGGTGAAGGCGAGGTTCCGCCCGTTCGTTCACCGCGCGGTGAGCATGGTCCGCGACCAATATCCGATATTGCGCTGAGCCGCGCGCCGAGCGCTCGCTCCAGCTTATTGTCCTTCGCGATTTCGAAATGGCGTCGGTCGCCCGATGCGAAAGAATGGCCTCCAGTCTTAACCCGCCCGAGATGACGGCCTCAGGGAAGGTTCAGCCCTTCGCCTCTATGGTCTCACGCTTCTGCGAAAGCGAGAGACGGATGACACGGTTCGAGCGCCGAGTATTGTGGATGATCATCGTCGCCGCGGCCCTGTTCATGGCGCTCACCTGGCATCTGTTCGCCGCGATCTAGCCGTATGGACAAGCCAGACCTTCGCGCCTAACCGCGCGGCGCAAGAGCGCAAGCGAGGTGACATTGGCCAAGCAGCACGACTATACGGCCCGGATCGAATGGACCGGCAATCGCGGCGACGGCACGCGCAGCTATCGCGGTTACGACCGGACCTGGGACATCGCGACGCCCGGCAAGCCGGTGATCCATTGTTCGAACGATCCCTTGCTGGGCGGCGATCCCGGCCTTCCCAATCCCGAGGACCTGCTGCTCGCTTCGCTCTCCGCCTGCCATATGCTCTGGTATTTGCATCTGGCGAGCGTGGCGGGAATCGTCGTCCTGTCCTATCAGGATAATCCGATCGGGGTGGGAGAGACCGGCCCTGACGGCGCGGGGCGGTTTCTGAGCGCGACATTGATGCCGCATATCGTGGTCGAAGCAGGGGCGGACCTTATGGAGGCGGAGGCGATCCACCATCGCATCCACCAATATTGCTTCATCGCGCGATCGGTGAACTTTCCCGTCCACTACGAACCAACCTTCGCAAGCCTATAAACAGCTAGACCGGAGCCTGATTAACTTTGGTCTGCCGGCAGGCTCAGTCCTCATTGGCGGACGTCGCGCCCATGCCGGCGCTGCGAAAGTGACACTCCGGACATCGTCATATATTCAGCAAGAACGCGCAGAGTCTATCAAGGTTAAAACATGTCTCTCCGCAGGTCCGCGCCTCCGCGACGAGCGGATTTATGCGACCGCGGGCTTCCAATACTCCCGTTGCCAAAAATCCCCGAATGGATTATCGGGGTTGCGGGGATTGGGGGAATTTCTATGCCGACGGAAGCGGGCCAGGTGCTCCTGGATGTGTTTGATCGCGTGCGAATCATCAATCTGCGTGCTCGGGCTGATAGACGGACGGAAGTAAGACGCCAATTGGCGCGACTCGGTCTTGAAATTGATGGGGAAAAGATCGCGTATCACGACGCCTGCAGACCAACGGATGCAGGCAATTTCCCCTCGATCGGCGCATTGGGCTGTTTCACGAGTCATCTGGATATCTTGACCGAAGCGCGGGCGGCGGGCGCCCTCAACGTGCTCATTCTTGAAGACGACGTTGATTTCACCTCGCTCGTCGAGCACCGGCTTCCACTGGCGTTGGAAAGCCTCGTGCGCTCGCCCTGGTCGATCTTTTACGGCGGCTTCGAAACGGATGAGAACGCAATGACGAGCAGGCCCCTTTCGGCGGCCAGCCCGGAACTGGGGATACGGACCACGCACTTCGTCGCCTTCGCGCGCGACGCCATCGAATTGGCGGTTCCCTATCTGTCGGAAATGGCGCGTCGGCCGAAAGGCGATCCCGCGGGCGGCCCGATGCATGTCGATGGCGCCTATAACTGGCTGCGGCGCGCTTATCCTGCCCTCCGGACGCAGTTGGCGACGCCGATGCTTGGGCACCAGCGCCCGTCGCGCACCGACATTCATACATTGGGGCTGGTCGATCGCGCGCCTGGCCTGCGGGAGCTCGCCGCTGTCGCGCGACGCTTCAAGCGGCGCTTCGCAATCCAGGCTTATTGACGGGCGATCGTCAGGGTCGTTTCATTTTCTCGCCGTGCCGCCCTTGCGGCCGAGGAAAAGAAGCTGGGCAGCCAGCGTCGATCCAGCCGCCAGAGCCGCAACTTCCAGGAGCAGCGGCGAGCGAGGGGTAGAGATATCCGTCGCCGCCGCCGCCTTGATGATCCTTGCTTTGAGGAGCCGGTCGTAGATCGGGTATGGCGCCTGCGAGATATGCGGCATGCAGCCCCAGAACCCGTATTGCGAGCCTGCTCCGGTGAGCTGGTAGAAACACGCTTCCACCGCGCCTGCATTCGCCATGTTCTGCGCGTTTCGGATCAGCAAGTCCGCCATACGATCAGAATGGATAAGCGGCGTGATCCAATCGAGGAGCGCCTGCCGCGCGACGGCATCCCGCATATATGGGGCCTGACTGTAGATCGAAATATTATGCTCGTATATTTTGAATGGAATGGCCGCCGCCCTGCAAGCCGCCGCCGTGGCGACGTAACGCGCCTTCAGCACGTCGATCTTGGTAGCCGCCATCGCGAAAAAGCCCTCGATGTCATTGGCGGCCTGAAGCGCAAGCAACGCCTGGAAGTCGTCGGGGGGG